>Ga0207701_10003292_pt1 | contig 16623 bp, 14 predicted proteins | sample KBSSwiSSwithPhiX_FD_184294 | JGI IMG/M metagenome (GOLD analysis project Ga0207701, IMG submission 184294) | Switchgrass rhizosphere bulk soil microbial communities from Kellogg Biological Station, Michigan, USA, with PhiX - S5 (SPAdes) (version 2) | ecosystem: Environmental > Terrestrial >... | reverse complement strand
CGCAGCCTCTCACGAGGCGCCGCGGTGAGGGGAGCGTGAGCCAGCCATGAAGGCCGTTCTCGACCATGTCGGAATCGCCGTGCGGGATCTCGACGCGGCGCTCGCGTTCTATCGCGACGCCCTCGGGCTCGAGGTCGAAGCGCCGGAAGAGGTGTCGACGCAGCGCGTCTCGAGTCCCGAAGACGCCCCGAGCCCCTTGCCGCTGATGGATGACCGCGAGCGGCTGCGCGCCGACTACGCCGGCATGGGATTGACCATCGGCCCGCACCCGATGGCCTTGCATCGTGACGATCTGGCATTGCGCGGCGTGCTGCGCGCCGTCGATCTGCCAGCGGCGCGCCATGGCCGCCGCGTGCGCGTGGCGGGAATGGTCATCACCCGGCAGCGTCCGGGTACGGCAAAAGGATTCGTCTTTCTCACTCTCGAGGACGAGACCGGCATTTCAAACGTGATCGTGCGCCCCGACCTCTATGACCGCGAGCGAATGGTTGTCGTACGCCAGCCGTTCCTGATCGTCGACGGCGTCCTGCAGCACCAGGATGGCGTGATGTCGGTGCGCGCCGAGCGCATTCATGGAATGGAAGGTGGCGCGTCGGTCGACGCGCATGATTTTTACTAGGAGCCCCGCGACCGCGCCCCCACTATATTCACTACGTGCGAATCGGTATCGATGTCGGCGGCACCAAGATCGAGGGCCTCGTCCTCGACCGCAGCCGTGAAGTCGCCCGCCTCCGGGTGCCCACGCCACGGGACGACTACCACGCGACGCTTCACGCCATTCGCGATCTCGTGCGCGCGCTCGAGGCGCAGGCGTCGTCGCCGGCCACGGTCGGCCTCGGCATCCCCGGCGCGATCGATCCTGATACCGGCCTTGTCAAGAACGCCAATTCGACCTGGCTGATCGGGCGCGCGCTTCAGGCCGACGTCGAGACCATCCTCGCCCGGCCGGTGCGGATCGCGAATGATGCCAACTGCTTCGCCGTCTCCGAATCCGTCGACGGCGCCGCCGCCGGAGCCCGCATCGTCTTCGGTGTCATCCTTGGCACGGGCGTCGGAGCGGGGATCACGATCGATGGACAGGTCCTGACTGGCCGCCACGCGATCGCCGGCGAGTGGGGACACAACCCGCTCCCCTGGCCGCAGGACGACGAATGGCCCGGTGCCGCGTGCTATTGCGGCCGGAGCGGCTGCGTCGAGACGTTTCTCTCAGGGCCCGGTATGACCTGCGATCACGAGCGCCACACAGGGGAGCGTCTCGCACCGCCGGACGTCGCCCAGCGCGCAGCCGCCGGCAATGCAGCGGCTGAGGCGACGCTCGTGCGCTACGAGCATCGCCTGGCCCGTGCCCTGGCTGCGATCATCAACGTGCTCGACCCGGACGTGATTGTGCTCGGAGGCGGGATGTCGAACCTCGAGAGGCTTTACATCACCGTCCCTGCTCTCTGGGGACACTTCGTATTTGGCGCCATGCGGGATCCACGGCAGACCGGTGGCGCCGGGGACACTGGCGGCGTGACGACGGTCAAGACGCGGCTTGTACGTGCGGCGCACGGCGACTCGAGCGGCGTTCGCGGCGCCGCCTGGCTCTGGCCGCCCGCCGTCGCGTGAGTCGCGCGGTCGACGGGATGCGCGTTCTTCATCCATCCCCGTGGTCGGACCCGGATGACGCCGGGCCCTGCGACTCGGTACGGACCACCTCAGGAAACGCGCTCCGACCTCGATACCGTTGAACCGAATCAGGGAGACGCGACTGGCGGGAGCACGACGTAGTCGTCGCCGGTGCGCCCGAGCAGCAGCTCACGCCGGCGCTTCATCATCTGCAGCTGGCTCGTCGTGCGCACGAACTCCTGCTTCGCTGCCGGCGTCATGGTCGCCCCCTGCAGCGCATCCACCAGGAGCTGCAGCCTCGGGATCTCGCGATCGATGAGGACCGGCCGAATCAGAGGGACCTTCGCGATACCGTTTCGCAGCTGCAGTCCATTGTTCTCCGTCCAGGCCGGCAGCATTCCCAGGTTTCCGAGCTCGACACGCACCCCGGCCGGCCCGTAGTCCTTGCGGACTGCCGCAAACGAGACCATCGTCGAATCGCGCGGGTCACCCGTCTTCTCCGGTGCCAGCCCCTGCACGTAGTTCCGCGACTGATTCGAGAGGAAGTTGCCGAGCGAATAGAGAATGACCGTGTTGCGGCCGTCCGGTGTCACGTACGTCTCGATGGTCTGGAGCACGTGCGGATGATGTCCGACGATCACGGAGGCGCCGGCATCGAGCAGCTTGTGCGCGAGCTCGACGTCGGCGTCGAGCGGTGTGGGCGAGTATTCGATCCCCCAGTGCACGGAAACGATGATCAGGTCGCAGCTGCTGCGCGCCTCTGTCACCGCCGCGATGAGCGCGGTCTCCGGAAGTCCAGGTGCGCCGCTCGTATCGTTGGCGTACGGGATGAAGGCGACGTGAGGCTCGGTCGCCTTGACCGGATTCCGGTTGCCGTTCAGCCATCGCGTCGCGCCGATCCATCCCACCGAAATCCCGTTCTTCTCGGTCAGGGCGGGTTTGAGCACATCCATCGCCGTATCTGCCGCGCCGGCGAAGAGCAGCTTCTCCTCGCGCAGATGCTGCAGTGTTTCCTTGAATCCCGCCTGCCCCTGATCGAACACGTGGTTGTTCGCGAACGAGACGATGCGGATGCCGCTCGAGGTCAGGGCGCGCAGCAGATTGATCGGCGCGTCGAATAGAAACGGCCGGGAGCCCCGACTGCTCGCCGGCGCCACCGGCGTCTCGAGGTTGACGAAGCCGAAGTCGGCCTGCTTGAAGACGTCGGCGACATCGGCAAAGAGCACGTCCCATCCGCCGTGCGACTCCCCGTTGATCAATTTCGCCTGCGCGGCGGCGGCCTGCGTCACTGCCTGGTGCGGAATCACATCGCCAGCCACGGCAAAGGTCACGCGCGCAATCTCCCGCGGGACCGGCGCGGGCGGCGGCGGGACTCCGGCCTGGCGCTGGGCGGCGTTCAGCGTCCACGCTGAGAGGACGACGGCGATGATCCCGGCGAGTGACTGCGCTGCTGGCAACCGGCGGTTCCCCCCGGGGCGCGCACGTTTGACGATGCCCGTCTGCTCCACGAAGGCATGATGCCCGAAGCGCCGCACGCTGTCACCTGTGCGGCCGGCGTACGCGCCAGCATCGAAGATGCCGTCGGCTCGGCGAATGGGCGATAAACTCAAGGTATCAGTGCGCGATATCACGGCCTTCAACATCGAACGGTGGGCGCCTGCATCCTTCAAGGCGCTGTCGACATACTCGACGCGGACCTTCGTCTCCGACCTGATCGCCGGTGTGACCGTCGGACTCGTGGCGTTGCCGCTGGCGATGGCCTTCGCGGTGTCGTCCGGGATGACGCCGCAGGCGGGCATCTACTGCGCCGTCGTTACCGGCTTCGTGATCTCGGCGCTCGGCGGATCGAACGTGCAGATCGGCGGACCCACGGGCGCGTTCGTCGTGGTGGTCGCCGGCATCATCGCGCGCTATGGGCTGGACGGCCTCTTCATGTGCACGATGATGGCGGGCGTCCTGCTCGTGCTCATGGGTGTCACCGGCACCGGCACCGCGGTGAAGTTCATTCCGCGGTCGGTGGTGATCGGGTTCACCAACGGGATTGCGCTCGTCATTGCGAGTACGCAGCTCAAGGACTTCTTCGGCATCACGGTTCCCGGCACCGTTCCCGGGGAGTTCGCCGGACGTATCGCCACCCTCGCCCAACATGCGGATACCGCGTCGCCCGCGGCGACAGGGCTCGGCGTCGGCGTCGTGCTGTTGATCGTCGTCTGGAACCGGGTGCTGCCGCGCGTACCCGGCTACATCGTCGCCCTGGTCGCCGGGACGATTGCCGTGGCGCTGGGCGGCTTGCACGTCGAGACGATCGGAAGCCGGTTCGGCGGCATTCCCTCCGGACTCCCCGCGATTCACGTTCCGACCTTCCGTTTCGATCTCGTTCTCACACTGATATCACCGACGCTGACCGTTGCCATGCTCGGCGCGATCGAATCGCTGATGTCAGCCGTGGTGGCGGATCGAATGACCGGTCAGCGCCACAACTCGAATGTGGAGCTCTTCGCTCAGGGCGTTGCGAACATCCTTTCCCCGATGGTTGGCGGATTGCCCGCCACGGGCGCCATCGCGCGGACCGCCACCAATGTCCGGTCCGGCGCGCGAACGCCGGTTGCAGGGATCGTGCACGCGCTGACGCTGCTCGCCATCCTGCTCTTTGCGGCGCCGCTGGCGGCGCGGGTGCCGATGGCGGTTCTCGCCGGCATCCTGCTCGTCGTCGCCCGGAACATGGGCGAGTGGCACGAGATTGGGGAGCTCTGGAAGCAGGGGTGGACCGACCGTCTGGTGTGGCTGGTGACCTTCGTGCTGACGGTGTTCGCCGATCTCACCGTCGCCGTCGAAGCGGGGATGATCCTCGCGGCTCTCCTGTTCATCCGACGTGTCGCCGTCACGACGACGGTATCGAAGGTGACCGAGGCGTATGTCGAGGCCAGTCGCGGCCACACGCTGCAGGACAAGGAGATTCCCGATTACGTCACGATCTTCCGCGTCCACGGGCCGTTTCTGTTCGGGGCCACCGACAAGCTCGCGTCAGCCGTGGAGGGCAGTGACGACCTCGCGCCGATCGTGATCCTGCGGCTGCGCAACATGACCGCCATCGATGCGACCGGACTGCGTGCGATTCAGGATCTGGCGGCGTGGCTGCGGCAGCGGAACCGGGTGCTCCTGCTATGCGGGGCGCTGCCCCAGCCGGCGAGTCTCATGGCGAAGGCCGACTTTCACCGGCACGTCGGCGCCGACAACATCCTGCCCAGCGTCGAGGCGGCATTGGCCCGGGCACGGGAGCTTGCCGCGTCGCTCAGCGCGCCGCCGCCTGCGCCCGGTCGGCCTCAGGCTGGCGCCGCATGAGCGCTCCCGAGTCGACCAGCTGCGCCTTGCGCGAGATCGTGTCGAAGAGCAGTCGATCCTTGGTGAGCTCGACCAGCATGAACGAGTTGTCCGTGTCGAAGCCCTTCTCGGTGAGCGGCGACCTGGTCGCGATGTTTCCCTCGCGCAGCTTGGCCGATCCGCCGGCGGTGAAGTAGTAGATCCCGTGTTGCGGCTTCAGGCGCTCATAGAAGTGCTCGTGCCCGGCGAACACCACATCCAGCTTGTACTGGATGAAGAGTGGCTCGACCAGCGCCCGCAAGTCTTCTTCGGAGCCGTGCTTTTCCCCCGACGAGTAGAGCGGGTGATGAAAGTAGGCGATCTTCCAGTGTGCCGATGACTTGCCGAGCGCCTCTTTGAGCCAGGTCACCTGCACGGGCGTCATGTAGGTGCTGTCGAGCACGAAGAACTCGGCGTCGCCCTTCTTGAACGAGTAATAGCGATTCCCGTCCATGTTGAACGGCTTGTAGAAGCGTTGCGACGGCTCGTCGTGGTTCCCGAGCGACGCATAGAACTTCACGCCGGCATCCAGGATCGGTTTGTACGGCGCCTCGAACTTGTTGACGAAGTCCGCCGGGCTTTCGCCGCCGTACATGTTGTCGCCGAGCATGATCACGAACTCGTAAGGAAAACGGCTCCGCGCGTCGGACAGAAGTTTGCCGATCGTCTTTTGCGCGCTCCCGCCAGTACCGGTGTCGCCGATGACGGCGAACTTCACCGAATCCTTCTCATTGAGCAGCGCCGTCGGCGCCGCGGCCGCCGCGGCTGGCGCGCGGCCGGGCGCGGTCGTCGCCGGTGCGCCTTGTTCGGCGAGGGCGATGGTCCGTCCGATCGGCCCGGATACGTGCGGGTACGGCGCGCCGGCGAGCACGAAGACGAAGGTCAGTGTCGAAAGACAGAGACGGGTCACGAGGGTCCCCCCGGAGCCGGCAGTACATTGGCCACGTAGTCGATGATCATCTCGGTATCGCCGTCGAGGATGACGACGTGCCGCCCGAGGAAGCGGTACTGCAGGTTATCCGGCAGCAGCGGCAGCTTGGCCAGCAGTAACGGTGGAATCGTGGGCAGGGCGGCCTGTGCCGGGTATGGTCGATTGATGACCGGCGCAATGCCGCCGGTGACCTCGCTGACCGCGGCTCGCCGCGCGTCCGGCGCACGGTTCTGGAAGTCACTCTGAATGGTGCGACGGACCAACTCGGCGACTGGAGTGGGTATCAGATCACCCACCCGGGCGTTCTTACGGGTCTGCCGAATGGCCGCGGCGAGAGATTCCTGGCGCGCCGCGAGCTCCGCGGCGTTCGCCGTCGTTTTCAGCGGCCGCAGATCGTGGGCCAGCTTCGTCCGCAACTCGACGTAGCCATTCAGGCGCTTCTGGAACTCCTGCAGGGCAGTTGTCTGCGGATCGGCTTTGGCCGGAGCCGCCTGGGCCTGGAGCAGGCCGGCAGAACAGGCGAGTAAGGCGGCACAAATCGCCAGATGAGACCCCCAGGTCACGAGGCCGCGGGCTCTGAGTTCCATTGCGCACCCTTCTGGCCTGAGATCGGCCAGCTCTTTGCTGACACAACCGGAGGCAACCGGGACGTTACAAGATACGTGCCCCGACGGCGGGATCTGCCCGCTGGCCGGAGTCGCGGAGGGAACTGTGGAACTTATCGTTCAGCCGGAGGATGGCGTCAAGCCGGTACTCGCGGCTATCAACCGGGCAGAAAAGACCCTGGACATGATCATCTTCCGCTTCGACCTCAAGTCGGTCGAGAAGGCGATGGAAGCCGCAGTCAAGCGGGGCGTGAAAGTCCGAGCGCTCATTGCCCACACGAACTCCGGTGGTGAAAAGCGGCTTCGGCAGCTCGAACTGCGCATGCTCACGGCCGGCGTTTCGGTGAGCCGAACCGGCGACGACCTCGTTCGCTATCACGGCAAGATGATGATCGTCGACGGCGAGGAGATGCACGTCTACGGGTTCAACTACACCGGCCTCGATCTCAAGAGTCGCAGCTTGGGCCTCGTGACGAGCGACCGCCGAGCCGTTCAGGAGGGGGTGCGGCTGTTCGAGGCCGACGCCCTTCGACAGGACTTCGACCCGGTTTTCGACAACGTCGTGGTCAGTCCCGAGAACGCGCGCGAGCAGCTGGCCACCTTCATCAAACGGGCGCGCAAGCAGCTCATGATCTGGGATCCCAAGATCAACGACCCGCAGATGATTCGGCTGATTCTTCAGCGGGTGAAGGCCGGAGTCGACGTCCGTGTCATCGGACGTATCGCCAAGCGCGGCGGCGCGCTCCGGGCCCAGAAGATGGTCGGACGCCTGCATGTACGGGCGATGGTGCGCGACTGCGACACTGCGTTCGTCGGCAGTCAGAGTCTGCGGGCGCTGGAGCTCGACGGGCGACGCGAAGTCGGTCTCGTCACCCGTGAAGAGAAGGTCGTCAAGCGCATCGTGGAAGTCTTCGAGGCCGACTGGGCGAAGACCGATCTCGGCCAGAAGGAACTGAAGATCGGCGCGAAGGCGGAGAAGGCGGAGAAGGCGGAGAAGGCCGAGAAGGATACGGAGCGGGCCGCGGCCGCGGGATGACGGGCCTGCCGGCTACAGGCTGTACTCGCCGGTCTGCGGCTTGCGCCAGAAATCCATGAACGACACGCGGTGCACGCATCCGATCGTGCAGTAAGGCGCGCACGACTTCGGCGCGTTGAACTCGCGACGGATGTGATCGAGGGAGTAATTCTCGATCGGAATGCCCGGCATGCCGCGCTGTTGCGAGCAGTAGTGCACCAGCCCGTTCTCGCAGACGTACAGATAGCGTGCGCCGGCGCGGCAGTGCCACTCGTTCGGCCGACCTTCCACCAGATTCGCCTGGAAATCGCGAATGCCGGAGTAGATGTTCTTGACGACGTGGCGTACGCCGTCGATCTGGCGCGAGACGTCGTCGTAGATCTCGCGCTCGATCGGCCCGAGCGGCTTGAGCTGCCCGAGACCGTCGTGAATGATGCCGATCGACGTGGTGAACCCGAGCTCGCGGGCGCGCCGGTTGATCGTGCGCGCGTCCTCGGGATTGCGCGTGCCGCCGCCGAGAACCGAGTTGATGTTCACTTGAAACTGCGCATGCAGCCGCAGCAGCTTGAGCTTCGAGTGCACCCTGCCGTCGCGATCGGGGGCATCGAGCGTCTTCAGGCTCTTCTTCGACACATCGTCGGGCACGACGTTGTCGATGCTGATCTGCATGTAATCGAGGCCGGCGCCGTTGAGGGCCTTGATGCGCTCCTCGGACAGCAGGAAGCCGTTGGTGATGAGCCCGGCCATCATGCCGTGCGTCCGGATCCGCCGGATCAGATCATCGAGCTGCGGATGGAGCAGCGGCTCCCCGCCGCTGAACGCCACGACCGACGTGCCCAGTGCTGCCAGGTGATCGATGCGCGCCGTCATGGTCTCGAACGGCACCGGAGGCGACACCTTGTCGTATTCGTTGCAGTAGCCGCAGTCGATGTTGCAGCGGCGGATCGGAATGAGGTGAACGAGCAGCGGATGCTCGGTCTCGAGCAGTCCGTGCAGAAACTTGCGTCCGGCGCGCACGCTGCGCGTCGTGGTGGTCACTAGTGACATCAGATCCGTAGAATTTTACCACTCGCGGGAGCGTGATGTGCCGCTCCGTTGCTGTGCAGCATGGCAACGGAGCGACGGTGAGTGGTTCGCGCAGGTGCGTGTTATGCCGGTGCTGCCGGTTCGTCGGGCTGTGGCGCAGGTTGAACGGGCGCAGGAGGTGGCTGAACGGTCGATCGGAGGCGCTCGACGGCTTTCCCGACACGCATCGACGCGTAGAAGATCTTCCCGACCGGGAGCCCGCCTTTCAAACGATGTCGTCCGATGGCCTCGAGCCCGGCGGAGGCGATGCAGCCGCACTGTGAGCAGTCGGGATTGCCGCCGAACTGGCACGGCATGATCCGCTTCTGCAGATCGGACGAATAGCACTCGGTCGTCTGCGCGAAGATGCAGTCGCTCGGCGACGCCGGCGGCGTGGCATACACGTTCAGCATGCCATCGAGCATCTGGAGCTTCGAGAAACGGGTGCGCAGGCGACGGAGCTCGGCGATGACCCGTGCGCGGTCATCCTTCGTCAGGCGCTCCGTGGAGATTTCTCCGATCTGCGGCGTATACAGGCTCACCCATATCAACCGTGTGTGCGGATTCTCCTGCCAGTAGGTCAGGAACTCCTCGATGTACCCGTCACGGCGCACCTGCTGTCGGGTGACGGTGCAATGCACCGTGATCTGGTGCCCGACGATGTGCTTGAGAATGCGGTCATACGTGGCCGGTGTCCGGCGCACGTCGTGCTCCGGCTGCAGGCCGTCGATGGAGACGACCACCTGAAGCCGCTTCAGGCCGATCCACTCGCTCGGAATGGGACGGACCGCGCTCGTGACCAGCTGCGTATGAATATCCCGCTCCGCCAGCTGCGGCAGAATCTTGCCCAGCTCGCGATAGCGCACGAGCGGCTCACCGCCGACGATGGAGACATGCAGCGGTTTGTGGCGATCGATCATCGCCATGAAGCGGGTCACGAGTTCATCGCCCTTGTAGTCGGCGAGGCCGCGCAACGTCACGCCGCCGCCGCCGAGATGTTCGTCGCCGTACGCATAACAGCCAGGACAACGAAGGGGGCATTCGCGGGTGATTTCGATCGACAGATTGGGGCGGTAGCCGGAGAGGATTCGGCCCCAGGCTTGGACCATCTCGCGTGCGCCTACGGAGTTTGCGCTCATGTGGCCCCTATTATCACGCAAGCGGTCACAAAACGGCAGGACGCGCGCTATTCTGTGGCGACATGCCTCGTCACGTCCTATTGCCCCGTATCATCAGGCGTCGCTCTAAACTGCACGGATGGGGCGTTTTTGCCGTCGACCCCATCAACAAGAATACCCGGATCGTTACCTATGACGGTGAGCTGATCGATCACAAAGAGAGCTACAAACGCGAAACGCGTTATCTGAAGCGCGGCGAGATCTGGTGCTTTACGGTGAACCGCCGCTGGGTGCGCGACGCCACGGTCGGTGGCAACGTCGCTCGCTTCATCAATCATGCGTGCCGCCCGAACTGCTACAGCCAGATCATCGGACGGGACATCTGGATTCGCGCCGGCAGGAACATCGAGCCCGGTGAAGAGTTGACCTACGACTACTACACGGATGGCGACAAGATCATCCAATGTCGATGTCGTCCGGGCTGCACCCGGTTCCTTTGACCCGCGTGCCTCTCGTTGCCGATTCGCACGGCCTCGCGCACCAGCGAGGCCGTCCCTCGGGCGCCTCGCAGCTCTCTGTGGCCGCTCCGCCGGGTGAGTCGTCTTGCGCGAGGAAACCATGACTCAGATGCGAAGATTCCAGCCGGTCAGGACGTGTAGTGCGTTGACCGTCTCGATGATGTCATGCCGACTATGCTGAGACGCCCGGCGTGGCTGGCGCTGCTCGTAGGCGCCGCTGTCCTTTTCACTCCGTGGACGTCGTCGCCGCGCTCGGCAATGGCACAGGCGGCGGTCACTGACGCGGATCTTGACGAGGCCAGCGGCAAGCATGTCGTCAACGTAGGTACGCCCTCGAACGGTCGTGTGGTTCGCGTGCCGCTGGAGACGTACGTCGCGCGCGTGATCGCCGGTGAAGCGGAGCCGGCAGCTCCCGACGCCGCCCAGCAGGCGCTGGCGATTGCGATCCGCACCTTCGCCATCGTCAATCTCCGCCGGCACGCCAAAGAGGGATTCGACCTGTGCGATACCACACACTGCCAGGTGCCGCGGGCATCGACGCCTGCGACGCGTCAGGCGGCGCTCGTCACCGCCGGCCGCGTGCTCGTCTACAAGGGAGCACCAGCCGTAGTCTTCTATTCGGCCAACTGCGGCGGCCGTTCGGAATCGGCCGACGAGGTCTGGCCGGGCATCAATCTGCCGTATCTGCGTCCAGTTGACGATGATGTGCACGGCGACGATGTGCCATGGACGCTCGACCTCACGCTCGAGCGTATTCAGTCGGCGTTGCAAACGGCGGGATTCAGCGGTGAGCGTCTGAAGGGCTTGACGATCGACGATCGCAATGCATCGGGCCGGGTCAGCCGGTTGCGCCTCGACGGGCTGCAGCCGAATGTGATCACTGGAAGTGCATTCCGGACGGCGGTCGGCCCGGCCACGCTGCGCAGCACCGCGTTCACCATTGAGGGAAATGGTGGCGTCGTGCGTTTCACTGGCCGTGGATACGGTCACGGCGTCGGGATGTGCGCTGTGGGAGCCGCGCGCCGGGCAAGACGGGGTGAGACTGCGGAGGCGATTCTGTCCGTGTACTATCCGGGCCTGCAGATAGTCGGTCTCTCTGACATCGTCCCGGTCGCGGCCGACCGCCCCTGAGTTCGATCGCGCATTTCTCGGGTCTGCCGCGAGCAGGCCCGCTGCCATGCTCGGCGTGTGCGCTGCTCATGTGGCGCCAACCGCTCTCCGGCTTCGCGTACTGCGCCACAGGACGACCCCGGACGCGATCGTTCCGCCCACGGCGATCACAGCAAACCCCACGACGACCAGCTGAAACGTGTCCGACCGAAGGATGCTCAGAACGCGACGGCCGTAGAGATGCGCAAGCATTCCTTCGGCGCCGAAGCGGAGCAGACGGACAGCCGTGAAAGTGGCGAAGAAGCGCCACGCGTTCACCGCCAGCGCTCCACAGGTCAGAATGAACGGAGTCAGGGGGAATGGCGGCGGTAGTAGCGCGGGTATCGCGAGCGTGACGGCGCCGCCGTCGCGGACCCGCTTCTGCAGCCGCTCCAGACGTTTTTCGGAGACCAGCCGCTTCAGGCCCGCTTCACCAGCTGTCCGCCCGATTCCATAGGTCAGTGCGGCACCGACCAGCGATCCAGCCGTGGCGAGCAGCGGATAGACCCAGAAGGCGTCGCTATTCCGTGCGGCGAGGTAGATGACGAGCGCGTCGATGCCGAAGGGCAGGAAGAAGAGCATCGACGTGTCGAGCGCGGCCATCAGGAACGCACCCCACCACGTCAGAAAGAAGGCGAAGACGCCACCGAAGCCGGGCAAGTGTCACCAGCAGATGCCGTCGTAGCGCGCCTGCATGCGGCTGACATCGATCGGCAGCCGCACGAGATCGATCACGGTCTGCTCCGGACCGCATCGCGTGATGGCCTCGGCGAATTCGGGTGCCGCGTTTCCCACGACGATGACGTCCGACTTGGCGATGACTTCGTCCATCGAATCACACAGGTGGCGGGACAGGTGAGGAATCTGCTGTTCGATATATTGCTTGTTCGCCCCGACGAGGCGGGCAATCGAGACGTTGCGGTCGTAGATGGCCAGCTCGAATCCTTTTCCGAGCAGCCCTTCGGCGAGGATGACCATGGGTGATTCGCGCAGATCGTCGGTGCCGGCCTTGAAGCTGAAGCCGAAGAGGCCGATCCGCTTTTTCCCCGTCTCGATTATCTGATCGAGCGCGTGCTGGACCTGGCGCTGATTGCTCTCGAGCAGCGAGTCGATGAGCGGCATCGCCAGGTCGACTTCCTTGGCGCGATACTGCAGCGCCCGCACGTCCTTCGGCAGGCACGAGCCGCCGAACGCGAAACCCGGCTTCAGGTAGTACGGCGAGAGATTGAGCTTGTTGTCCTGGCAGAAGATGTCCATCACCTCGTGGCTGTCCACGCCCACTCGTTTGCACAGGTTGCCGATCTCGTTGGCGAATACGACCTTCACCGCGTGCCACGCGTTGCTCGTGTACTTCATCATCTCGGCCACGCGAATGCTGGTGCTGCAGAGTGGTGCGTCGATGTTCTGGTACAGCGCCTTCGTCGGCGATGCATCGGCGGCATGGTTGTGGCCGACGAGGGTGAGAGGGGGATGCCTGAAGTCCTTGAGTGCAGTGCCTTCGCGCAGAAACTCGGGATTGACGGCGACGCCGAAGCCCTCGCCGTATTTCTTGCCGGAACGACCTTCGAGCGCCGGGATCACATGCGCGTGCGTCGTGCCCGGCAGCACGGTGCTCCGTATCACGACGACGTGGTATGTGGACTTGGTGGCCAGCGCGTCACCGATCTGCTCACAGACCCGAGTGAGGTATGTCAGATCGAGGCTGCCGTTCTTGCGGCTGGGCGTGCCGACGCAGACGAGCGAGATCTCCGTCGCGTTCACCGCATCGGCGGTGCTGGTCGTGCCACGCAGCCGGCCGGCGGCGACGTTCTCCGCCAGGAGCGCCTCGAGGCCGGGCTCCACGATCGGACTGCGGCCCCGGTTGATGGCGTCGACCTTCCCTGCGTGCACGTCGACTCCGACCACGTGATGGCCGTCCGCGGCGAGCGCCGCCGCCGACACGCTACCGACATATCCCAAACCGAAGACCGATACCTGCATGTCCGCTCACCTTCCACGGGTGTTCGCGCCGCAATCGCCGGAACGAGCGTTACGCGCGCTTCCTGTTCGTTATGCGTGCTGAAACGCCGTCGTTGTCGCATGCGCCGTGCCGGTGTGTTCCGGCGTCGGCAGCGTCTGTATTCCTGAGCCGTCGATGAACGTGCGACGCCAGAGCTCGAGGTTCACGAGCGCCCAGATTGCGTCACCGGCCTGGCGACGACCGGTGCGATGGTCGTCGAGGAGTCGGGTGACCGCCGCGGGACGAAGCGTGCCTCGTTCCTGTGTCCGCTTGTCGAGAAGGACGTCGCGCGCCACTCCGTGCCACCGTCCCGCCATCCATCGGCCGATCGGGACGGGGAAGCCCATCTTGGGCCGCGCGAGAATCGCCGGCGGCACGAGTCCGACCATCGATTCGCGCAAGATGCGCTTCGTCGTGAACCGCCCGAGCTTCAGCCGCGCCGGCAGCCGTGCGGCGAATTCGACGAGACGATGATCGAGAAAGGGCACCCGGCTCTCAATAGATGCCGACATGCTCATCTGGTCCTGCTTCATGAGCAGCTCCACCAGATACGTTTTGATGTCGGTGTAGAGCAGGCGCTCCAGTGTCGGACGATGGCGACCGGCGTTGAAATACGCGAGCGAAGCGGCATACGCCTGCCCGTGGCCGGTGACGTCGCTTTCGAAGAGCTCGCGCTGGAGCGCGAGCGGGATGCCCGCGAAGTTGTCGAGGAACATCGCTCCCGGCTCACGCTTCATGGCCAGGAACGAGCGCGACGCATAGCGGCCGAGCCTGCCGCCGATCCGGGGCACGATGGTCTGCGCCATGGCCCGACGGGCAAAAGCGGGCACGGCACGCTCGTATGCCGCGCCGGCATTCCAGTTCAGGAGGGCGCGCGGATACTTGCCGTAGCCGGCGAGCAACTCGTCGCTGCCTTCGCCGGTCAGGACCACCTTGACATGCTCACGCGCGAGCATCGAGACGAAGTGCAACGGCACGCTCGAGGGGTGAGCGATCGGTTCGTCCTCGTGCCAGATCAGCCGGGGCAGCGCGCCAAAGAAGTCCTCGTCCGACACGACGACTTCGTGCATCCGCGCGCCAATCGCGCGCGCCGCCTGACGCGAGTACTCGAGCTCGCTGAAGGCGCGGTCCTGAAAGGCGACCGAGAAGGTTTCGACCGGTCGATCGATCTGCCGCGCCATGAGGGCGGTGACGGCAGTGCTGTCGATCCCGCCGGAGAGAAAGGCGCCGAGCGGGACGTCCGCCATCAGGCGCAGGCGGACGGATTCCTCGAGGAGATCGCGAAACTGGGCCACGAGATCGGCATCGCGACTGTGCGACGCCCCGCTGTCCTCCTCGTCCGGGAGATCCCAGTACTGTGTGACATCAGTCCGCCCGTTCTCGAAAACCAGGCGATGGCCCGGCAGCAGCTTGTGGATGCCGGCGAACATCGTCTCCGTTCCCGAGGTGTAACGCGTGGCGAGCACCTCCGACAGCACGGCTCCGTTCTCGCGGGCATCGACGAGACCGCTCTCGAGAATCGCCTTGATTTCGGAGCCAAAGAGCAGCCGCGCGCCCCGGTCCGCCGTCGCCTCTGTTCGCGCCCAGTAGACCGGCTTGATGCCCAGGCGATCGCGGACCAGGAGCAGCCGCTGTCGCCGCTCATCCCAGATCGCGAACGCGAACATGCCGCGGAAACGCAGCATGCAGTCGTCGCCCCACTGCTCATAGGCGTGAACGATGGTTTCGGTATCCGACCGGGTACGGTAGCGATGGCCCGCGGCCACGAGCTCGGTCCGGAGCTCGGCGTGGTTGTAGATCTCGCCGTTGAAGCTGACCCAGACGGTTTCATCTTCGTTGGCAAGAGGCTGATGTCCGCCAGCGAGATCGACGATGCTGAGGCGACGATGGGCCAGGGCGCACCGTCGCGTGATCTCGAGCCCGGCACCGTCCGGCCCCCGATGCGTGAGGACGTCGCGCATGCGAATCGTTCTCGAAGGCTCGTCGGCGAGCAGACGATCAGCGGCGACTATCCCGGCAATCCCGCACATATCACGCGCGTCCGGTACGGAAAGCCCGTTCGAGGCCTGGAGATTGTGAGCAGCGATAACCGGCGGCTCTCCCGATCGGACGTCCCATGGGCCCTCGGTCGAGCAAGCGGGGTGCCACGGCGAATCAGGAAACTTTGGGGAGGTGTGTGGAACTTGTGGGGCGTTGCCCACCGACCAGCCGGCGCGGCTGGGGTTTTATGGCAACCCGCTACACCTTCGGTCGATCGACCGACCAGCTGCGAGGCGGGGCGGCCGGGCGACGTCGATGCCTGCCGACCCCCCCTCGGAAGCGGGACTACTGACCCAGTAGTCCCAACCAGGCGGTGCCGAGCCAGGCCGACATCTGGGGCGGATTCGCTGCGCGTTTAGGAATCCGGATAGCTCTTCTGCCGCGATGCGTACTAGGCGTTGGGCGGCAATGGTTGTGAGTCGGGCAGGGCCGATGCTCGCCCGTGGGCACCCCCGGAGTGACTCCGAAGGTGCCCGGGTGGGTCAGGGTGTGACTGAAACGCTGTCGATGGTGGCGGTGGCGACGCTACCGTCGATGTGACTGGTCAGCGGCAACCCGACGAACACCGTCGCGGGGAGACTGATTGCCTCGGTTCCAATCACGGACCAGGTCGTCCCGTCCATGGAGATCGACGCGGTTATCAGCGAGCCGGCGCGTTGCAGTTTCACCCAGGCCGGAGCTGTCGCCAACGGGCCAGCCGTATTGACCGAGTCGCCGTCGTCGGTCGTGCGCCGCTGGAACGCGAAGCCCTTGCCGGCCGACACGATCATCATCGCGTGTCGCGACCCTGGAGCCAGTGAGCCCCGAATCATCACGCCCGCCTTGGTCCAGCGATCGACGAACTCGACGCTCTGCACGTGCGCCACGATGGTGCCGTCGCCGGTCATCGAGCGATAGGCGAACTGGAATTCGTCCGCCGTGCCCCAGATGTCGGCGCCGGAGCCGCGCACCGTGAACACGCCGCCACTGAAGGTCGTGGACCCCTGAGCGCCGACCGCGCCAATGTCCTGACTGGACCAGCCGGTCGGCAGACCCGAGGCCGGCGGTGGTGCTGCCGCAACGTGGATGGCGACGCTGCCCGAAACAGTTTCGGCGCCGGTGTTGTCCGTGGCCCGCGCGGTGAGGGAGTAGTCACCCGCGGCGACGTTGCTCCAGGTGAGGGAGTAGGGGCTGCTGGGATCGGGGCCGAGCAGCGTGGTGCCGGCGTAGAAGTCG
>Ga0207701_10003291_pt1 | contig 16628 bp, 13 predicted proteins | sample KBSSwiSSwithPhiX_FD_184294 | JGI IMG/M metagenome (GOLD analysis project Ga0207701, IMG submission 184294) | Switchgrass rhizosphere bulk soil microbial communities from Kellogg Biological Station, Michigan, USA, with PhiX - S5 (SPAdes) (version 2) | ecosystem: Environmental > Terrestrial >... | reverse complement strand
AAACAGGAAGACTTCGATCTATCGATCGAAAGCAACGTCATCACGTTGCGTGGTGAACGTCGTTTTGAGAAGACCGACGACTCCGACAACTATCACCGGGTCGAACGGTCGTATGGTGCTTTCACACGGTCGTTCACCCTGCCGCAGACTGTGTCTGGTGAAGGTGCAACGGCCGAGTACAGCAATGGTGTGTTGCGCGTGACGTTACCGAAACGCGAAGAGACCAAACCTCGACGTATTGAAGTGTCGGGAACCAGCGCTGCGACACCCAAGACAATCGATACCAAGGCGGAGACGGAAAAAACAAAGGAAGCGGCCGGCGGCCGTTAACGTCCCCGCGAAAAACACGATAGAGCGGGCTCCTCAGCGGGCCCGTTTCGTCGCGTAACGTTCGAAAGAGGAAGTTCGAAAGAGATTTTAACCGAATGCGTTTAGATAGATTTACGCTCCGTGGTCAGGAAGCTATTCAATCGGCGATTGAGCTTGCCGAACGCGGACAGAATCAACAAGTTGAACCAGAACATCTGCTGTCAGCGATGCTGGAACAACCGGAGGGTATTGTTCGGCCGGTTCTTGGAAAAATCGGCGCGAATGTCACCGTTGTGCTTAACGACGTTCACGCCGCAATCGCACGGCTGCCTCGTGTGCAAGGCGGCCAGCAGTATTTCAGTCCACGACTCACTCAGATCTTCACCGCGGCTCAGAAGCGGGCCGAAAAGATGCAGGACGAGTTTATTTCGACTGAGCATCTGTTGCTCGCAGTGGCTGAGGAGAAGGACGGTGAATCAGGAAAGATTCTTCGGCAGCACGGCGTTAAGCTGGAAGATTTGATCAAGGTGATCGAGCAGATGCGTGGGGGAACGCGCATAACCGATCAGAATGCCGAGCAGAACTATCAGGCCCTTTCGAAATACGCGCGAGACCTTACTGACCTTGCGCGACAAGGAAAGCTCGATCCGGTAATCGGACGCGACGATGAAATCCGGCGCACCATTCAAGTGTTGTCCCGTCGCACTAAGAACAATCCTGTACTGATCGGCGAGCCCGGTGTCGGTAAGACCGCGATCGTTGAGGGACTTGCGCAGCGGATTGTTTCCGGCGATGTGCCTGAAACGCTCAGAAATAAGCGACTGGTTGGGTTGGATCTCGGCTCGATGCTCGCGGGCGCAAAGTATCGCGGCGAATTTGAAGATCGGCTGAAAGCGGTGCTCAAAGAGATTGAAAACGCGCAGGGCCAGATCATTCTCTTCATTGACGAACTTCATACGCTCGTGGGTGCTGGAGCGGCTGAGGGCGCAATCGATGCGTCGAACATGCTCAAGCCCGCGTTAGCCCGCGGCGAACTTCGGTGTGTGGGTGCAACCACACTCAACGAATACAAGAAATACATTGAGAAGGATGCGGCGCTTGAGCGACGTTTCCAGCAAATCTACGTTGGCGAGCCCACTGTCGAAGACACGATCGCCATTCTTCGCGGGCTGAAAGAGCGATATGAAGTGCACCATGGTGTGCGAATCAAAGATTCAGCGATCGTCGCCGCAGCCACGCTTTCAAACCGCTACATCACCGACCGATTCCTGCCTGACAAAGCCATCGATTTGATCGATGAGGCTGCGTCGCGCTTGCGTATTGAGATCGACTCTTTACCACAAGAAATCGATCAGCTCGAGCGAGAGATTATTCAGCTTGAGATCGAACGGCAGGCTTTGCAGCGCGAAGAAGATGAACGGTCGAAGTCACGCCTGACGGAGATTGAGCAACGGATCGCGGACCTTCGCGAAACGTCGTCTGGCATGAAAGCCAAATGGCAGTCCGAGAAAGAAGCAATCGAGCACATGCGCGCGGCTAAAGCTGAACTCGAGCAGTTCAAGCTTCAGTTGGATCAGGCGCGGAACGCGGGTGATCTTGGACGAGCTTCTGAGATTCAGTACGGCAAGATTCCAGAACTCGAACAACGGCTAAAAGTCGAGCAGGACAAACTAGCGAAGTTTCAGCAAGACGGCGTGATGCTGAAGGAAGAAGTTGATGAAGAGGACGTGGCAGAAGTCGTTGCCAAGTGGACCGGCATTCCCGTTTCCAAGATGCTCGAGGGCGAGATGCAAAAGCTCGTCACAATGGAAGAAGGTCTTGCACTGCGAGTGATTGGTCAGCAGGAAGCGTTGACAGCAGTGGCTAATGCGGTCAGAAGAGCGCGCGCAGGTCTGCAGGATCCGAATCGACCGATTGGTTCATTCATCTTTCTCGGACCGACTGGAGTTGGTAAGACTGAAACTGCACGAGCGCTCGCTGAGTTTTTGTTTGATGACGAACGAGCAATGGTACGACTTGATATGTCGGAGTACATGGAAAAGCATGCTGTTGCTCGGATGATTGGTGCTCCGCCGGGATACATTGGTTACGAGGAAGGTGGACAGCTAACTGAAGCAGTTCGACGTCGTCCATATTCGGTCATTTTGTTTGATGAAATCGAAAAGGCGCACACGGATGTCTTCAATGTGCTCTTACAGATTCTGGACGACGGTCGATTAACCGACTCGAAGGGCCGCACAGTTGACTTCAAGAACACAGTTCTGATCATGACGTCGAACCTTGGATCTCGCGAGATCCAGGCAGCGGAAGGCGACGAGAAGCAAGTACGCGAAGCTGTGCTTCAGGAGTTGCGAGCACACTTCAAGCCGGAGTTTCTTAACCGCATTGACGACGTCGTAATTTTCCATCAGCTTTCGCGCGAACAGATCGGGGAGATCATCGACGTCCAACTCGAACGCTTACGAGCGATGTTGAGCGAAAGGAATATCGCCTTAGTTCTTGACCCATCGGCGAAGGAATTGTTGATGCGCGAGGGTTACGACCCAAGCTATGGAGCACGGCCGTTGAAGCGAGCGATTCAAACGCTGATTCAGAATCCGCTGGCAGTAAAGTTGTTGCAGGGTGAAATCACGGCGGGCCAAACAATCAAAGTATCGGCGTCGGGAGACACGATGAGTTTTCAAACTGACTCCGCAGCGGCCGCAGCGTAAGTTAGAGCAAACAGAGAGCACTGAAGATGTCGCAACATTGGAATCCACTACAAGATCTACTCGTTCTGCAAGACCGTATGAACCGGCTGTTTGAAGATGCCACGCAACGTCGCACGCGCGACGATTCAGACTCGGACGGATTTGAGCGCGGGGATTGGACACCTGATGCGGATGTTTATGAAGCAGAAGGGTCGTTCGTCATCGCGATGGACGTGCCTGGTATTTCTCGTGAAGCGCTCGAAATTGAAGTGGACGAAAACCGACTGGTCGTGAAAGGCACGCGCGAAATTGAAGAAACGAGACAACCCCGAACCGAGCGACCACACGGTCGATTTGTTCGAACGTTTACTGTGCCTGGTTCTGTTGACCAGTCGAAGATCGCGGCCGAGTACAAAGATGGCGTTTTGCAGATAACATTGCCGAAGCGCAACGAGCCGAAAGCCCAACGAGTCGAAATCAAAGTAGGTTAAATAAGAACCCGGGAGAAGGCATGAAAGACAGGAAAGGTGATCGTAACACTGACGCGGAAGAACAACCGGAAGTTCGCGTCACTGACAGACGTCGAATCTATTTGGACGATGAGGGCGAACACACAAATACCGAAGTCGAGCAGCCGAGTCTTAAGCCCAAGTACGTCGAGGAGCTTGAAGCGCGAACTAAAGCTGCCGAAAGACAGGTGCAGGAAGTTCAATCGCGTTTTGATCAGTTGCGTCAACAGCTCCAACGCGAAACGGATGAAACTCGACAGCGATTGAATCGCGCAGCGGACGAACGCGCTGCGGCAGATAAAGCCCGGTTCATCGCTTCCCTGCTCCCCGTAGTTGATGATTTGTATCGCGCGATTCAGGCTGGTGAGGAAGGCGCTGGTCCTGATTCACTGCTTGAAGGAATCAAACGCACAGCCAATAGCTTCGAGAGTTCGCTTGCCAACGCAAACGTCGAATCTGTCTCAGCTGTCGGTGAAGCGTTCAATCCAGAGTTGCACGAAGCAGTCGACACGGTTGAAGTAGATCCAGAAATGGACGGCAGGGTAATCGAAGAATACAGCCGCGGTTTCCGCATCGGCGATAGATTGCTGCGACCGGCGCGTGTGAAGGTTGGGCGGGCAGCGACCCAGGCACGACAAGCGAGCGAGTAGTACCTTTTTCTACTTTTGGTTAAGGAGACGAGAGTGGCAGCAAAACAGCTGAAGTTTAGAGAAGAAGCGCGGAGTTTGATTCTGCAAGGTGTTGATGTGCTGGCAAACGCTGTGCGCGTGACGCTGGGACCGAAGGGTCGAAACGTCGTGTTAAGTAAGAAGTTTGGATCGCCCGTGATCACAAAGGACGGAGTCACTGTCGCGAAAGAAATTGACCTGAAGGATAAGTATCAAAACATGGGGGCGCAGATGGTGCGCGAAGTAGCCGTCAAAACAAACGACAAAGCGGGGGATGGCACTACCACCGCAACTGTTTTGGCGCAGTCGATCTTTCGTGAAGGAGTAAAGAATGTCACCGCGGGCGCAAATCCGATGCAGCTTCAGCGTGGAATTCAGTTGGCGACCGAGCAAGTCGTGGCCGAGTTGGAGAACATGTCGAAGAAAGTGAAGGGCAAAGAAGAACTCGCAAACGTCGCAACTGTTTCAGCGAATAACGACCGCACTATTGGTGAGCTTATTTCCGAGGCCATGGAACGGGTCGGCAAAGACGGCGTGGTCACGGTGGAAGAGTCGAAGACGTTACAAACGGAACTGGAGATCGTCGAGGGTATGCAGTTCGACCGCGGTTATTTTTCGCCTTACTTCCTGACCAACGCCGACCGGATGGAAGCAATCCTGGATGAGCCGCTGGTTCTTTTGCACGAAAAGAAGATTGCAGCAATGCGAGATCTTCTGCCGTTGCTCGAGCAGGTGGCAGGCAGCGGACGTTCGCTGTTAATTATCGCGGAAGATATCGAAGGTGATGCACTGCCAACTCTGATCGTTAACAAGTTGCGGGGGACGATCAAGGTGTGCGCGGTGAAATCGCCGGCGTTTGGCGATCGACGCAAAGCGATTCTCGAGGATCTCGCGGTGCTAACCGGTGCGCGAGTGATCACTGAAGATCTCGGTATAAAACTCGAAAACGTCACCACCGCAGATTTGGGTACAGCCAAGCGAGTGATCGTCGACAAAGAAACTACGACGATCGTGGAAGGCGGCGGAGATCGCCGGGCAATACAGGGTCGCATTGCGACAATGAGAAAACAGATCGAAGAAACAACTTCCGATTATGACCGTGAGAAGTTGCAGGAGCGCCTCGCGAAACTGGCCGGAGGTGTTGCTGTCGTTAAGGTTGGCGCGCCTACTGAGACCGCGATGAAAGAAATCAAGATGCGCGTCGAGGATGCGTTGAATGCAACGAAGGCGGCTGCACAGGAAGGCATCGTAGTAGGTGGCGGAGTTGCTCTGCTCAGGGCGGCAAAGGTTCTCGACGCGTATAACGCAGATGATCCAGATGTCAGAACTGGAGTGAAGATTCTTCGTCGGGCACTTAGTGAACCCTTACGACGCATTGCGGAAAACAGCGGAGCCGACGGCGCGGTTGTCGTCGGTGAAGTAGAACGTCTCAAAGGAAACAAAGGATATAACGCTGCTACAGGTCAATTTGAAGATTTGGTAGCGGCAGGCATCATCGATCCCACGAAAGTTGTGCGCACCGCACTTCAAAATGCTTCGTCGATTGCTGGTCTGCTGTTAACGACTGAGGCAGCTGTCACGGATGCACCAGAACCTAAGAAACCGGCCCCACCAACGCCTGGAGGCGACGACTACGACTATTAGCGACCGTAGTTCTTCAAAATCTTTACAAATGAACGTGCAACACGGCCAGAGATTTGCATCTCAGGTGGCCGGTATTAGTTATTGCATTGAAACGCAACGGCGCTTATGCTGGCGACATCTAACTCACGGTCGAGTTAAGCAACTTGACCGAGCTTAGAGGGCAATTCCCCGGGTTGCGCTGCTCATTGAACTGCTTGGATAGAAAAGATCGTAATTGAGATATGGTTGACTTAGGTTCATACAAAGATAAATTCGGCACCACAGGGCAGCGCATCCTTGAGCATGCGCTGAACGAATCACGAAGACGAGATCAAAACTTCGTCTCTGTCGAACATATTCTGGAGGCCCTGACTGTTGAAGAGCCCGATATGTTCAATTCTGCTATGCGCGAGCTGTCTCTTGACCCGGTAGTCGTGAAGATGGCCATCGAAAAGCGTTTGAGCAGCAGCAGACAGCAACACATTGGAAAAGGTTTTCGCATTGGCCCAGATACTACGGACCTTTTCAAACGCGCAATGGAACGCGCCCGTACACAGGGCCGCAAGACAATCGAGGCCACCGATATCTTCGAAGCGCTTTCCAATTACGACAGTCTCTTCGTTGAAGTACTGCGCACGATGGGTGCCAACCCGGAAGCAGTAGTGGAGAACGTCCGCGCGCAGGTTCAAAAGCGCGAGTTGGAAGAAGAGCAGAATCGAAAGAAATTCGAGCTGCCTCCGTATCTGAAGCACTTCGGCACGTCGCTCAATCGTCTGGCGCGAGCCGACAAGATTGCGCCGACCATCGGTCGCGAAAAAGAGATCCAGCAAATCATCGAGATCCTTTGCCACCGCGAGCGCGCGAATTCTCCAATGCTCGTTGGTGAGCCTGGCGTTGGCAAAACCGCAGTTATTGAAGGTCTCGCACGACTGATCGAGTTAGAGCCGGAACGTGTTCCCGCCCGATTGCGCAACTCACATATCGTCCAATTACAGATGGGCGGTCTGGTTGCGGGCACGATGTTGCGCGGAATGTTCGAAGAAAGAATCAAAGGCATCATCGATGAAGTGAAGGAACGCGATAACCTGATCCTCTTTATTGATGAAGCGCACACAATCATCGGCGCGGGCGCCGCACTGGGAACTTCGTCTGATGCCGCCAACATGTTCAAGTCCGCGTTGGCTCGCGGCGACATGCGCATCATCGGGGCGACGACGTTGTCGGAATACAAGGAGTACATCGCGGAAGACGAAGCGCTCGCACGACGGTTCCGCCTGGTAAAGGTGGTCGAGCCCTCGATCAACGAAACGCGAGAGATACTTCTCGGGCTCCGGCCACGGCTGGAAAAAAACTATTCAGTCAAGATTTCGGACGACGCGATCAACATGGCGCTGGAGATGGCTCCGAAGTACATCCGCAATCTCCATCTACCAGACAAAGCCATCGGCTGGCTCGACACAGCAGCGGTCAAAGTGGAAATCAACGAGCCGCAAACAATGATCGTCAAGCCGGAACACATTATCGAAGTGATTTCGCAGGAATCGCGGATTCCACGCGACATGATCTTCCGCGACACCACCGATCGCTTCGCAATGACGGAAGCTATGTTGGGCCGTCGCGTGATTGGACAAAAGGAAGCAATCAAGGCTGTAGCGCAACGTTTGCGACTGAACAAGGGACCGCTCAAAGAGTCGCACTACAAGCCTGACGGCGTGTTGCTTTTCCTCGGTCCGACGGGTGTTGGCAAAACAGAACTAGCGAAGGCCGTGGCCGAGTTTATGTTCGGCGACGAGGAGAAGATGGTGCGCATCGACATGTCAGAGTACAGCGATGGCACCGTCAGCATTGAGAAGCTAATCGGCATGCCCCGCGGCATCGTCGGTTCGGAGCGTGGCGGCATCCTGACGGAGCAACTGCGTGAGAACCCGTATACCGTGCTGCTGCTGGATGAGGTTGAGAAAGCTTCGCCGTATTTGATGAACCTTTTCTTGCAGGCTTTCGATGAAGGCTGGTTGACTGATGGTCGCGGTAAAAAAGTCTATCTCTCGGACGCGATTATCATCATGACCTCGAACCTTGGCTCGGATAACTTCAAGAAGTTCGAAAAGCCACTCGGTTTCGGATCGAAGACCGCTTCTGATTTCCGCGCCGTGAAGAACGAAGTGATGAAAGCCGCCGAACAACGATTCTCGCCCGAGTTTCGTAATCGTATCGACGAACTGATCGTGTTCTCGCCATTGACCATGGACGAGGTGCGACAGATTGCGAGGCTTTACCTCGAAAAGCTGCGTCGACAAATGGAGCGACAGGGAAAGCAAGTCGAAGTCACAGAAGCCGCAGTAAATCTATTGACCGAGAAAGGCTATAACACAGCCTACGGCGCTCGATTCCTGAAACGGCACATTGATGAGAAGGTGAAGCTGCCGATTACCGGAATGTGGAAGACGGCCTCGAGCTTCCTGGTCGATGTCGAAGACGGCGATACCGTGGTAAAACCTGACGGCGGTAACAAAGCCGGACTTAATTAAACCCAGCGATAGAGTGTAAACTTAGGGTTTCAGTCCTCATGCTGAAACCCTTTACTATGTCTAGCGTGAATAGAACTATGAAAAGCCCGCGAAGTATTGTGGCCTTACTTATCGTGACGTTGTCACTCGTATCGGCAGTCAGCGCGCAGACACAAACAACTGCGTCCGCCCCTGAGAATCCGATCGATGAAAAGTCGCAGCAGATTATTGATAAAGCCATCGAAGTCCTCGGTGGCCAGGCATATCTGAACGTCAAGTCAATTGTCGGCAAGGGATTCTTCAGTCCTTTTCATGAAGGCGCATCGATGCCTCCTGCTCGATTTCTCGACTACATCGTCTATCCAGATCGCGAACGAACGGAGTTTTCGGGTGCCGGCATCAAGAGCATTCAGACGAATGTTGGTGAGACTGGCTGGCTTTACGATGGCATGGTCAAAAAGATCACTGATCAGGAGGCGGCGCAGATTGAAGACTTCAAGCGGACGATGAAGACCAGTTTGGAGAATCTGCTCCGCGGCTGGTGGAAGAAAGAGGGCGCCAAGGTTCGTTATGCAGGTCGTCGAGAAGCGGGCTTGGCAAAACGTAATGAAACGGTAAGGCTGACGTATTCAGACGGCTTTTGGATCGAATATGAATTCGGCGCCCGTGATGGAGTGCCGGCGAAGATTATCTACAAACGCAGTCGGAAAAATACTGAGACGGGTGACGTTGAAGAAACAACTGAAGAGGATCAGTTATTCAAATTCATCGCCGTCAGCGGTGTGACGCAACCCTGGGTGATCGATCATTTTGTAAACGGCGTACAGACGACGCGCATTAATTACGAGAATGTCGTGTATAACCAGCCGCTGCCCGATTCACTCTTCGCGAAACCGACGGACGTAAAGCAGATCAAGAATTAGCGCAGAAAGACTCGTCCCTACATCGCGAGTCCACCATCCACCTGGATCACCTGACCAGTGATGTAACGAGCATCATCAGACAACAGGAAGCACGCAATCCGCGCAACTTCGTCCGCTTCTGCGAAACGTCCGAGAGGAATTTGTTCGATGATCTTCGCGCGATAGGTTTCATCCAACGCACTCGACATGTCAGTTGCAACCATCCCCAACGCGAGCGCGTTCACGGTTACCTTTCGACTTGCGACTTCCTTCGCCAACGCTTTCGTTAGTCCAACCATTCCCGCCTTCGACGCCGAGTAGTTTGATTGACCGGGCATTCCAATCTCGCCACTGATTGAAGAGATATTCAGAACTGAACCACCACCATCCTGTCTTAGCATCGTGCGCAACGCAGCCTTGGAGAAATTCCAGGCCCCTTTCAGATTGGTATCGATAACTTCGTCCCAATCAGACTCTTTCATTCGCAGAATCAAGTTGTCGCGTGTAATGCCCGCGTTGTTGACGAGAAAATCGATACGACCAAATGCATCTTTGACCTGCTTGACCATCTCTGTCGCAGCTTCTGTGTTTGCCACGTCGCATTGAGCTGCCAGGGTGCGAACGCCGAGTGCCTCAAGCTCCGACTTCAACGACTCAGCTGATTCGGCGCTCTTCGCATAGTTGAAGGCTACATCTGCGCCGCGTTTGGCCAGTTCGATAGCGATGGCTCGACCGATTCCCCGCGTAGCGCCGGTTACGATCGCCGCGCGACCAGCAAATTGTTTTTGATCAGACAAATTACTATCCCTTTCATTTAATGAAGGCGGTTAGTCGTCCAACGTTGAAGTTCTCGATGCCAGAAATTGTTGGATCATTGCTGCCTTGACACGTTGCGACAGTGTCAGCTAGCGTTCAGGTTTTCCATTTTGCACCAGGGCCGTTTCTAATAACACATCCGTTGGACTAGAAACAAATGCTTGATCTGAACTACGTAAGAGAGAACCTTGACAACGTGCGCACTGCGCTGCAATCGCGCGGCGCTGATGCACGTGTACTCGACGAATTCGCAGCCGCGGATGCCGAACGTAAGCGAGTAATTGCTGAGTCTGACTCTTTGAACGCGCAACGCAACGCCGCCAGCCGCGAAATCGGCGGCCTGATGAAAGAAGGCAAAAAAGACGAAGCCGAATCTCGACGACGAGAAGTTGGTGAACTAAAGGATCGTATTGCCGAGCTGGATCAAAAGCGCGCAGCAGCGGAAACGAAGATGGATGAACTGCTGTCGACGCTGCCCAATGTTCCGCACGCGAGCGTTCCCATTGGCAAAAGCGAGGAAGACAATGTTGAGATCCGTCGCTGGGGTAACGCGCCGTCATTCGATTTTGACCCGAAAGACCATGTCGATCTGGGAACTTCGCTCGGCATCCTCGATCTCGAACGCGCTACGAAGATTTCAGCTGCACGCTTCGCCATTCTCAACGGTGCCGGCGCGCGTTTGGAACGTGCGTTGGTCAACTTCATGCTGGATATCCAAACACGGGAGAACGGTTATCAAGAAACCTTACCGCCGTTCATCGTCAATCGCGATTCACTGTTCGGCACCGCTCAGTTACCAAAGTTTGAGGCTGATCTTTTTAAACTGGAAGATGATCGCGAACTTTACCTGATACCAACAGCGGAAGTTCCCGTCACTAACTATCGACGCGAAGAAATACTCGATGCCAACGACCTGCCGATGCGATGGGCTGCGTACACACCTTGTTTTCGTTCCGAAGTTGGCAGCTACGGCCGCGACACACGCGGCGTGATCCGTCAACACCAGTTTGAAAAAATTGAATTGGTTAAGTACTCGCTCCCAGAACATTCCTACGACGAACTAGAGTCGTTGACGCGAGATGCAGAGTCGATTTTGCAGCGCTTAGGTTTGCATTATCGCGTCGTTGCGCTCTCAACGGCAGATCTCGGCTTCGGCAGCGCCAAGACTTACGACATCGAGGTTTGGTTACCTTCGCAGAATACGTTTCGGGAAATCTCCTCATGTTCCAACTACGAGTCGTTCCAGGCACGGAGGGCACAGATCCGGTTTCGGCGAGCTGGCGGTGCGAAGCCCGAATACGTCCACACGTTGAATGGATCAGGACTGGCTGTGGGTCGGACGTGGATTGCGATCCTGGAAAACTATCAGCAAGCAGACGGCAGCGTGATCATTCCGGAAGCGTTACAACCGTATGTGGATATGGACGTCATCCGGTAAGACAGAGTGAACGCGGGAAGAGGGAATGAATCAATGGTCAGTTATTAATTGACAATTATCAATTGACCATTGACCAATGATTCTTCCCTCTTTCCCTTTGGTCTTTCCCCTCTTCCCCTTTTTCTGTTACTTCACGCGAATATCAAATGGCATGACGAGCATCTTCTCGCCCGTCTTCATTCGTTCCATCAACTGCATGAAGCGAAACGCACGCCGCGCATCTTCCGGTAGTGCAGCCAGCACAGCACGCTGCTGCGCAACTTCCGTATTAGAATTATCGCCGCCGCTACTCATCAATTCCTGGAGGAACGTTCGCGGGTATGGAAGGATCACTCGCTCGACGCCCTTGTCTGCGGGAATCTTTGCGAGTTCCTTTGCGACTTCAATGGCCCGATCTAGTCCACCGTACTCGTCCACGAGACCTCGCTCTTTCGCCTGGGCCCCTGTCCAAACGCGGCCCTGACCCACAGAGTCGATGTATTGCGCATCTTTCTTGCGGCCCTTCGCGACCTTTGGGACAAAGTCCTGGTAATAAGTTGTCTTGATCCACTCTTCAAACTTCACGCGTTCTTCGTCGGAAAACTTTTCAGTCTCGCGAAACATTCCGGCCGTTTTGCCGCGCATCACATACTCATTCGAGATGCCGAGCCAATCGTAGAGACCTCGCATAACCGGTTTGCCTGCGACCACGCCAATCGAGCCGGTGATAGTCGACGGTTGCGCAACTATCTTCGCAGCGCTCGCAGAAATGTAATATCCGCCTGACGCGGCAACGTCGCTCATCGAAATCACTACCGGCTTCTTCTGATTGGCAGCGTCGACCGCATGCCAGATTATGTCTGAAGCCAAACCTGAACCTCCGGGGCTATCGACGCGAATCACAATCGCTTTGATCGACTTGTCAGCCGCGGCGTCGGTAACAGCGCGCGACAACGTGTCGGATCCAATCGACTGACCGCCGGAGGGACTATTCTCGGATCTTCCAGATCCAATTTCTCCACTCGCGTAGATCACAGCGATCCGCTCGCCTTCATTCAGCCCAAGACTTTCGGGCGAAACATCGCGATACTCCGCTCGAACGGGAGTGAACGTGTCGGTTTCTTTGTAACCTAGCGTCGTTTTAATTTGCTTCTCGACTTCGTCGTGATAAGCGACTTCATCGATTAAGCCATTGGCCTTGGCCTGGTTGCCGTTGTAAGGCGCGTTGTCGATTAGTGCTTTGATTTCCTCGGGCGTTTTGTGTCTGGCTTCGGCGATCGTTTGCACATATCGATTGAATAGATCATCAAGCAACGAATTGATGTATTCGCGATGAGCGTCGGTCATCTCCTTTTGCGTGAACATGTCGCCGGCGCTTTTGTATTTTCCGATTTGGTAAATGTCAGGATAGACACCCAGCTTGTCGAGTGAGCCGCGGAAGAACATCACGTCAGCGGCGAGACCGTTGATGAATAACTCTCCTGGCGGTGGAACGTAAATCTTGTCGCAGGCGGTTGCGATGTAGTACTCCTTGTTCAAACCCAATTCGATAAATGCATAGACCGGTTTACCCGACGTGCGAAAGTCTTTGATAGCGTCGCGAATTTCTTCCGCCTTGCCCCAGCCGGCGCCTGACATGTCTATGTCTAAAAGAACTGCCTTAATGCGCTTGTCGACTTTCGCCTTCTTAAACTGCATAACCAGCCCAGTCAGCGACTGATCCGGTCCGCCGAAAAATCTTTTGAAAGGATCGTCCGGACTGTAGTCGGGCAGCGCGCCTGCGACTCTCAGCGCGAGCAGGCTGTTATCGCGAATTGCCGGCTCGCCTTTGCGGAAAGCCGCGAAGATCATCGCGATTCCCAACAGCACGACAAAAACCAGAACGGCGAAAATTCCACCTATTATTAGAAGAGTCTTTTTTGTTCCTGACATAGCCATGATTCTCGTACCTTAAATCTTTCTAGAATAAAGGGATTTACAGGGAGTTTCTGCCCAGATGTAGTTACGCAGCCCATCGCAAAAATGTTTTGGAAGTCGCGCCTCAGAGCGGCTTTTGTGTGAGTTAGTGCTGGGTCTTAGCTGCTTCTCTCTCTGCGGCAGCTTTGATTATAGCTGACAACTGAGTGGCTGGAGATAAGCCGTATGCACGTGTCCAGTAGTTTGCGGAGTCGTTGCCGATAAGAATCATCGGGGTGTGATCGTTCTTGTCAGCCACGGCAGCGCCAAAAGCGGCGAGCAGCTTATCGATATCAGCTTTGTTTCCCGTTACAAAAGTCCAGCCAGGACCTGCTTTGAACTTATCTGCATAAGCTTTCAGCCTTTCAGGGGTATCTGTTGTTGGGTCAACGCTGACCGAAATCAAGTTAACGTTTGGTCCGGCTTCCACCTGAACTCTCCGAAAGGTCGCAGTCAACGGTGGACAAATTGTCGTACATGTTGTGAAGATGAAATTTATCGCAACCGTCTTCCCTTTTATCAGATCAGTGTTGAACTTCAGTTGCTTCCCGTTCTGGTCGTAAACCGAAACGTCCGGGATGCTGAAGTGCAACTCGTTATCTGACTTCTTAGCTTGAGTGCCGGATGCGGATCGTCTCTGAGCGGATACTCCACGCAGACCTGTCAGGACGCAGCATGTGAGTATGGCGATCAAAATAAAAGACTTCCGCTTCATCAGAACACCTCCGTACCATGGGATTGTACACTGGCAATAGGAACAAGACGGATCCACCGAGATGCCTGTTAAGTGCGGACGATCCACCCGCCGCCGACGACTTCATCGCCGCGATAGAACACAGTTGCCTGCCCGGGCGTGATCGCTCGTTGAGGTTCATCGAAAACTACTCGAACTCTCTGATTTGGAAGCGCAGTAATCGTCGCTGGCGCTGCGTTGTGACGGTAGCGAACACGAACATCTGCACGCACCGGTTCAGAAGGCTCTCCAATCGAAATCCAATTTACACCAGCCGCCGTGAATGTTGAGCTTAGTAATTCGTCCTGGGAGCCGACGGTCACGCGATTCGTATTAGCCTCGACTGAGATTACGTAAAGCGGTCGCTCATCCGCGATGCCAATACCACGACGTTGTCCAATCGTGTAGCGGTGGATCCCACCGTGAGTTCCGATACGTCGCCCAGTTGTATCAACGATCTCGCCTACGCCCGGAAGACGGTCTAAAGAATCCTCGGCTTCAAGATATCGATCGATAAAACCCGCATAGTCGCCATCAGGAACAAAACAGATTTCCTGCGACTCTTTCTTATCGGCGATCGCAAGACCGTGACTGCGCGCCGCATCGCGTGCTTCGGGCTTCGACATCTCACCCAGTGGAAACAGTGCGCGCGACAGTTGATCTTGTGTGAGTTCCCAAAGAAAGTACGACTGATCTTTCTGCTCATTGAGACCGCGTAGAAGTGTGTGACGATTCGTAGCCGCGTCGAATCCGACTCTTGCGTAGTGACCCGTCGCGACTTTTTCGCAGCCGAGACTGCGAGCCAGTCGATCAAGCGAGGCAAACTTCAAACGACTGTTGCACGAGACGCAGGGGATCGGTGTTTCCCCACTTAAGTAACTGGAGACAAATGGCTGGACCACGTCGCGTTCGAAATCTTGTTCGAGGTTTAAGACGTAGAACGGAAAATCTAATTCCTCGGCCACGCGGCGAGCGTCGTAGACGTCGTCGAGAGAACAACAACGAGACGGGAGCGGGTCACCGTTTTCGTCCACGTTGATTCCACGCCGCTGATCCCACAACTGCATCGTAAAGCCTACTAGATCGTGGCCCTGGTCCTTCAGGATCGCCGCCGCGGCTGACGAATCCACTCCACCACTCATTGCTACTGCTATCTTCATGTTACTGCCGCTTGCAGAGTGCCGATTTTAGGCCTCGTTTGGTGCCCTTTCTACGCGAATGTTAAGATGCCGCTTCTGTTTTGAAAGCCGGTATTCCTGCAAACAGACAAGGATACTCTAATCGCTTGACTACGTCAGGTCAGCGGCAAGGATCGTGAAATGCCGTCTGTTTTTGTCCGGAGAGGATGATCACTGGAATGTCTCAATATGAACTGGAAAAGCAGTGGACAACGCGCGATGACATCGCAGGTGTCGATTTCCGGTTCGGTGATATTGTGCGAATCAACAAATCCGAGCATCGTGACGAACTATTCGCAGTCGTCGCGCTGTTCTCATTAACACCTCAACCGACCTTCGGGGTGACTCGAGTCACTGACGAACACTTTTTGACTGTCTTGCAGGAGGATTTGGAACACGCAGGAGCAAACAGCGGACGAGAACTAGAGATCAGGACACTCGACGAGAAATCATAGAGTCAACCATGCCCGAACAAGCAATAGAAGAATTCCGACTTGCGCAGGAGCCTTATTACCTTGCAGTTGGCCGTGAGATTGAACTGTTTGAGGCCGCACATTCGGCACATCTCCCTGTAATTCTGAAAGGACCGACAGGGTGCGGCAAAACCCGTTTCGTCGAACACATGGCCTGGCGGCTCGAGCGACCGCTCATCACTGTCGCCTGTCATGAAGATCTATCTTCCACAGATCTCGTTGGCAGATTCTTGCTGGAGGGACAAGAAACGGTTTGGCACGACGGTCCACTCACTTCCGCCGTTCGCAACGGAGCGATCTGTTATCTCGACGAAGTTGTTGAAGCTCGAAAAGACACCGTCGTCATCATCCACCCGCTGACGGATCATCGTCGGCGATTGCCAATCGAAAAGCGCGGCACGATTCTCGACGCGCCACCCGATTTCATGCTCGTTGTTTCATACAATCCGGGTTATCAGTCAATCCTCAAAGATCTGAAGCAGTCGACCCGACAACGTTTCGTCGCGATCGAGTTCGATTACCCGCCTCCAGAGCTGGAAGCAGAGATCGTCGCCCGCGAAGGTGGCGTTGACGAAGGAACGGCTCGCGACCTGGTGTTAATTGGTCAGAAGGTAAGAAACCTGCGCGGGCACGGTTTGGAAGAAGGAGTTTCAACGCGCCTCCTGATCTATGCTGCTCAGCTGATTGCGCTGGGCATTCCGCCAGTCGATGCAGCGGACGTCGCGATGTGCTCACCGATAACAGACGATCGCGAACTCCAACGCAGCATCCGCGAGATCATCACGACGGTCATCTGATTCGAGACACCACCCGCTTTAGCGGCGTGGAGCTTCAACTTCAGCCTACA
>Ga0207701_10003289_pt1 | contig 16630 bp, 11 predicted proteins | sample KBSSwiSSwithPhiX_FD_184294 | JGI IMG/M metagenome (GOLD analysis project Ga0207701, IMG submission 184294) | Switchgrass rhizosphere bulk soil microbial communities from Kellogg Biological Station, Michigan, USA, with PhiX - S5 (SPAdes) (version 2) | ecosystem: Environmental > Terrestrial >... | reverse complement strand
CCCGCCGACCTGCTGCTGCTCGACGAGCCGACGAACCACCTCGACCTCGACACGACGACGTGGCTGCAGGAATGGCTCCACGACGCCAACGAGACGGTGATCGTCGTGTCACACGACCGTGCGTTCATGGATGCCATCTGCACGAACATCCTGCACGTGGAAGGGCGCACGAGCGAGTCGTACAAGGGGAACTACAGCCAGTTCGTGCCGCTGCGAGCGGAGCGGCGCCTCACGCGCGAGCGCGAGCTGGAGAAGCAGCGCGCGTACGTGAAGAAGGAAGAGGAGTACATCCGCCGCAACATCGCCGGCGTGAACTCGTTCCAGGCGAAGGGCAAGCGGAAGCGCCTCGAGCGGCTGCCGCGTCTCGCGCCGCCGCCGGGCGATCCCGCGGCGATGTCGCTCAATTTCGAGGTCGGCGAGCGCGGTGGCGATCAGGTGATCGCGATCGACGACCTGACGGTGGAAGTTCCCGGCCGCGTGCTGGTGGAGGACTTCTCGGCCGTGCTGCGACGCAACGACTTCGTCGCCCTCGTCGGGCCGAACGGGGCGGGGAAGTCGTCGTTCATCGCAACGATCATCGGCGACCGCGCGCCCGCGAGCGGCGAAGCGAGGATCGGCGGATCGATCACGCCCGCCTGGTTCCGGCAGGACCTCGCCGACCTCCCGCTTCGCAAGTCGATGTTCGACGCGATCCAGGATCAGCGCCCGCTCTGGAGTCGGGGGCAGGTGCAGAACCACCTCGGCGCATTCGGCTTCAGCGGCGAGGAGGTGTTCCGCGAGATCGGCACGCTCAGTGGTGGCGAGCGGGCTCGTATGGCGCTCGCGCTCATGACGCTATCGCGCGCCAATCTCCTCATCCTCGACGAGCCGACCAACCATCTCGACGTCGAGAACATCGAGGCGCTCGAGGACGCGCTCGAGGAATACGAGGGGTCGGTGCTGCTGGTGAGTCACGATCGAGCGTTCCTGCGCGAGGTCGCGACGCGCGTCTGGTCCTTCGACGGCACGCACTTGAGGGACTTCGATGGCCCATTCGTCGAGTGGGAGGAGGACCGCGCGCGCCGCGCGGCGCGCATCGACAGTCGGAGTGCATAATTCAAATGGCGTTAGGCAGCAGCTCAACCGACGAGTGAGGAGAGCCACGTGTCCCGTTACCGTTGCCTCAATGTCTTGCTCGGTGCGACACTCCTGGGTACGACCGGCGCAGTCTCCCAGTCACTCGCACAACAGCCAGTGCAATGGATCACGCGCGACTCGGCCGTCCTCGATCAGTGGCCGTACGTCGCCCCCGACGGTCACACCATCACGTTCTCGCGATCGACCGATGGCGGCGCCACGTGGCAGCTGATGATGATCGACAGGGCCGGCGGCGTAGCGCGACCGTTCCTGCAGAACCCGCCGGTGGTAAGCGCCACGCGTGGCTCATGGTCACGGCGTCACAATCGTCTCGCGTTCACGGGCGGCACCCGCAATGACGAAACGACCGCTGTGTGGGTGAGCAACGCGACGGGAACGGAGGTTACTCGGATCGCCGCACTCAACGTATCGCCGAGACTGATGTATCCCTCGTGGACACCAGATGGCCAATCGGTCGTGGCAGTGGACTACGGAGCGGCCGGGGGCAGCACCCTCGTCCGCCTCGACCTGACAACGGGCGTTACTGTCCCCCTCACGCAACCAGCGCAGTTCCTCGTAGGAATGCCGACCGTGTCCCCCGACGGTGAGTGGATTGCGTTCGCCGGGCAACAGAATCTCGGCCGTCCTTACGACCAACAGAAGAACCAGATCTGGCTGCTGCCGAGATCCGGTCCGCCAAGGGAGGTTAGCCGAGGCCAAGGTCGACAACCGGATTGGTCGCCGGACGGAAAGTGGCTGGCCTTCACCAGCACTCGCGGTGACAGCGCAGGACGACCGGCCATCTTCATTGTTGCTCGCGAGGGCGGAGTTCCCGTGCAGCTCACAGAGCATGAGGTGAACGCTGGACATCCGGTCTGGTCGCCCGATGGACGCTGGCTCGTGTTTTATGCATCGTTGCCTGAGAAACAGACTGCAAAGGGCCTCGCGGTCATCGGTGTCCCTGAGCGCCACTAAGGGTGCTGCCTAACCACGCCAGCAAATCCTCGATCGAGATGCGGGGTGTGACCGCGCGCTATCGCGTGCGCCGGTTCGTGCCGCTCGCCCTCCTGCTGGCGGCGACCGCCTCCGGCCAGTCGATTTTTCAATCACGCGACCAGCCGCCGCTGACGCTCTGGTACCGTACCCCGGCCACCACATGGAACGAAGCCCTCCCTATCGGCAACGGCCGGCTGGGCGCCATGGTCTTCGGCGGCGTCGAGCAGGAACATCTCCAACTCAACGAAGAGACGCTCTGGAGCGGCGGCCCGTACGACCCCGTTGTGAAAGGAGCGGCCGCGGCGCTCCCGGAGATCCGCCGGCTGCTGTTCTTGGGCGACATCGCCAGGGCCCACGACCTGTTCGGACGTCGCATGATGGGCAAGCCGTACGAGCAGATGAAGTACCAGCCGCTCGGCGACCTGCTGCTCGACTTCCCCAAGACAGGCGCGGCAACCGATTACCGGCGCGAGCTCGACCTCGACCGTGCGATGACCCGTGTGACGTACCGCGCTGCCGGCGTCACCTACACGCGCGAAGTCTTCGTCAGTGCTCCCGACCAGGTGCTCGTTATGCGGCTGACGGCAGACCGCCCCGGGGCGGTGACCTTCTCCGCCGTCCTGCACGGCGTCCGCAACCCCGACCACTCGAACTACGGCACGGACTACTTCCAGATGGACGGCGTCGCACCCGATGAGCTGCGCCTAACGGGCAAGAGCTCCGACTACCTGGGGATCCCCGGACGCATCCGTTACGAGGCCCGTCTCGTCGCCCGCACCTCTGGCGGTCACGTGAACGTCGACTATCGAACGCTGCGGGTCACCGGCGCCGACACCGTGGTGCTGCTCTTCGCTGCCGCGACGAACTTCGTTTCGTACCGCGATGTCAGTGGCGATCCGGCCGAGCGCGTGCGCACCACGCTGGAACGTGTGCGGTCGCGGACGTTCGACGCGCTCGAGCGCGACCATCTCTCGGAGTACCGCGCCTGGTTCCGTCGCGTGGGTATATCGTTAGGTGGCACGCCGCCGGACGTCACCGCCCTCCCGACTGACGAACGCATCAAGCGAGTGGCCGAACACCCCGATCCCGCGCTCGCCGCACTCTACTACCAGTTCGGCCGCTACCTGCTGATCTCGAGCTCGCGTCCGGGCACGCAGCCGGCCAACCTGCAGGGGATCTGGAACGACAATCCGAATCCATGGTGGGACTCGAAGTACACGATCAACATCAACCTCCCCATGAACTACTGGCCCGCTGAGAGTGGCAATCTCGGCGAGCTGGTGGAACCGCTCGACCGCCTGGTGAGTGACCTGGCGGAGGCGGGAACGGAGACCGCACGTGAGCACTGGGGAGCGCGCGGATGGGTCGTGCACCAGAACACGGACCTCTGGCGCGCCACGGCGCCAATGGATGGTCCGTCGTGGGGAGCGTGGCCCGTGGGCGGGGCGTGGTTGATGACGAATCTCTTCGAGCACTATCGGTTCTCGGGCGACGAGCGCGACCTGCGTGCGATCTATCCTCGTCTTCGCGACCAGACACGCTTTCTGCTCGACATTCTCGTGGAGCATCCGCAGAAGCACTGGCTGGTGACCGCGCCGTCCAACTCGCCGGAGAACTTCCCGGCGTGGCCCGGCAACGGGACGTTCTTCGACGAGGTCAGCGGGATCGAGTTGACGGCGCGCACGATGACGGTCGGCCCGACGATGGACATGCAGATCATCCGCGAGGTCTTTCGTGAATTCATCGAGGCGTCCACGCGCCTCGGCACCGATAGCTCACTCGCCACCGAGGCGCGATCGGCGCGCGCGAGGCTCGCGCCTAACCAGGTGGGCAAGCACGGGCAGTTGCAGGAATGGCTCGACGACTGGGATGAGATCGAGCCGCATCACCGGCACCTGTCGCCGCTGTGGGGGCTGTATCCCGGGCGTGAGATCACGCCCGAGTCGTCCCCCGTCTTCGCGAAGGCCGCGGAGGTCACGCTCGACCGACGGGGGACCGGCGGGTGCGGCTGGTCGTACGCGTGGAAGATGGCGCTGCGGGCGAGGCTGGCCGAGGGCGACAGCGCGTGGGCGCAGTTCCGCGCGATGCTGGGGAAGTCGTCGCTTCCAAACCTGATCTCGTTATGCGGTCGTGCGTTCCAGGTAGACGGCAACTTCGGCGCGACCGCCGCCATCGCGGAGATGTTGCTGCAGTCGCACGACGGGACCATCCACCTCCTTCCCGCTCTTCCCGCAGACTGGTCGAGTGGGTCGGTTCGTGGGTTGAGGGCGCGCGGTGGACTCGAGGTGGACATCGCGTGGGAGGGTGGGCGGCTCGTGCGTGGGGTACTGCGCTCGTCGCGCGGAGGGCGAGTTGCCATTCGGGACGGCGGCGTGCTGCGAGTGGCTCGCGGCGGAACGAACGTCCCGCTCACGCGCCAGGCGCGCGGGGTCGTGACGTTCGAAACCGTGGCCGGCGGCGTGTACGAGATCCATCCAGCAGGATCGACGCAGCGCCGTTAACGACGACGCGATCGCGGCTGCGAGCATGGAGCGCCGACTATCGGGTGACGCTCCGTTTCAGGAATCGGACGCTCGCGACGACGGCGAATCCGGACGAGCAGGCGATGATCCGACAACTGTGGCCCGAGCAGGCAACGTTCACGCGCGAGGAGCAGCGCCGGTTCGAGGTCCTCGCCGCACATCGGGATCTGCCGGTCACCGACATCACAGCAGCGGAACGATGGTTGTTGGCGATGGGTCCGGCAGTCAGGCGTCGCGAGCAACGGACCCGTCGCAGGATAGGACCGGGGCCAGCCATCGAGAGGGCGACGTTCGGACGGACGATCGATACCGCGAACGTGTCGATCTGCCGATTCTGAAGGCGACACGATCGGGAACGTTTCGAGGTGTGTCACCGCTTCATACAGGGAGACAGGACCATGTCGAACCGCCAAACGAACACTTGGAGGGCGCGTGCCTCTTCCAGCCCTCGCTCACGGTTGCCTTCTCGGGGACCAGTCGCCCTTCGTGGATTGCTCGTTGCCGCGCGCGTGCTTGTCGCGCGTCTCGCGACGACGCAGGGGCCCGCCGATAGCCTGGGCCGATGGGCGTCCGATAAGCGGCGCGTCCTCCGATATCTCGCCGAGCGGGGTCCGCGGGCGATCGTCGAGCTCCCGCTCGGATGGCTGGCGGCGAGTCAGTACGCGCAAGCGGTCATCGCCGATTTGGTGCGTGCCGAGCTGGTCGAAGTTCGCTCTGAGGCGAGACGACCCGCGATGGTCGCGATCACGGCCTCTGGCCGGTCGATGCTGCAAGCCTCGGCCAGGGATGTCGGGCTGCTCGCGCTGGAACACAGCGGTCTCACCGCCGGTCAGCTTGAGCAGGCCACGGCGGTGCTCGCCGAGGTGACCCGAGCGATGGTGACGAGCGCTGCGCGTTAGGCGCGGTGTCGAATCTGGGAGTTCCTTGAAATAGGCTTGTCTCCCCCTGTGCCAAGCAGTCGCGGCTCTACCTCGCATGCGGAACAATCTCTCCCGGCACGGAGCGAATTGTTCTGGAAGATGAGCCGTCAGTGATATACAGGTTCACGTCGCGGTCTAGGCTCAACGCTTGTAACCCTTTGTCACGGGGGGCGACTGTCGGTGAGGGCTCCGTAGTGACTCTACGGGATTCGACGATTGCAGTCCTCGCGCAACTGCGATAGCCTGCCGTCCGCCCGCCGGTCGTAGCATTGTCAATCGTGGCACGAGGTCTATAAGCAAGCGGCGGCACGCCCGCGGCCTAACGTTCGTTGGAACTGCCGGAGCGACCGGCATCATATTGTCTGCCTGGGGAGTAGGTGCGACCTTTCGCTATCGCGGCGCCCGCAACCAGGGCGCTCCGCAGCTCACCTTGAGGCGTTAGGCGGCACAATAGTCTTTCCAAGGGTCCAGCCGATGTGGAAAGTGCTCCAAACGGTTCCCCCCTTGTCTCTCGCCGCAACCGCCGCGATCGCGATCGCCGCGTGCAGCAGCCCTCCACAACAGGTGGACGACGCGAGACTCCGCCAGGCCGACGCGGACACGGCCAACTGGCTCACGCACGGCCGCACGTACTCGGAGCAGCGCCACAGCCCGCTGAACCAGGTCAACGATACCTCCATCGCGCGCCTGGGCCTCGCATGGTCCGTCGACATGCAGACGCTGCACGGACTCGAGGCCACGCCGCTCGTGAAGGATGGCGTCATGTACCTCACCGGCACGTGGAGCGTTGTCTACGCTCTCGACGCCCGCACCGGCGCCCAGAAATGGAAATTCGACCCCGAGGCACCGAGGGACCACGACAAGTTCATGTGCTGCGGCGTCGTGAATCGCGGCGTCGCGCTCTATCGCGGTCGCGTGTACGTGGGGACCATGGATGGACGCCTGATCGCGCTCGACGAGCAAACGGGTAAGCCCGTGTGGAGTGTGCAGACGACACCCGCGGATTCGGCGTACTCCATCACCGGCGCGCCGCGCATCGCCGGCGGCAAGGTCATCATCGGAAATGCAGGCTCGGAGTACGTCGTGCGCGGATACGTGTCGGCCTACGATGCCATGACAGGCACGCTCGCGTGGCGCACGTACTTGGTGCCGGGCGACCCCTCGAAGCCGTTCGAGTCCGAGGCGCTGCGCCGAGCGGCCAAAACGTGGTCCGGCGAATGGTGGAAGGGTGGTGGTGGTGCGAGTCCGTGGGATCCGATCGTGTACGACCCGGACCTCGACCTGATCTACGTGGGCACGGCCAACCCATCGCCATGGTATCCCGAGCTGCGCGGCACAGTCGCCGGCGACAACCTGTATGGCTCGTCGATCGTCGCGCTCAACGGCCGCACGGGTGAGATCGTGTGGCATTACCAGACGACGCCAGGTGACGCCTGGGACTTCGACGCCACACAACCCATCGTCCTCGCGAACTTGAGCGTTGGTGGTACGCCGCGTCGCGTTTTGATGCAGGCGAACAAGAACGCGTTCTTCTACGTGATCGATCGCGCGACGGGCAAGCTCATCTCGGCGACGCCGTTCGCGAGCATGACGTGGGCGACGGGGATCGACAGCGCCGGCCGCCCGCTCATCGTGCAGTCAGCGATCGCGTCGAAGGCGCAGGGCACCGTCGTGACGCCGGCCAACTTCGGCGCGCACAACTGGAACCCCGTGTCGTTTTCTCCGGCGACGGGCTTCGCCTATCTCGCCGTCGTCGACGAAGGGCAGGACCTGCACGTCGTCGACCCAAAGTTCGAGTTGCGTCCCACCGATCTCACCCTGGGACGCGACCCACGCTATCACGGGCCGCTGCAGGCGAAGATCGCTGCGGCGAATCCCAAGGGACGGTTGATCGCGTGGGACCCCGTGGCCAGGCGCGAGGCATGGCGCGTCCCGCATCCAGTCGTTAGGAGCGGAGGCACGCTGAGCACTGCGGGGAACCTGGTGTTTCAGGGACGCGTCGACGGCATCTTCGCCGCCTATCGCGCGACAGACGGGAAGGCACTCTGGCAGTTCGATGCCGGCGTCGGCATCGCCGCCGGACCGATGACCTACGCGGTGGGCGATACGCAGTACGTCGCGGTGCTCAGTGGTCCGCCGGCACTCTTCTCCGACGCAGCCTCACGCACGGGTCCAAACCGGGTCCTCGTATTCGCACTCGGCGGCACGGCCAAGCTGCCGCCGCCTCCGGCGCCGCGTGATTCGATCCCCGCGCCGAACGTGAAGATTCCCGCGACCACGACCGAGCTCGCAGAGGGAGGTGCGCTGTTCGCTGTCTACTGCAGCCGCTGCCACAGGTTCACCTCGAACCTCGTGAAGGGAGGCGCCGTCCCCGACCTGCGCCGCACGACGACCGCCGTGCACGCGACGTTCGCCTCGATTGTCTTGGGAGGTGCGCGACGCGCGCTCGGCATGCCGTCGTTTGCGAAAGACTTGAGCGCGGCACAGGTACGACTGATCCAGGCCTACGTCGTCGACGAGGCGCAGCGCGCGTCGAACCCATCGCGCGTTCGCCCTTAACCTAGAGCGTCGGTCTCTCTTCTCTCCATTTTCCACGCGTAAAATCCGGGAACTTCACCGGCGCGCTCCCCTTCGCGACCGACATCTCGCTCAGCGGTCCCGGCGCCGACCACGCGGCTGCATCGTAGACGTCGAAGTCCGGAACGAGTCCCTCTCGCAGGCATTGCACCAGTCGGAAGGCCATCACGTAGTCCATCCCGCCGTGACCGCCACTGCGCGCTTTCTCCCCCAACGCGCGCCAGAGCGGGTGTTCGTACCTGGCCTTGTAGCTGTCGATCGAGGCCCAGCGATCCTCCTCACCCTCGCCTTCGATATAGATGCGCGCCGGGTAGTCCTCGAAGATCCCGTTGGTCCCCTGGATCGAGTTGATGCGCGAGTACGGTCGCGGCGACGAGACATCATGCTCGAGCCGAATGGTCCGCCCTTTCATCGTCTTGATGAGCGACGTGTTCAGGTCCCCCGTGACGTACCGCTCCTTCCACCTGGGAGAATCGGCCGGCTCATGGTCCCTGCGCCACTTGGTGAGACCGAGCTCGCGTGTGCTCATCGACACGATGTAGTCGAAGGCATCGCCGCGGTTGATCCCGAGCATGAACGCGACGGGGCCGAGTCCGTGCGTGGGATACAGATTGCTGTTGCGTAGCGTGTGATGCCGGCGGCGCCACAGCCCCTCATCCCTGGTCTCGAACAGAATCGAGCGCAGGTCGTGGTTGTACGCAGCACCGGCGTGCTTCAGCTCCCCGAACACGCCGCTCTTCACCATCTGGAGGACGAGCAACTCATTGTACCCGTAGTTGCAGTTCTCCATCATCAGGCAGTGTCGCCGCGTGCGCTCGGACGTGTCGACGAGCTTCGAGCAATCCTCGAGCGTGTAGGCAGCAGGAACCTCGGTGGCGGCGTGCTTCCCCGATTCCATCGCCGCCAGCACCACCGGCACGTGGAATTCCCACGGCGTGGCCGTGTACACGAGGTCGATGTCGTCGCGTCGCACGAGGTCGCGATACGCCTCGGGACCGTTGGTAAAGCGTGCCGGCTCGTAGTCATGCCCGGCCTTCCGCATCTGCTGCACCGCGAGCTCCACCTTCTCGGGCACGGTGTCACAGAGCGCGGTGATTCGCACGTTAGGCACGCCCATCCACTCGCCCAGCACCGACCGTCCGCGGAGCCCTGTCCCGACGATCGCGATCCGTACGGTCTCCCGTGGCTCGAACGGGACACCGGCCATCGACGCCGCGTTCGTCGTAAGCCCGGTGAAGCGGTCGACGGTCGCTCCGTCAGCTGCAGCATCTGCGGCATCGGCGGCGGTGGCATTGGCACCGAAAACGATCCCCGCCGATGCGACGGCGGCGCTCTTGAGAAGGTCTCGGCGAGAGGGGTGTCGAGTCATGTCGTGAAATGAGAAGAACAGTTGGTTTGGTCTGGTTCTCGGCCATTGTGATCAATCAACGACTTATCGTGCCCGCTCGAACGTCGCGTCCATCAGCACCCACAGATTCGGGTCCAGCCGCACATCGTTAGGCTGCGACGGCACGTCGATCCGAAACACATTCGCCTTCGCATTCATCTCTACCCGATGAATCGTCGGCGCCGCCTGCTCCGACGTGTACACCGCCACCTCCACCGGCATCCTGAACACACTCCCATCCGTCTGCACCTGATCGAGCGCGATGCGCACCTGCTTCGCACCCGCATCGTACGTCCACCGGCCGGCGACCTTGAGCGTCCCCGGCTTATATAGCCACTCGTCGAAGAACCAGGCGAGATCCCGACCGGACGCCTCCTCCATCGCCCGCCGAAAATCCGCGGTCGTCGCGTTCGCGTTGAAGTGCTGCTGGTAGTACGACCGAATACCGCGCTGGAACGCCTCGTCGCCGATCACGCCCCGCAACATGTGCAGCGTCCAGCTCCCCTTCTGATACGTGTGCGAGCTCGTCACGTCCTCCATGCGGCTCAGATTCCTGTGGACGATCGTGTAGTCCGGATGCGCCGCGGCGAACGTCGCCACGGTCTGACGGCTACTCAACATCCCGCGCACGAACTCGTCCCGGCCATACGCGTGCTCGATGTACAGCTGCGTGAAGTACGTCGCGAACCCTTCGCTCAGCCAAACGTCATCCCAGTCAGCCTCCGTGACGGCGTTGCCGAACCACTGATGCGCGATCTCGTGAATCACCACGTTCCGCCACCTGACGCTCTGCGTACCTGTCACCGACTTCTCGTCGTACATGATCGCCGACGCGGCCTCCATCCCGCCGCTCACCGTGCTCGACTGGACGTTCGCGAGTTTCTCGTACGCGAACTGGCCGACGTAATCACTGAAGAAGGCGAGCACACTCCGGGTCGGCGTCGCGAAGTCGGCGAATCCGGCGTCGCGATCCTGCGCATACACCCACGTCTCGATCGGCTTGCCATCGAACGTGTCCACCCGCTGCACGGCAAAGCGCGCGACGCCGAGCGTGAAGAGCCAGGGTGCGATCGGGATGGAATTCCTCCAGTGCGTGAGTCGTCGTTCGCCGGGCAAATCCGTCACCTCCACCCGCAACCCGTTCGACACGACCTGATAGTGACTCGGCGCGGTGACAATGAACTCGCTCGTGGCCTTGTCGTACGGGTGATCGATGGTCGGCAGCCACTGACGCGCCTTGTCAGGCCAGTTGTCACTGAAGAAAGTGCGGTCACCATACCTGTTCTTCTTGATGGCGAGGCCGGAAGCGGGCGTCCCCGAGTAGCGCACGACCACGCGCGAGCGCTGCTGCACTGCGGGGGCTGCCGTCAGCGGAATCAGCAGCTCATCGTTCGCATGCGTGAACGAAACCCCCGCGCCGTCCAACGTGACGGCCGACACCTGCATCCCCTTGGCGCCGTGCGCGGCGTCTCGTGTGGCGAGATCCAGTCGCACCGATCGGACGTTAGGCGCAAGGAAGCGCAGGTCCAGCGTCATCTCGCCGACGATCGCATCGGTCGTGTCCGACAGCTCGATGCGAAAGGCATAGTTGAGCGCATCGATGCCGGGATTCTTCGGATACGTGTCGAACGCCACCGAGGGCGCGGCGGCGAGTGACACGAGCGTCGCGAGTCGGCCGGCGATCGCGGGCATGTGAAGCATCATGGTCGGTTCACTTCCGATGGAGGAGCCTTGATCGGCTCGGAGTACCGCAATAGATCCTGTCGGGCATCTATGCGGAGGTGTGAAGGCATGGGCAAGCTCGTTTTCGGCATGATGCAGTCCCTCGACGGCTACGTCGATGGCGTCGCAGGCGGGCTGGAATTGCCTCCGCCTGGCGTTGCGCTTGGCCGCCATTTCACGGATCACGTCCGCGGCCTGGCCGGCTGCTTGTATGGTCGACGGATATACGAGATCATGCGCTACTGGGACGAGGATCGACCCGAGTGGGATGCGGGCGACCACGACTTCGCGGCGGCATGGCGGGCGCAGCCGAAATGGGTCGTCTCACGTACGCTGAAATCGGTCGGCGCGAACGCCACACTGGTCGCGGAGAACATCGACGCGTTTGTTCGCAGACTGAAGGAGGACGTCGACGGTGAAATCGACGTCGCGGGGCCCGCCCTGGCGGCGAGCCTCACTGATCTCGGTCTCATCGACGAGTATCGTCTCTACTTCCGCCCGTTCGTGCTTGGCGGCGGGAAGTCGTACTTTGCCGGCGCCCGGCCACCACTCCGCATTATTGCCAGCGATCGCGTTGGCGAAGACGCGGTTCGGCTGACGTGTGTCCCAGTTCAGCTTGGCTGACGCGTTAGGCGGCGCGTTGCGTGCCAGTCACAATGGGAAGGCTGGAGCTACGCCGAGTGGCTCCAGCAGCATGACCGGTCCCCAAGCTCGGAGGTGCGCCCGGTCCAACGCATGGGTGCCGTGGCGTGGCGCACCGTCGTGACAGCCGCTCAGTGACTCGGTGAACCACTGCGACACGTGCACCTTGTGACGATCATTGGGTTGAGTATCCTCACCTGTTCTATGCATGCAGCTGGTGTCCGTGCTCGGATAGCTTCCACGAGGAGGAACGATGACTCAGCTGCCTAACGGGCGGATGAAGCTGTCGCGGCGCGGCGGCCGGTCTGGACCCCGAACGATGGTGCTCATCGCCGGAGCATCGCTCACCTTGCTCACCCTCGCGGCGCATTGGCAAGAGCGGCCACCGCTCATCCGAGGCTTCACGGCCGCCTCCGCCGCTCGGGAACGCGCGCTCGAAGCCGAGCTCTCCCGCCGTGTCAGCCGCGACTCCGTCGACGCGTTCTTCAAATACCTCACCGCCGAGCCGCATCCAGCGGGCTCCGTCCGGAACAAGACGCTCGCCGATTTCGTGGCCGCGCGCTTCCGCCAATACGGACTGGAGGACGTTCGGATGCATCGCTACGACGTGCTCCTGCCCTGGCCGCGCGAGGTGAAGGTCGAGATGACCGCGCCCACACGCTACGTCGCAACCCTCAAGGAAGACGCGTTCCCGCAGGACCCGCAGACAGCGCAGGATCCCGGCCCCACCTACCTCGGCATGTCCGCCTCGGGCGACGTCACCGGTGACCTGGTCTACGCTTCGAGCGGCAACCCGTCGGACTACGATTGGCTCGAGTCACAGGGGGTGAGGCTCGAGGGAAAGATCGCGATCGTGCGCTACTCGGTGCCCTACAGCTACCGCGGCTTCAAGGCGCTCACCGCGCAGAAGCGCGGCCTCGCCGCTTTGCTCATCTACTCCGACCCGGCGGAGGACGGATTCGTCAAGGGCGACACCTTCCCCGTCGGGCCCTGGGGCCCGTCCAGTCACATCCAGCGTGGCGCAATCACCTACGATTTCATGATCGCTGGTGACCCGCTCACGCCCGGCTATGCGTCGCTGCCTGGCGCTCCGCGCATCAAGGCGGATGACGCGCTCTCGGTGCCGAAGATCATCACCGTGCCCATGTCGTACCGTGACGCCGAGCCGCTGCTTCGCTCTCTCGGCGGACCGGAGGCGCCAAAGGAGTGGCAGGGCGCACTCGGCTTCACGTATCACGTGGGCGGCGACGCGAGCGCGACAGTGCACGTGAAGGTGGATATGGACAGCGCGACGCGTTCCATCTACGTGGTGGAGGGTCGCATCCGGGGCACCGAGGAGCCCGACAAGTACGTCCTGCTTGGCAACCATCGCGATGCATGGGTGTTCGGCGGGGTGGATCCGTCATCGGGGACGGCCACGCAGCTCGAGCTCGCGCGCGTGCTGGGCACGATGGCGAAGGAAGGCAAGCGTCCAAAGCGCTCGATCGTTTTCGCGGACTGGGACGCGGAGGAGTGGCACCTAACGGGCAGCACCGAGTGGGGCGAGAACTTCGCCGACGATGTGAAGAAGAACGCGATCGCCTACCTGAACGTGGACGCCTCCACGAGCGGGTCCGACTTCGAGGCGACCGCCGTGGCGTCGCTCAACGATCTCGTGACGGAGAGCGTCCGCGACGTGAAGGACCCGACGAGGGCCAGCTCGGTGCTGGATGCCTGGGGGCGCCGCGACACGACCGTGCACCGGCCGCTCGACTACCCTGCCAACGCACTCGGCTCCGGCTCCGACTATACCGTGTTCCTCAATTTCCTGGGCGTCCCGGTGGTCGAGATGGATTTCGATGGCCCGTACGGAGTCTACCACTCCGTGTACGACGACTACTACTGGATGGCGCACATCGGGGACCCGGGCTTCAAGTACATGACCGCGATGAGTGAGGTGTGGGGACGCATGGCCATGCGTCTCGCGAACGCGGACGTCTACCCGTTCGACTTCGCGCTGTACGCCAGGCGCGTGGGCACGTTCATCGATTCACTCGTCGCCCAACCGTCCGTTGCGGGTCAGCTCGACGTCTCGGCGGCGCGCGACGCGACGGCGCACTGGGCCAGCGCGGCCGCGGCGCTCGACAGCGCGCTCTCCATCACGCTCGCCGCGCCGAGCAGTCCGGCGCGCAGCGCACGGCTGCGCGCGGCGAACGAGGCGATGCGCGCCATGGAACAGCATTTCCTCAACGACAGCGGGATTCCCGGGCGCCCCTGGTTCAAGCACGTTCTGTACGCGCCGAAGTACACGTACGCCGCGATGGCGCTGCCCGGCGTGCAGGAGGCGGTGGACCAGGGCGACTGGGCGCGGGCGCGCGCGCAGCTCGCGGTCGTCGTCGCGAAACTCGAGGCCGTGGCGACTGCGACGCGCGCGGCGGTGCCGAAGTGAGTGAGGCATGAGCACTCGACGCACACAGTGCTTCCTGATCACGCTACATAGTTGGCGTTAGGCTTCGAACAGAATTCCTCGAGGTGGACGATGGCGCTGCGTTACACTGTGTTGTGCAACGGCGAGCCGGTGGGCGTCGTCGATCTGTCCGCGCCCGACGACGGCTTGGCGGCCGGGCTTCTCGAGCCGCTACCCGCGTTCGCCCGCGTCGGGCCCGTCCTCGAACGCGGGCGACGGCTCGGGGAAGAGGCGGACATGCGCATGCTCAAAGCCCAACTCGAGGGCCGGCTGCCCCGACCGACTCCCCCACCCACCGCCTCGGGCGAGGCGTACGTCGAGGTGCGCACGATGACGCCCGAAGAGGGGGCGATATTCGGCGACGAAGCGCTGGAGGCGGCAGCGGCGGCTGGGGCGCTCCACTTCTCACTCCAAGATGCAACCGGGAAGCCCGTGCCAGGGGCCGAAGTGCAATTCTGGCCATTCGGATGGCCGGGCAAAGGCGGCCCCGATCGGCCCGAGCTTGACGTCTTCGTCCCCGCGTGGCGGCAGCCACGATCGGACGACGAATAGCCCACCCGCCATCGCGACCTGAAGCCTAACGTCCGTTGCATCTGCCAGAGCGACCGGCATCAGGTTGATCACCCGTCAACGGAGTACCAGATTCGAATCAACGACGCCCGCCACTAAGACTAAGGCGCTCTGCAGCTGAATTTCTGGCGTTAGGCGGCACTAGCAACGCTGTGCGAAGGGATGGACCAGATTCTAATGGAGCGCGGTAAGACAAACACGAGAGTTGGTATACAGCCCTTGCGGTGAGTGGGATGGACAAGTCCGAGCGTGATTCGACGCTGGACTGGCACGTTCGGGTTTAACCGCCGTCCACGGGCGGCTCCAACTCGGCGTGGAGGTGTTTCCGCAGTGTCCGAGAGACCCAGCCGGCCAGCAGCGCGCCGACGATCGGAGCGACCCAGAAGAGCCACAACTGCCCCAGCGCCCAGCCGCCGACGAACAACGCGGGGCCTGTGCTGCGAGCCGGATTGACCGACGTGTTGGTCACCGGAATGCTCACCAAGTGGATGAGGGTGAGGGCGAGCCCGATCGCGATACCCGCAAATTCCACTGGCGCGCGCCGGTGAACCGCTCCGAGTATGACAACCAGGAAGCCGAAGGTCATGACCACCTCCGTTACCGCCGCCGACGCGAGGGAGTATTTCCCAGGCGAGTGCTCGCCGTAGCCGTTCGCCGCGAACCCCGCGCTTACGTCAAAACCGGCCGTGCCGCTGGCGATCACGAAGAGGATCGCGGTCCCTGCCACGGCTCCGGCAACCTGCGCAGCGATGTAGGGTGCGATCCGGTTCGCCGGAAAGCGGCCCGCGGCCCACAAGCCGCACGAGACTGCCGGGTTGAAATGCCCGCCGGAAATCGGACCGAGGGCGTATGCCATCGTCAACACGGTGAGACCGAACGCGAGGGACACCCCGGTGAGCCCGACTCCGACATCGGGAAAAGTGGCAGCAAGCACCGCAGTGCCGCACCCACCTAATACCAGCCAAAGCGTTCCCAAGAACTCAGCAATCAGTTTGGAGGTCATGGTGGAACTCCAATGCAGTTGGGGAAGGACCTGCTTCGCGCGACGGACTGGCGCTAATCAAGTGTATTTCCAACTTGCCTAATGTCGCCAGTAACGGCTGATCGCCGAGGTTGCTGCGCTACGGAGGGCCTCCGACGGCAGGGCGCTCGTCGAGCTTGATGCCTAGCCTGAGCAGCCGGAGAGACAGGTAACAAAGTGTCTGAGGACATGGGTAACACTTTTCGGGTTGCCCGCGGATGACGAAGTCGCGCTCATCGAGCGTCGCGAGGAGCACGGTGTTGCCATACGGTCCTCCTCGGCGCGGCGCAGGGCAAGACTTTCTTTGCCTAACGCCACGGCTTGCTCGTTGAGTCCGAGGAGTCGTGACGCCCAACTCGCGAGCGCAAGACCATGCGCCACGCCCCACCGATCGCCGAAGACGGCAGGCTCGGAAGCTTCCTCCGTGCGTTGCCCACAGTATCTCGATTTGTTCGGGTCACGCAGAACGCCGCGCCATCGGTGCGGGATCGAACGGACGCTGAAGCCCACAGCGGGGTGTGCAAGGACACGAGCGCTGACATCGTCGGTCCGGACGCGCTCGCTTCACCGGCTCAATTTTGGAGGCGGTTGCATGTGAATCCATCGGCTCGTTCAGGGATCCGCGGAGGTTGCAGCGTGAGGTTGGACCATGGTCCAACGTATCCTGCGCGAGGGAAGCGCCAATTATCTGCACCGTAGTCGCCCGCTGCG
>Ga0207701_10003288_pt1 | contig 16634 bp, 15 predicted proteins | sample KBSSwiSSwithPhiX_FD_184294 | JGI IMG/M metagenome (GOLD analysis project Ga0207701, IMG submission 184294) | Switchgrass rhizosphere bulk soil microbial communities from Kellogg Biological Station, Michigan, USA, with PhiX - S5 (SPAdes) (version 2) | ecosystem: Environmental > Terrestrial >... | reverse complement strand
CTTGCTGGATAGATAACGGGGGTTACAAAGAAAAGCACCTGGGTGAAATTGGCTACAATCGGAGGAATGTCTCTGTAGCGGGCGCTAAGCATACCAAATAAAACGCTGATCCATACGCCGTTGAGCGCGTAGAGAATCAACGCGGGAACAATTTCAAGTATTCGCCAGCCAACGGGAATCTGAAATATTAAAAGTGCAAACGGAATGATAACAAGGCTATGGGCGAGAACGATTAGATTCCGGAAAACCGCGCGATAAGCATGGACGGAGTAAGGCAGGGGCACAGTTTGAATAATGCCTTCTGCACTGAGAAACGTCTGGCAACCATCCGATATGACAGTAGAGATGTAACTCCAAGCGATCAAACCAATGGTCAAATACGGCAGATAGTCCCTCGCAGATATATCGAAGAGCGTCGAATAGATGGCGCCCATGGACGCCACCATAACAACGGTGGTAATTGTGAGCCAAAATGGACCAAGGACTGAGCCGCGATAACGAAGCTTAATATCTTGGAATGCCAGCGCCATCCATAGCCAGCTTTTTGCCGCACCATTTACAATATCGGACCAGGCTGCAGATACTGGCGATCGTGGCGCGGGCCACGCATCTTCGGACAAACGCAAGTTGGAACTCGGCTGTGCTGTCATGGCTTTTGTCGCTAGCGGCGCAGAACGGGCTGCGCGGATATTTTCGACCACTTTGATCTCGCAGGGATAGCAATGCGAGACGTCGCAGTCATATACCTTTTTCGGTTCGCCGAAGGCGAGAGCCCAGTTTCGCGGTTTTTAGAATCCTATCGTAAGCATCCGGCGGGTATCGACCATGATTTTTATGTCGTCTTCAAAGGGTTTCCTGACCAGGCGACGCTAGCGGCCGGGCGCGCGTTATTTGCGGACGTTTGTTTCACTCCCATAGAACTCGACGATTCAGGTTACGATATAGGCTCGTACCTTAATGCGGCAAGGATCGTACCCAACAGCCACCTTATCTTTCTGAATACCTTTAGCCAAATCTGCGGCAAGGATTGGTTGAGACATTTTGATTGCACACTTAGAATTTCGAATGTTGGTCTGGTTGGTGCTACCGGCTCCTGGCAGGCGAATACATCAAGTTACGAGGCGGCGATCGCAAATCTATTGAGAGGCGAATGGCGTCAGCAAGGTGCTCGAATATTGCCGCAAAGTTGGGTTGAGCGATTGGGGCTGGGTCGACCCGATGAGATGAATGATCACATGCCAGGTCGCAGATTGACCGTTAAACAACTTGTTTTTGCGCCACTTGCCTATGCTCAAATATTTTATGAGTACGGCCGTTTCCCGAATCCGCACATTCGTACGAACGCCTTTATGATCGAAAGAGAGAAATTCTTGGCTCTCAAATTTCCAGCGTTCGTCTCGAAGCAGGATGTCTACCGATTTGAAAGTGGACGGAGGTCATTGACCAGACAAATTTTGGCAAGTGGTCTGAAGCCAGTTGTGGTTGGCCGCAACGGAACCATGTATGAGATTTCAGAATGGAGGTCGTCTTCAACGTTCTGGACGAACGAACAAGACAATTTGATTATTGCGGATAAGCGGACTGTCGATTATGCCCAGGGCGAGCAGTCTTTTCGTACAAAATTGGAAAATTTTGCTTGGGTTCATCCGTGGCAGTGGACGTCTTGACCACGTCATCAGTCAACTCCATCCGTGAAGTTGACAAGGTTCCCGAACCAGGAAGCTGGCGAATGTCGTCGCTATTTTAACCGCGGCGAAGACAACGACAGAACCGAGCAGGGCACGAGTTTCTAAAAGGTCAGGGGGCTACGGTGGGCCGTCGAAGCGCCAAATCGCGAGATGCGTTAGATAGAAATGTGGAGCAATAACCCTGCTGGTTGCAGCCTCATTACATTAGCCTCTCGCTCATCAGGTGACAGAGTTCAGGGCTAATCGGGTCACGTTTCGAGACGGGCAATGATTATTTGACCGTACAAGCCATCATTGCCTATGGTAGCCGGGTGGGGGCGAATACCGGCGAGCTGCTGTTTCACACGCAAAGCTTTGCAAAGAGTCACCGTGTCGAATCCCAATGTTTCGAATGGTGGCCGGTCGCAAACTTATGCAGTTGCAGCAATGACGGGCAAACAATTTTCAGTCCTGCTGCCGACTCGGGATCGTCTCGAGCTGGCGAAGGACGCGATTCAAACGGTGCGCTGGCAAAGCTATTCAGATTGGGAGCTGATTGTCGCAGACAATTGCTCTAGCAGCGACGTGCGCGAGTATGTCGAGAGCCTCTCCGATCCGCGTATCGTTTACATTCGCTCCGACAAACCCGTTTCGGTAACCGAGAACTGGAACCGCGCGCTGAACGCGTCTTCAGGCGATTATGTAATCGTGCTCGGCGATGATGATGGTCTGGTCCCGGACTATTTCTATCGGCTTTTGACGGTCATCGACAAACTGGATAATCCGGACTTGATCTATCATGGGGCTTACCATTTTGCCTTCCCCGGTGTCCTACCGAGCATGCTTGCCGGGAGTCTCACTGACGTCACATCTTTTTATGACTTTTTGCGCGCTCCGGAGAAAGTGAAGCTACTTGCATGCGACGAAGCGCGAGCGTTGGCCAAGGCGGCCCTTGATATGCGTGCTCGCTTTGGCTTCAACATGCAACACTTCTTGTTCAGCAGGCGCTTTCTTGACCGTGTGGGCAGGATCGGATCGTTTTTTCAAGGACCATTTCCCGATTTTTACGCTGCAAACATTTCCATGCTGACGGCCGAGCGCATCGGCTTACTTGCCGAACCAATGGTAATCATCGGCATTTCGCCGAAGTCCTACGGGCACTATCATTTCAACAACCAGGAAAAAGAAGGCATCAGCTTTTTAAATGCAAGCTCTGATTGCCAGACCAACGGTGCTCTAAAGTTGCAGTTGCTTCCAGGGACAAATATGAATTCGTCTTGGCTTCTTTCGGTTGCACTCATCGCCAAGAATCTGGGTGTGCGCGACGACTTGCAGCCAAATGTCACGCGGTATCGAAGATTGCAAATCAAGTACAATCTTACGAGGGCTCCCTTAGGTAAGGCCGCTGAGGCAAACCTTCGGAAGCTTTGGACGAGTCTGAATTGGAAAGAGAAGTTTTTTGCACTCGCCTTGAAGACCTTTCTGTATTCTTCTTATGTTATTCCCCGGCGTTTTCGCGTCAGATGGGTCAACTTGACGGAGACTTTTGACCGCCAATACCCGCGGCTGTTAAACGGGCTTTCGAAGCCTGTCATCGGCCGTTACCGGACCGTCACGGATGTCTACGAAGACCTCAAGGGCAAAGGTTTGCTTACCGCGCGGGTCGCTCCGGTACGGGATGCGCAAGTAAGGCTCAATTGTGCCTAAAGAATCCGCGACATCTGTGTGTCCGTATTGCGGGGGTCGTGCCCCTGTTTGGATTGTTGGCCGCGACATTAATCGCCGTGTTTCAGAGGAGAAATTTTACCTGTGTAAATGCGATCAGTGCGGGTTGATGTTTATCAATAATCCGCCGCAAGACCTAGGCCGTTACTACACAAGCGATTACCACTACGTCCCTGAAAGCGTCGAAGCCCTTGATGCGCTTTTGCCGGCCTCACAATTTAAAATTGATCTGTTGAAAAAATTCGTGTCCGGCGGCGCGTTGCTTGAGATCGGCCCTTCCAACGGAACGTTTTGCAGACTCGCGCAGAAAGCAGGCTTCGCTGTTTCGGCCATCGAAATGGACGAGGACTGCGTTCGCTTCCTTGACCAAAAACTCGGCGTGCGGGTCGTGGCATCGGCCGATCCAGCAGCGGTGCTTTCATCGGAAAAACACGCATACGACGCGATATGTCTTTGGCACTCGATCGAGCACTTGCCGCGGGCATGCACGGTGCTTGAGGAAGCAGTACGCCATCTCAAGCCGGGCGGCATTTTGCTGGTGGCCGCGCCAAATCCGGACGCGTGGCAGGCGCGCCTGCTCAAATCGCATTGGCCACACCACGACATGCCGCGCCATTTGTTCGCATTGCCCGTCCCTTGGCTCGTTGCATTCGGCAAGAGTCACGGGCTCACGCCGGCCATGATAACCACTTGCGATGAGGGCAGTCTTTATTGGAACAGGTTCACCTGGGCGATGCTGGCGCGATCGATTTTCGGTTTGGGAATCAAGCCGAGTTTGCCTTGGCGAATCGGTATGATGATTGGTCGGCTTTTGGAGCCGTGGGAACGCCGGGAGGGGAGGGGCGCCACTTACACGGCTTTGCTGCGTCGTTCCTCGTAGGCACCCATGAGGCGAGTGCCACATGCTAGGTGAGCATCTACGGAGGTGACGTCATCCGCTCACTATCGCTAAATATTGTTTCAGCAGGCTTCGCGCGGTTTTGGCAGGCCGGCCTGCAGCTGCTGCTGACGCCCATCATCGTTCATCAGCTCGGGCCTGTCGCCTACGGGTTAGTCGGCTTCTATGCCGCGCTCACTTTGTTTCTCGCGTTTCTCGACCAGGCAGTTAGCCCTGTATTGATGCGCGAGCTGGGCCGGTCGGCAAGCCGCCCTGACGCGGCTGAGCAGCTGCGCAACCTGCTGCGTACGTCAGCAGTACTTTTGACGGGTACTGCGGCGGGACTCGGACTCCTGATTATGCTGAGGGCACCTCTGATTGCCCGAAATTGGCTGCTCAATAGTGGTTTGCCCGATTCTGAGCTCATAAATTCAATCCGTCTGATGGGTCTCAGTTTGGCCTGCCAATGGCCGTCCTCACTTTATGGCGCAGCCCTTGTCGGACTGCAGCGGCAGGACCTATTGATGCTTGTTCGCATTGCCTTTGCGACGGCGCAATCGGTCGGCGCTGTTGTCCTGCTCGCCAAAGTGTCCGCGTCACCAGAAGTTTTTTTTGGCTGGATGGCCGTCACTTCGGCGATGTTGAGCGTTGCTCTATGCTTTGTACTTTGGCGGATTATGCCAAAGAGCGATGCGCGGCCGAAAGTCGACATAAGGACAATGAAAGGGACGTGGCGATTTGCCGCCGGCAATGTTGCAATCGGGTTGACGACTGCGCTGTTGACGCAATCGAGCAGCCTGATCATTGCGAAATATTGCAGCTTGGATCAACTTGCCGCCTATACGCTTGCAGTCAACCTCGCCGGCCAGGTCGCGACCATTCTGTCTCAACCCGTTTCAACGACTTTGATGCCGCATTTCGCGCACCTGATTGCTCGGCACGATGAAGAGCGCCTTGGCCACGAATATCACCGCTGGACACAGATCATTGTCGTGCTTGTTCTTCCGATGGCCGGTATGTTTGCCGTATTTGCACGGCCGGTCCTGCAACTATGGCTCGGAGTGTCATCGCCACTTGTCGAACCAGTAGCAGCGTTACTGCCTTGGGTCACGGTTGGCACACTGTTCAACTGTATAATGGTCGCTCCCTACCTCCCGCAGATTGCCTCGGGTTGGACACGTTTGTGCGTGGCCACGAATATCGTCGCACTCGTAGTATTGCTGCCGACGCTCTTTTTTGTTGTGCCGCGCTACGGCCCAATAGTGGCGGCGATCTGCTGGATTGGTCTTAACGTAGGCTACTACCTAATCATGGTTCCCTGCATGCACGCGCGTTTATTGCCGCGCGAGCTTTGCAGTTGGTGGCTACAAGATACACTTTTCCCTGTCGCCGTCGTGGGGACCATCTACGCTGTAGTTTGGGCCTTGGTCCCGGCCGACATTCCGCGCCTGGCCGGTGTTGCTCTCAGTGTGATGGTAGCTCTGGTGGCTTGGGTAGCATTGCTGGCAATTTTGCCGACAGTGCGAGCGGACGCATTCGGGTTTATGCGGTTACTTAAATTGCAGGTTTTTCGCGCGAGCTGATTAGAGTCAGTTCTCCCACACTTTCCACGGTGCTTTCCCGCTTTCCCACAACTGTATTAATTGCTGTTTGTCGCGCAAGGTATCCATAGGCTGCCAGAAGCCGTTGTGCTGCCAAGCCGCGAGCTGGTTATCTCTTACAAGGGCCTCCATTGGTTCGCGTTCCCATACGGTCGTATCGCCTGCGACGAGATCAAGGGCGGAAGGATCAAGGACAAAGAATCCGCCGTTTATCAAGCCACCTTCGGTTTGCGGCTTCTCCTCAAATGCAGCGACCTTAGTGCCGGCAAGAACGATGTTCCCGAAGCGTGCGGGAGGCCGAACGCAGGTGACCGTGGCCTTTAGTTTGTGTTTGTTGTGGAACGCGACTTTTGCAGAAATGTCGATATTCGAAAGCCCGTCTCCGTAGGTCATGCAGAACGGCTCGCTGGAATCAAGATATTCACGAACGCGCCTTAGGCGGCCGCCCGTCATTGTCTCATCTCCGGTGTCTACCAGAGTAACGCGCCAGGGTTCATTCCGACGATGATGGTATTCGATTCCGTTGTGAACGAGGTCGATCGTGACGTCAGCCCCATGCAGATGATAGTTGGCAAAATACTCCTTGATCATATAGCCCTTGTAACCGAGGCAGATGATGAAGTCTGTGACGCCGTGGTGCGTGTAAAGCTTCATGATGTGCCACAGTACCGGCCGGTCTCCGATCTCGATCATCGGCTTTGGGCGGATACCGGTTTCTTCTGCGAGTCGGGTGCCCATACCGCCCGCAAGAATGACGCATTTCATGCCGCAACCCTTCTATCGGACCGCCAATATCATTTATCTTACCTTCGTCCAAACCCGATTGAAAAAAAGGGGAATGATTGGATCTGATCGATCAAGGCGCGTGCGCCAATTTGGACCGAGTACGTAGCTTTCCGAGGTAAGGGCGGTGCCGTCAGCCGGATTTTTCCAAACCTTGAATTGCTTAATGAAAATATGACCACGTGACAACCGCTGAAATTCGCTCAAGTACAAATCCACCTGATCCTGGCGCATCTCGGGCAGCGTACTGATCGTCAGCATGACATCGAAATAATTGTCGGGAAAGATACGAATTTGATTTGTCGTGAGTAACACGACCGATGCGCGATCGATTTCGTCCCGCACGTCATCGATCCGCTCAAAATGACGAAACCGAAAAACCCGATCGCGCCCTAACACTTGCTCAAGATACCACTGCGCCACCCCGAGCGCGGGTGGGATGTCGAAAATAAAATATTGGCCGGGAAGGGAGCTGACATGAGTGCATGCGAGGCGGCCGTAGCCCGCCCCCACTTCAGCGATGCGCGGCCGAACAGGGTCTTTCGGTAGATCTGCAATTACATTGCACTCGACGATCGAACTGGCGAGATCCTGACTCAACAGTTGGCCGCGGCATTCGATACGGAAGGGATTGCCGATTTCCGGTTCCTTAACCCGGTGCCGCAAACCATGGCGGTCCTGCTGGCTCATGATCGTCCAGACGAAGCAGACGTACAGTCGGTATAAATGCTGCTGCAGCTTCGTCAGTACAACACGATCGTCATTTGTCGCTAACCGCAAATGGTTCATTTCCCGGATTCGACTGTGGAACGGGAGCAAGTTTGGATGCAGACACCACTGGCGCAAAGCGTGGCGAAAAAGCGGGTGCTTGTGATCGTGGATCAGCCAATTAAAATAATTTTGTGAGACCGTGCGCTTGAAATTAGCAAGCCCCTCGGCTTCAAGCATGCGCGCGTTCTTTTCATTCAGATCACGCCAAAATCCGGAAGGCTGGAATATCGGATCAGCGGACTCGAGCTCCTTGACCATCCCTGCGAAGGTGTCGATTTCTCCCATGGAGGTCTGCCTGTCGTGGAGGAAATTCATTTTGTGTGGCATGCAGTAGCGCGTCTCGGCAAAGGCTCCAAGGGCGGAGCCCCAGATGATTGCGCCACGGTCGGGAGCGGTGTTAAGGAGGCCGGCATTTTGCTAAACGCCACCGATGGTTTTCTCCGAAATCCCTTCTGTAGGCCGACAAACTTGACCTGCACAGAGGACCAGAACTTGCTATTGCGGAGCCTGCAATGACAGCGTTTTGGACCGGCCGCCGCGTTCTGGTCACGGGACATACAGGTTTCAAGGGCGCCTGGCTCTGCCTCTGGCTTCAACGGCTTGGCGCGAGTGTGTCTGGCCTGGCTTTGCCGCCCCAGACGAAGCCCAGCCTTTATGATCTTGCATCTCCCTGGTCAGAGCAGGATCACCGCACGGTCGATATCCGCGATTTCGATACTCTCTTGGTTACGGTGCGCGACATCGCGCCGCAAATTATCTTTCATTTTGCCGCGCAGTCGCTGGTCCGCACATCTTACCGCGACCCTCTCGCAACGTATGCAACAAATGTCCTGGGTACATTGCATGTGCTCTTGGCCGCGCGCGATGTGCCTGGTGTGGAGGCGGTCGTCATTGCAACGACCGACAAGGTCTACGAAAATGACTCAAGTGGTGTTGCCTTTCGTGAGCAGGATCGGCTCGGTGGAAAAGATCCATACAGCGCGTCGAAAGCCTGCGCAGAACTTCTTACGCGATCGTTTCGAGAAAGTTATTTGACCGATAGGCGTCCTGCAGTCGCCACCGTACGTGCCGGTAACGTCATCGGCGGGGGCGACTGGTCCGAGGATCGGCTTGTGCCGGACATTGTGCGAGCAATCTCGGAAGGACGGAAAGTTGTCTTGCGCTATCCGAATGCCGTCCGCCCCTGGCAGCATGTTCTTGATCCCTTATCTGGCTATCTTACTTTGGCTGAGCAATTGATCCGCAATCCAGTCACTATGCCTGCCGCGCTGAATTTCGGACCGGATCCCGGCCATTGGTTAACGGTTGCACAGGTCGCCGACGTCGTGGGCCATGCGCTTGAATCAAGATCAAGCTGGGAATTAGCGCCGGGCAAGCCTCTTCCTGAAGCCGCCACGCTCATTTTGTCTTCCGATCTGGCCAAGCGGATTCTTGGATGGACGCCAAAGCTGACGATGCAGGAAACCGTCGGCTGGACGGCGGATTGGTACAAGGCGAACCGGTCCGCCCGCGACATGAGAACAGCAACGCTTGATCAAATCGCCAGATACGAAAAACTCAAGACCGAAAAAAAGCCGCTCGTATGTCCCTAAATTCGTCTCCGTTGTGCCGTTTTTGCCAGGCACCGCTGCGCGCAACTCTTGTCGATCTTGGCAGCACGCCGCTTGCCAACAGTTATCTTTCGCCCGAAGAACTTCACGGCCCCGAACCGACATTTCCTCTTCACGCGAGATTGTGTTCTGCTTGTCACTTGGTGCAGGTCGATGATGTGGCCGCGCCGGAAAAGATCTTTGGCCATTACGCCTATTTCTCATCCTATTCGACGTCATGGGTGGAGCATGCGCGTCACTTTGCGGTCATGGCAAAGGAGCGATGGGGGCTCGGTACCAAGAGCCTCGTGATCGAAGTCGCAAGCAATGACGGCTACCTCCTGAAGCACTTCGTTGACATGGATGTGCCGGTGCTCGGCATCGAGCCAGCTGCCAACGTTGCCGAGGCGGCACGTGCGGCGGGAGTTGTCACCGATGTCTCCTTTTTCGGCCGTGCCACCGCTGAGCGGTTAAGCAACGAGGGATACGAAGCTGATTTGATCGTGGGAAACAACGTGTTCGCTCACGTTCCTGATATCAATGATTTCGTCGCCGGATTCGCGGTTCTGCTCAAGTCGGACGGTGTGGTCAGCCTCGAATTTCCGCATTTGATGAAGCTGATCGAACAGACCCAATTCGATACGATCTACCATGAACATTTTTCATACCTCTCGCTCTATACCACCGAAAAGATATTGGCCGCGCATGGCCTTCGTGTTTTTGACGTGACGGAACTGCCGACGCACGGTGGCAGCCTCAGGGTGATGGCCACGCGGATGAGCAGTAAAGTGCATGTTGAGAGTGCAAGCCTGAATAAGGTTCGACGCGACGAGGCTGCGAAGGGCGTCGAAGGCGACACTCTCTATTCGGGTTTCGAAGCGAAGGTTCGGGGGCTGAGAACCGCATTTGTCAATTTTCTCCGCTCCGCCAAGGCGGATGGCAAAGCCGTTGCGGCTTATGGAGCGGCGGCCAAAGGCAATACGCTGCTCAATTACAGCGGTGTCGGCACAAACCTTATCGATTACGTCGTCGATCTCAATCCGCATAAGCAGGGATGTTTCCTGCCAGGAAGTCATCTACCAATTTACTCGCCGTCGCGTCTCTCGGAGACAAAACCTGATTACGTCTTGATCCTACCCTGGAATTTGAAAGACGAGATTATGACGCAGATGAACTACGTGCGTGAATGGGGTGGCCAATTCGTCATTGCCGTGCCGACCCTGACCATCCTTCCTTGACTCGAATGGGCGAGCATGCAGTTAAAAAGCACCCCGATTGCAGGCTTGATCGAGGTTCAGGTCACGTTGCACGAAGATGAGCGTGGTGCATTCGCACGCACCTATGACGAAGAAATCTTCTTGCGCGCCGGCCTCCCAACGTCGTGGCCACACTGTAATACATCGTGGAATAAGCGGCGCGGTACTCTGCGTGGCATGCATTGGCAAGCCGCTCCGAAGGAGGAATCGAAACTGGTGCGCTGCACCGCAGGGCGCGTGTATGATGTTGCCGTCGATCTCAGACGGGAGTCGCCGACCTATCTCAATTGGTTCGGAGTCGAACTCTCAGCCAGCCGGCGAAACGCGCTGTTCATACCGGCCGACTTTGCGCACGGCTTTCTAACCCTGAGCGATGACAGTGAGGTTTATTACCAAATGGGTGCTGTGTACGACAGCGCGTTGCAACGGGGTGCTCGTTGGAACGATCCGTCATTCGCCATCGTCTGGCCGTTCGAGCCGGCAGTGATTTCGGAGCGTGACGCGGGATTTCCAGATTTCGTCACATGAACCGCCTCTTGATCACAGGCTCTACCGGATTCATTGGTGCGCACTGTTTGCGCCTGATCGAGCAGGGGGGCACATTCAGCGAGATTCACGCCGTCAATCGGAACGGAAAGGCTCCGGAGAACCGACGCATCTTTTGGCATGCTGTTGATCTTCGACGTCCTGCAGACGCAGCGCGGATTGTTGAGTCCGTACGTCCGACCCACCTCTTCCATGCCGCGTGGATTGCGACGCCAGGTGTCTATTTGAACTCACCCGAGAACCGGGTTTGGCTAGAGGCAGGCATTGCCCTCATCCGCGCCTTTGCGGAGCAGGGCGGACAGCGCTTCGTCGGCGTTGGTAGCAGCGCCGAATACGCATCTACGGATATACCCTGCGAGGAAGAAAAGACGACACTACGGGCCGCTTCCCGGTACGGGGAATGCAAACAGGCATTGTGGGAGGCGGCGCAAACGGCAGCGCGCGAGCGCGGCACGCAGGCCGCGTGGGCGCGTCTGTTCCTGCCATACGGGCCGGGCGATCCGCCGGCGCGTCTCATTCCAACCGTCGTCTCACACTTGCGCGCTCGCAAGGCGTTATCGCTCTCACATGGCGAGCAGAAACGGGATTTCATTTATGCTCCGGACGCTGCGAGAATGCTTGTCCGATTGCTCAATGCCAATGCCACGGGGGCGTTCAATATCGGAACCGGCGAAGCACGCTCCGTCCGCTCAGTGATCGAGGCGCTTGCTGACCGGATCGGCGCGCGCGAATGTCTGCGGTTCGGAGAAATTCCCCTGCGCGAAGGAGAGCCCCTGGTTCTCGTCGCCAACTTGAGAAAATTTCATGAGGTGCTGGGAGCTGAGCCACTGACGCCTTTCGAGGAAGCGCTGGACGCTGTGGCTGGATTGCCGAATGAATAGGATCCCTCGCATAGGTTACGTACCTTTCAGCCCGACATTTAATCTCCCGGGCGACCGCCGCCGGTTTGTGGCGTACGCACGCGCGCGGAACCTGCCATTTGAATTGGCCAACTTTGACCAACCTTACGATGTTGTGATCTTAAGCGAAATCGCGGACATCAGTATTTGGTGCGACTATCAGCAAGGCAAAATCGCATTTGATTTGATCGATTCCTATCTATCGGTTCCGCGTACAAACTGGCGGCAGCTTTTCCGTGGTCCACTCTGGTATGCGCTCCGCCGGCACAAGAGATTGCGAGACTATCTCTCTAATTTGAGGGCAATGTGTCGCCGCGCTGATGCGGTGGTCTGTTCGACCGAAGAACAAAGAGAAATGATTAATCGCTTCCGCAATAACGTTCACGTCATTCTGGATATTCATTCAACAGTCGCAACCAACCTAAAAACGGATTACGTAGCCGGTCAGCCATTTCGTCTGGTGTGGGAAGGTTTGCCATCGAATCTTCCGCAGCTTGCGACATTGGCGCCGATCCTTCGTGAACTCTCAGAGCACCGAGATTTTGAATTGCATGTTGTTAGTGATCCCGGTAGATCACGAAATCAAAATGGGATTGGCCTGGTCGACAGTCAGAGACTTCTGGCACGATATTTTGATCGTGTACGTTTTCATAAATGGGAGGAGGAAACTTGTTCAAGAATTCTATCGTTGTGCGATCTCGCGATAATCCCTATCGATCTCAACGATTGCTTTGTAAGTGGAAAGCCAGAAAACAAACTCCTGTTGTTATGGCGAATAGGTTTGCCCGTGATTGTTGCAGCGACACCAGCCTATCGAAGAGCTATGCAACAGGTGAAAACCCCGGAGTTTGCTTGCGAAGATGAAGCGCAGTGGGTCAACGCGCTCGAGAAAATGATGTCCAGCGAGATAGTACGGAGGGAGGCGGCAAGACGAGGCCGGCTGTATGCCGAAAGCGAACGTGGAGCAGCAGCTATGATCGCGCGATGGGACGCAATGTTTGAATCTTTGGGCTTTTCTTTCGGGAAACTCCCCCAAAAACATGATTGAAAAGCGGTGGTTTCGCGTTAAGGGTTGCACTCGCCTCGGCTAAACCCGATGCTGGTTTATCTCGTACCTCAGGATTGGTAATTCATAACACATCGCGTTCCGATGGCGCTCTCCGCCCATCGCAAGCAAGAAGAGGCGCGCATCGTATGGAAGACAAGGTCGCACTTATTACCGGCACGACCGGCCAGGACGGAGCCTATCTAGCCGAGCTGCTGTTGGCGAAGGGCTACATCGTGCATGGCCTCAAGCGGCGCTCGTCCTCACTCAACACGCAGCGTGTCGATCATCTCTATGTCGATCGGCACGTCGAGGATGCAAGATTTTTCCTGCACTACGGCGACATGACGGACGCGACCAATCTGATCCGAGTCATTCAGGAGACGCAGCCGACAGAAATCTACAATCTTGCCGCGCAAAGCCACGTTCAAGTGAGCTTCGAAACGCCGGAATATACCGCAAGTGCCGACGGGCTGGGGACACTGCGTCTGCTGGAGGCGATCCGGATACTTAAGCTTGAAAAACGCGTTCGGTTCTATCAGGCATCGACCTCCGAGCTTTACGGCAACGCGCCGAACAGCCCACAAAATGAAACGACACCGTTCGCTCCGCGCAGCCCCTATGCCGCCGCCAAGCTGTACGCCCACTGGATCACGGTGAATTACCGCGAGGCCTACGGCATGCACGCCTCAAACGGAATCTTGTTCAACCACGAGAGCCCGATCCGCGGCGAAACCTTCGTGACGCGCAAGATTACGCTAGCCGTCGCAGCGATCGAGGCGGGATTGCAGGACCAACTCTTCATCGGCAATCTCAACGCCCTCCGTGACTGGGGGCACGCGCGCGACTACGTCGATGGCATGTGGCGGATGCTGCAGCAGCCCAAGCCGGACGACTACGTGCTCGCAACCGGCACCGGCCATACCGTGCGCGAGTTTGTCGAGCACGCCTTCGCGCGGATCGGCCGCCGACTCAACTGGCGCGGCGAGGGAACGCAGGAGACCGGCATCGACGAGGCGAGTGGCAAGGAACTGGTCAAGGTCGATCCGCGCTATTTTCGACCGACGGAAGTGGATGCTCTGGTCGGCGATCCGTCGAAGGCGCGCACCAAGCTTGGCTGGAAACATCGTGTAAGTTTTGACGCACTGGTGAACGAGATGGTCGACGAGGACCGCAAGAGCTTGCGCGCCGGAAATAGAATGAACGAGTGGCACGATGACGCCGCCTTTGCTCTTCGATCTTCGCGGTAAGCGCGTCTATGTCGCCGGTCACACCGGCCTAGCAGGTTCCGCCTTAGTGCGCCGTCTTGCCTCGGAAGACTGCAAGGTCCTGACCGTGGACCGCCGTGAGCTTGATCTCACGCAGCAGAATGCGACCGAAGAATGGATGGCGCAGGCGAGGCCGGATGCAATCTTCCTTGCCGCCGCGCGTGTCGGGGGCATCTACGCCAACGATGTATTTCCGGCCGATTTTCTCGCCGATAACCTCGCGATTAGTCTTAATGTGGTACGCGCAGCGGTCGCGGCCAAAGTGAAAAAGCTGATGTTCCTTGGGTCGTCTTGCGTGTTTCCGCGCAATGCGCCGCAGCCGATGACGGAAGATCTGTTGCTTACCGGTGCGCTGGAGCCGACCAACGAATGGTATGCAGTGGCGAAAATTGCCGGTCTCAAGCTCGCGGAGGCCTATCGGCGCCAATTCGGGGTCGACTTCATTTCCATCATGCCCACCAATCTTTACGGTCCAGGGGACAACTATCATCCCGAGAACAGCCACGTTCCCGCGGCCCTTATCCGGCGCTTCCATGAAGCCAGGATAACGGGCGCGGATGAAGTCATCGTCTGGGGCACGGGCGAGCCGAAACGCGAGTTTCTGGCGGCCGATGATCTCGGCGACGCCTGTGTCTTCGTGATGAAATATTACACTGGCGACGGCTTCCTCAACATCGGGACCGGCAAGGAAGTCAGTATCCGAGAGTTCGCCCAGCTTGTCGCTGAGATCGTCGGCTTTCGAGGCAAGCTTGTTTTCGACACAGGCCGCCCCGATGGCCCACCGCGCAAGCTGTTGGACATCTCGAAAATCACTGCCTTGGGCTGGAGCGCAAAGACACCGCTGCGCGGCGGCCTGCAGGCCGCCTATAAGGACTTTCTTGCCCAAGGCGTCGCCATTCGCGAACGGTAAGCGTGCAAGAACACAAGAAGCTTCCGGCACTCGGGATCTCGCTCGCGGCGACAAAATCTCTTCGTGACGATGCAATCACAGCGGCTTTCTGGCAAAACCTGATGTAGTTAACGTCGGCGGCGGCCGCGATTGAATTTCCAAAGAAGTGCAGCAACGACTGCGGAGCCTGCCGCCAGCATCATAAACTGGACTGTTAGCGAGTGATTGAAAATGGTCGCAGCGGCAAATCCTGTAAGAATCAAATTCACCGCAAAAACTCGGCTAACAATTTGCTGGACACTAAAGCCACCATCGACTGCCCGCTGATAGAAATGGTCTCGATGTGCTTGGGAGAGCGGTTTCCCATTTGCGAAGCGTCGAAGCAGGGTAACGGTCGCATCCGCTACATAATAGAGAGGTAGGAGCGCCGCCGCCGCAAAATTGTCACCGGCCGCAAGCAGCAGTAGCAGCCAGCCCAACAACAAGCCGATTGGCAGACTGCCGACATCACCTAGAAACAATTGCGCAACCGGCCGGTTGAGTGGCGCGAATCCAATCAGTGCCCCGCACAGACCCAAGGCAACTAAAGTCGCCTCAAGGGGAAGTGCCCCCGAAAGGCCGAAGAGCGCGAGGCCGCCTGTAACGGGTACGACTTCGGCGACAGTCATCCAATCGATGCCGTCCATAAAGTTGACTACATTTACAAGCCAAAGCACCGTGCCGAACATCAGCGCGCGCTCGATCCACCACGGGAGAATCGCAAATATGCGCACGTCAGGTAGCGAAGCGAGAACGATTAAGACAGCGACTACTTGCACTAATAATCTTGGCAAGACTTCGATTGGACGAATGTCGTCGACGAGACCGACCGTCGCGAGAGCAATGACGGCCATAAATATGGCGGCTAATCGCACTGGTTCATTGAATAACGAGGGATAGAGAACCCCGATAGCACCGACAACAGTTACAATCGCGGTGATGATCGCGATTCCGCCGCCCTGTGGCGTGGGTAGTTTGTGTGACGACCGGGTGTTGGGCTTTGCCAGCGCATAACGTCGAAGTGCGGGCTTGAGTGACAGCAAAAGAAGAAAGCTGATCGCGCAGGCGGCGATAAAGACGATTCCAGCAAATTCAATCGGCCACGCCAAAGCTATCTCCAACGCCGGTAGCATCGGCCCGTTTGCCTTCCTGAACAGTATACGTGCGGTGCGCCGGCACTATTGTGCGATAGCTCCGGAATCCACCGCTAGCCCCAGCGCTCGCGCCACGCTTCGAGCATAAGCGCATCCCAAAGCAAATATTCGCGATTGTACCGACCGCTCAGGTGCTCCGCCCAGACGCGTCGCACATTCGTCGCGCTCAAGAGGCCCCCGTCACGGAGGCGTTGTTCCGAGAGAAGATGTTCGGCCCATTCCCGCAGCGGACCCCGCAACCATTGGCCAAGCGGAATGCCGAATCCGGTTTTCGGTCGATCGATAAGTTCACGTGGCACATGGCGGTAAAGCACCTGGCGTAACGGCCATTTGCCAAACCCATTCCGGATCAGCTTGTGGCGAGAAATACGCCAGGCGAATTCGACGACGCGGTGATCCAGCAGCGGAACGCGGGCCTCAAGTGCAACCGCCATGCTCGCGCGGTCGACCTTGGTAAGTATGTCGTCAGGCAAATACGTCACGAGGTCCAGAAACTGCATGCGCTCGAGGAGTCCTGGAAATTCG
>Ga0207701_10003286_pt1 | contig 16636 bp, 14 predicted proteins | sample KBSSwiSSwithPhiX_FD_184294 | JGI IMG/M metagenome (GOLD analysis project Ga0207701, IMG submission 184294) | Switchgrass rhizosphere bulk soil microbial communities from Kellogg Biological Station, Michigan, USA, with PhiX - S5 (SPAdes) (version 2) | ecosystem: Environmental > Terrestrial >... | reverse complement strand
GGCGGCCTCTTCTACGGATTTGCAGGCGCGTCCCAGCCGCTTGCACCGGGCATGGGCGCGGTCTCAGTCCTTCTCGTCCTTCTGTCGCTTACGATAGTCGTCGCGCTCATTGGAGCGGCGGGCGTCTCGTTCGGAATCGCCGCCGCCATTTCGCTCACCGGCCGCAACGGTCCCTGGAACATCGGAGGCGGGGCGATCGGAGGCCTCTTCGTGGGCGCGTTCGTGAAGTTCCTCGGCCTGGACGCCTTCACCCTACTGGTGGGGCAGAACCCGGGCGACATCACAGGGCCGTTCGAAGGCTTCATTCTGGGCGGCGCGGTCGGGCTCGGAGCCTGGATCGCCAGCCGCCGCGAGAAGCTCCGCTTCGGGACCATTGCAGCCGCCCTCATCGGCGGCCTTGCAGGCCTCGTCATTCCGGTGATCGGAGGCCGGCTGATGGGCGGAAGCCTGTCGCTGCTTGCTGCACATCTTCCGGGTTCGCGGCTCCGTCTCGACAAGATCGGAGCGCTTTTCGGAGAGGATGGGTTCGGCCCGGTCAGCCAAGCCGTCACCGGAATGCTCGAAGGCGCATTGTTCGCCGCCTGCGTCGTCGCTGCACTCCTGCTTGCGAAGCGTCAGCTCGAGAACTCGAAACGCTAGCGAAAACTTTTAGCGCCAATTGCGTTGGCAACGGTAGGATGGCCTATCGGACCGAGATCCCGACGAGCCGCTGGAAAGCGATGGCCGGCGCCTTGCTGGTCACGGGAATTCTCGGCTTCGGAGTCATCACAGGCTTGAACGTGGAAATCGTCCGGACCGCCGTCGAGCATCTCCGGACATTTTCGATCGAGCTTCCCCAGCCACCGCCCCCCGAACCGCCGAAACCGCATCCAAAGCCCGCTAAAAAGGCGGAGGGAGCTCCTGCAGCGCCCAAGGCATCGCCCGTCGTTGCTCTCAAGCCGCAGGTCCAGGTTCCAACGCAGCAGACAATCGCCGCTGCGGCACAGCCTGGAACCGGCGCCTCCTCATCGACCGGCCAGGGCGGCATAGGTAACGGGACAGGAGCCGGCGGCACTGGCAACGGCCTTGGCGGAGGAGGAGGCGGGAACAGCCCTGCCCGCCTGGTCAGGAACCTCAGCCGCTCCGATTATCGCGCGCTGACCGGCGGGCGGATGCCGGAAGGCGCCGCCGGGCTCGCGATCAGGGTTGCAGCAAGCGGCCGCGTCGATTCGTGCCGGGTCGAGCATTCGAGCGGGGATCCCGTCATCGATTCAGGCCTGTGTCCCCTGATCCAGTCACGCCTGGTGTTTTCGCCCGCACGCACCGCGAACGGCCAGCCAATCCCTTATTTCACCCATTATCTCGCGAGATGGCGGCGCTGATCAGCGCGCGGCGGTAACGCTGTCCCCGACGGATCCCAATTCGGCCATGCGCTTCGCATCCCAGCCGTAGACGTCGTCCAGATAGGTGATCGTCGAACCGCTCGGCACTGCCGTCATGTAGGTCACATAGACCGGCACCGGCCGTTCCAGCTTGACCAGGATCTCGGGATCGTCGGACGTCGCCTGCAGGTCGTGGCCGAACAGCCAGCGGCCGAGCCTTGCGGCGTCCTCCAGCCGGATGCATCCGCCGCTGTAGAGGCGCGTATCCTTATCCAGCAGCTCGCGCCGGATCGTGTCATGAAGATAAACGCCGAACGGGTTGCTGAACGTATATTTCACCTTGCCCAGGAAGTTCTCGGGTCCGGGCAGCTGGCGGACTCGAATCTGGATCTTGCCCGATTTGACCGCGTCCCAATCGACGGTCGCGGGATCGACGACCGTCGGATTGTCGCCCCAGTCCGACAGCACCTGGTAGCCGCGGGTCTTCAGATAATTGAGGCCGTACTTCTCGACGAAGATTCCGACGTCGTCCCAGACCAGGTCGGGCGGTACGTTCCAGTACGGATTGAGGGCCGCATTGTAGAGAAAGCCCGCCATCGGCGGAGTTTTGCGGTCGGCGGTCGACTGCCCGACGACGACCTTCATCGAATCCGCGAGTTTGCCCCCGTCGTACATGTATAGTCGCTGGGTAGCGGTGTTCACGACAAGGTAGCGCGGCGCGTCGGCCGGAAGGATCCTCGCCCGGTCAAGGTTGATCGCGAGCAGCTCGCGCTGCTTCTCATCCGCGTAATTGCCGCTGACCAGAGCGCGCCGAAGAGCGACATAGTCGGGGTTCATCCACCCCATGTTGGCGACATAGTCCTTCAGCGAGGCCGCACGCGCGGCATCCTGGAGAAGGCGCAATGGCGAGGGCGGACCGATGTGCAGCGCGGGGTCGACATATTGCACGTCGGCGGGCCGCGTCGCCCTCAAGTCCCGCGCATAAGCGATGAACGCGTTGCTAAGCAGCAGGTCCGCCTTCTGGACGGCGCCGTCCTTGCCCTTTGATGCGCGCTGAAGCGCCTCGCGAATTTCGTCGGGATTATATTTGGCGGGGTCGAGCCCGTCCGTCTTGGCCGAGTTCAGCAGCCACATCAGCGCCTGCGCGGCGGCAGTCGGATGTCCCGCCTCGAACCACAAGGGCTTGTTCGACCGGACCTTGTAGAAGTCCTCGACGCTCTGGCCATTCGGATAAGCAAAAGTCACCGCCGCGGCATGCGCCGGTGCGGACAAAAGCGGCGCCGCAGCAAGGGATGCGGCGGCGCCAAATACGACTGCGAAGGTGCGCACCGGCACGAGGCCGGTGCGCTTCACATAGTGGTTGGTCACGTTTCTCTTTTAGACTTTATTATCCGCGCTCGCCACTGGAGACCGGCATCGGCGCCGGAGTCGTCGAGGCCGGGGGCTGACCCGGATAATATTGGCCGTTGTAGATGTAGCCATCCACCTGGCCGTCATTGTTGTGATCCGACCAGACCGCGCCGGCGAGACCGCCGACCGCAGCGCCGATCACCGCGCCCTGAATGACGCTGACGCCCGGAATGACGGCGCCGGCAACCGCGCCCAGCGCAGCGCCGCCGACCGCACCGGTCGCAACGCGGCCGAGCGTGTTGTCATAACCAGCCGGGGTACCGGCATAATACTGGCCATTATAGGTGTAGCCGTCGACATAGCCGTCGCCGTTCTGGTCCGACCAAATGGCGCCAGCGAGGCCGCCAATCGCCGCACCGGCAATCGCGCCCGTCGCAACGCTCACGCCCGGAACGACCGCGCCGACAGCCGCGCCGCCAATGGCGCCGACAGCCGCGTCACGAGTGACTGCGGGGTTCGAGGCGCAGGCGGCAAGCGTAGCCGTACCGGCGAGGACCGCCGCCAACATTGATTTTTGCATCGTCATTCTCCCGTGTAGTTGATCAACCGGACCATGCCCCGGGCCCCACCTCCCCCGGCGACGGTGCATGTCACAATCGCCCGAACGACGCTTGGCGCGTAACGTTCCGGCATCGCTACAATGCTTGACCGAGCCTGCGGTTGCAGGGCACGGAATCGGCTATCGAGCATGGGATGTCGCCAGGATGAACCGTTCCGCCAAAGCAACGATTTTTCATAACCCAATGTGCGGGACGTCGCGCAAGACGCTCGATATCCTCCGCGAAGAAGGCCGCGATGTCTGGATCCGCGAATATCTGAAGGATCCGCCCACGCGCGCGGAGCTGAAGGCCATGTACGCGAAGGCTGGGATCAGTCCGCGCGAAGGGCTGCGCGCCAAGGAACCGATCGCTGCGGAACTCGGACTTCTCGACCCGGGAGTAGACGACGACACCATTTTGGACGCGATGATCGAGCATCCGATCCTCATCGAGCGGCCGTTGGTCGAGACCGAAAAAGGCGTCAGGCTGTGCCGTCCGCAGGATAAAGTGCACGAGATTCTCTGAACCATCGCGACTGCGCGCCCGCTGGAACGCGCTATAAGGTTGTCATGACCACGCTGGACCCTCGCCTGCTCCTTCAGGGCTATGCGATGGGCATTTTCCCGATGGCGGACAGCCGCACCGCGGGCGACGTATTCTGGGTCGAGCCCCGGACTCGCGCCGTAATTCCAATCCACGGCTTCCATCTCTCCCATTCGCTCAGGCGAACGCTTCGGTCGGACAAGTTCAAAGTGACCTTCGACACCGCCTTTGCAGACGTCGTGACCGCATGCGCGGACCGCGAGGAGACCTGGATCAATGCGGACATCGAGCGCGCGGTGCTCGCCCTTCACCGGCTCGGCCATGCCCATTCGGTCGAGGCCTGGCTGGACGGCGAGCTGGTCGGTGGACTCTACGGCGTAAAGCTCGGGCGCGCGTTCTTTGGCGAAAGCATGTTCAGCCGCGCGACCGACGCCTCCAAGATCGCGCTCGCATGGCTCGTCGCTCGCCTGAAGGTCGGCGGCTACTCGCTTCTCGACTGCCAGTTCATGACCGAGCACCTCGCCTCGCTCGGCGCCGTTCCAGTCTCGAAGGAAGATTATTCCGCGTTGTTGGCGACTGCGCTCGGCGAAGGCGACTCCGCCACCGGCTCCGGCGCGGCATTGTCCGGCCCGGGCGATTTCTGGGCTCTCGACGCGTTGCTCGACGGTACAGCGCCGGCAGGAGCCGGAGGCCCCGGCGGGAAGGTCATCGCGCAGCTCTTGGGCCAAACGTCATAGACTGGATGCTGAACGACGTTCAGCGACGGCGATTCCTTGTACACCCACCCTGAGAAGACCCGGCGCCACCGTTTGTCGCTCCCCTGCACGTCCAGCTGGATGAACGCCCCCGTCAAAGTCTCCTGCTCCCACGGTGCGGTTGTCTCGCAGGCGCGAAGGTGGACGATCGCATCCTTCCACCGCGCCGACTGGCCCGGGCGAAGCGCCACCGACTTCACCAGCCCGTTGCGCTTGTTGAGGACCCCGAGAACGGCGACTCGCTGAGCCATTGGCGTCACCCCGGCCTCATGGCCGGTCAGTACCTGGTTGCCGCCCGCGGCCGCGGTCTGCTGCTGCTGCTCGTTCGCGGTCTTCGAGCCGCAGGCCGCGAGCAGAAGCGCGGCGCCGAGAAGCATTCCCTTGCGGAGCACGTTTATTCGGGCGTCCAGGGCTGGTAGTCGCCGGTCGATGCCGGACGGACCTTGCCCGATCCAAGCGCACCGTCGGGACGGAACGCCGCCATGGTCCCGGTCAGGTTCGGCTCGGGCTTCATCTGCCATTTGCGGATCGGCGGAAGCGCCTCGCCCGGAAGATCCTCGATCGTGCCTTTCAGCCACAGCTGCCAAGCCGGCGGGATGCGGCTTCCGTCATTATCGGCCGGATAGATCACCCAGCGGCGCGCGGGATTCTTCTTCGACTGGTAATAGATGTTGCCAACGTCGTCCCGGCCGACCTCATTGCCGAAGCGCCATGTGAACAGCTTCGTGCCCCACGTGTCGCCGTTCCACCAGGTGAAGGTTTTCGACCAGAATCCCATGGCGCGTGCCTCTGCCCCGTCGGGCGGAGCAGCGCAAGCGGTCGATTCGCCGCCAAGGGATTTTCCGCCTGTAGAATTTTCGCGCGACTCAGCGATTTCGGGTGGCGGCGCAGTGTCGGTTCCGGCTAGCCATTCCGGTGAAAAGCTCGGGGGCCCGATGATCGATCGAATGAAATTGCTGACCGCACTCGCCTGCTCGGCGGGTGCAATGCCGGCTTACGCCGAGGATGTATCGGAATCGACTGGACCCAGCATCATCGTCATCGGCACTCGCGACCCAACGAAGCCCGAGAAGCTGGACCACATCATGCCAGAGGTGGACGGCGCCAAGATCACCGTGACGAAGAAGACGAGCGTCACCAAGCTCGACCAGCTTCCGACGATCGTCGACAACAACCAGCGCGCCTTGTTCTTGCGGACGCCGGGCCTGTTCGTCTCCGAGCAGCAGGCGCCCACCCAGTTCAACATGAGCTATCGCGGCCTCGGCAACCCGCAGGAGGCCGAGTTCGTCCTCCTCCTGCAAGACGGGATCTCCATCTCGACCGACTGGATCGGGTTCCCGACGGCCTATTACATGCCGCTTCCGCAGTCGCTTGCCGAAGTGCAGCTTATCCGCGGCGGGTCGAGCCTTCTCTACGGCCCCAATCCCGCGCCGGCGGTGAATCTCGTCTCTAGACGCCCTGCGGCGAACCAGCCGCTCGGCGCCTACACCGAGAATGTCATCGGCAGCGACGGGCTCTTCTCCAGCTACAACACTGTCGAAGGGTCGAGCGGCGCCGTCTCCGGCCGTGCCAATTTCGGCTACGTGACCAGCGACCGCCAGCGCGACAACGGTCATTCGCGCGTCAGCCAGGGCGACCTTTATCTCGCCTACAGGCCGGTTGTGGATTCACTCTGGTTCGTCGACTTCCACAGCCATGATTCCAGCGCTGGCGACCCGGGCAAGCTCAGCTTCCCGCAATTCGTCGACAATCCGGATCAGGCGGTGACGCCGTTCAACCACAATTGGGTTCACCGCACCTCGGTCACTCTCGGCAACGAGACCGACCTCGGCAACAATTGGCGGGTTGAAGCGAAGCTCTGGGCCGCCTGGCAGACGCTGGAGCAGCGGTCCGCCCCCGCGGGCCCGGCACCCGCAACCACTACGCTCGTCGATGAGAAGTTCAGGAGCCAGGGCCTCGACCTTCGCTTCCGCAAGCGCTGGGGACGCGGCAATGCGCTTACCTTCGGCACCGTACTCTATCACGACGACGCGCCCTTCAAGCAGTTCACCAGCACCAACATCGAGGCGCCGCGCGGCTCGCATGACGGCGTTCCGCGCCTCGATCAGAAGCGTGACGCTTGGTACGGCGCAGTCTTCGCGGAGAACGTCTTCCGCCTTCCCCATCGCTGGCACATCGTGCCCTCCTTCCGCCTCGAGCATGAGAAGATCCGCATCGACGAATCCGTTCGTCCGCCCAACCTCGTCCGCCCGTTGATCCACCAGGAAGCGAGCCGGACGATCCCGCTCTTCGGTCTCGGCGCCGGCTTTGACTTCGGCCACCAGAACGAGACCTATTTCAGCGTCAGCCAGGGCTACCGCCCGGTCCGTTTCTTCGACGTCGCTTCGCCATTCTCGAACGTCAAACCGGGCGGCGTGCCCGATGCCTCCAAGTCGCTCGCGTGGGAAGCCGGAGTCCACGGGACGCCGATCACGGGCCTCTTCTACGACGCCAGCCTCTTCTGGATAAATTTCACGAACCGCATCGAAACGATCGTCATCTCGCCAACGGAATCGGAGCTCCAGAACAGCGGCGACACGCGCCACCGCGGCTTCGAAGGCGAACTCTCTTACGATTTCTTCGCTCGCCGGGCCGACGGGCTCCATCTCACGGCCTTCGGCAACATCAGCCTGCTCGACGCGAAATTCACCAAGAGCAATCTTGCCAACCGCGACGGCAACAAGCCGGCCTTCGCGCCCTCATTCACGGCGAAATATGGCATCAGCCTTCGCCGCGACGGCAAGTTCAACGTAAGCCTGGCCGGCTCCAGCGTAAGCAGTCAGTTTTTCCAGGATTCCAACCTGCCGGTCGCCGCGCCGGGAGCACCCAATTTCGTCCCCGCCAAGGTGCCCGCCTACACGCTTGTGGACCTCTCCGCCGATTGGCAGCTGACCCGCAATCTTCGCTTGCTCGGTGGCATCTCGAACCTATTCGACGAGAAATATTACAACAGGGTCTTCCAGAACGGGATCGAGCCGGGCCGCAGCCGGACCGTCTATGCGGGCGTCGCGCTCGGCCTATAAGCGCCAGCCATGATCGGCCGTATCCTCGCAGCATCAGTCGCGCTGGTCGCCGGCGCTGCGTCGGCGCAGGAACCGACGCCTCCATTCGTGCTGAAGCAGGTTGGGCCCGGTGTCTACGCCGCGATAGACGGGCCGGAGCACAAGGCCGGCTCCAACGCCGGCTTCGTCATCGGCGACGACGGCGTCCTGGTGGTCGACGCTTTGTTCACGCCCGACGCCGCAAAGGCACTCGTGGCGGAGATCCGGCGGCTGACGCCCAAGCCCATCCGCTACGTCGTCAACACTCACTATCATCTCGACCACACGGGCGGTGACCAGGTGCTTCGCGATGCAGGCGCGATCATCGTCGCGCACCGCAACGTCCGCACCTGGGTCCGCGCCAACAACGTCAACCTTTTCGGCGACCGGATTACTCCGGAGATACGGGCGCAAATCGAAGGACTGCCGCTTCCCGACCTGACGACCGACAAGGACCTCACGATCTGGCTCGGCTCCCGCAAGGTCGTCGTACAGACCGTGCTCGGCCACACGGGCGGCGACCTCACCATCTATGTCCCGGACGCCAAGGTCCTGTTCGCCGGCGACATGCTGTGGCGAAAGGTCGCCCCAAACCTGATCGACGGTTCGGTACAGGAATGGCAGGCAACCGACGCCGCATTCATCGCAATGCCCGGCAGCGCGCAGATGACCTACATCCCCGGCCACGGCGACGTGGCGACCCGTGCGGACGTGGAGGAGTTCCGCGGCTATCTGCTCGACCTGAAAGCGCTGGTGATCCAGGGACGCAAGGCAGGCCTGACTGGCGACGCGCTTGCTGCCGCAGTCGCCCCGAAGTTGAAGGCGAACCATCCCGGCTGGACAATCAGCGACCGCTCCGCCGCGGCCGAGATCCGCTACATGGACCAGGAGCTTTCGGGCGCGAAGAAGCGGCCGGTACCCGCGCCCGACTGATTACATCTCCAGCCTGAGTGACCCTCCGACCGGCACTGTGTTCCACTGTGCAGTCAGCTCGTCGAGACGCGCCCTCACCGCCTCCACATCATCCGCCGAGACCGGCACCGCGCCATGCCCTCGCGCCTCGCAGCCCAGCTTGTAGGCATCGAGAAGTTCATCCGCAGGCACCCGCCCGCCCCACATCTCGGCCTGGAAAGCCTCGACCAGACGCTCCACCGCATCCTCGCTTTCGCCCCCTGCCGTTTCGAAGACCGCCGCCTCGCCTTCGGCAACAAGCGTCAGGAATCCGCGATGGCTGAGTACGCTTTCGACGCCATAGTGAACCATGTCGTGCGGAATGATGCCCTGCTTCGGGCAGGCGATCTTCTCCGGCTCCCGGCCCGGCCGCTCGATGACGAGATCGTCATACTTCCCGTCCCGCTTGGTGAATGTCAGCCGCATGGCGGGGAACCATAGCAGACAAGGGTCCGCTTTCGACCTATTGCGAACATCGCTGACTCAACGTGAATTGATGACTTACAAAACGAAGTCGACGCTGCTGACTGTTGGCGCACCTGCGAGGCGGATCATCATGTCGGCCGTGCCGTCGCCATCCATGTCACCTGACACGAATGTGAAGCCGTTGATTACCTCATAGCGAAGCTCGCCCGCAGTGTGGCTGAAGGCCGCGGTACCGATGAAGGTGAATGCGGAATCGTCGACGGTGCTGGTGTCGGCATCGATCAGGTGAAGGTCGATCTTGTCACCCTCGGCGCTGTTGAAGTCGTTTATCTTGTCCGCGGCCGTCTGGGTCGCAGCGGTACCGCCAGCCTTGAAGAGGAAGATGTCTGCGCCGGCGCCGCCCGTGAGGATGTCGCGCTCCAGGCTGCCATCGAGCGTATCGTTGCCCCCCTCTCCCAAAAGCGTGTCGGTGCCGGCTCCCCCAATCAAAGTATTTGCGGCATCGTTTCCCGTAATGAGGTTGGCCAGGTTGTTGCCGGTCCCGTTGATTGCCGATGCGCCAATGAGCGTAAGGTTCTCCACGTTCGAGCTGAGTGTGAAGGAGATCTTGCTCAACACCAGGTCCGTGCCCGCGAAGCCGCTTTCAACGACGGCGTCCCCTACCTGCGAAACGACATAGATGTCGTTGCCAAGACCGCCCTTCATTATGTCCGCTCCGCCGGCGCCGTTGATGACGTTGGCGGCGTCGTTTCCGACAATGACATTGTTCAGCGAATTGCCGGTGCCGTCGATTAGTGCACCGCCCGTCAGGGTGAGGTTCTCCAGATTTGCCCCGAGGGCGTAGCTGATCGAGCTCCTGACCAGGTCGGTCCCGGCCGATGCATTTTCGGTGATTTCGTCGCCGACATTGTCGACGACGTAGATATCGTCGCCAAGCCCACCAATCATGGTGTCTCCGCCGCCCCTGCCGTCGAGGATGTTGGCGGCAACATTGCCCGTAAGTAGATTGGCCAGAGAATTCCCGGTGCCGTTGATCGCAGCGCCACCCGTGAGCGTGAGATTCTCCACGTCGGCGCTTAGCCTGAAGGTGACCGAGCTTTGCACGAGGTCGGTGCCGCCCGACGCCAGTTCGGTCACGGCGTCGCCCACGTGATCGACGATGTAAATGTCGTCGCCCTTTCCGCCCTTCATCCAGTCCGCGCCCGCGGCGCCGTCGAGCCTGTTGTTGCCGGCATTGCCGGTGAGCGTGTTGCCGAAGGCGTTGCCGGTCAGATCGATTGCGGCGGTCCCGGCGGCGTCGGTCGTCGCGAGCCGTTCGACCGAGAGCCCAGATGCGAGCGTGTAGCTGATGCTTGAAAGAATCTTGTCGGTTCCTTCCCCGGCGCGCTCAGTAACAAGGTCGCCGGCGCTGTCGACATTATAGGTGTCGTTGCCGGCGCCGCCCGACATCCAGTCATCGCCCAGGCCCCCATTGAGAATGTCGTTCCCGGCGCCACCCGTGAGCCGGTCGCTCCCGGCCAGACCTCTCAGGCTATCGTCGCCCGCAAGGCCATAAATCGAATCGCTGTTGGCAGTCCCGTTCAAGGTTTCGGCGCTGTCCGTGCCATTGATCGGAAACACCAGCGCTGCCTCGACCGCCGCAACCGTGGCGTTTCGGACCGTGATCGTGTCCAGGTAAATGACGTCCCAGCTTAGCGCGAAATCGACGATTACGTCCTCGCCGTCCTGCGTGACGGTGATGATGACTTCGGGATCGAAGCCACTGAGCTCGATCGTGTCCCCCGGTGCGAAATCGCTGATTTCGTCGGTTCCACCGCCGGCCTTGTGGATGAAGGCGTCGTTGCCGGCGCCGCCCGTATAGGTGTCGTCGCCCGCGCCGCCATCCAGGATATCTCGTCCAGCAAGCCCGATCAGTTCGTTGGCGCCGCTGTCGCCGGTCAGCTCGTCGTCGCCATTCGTCCCTTCGAGATTTTCGATTCCTGTAACCGTATCTAAGCCGAAGAAACTGTCTGCCGCTTGCGGGCCGGTGACCGCGAGGCTGAAGGTGACTCCAGAGCCCTGGGTCGCAAAGCTCAGAGTGTCGGCGCCGCCGCCCCCGTCGATGACATCGTTGCCGGAATCATTGGCGATATAATCGTCGCCTGCGCTGCCGTAGATCTGGTCGTTGCCGCTGCCGCCGTCGAGGAAATCTTCGCTGCCGCCGCCGTAGATGACGTCGTCTCCGCTTTCCCCCTGGATGAAAACGCTATTATCGCCGCCATAGAGATGGTCGTTGCCGGGGCCGCCGTGGATGATTCCGTTTCCGAAGATCGTGTCGTCGCCGGCGCCGCCGTTGAGATGATCGTTTTCGGCGTAGGATTCGAAATCGGCGTTGCCATAGATGGTGTCGTTGCCGTCGCCGCCGTCGATCGTGTCTGCGCCGTACCCGCCGTAGATCGCGTCGTCGCCTTCATCCCCGTACAGGGTGTTGTTGGCCCAATCGAGGTCGTTCAGCTCGTCGCCGTAGATGGTGTCGTTGCCAAGCCCTCCATGGATCGTGTCCTGGCCGCCACGTCCATTGATGTCGTCGTTGCCATCGAAGCCGGCGATCACGTCGTCCCCGCTTGTTCCGATCAGCGTGTCGGGGCCGGACGTGCCGGCAGGCGCGGAAATTGCCGCTTGAACGGCGGCGATCGTGGTGCCGAGGAAGGTCATCTGGTCGCCGGGCGCAAAGACGACGACAACGTCGCCGCCCACCTGGCTTATCGAATCGTAGCTGAGGTAGTTGGCAACGAGCACGCTGTCGCCGGGCGCGAGGTCAGTGATGGTGTCGGAGCCGCTGCCGGGGGCGAAGTGGAAGGTGTCGTTGCCCGCCCCGCCGGTCAGCGTGTCGTTGCCGGCGCCGCCGTCAATCGTGTCCTGCCCGCCCCGGCCGTTGACGATGTCATTGCCTGGAAGCGCGTCGATAGTGTCGTTGCCGCTGGAACCGCTTATCGTGTCCGGCCCCGCGGTCGGGACCGTCACGGCCCAGAAGGTTTGCCCATAGATACCGTAACCGTTGCCGTCCTGGCCTGAGGACTGCCAGCCAACGACGAAACCGCCGCCCGCAAGTCCGGCAACCGCGGGACGGCTTTGGTCGTTGCTCGTGGTACTATTTATGAGAAATTCGACGCCATAGGGCGTTCCGTCCGAATGATAGATTTGGCCATAGACGCCGTATCCGCTGCCATCCTGCCCGGCGGAGGACCAGCTGATCAGATAATCGCCAGTGGCAAGCGCGGCGACTGCCGGACGCCATTGGTTTAGATCCGTGGCGCTGTTGACCCGGAACTCGCCGCCCCGAGCGGTTCCGTTTGCATTATAGGCTTGCGCGTAGACTCCGGAGCCTGATCCGTCCTGACCATCGGAGGCCCAAGAGATAACGTAGCCGCCGTCGGCAAGTGCTGCGACCTCGGCGTCCGTCTGGTCTGCCACAGTATAGCTGTTGACCCGGAACTCGCTGCCGCGGGCAGTGCCGTTGGAATTATAGACCTGCGCGTAAATGCCGTAGCCGCTGCCGTCCTGTCCTTCCGACTGCCACGTGATTACATATCCGCCGTCGGTGAGCGCGGCGATTTCAGGGTAAATTTGGCTGTTCAGAGTGGTGGTGTTGACGAGGAACTCACCGCCGCGCTTCGTGCCATCCGAATTGAACCATTGCGCGGCTATTCCCGCAAAGGAGGGGTCGCTGCCTTTCCACCAGGTAACGAGGAACGAGCCGTCGGACGCCGCTGCCACGGATGGCTCATATTGGCCGGCACCCGACTCGAAGACGGCAATTTTCGCTCCACGCTGTGTGCCGTTGGCGTTGTAGATCTGGGCGTAAATGCCTTTCTCCACGCCGTAATCGTCGGACTCCCATGTGATGATGAAGCCGCCGTCCGCTAGCGCTGCGACATCAGGGTAGTGCTGGTGGTCAGCAGTGTGGCTGCTGATCTGAAATTCAGAGCCGCGGGGCGTCCCGTCGGCATTGAAGGCCTGGCCGTAAGCACCCAGGAGGCTTCCGTCCTGGTACCAGGATTCCCAGACCATCACGTAGCCGCCGTCGGCCAGCCCTGTAACGGCGGGGGTTACCTGGTCACTGGTCGTGTATGTGTTGACCCGAAACTCGCCGCCTTCGCGCGGATAGATGAACGACATTTCAGATCCCCCGGTAACGCGGACGCAACAGCCGGACTCCACTCGCCGTTCATCTGTCGTGGGGTTCAGACTAACGAAAATTAAATACCGGACAATGCTATCGAGAGTTAACCGACACCTCGGCGAGGGTGGCCCTCAGCGAGGCCCGCCGCCTAGCGCGCCCACTCCACCTTGTCGCCGGGTACTATGCCCAGCTCGGCGGCTCGGCCGCCCGCGATTTCCAGGACCGCCGCGATCGGTTCGCCGGACGGCAGCGAAGTCTCGTCGAGCGCCTTGGCGTTGGTGATGCGGGCAATCGTCCCGTCAGCGCGGATGTAGATGATGTCCAGCGGGATGAGCGTGTTCTTCATCCAGAAGGCGACCGGCTGCGGCGGATCGTAGGGGAAGATCATCCCGCGATCCGGGGCGAGCGTCTTCACGAACATCAGGCCCATTTCCTGCTGTTCGGGGGTCGCTGCCACGTCCACTCCAAAGCCGTGGACGCCGCTTGCGCTGGTGATCGTCAGCGGCACGTGGCGAAGTCCGGTCTGGGGTTCGCCGGCCGGTTCGGTGGCCGGTTCTCCGGAAGCAGCCGTAGCCACAGCAGCAGCCGGCGCCTGGATCGCGTCCTGCTCAACTTCGGAAGGTGCCGGCTGCGGGCTGCAGGCAGCAACAAGCAGCAACGCGGCCGCAACTGGTCCTCGATTCACGAAAGAGTCCGCAGTTCCACCGCGGTCAGGCCCTTTCGGCCCTCGGCAATACGCGCCTCGACCATTTGACCCTGCTGAAGCTCCCCTAGCCCTGAATTACGAACCGTCTCCATGTGCACGAAGACGTCCTGTCCGTCGACCCCCGGGCGGTTGAGAAATCCGTATCCTTTTGCCCGGTTGAACCACTTCACTTCGACCGTCTCGAACTCGCCGGCGCATTCGACCAGGTTTGTCCGGTCGGCACGGTCGACCGAGGGCTGGGTCCGTCGCACAGGGACGACCGATTCACTCGTGTCGATGGAAATGATCCGCTTCGCCTGGAGGCCACGCTCCAGCTTCGCCGGTATGCATTCGACGAGAGCCCCTTCCGGAATGCTCCGCCGTCCATGCTCCTTCAGCACGCTGAAATGGACCAGTATGTCGCCCTCGACGGCGTCGCTGACGAGGAATCCGAAACCGCGCGTGGCGTCAAACCATTTCACGCGGGCGGTAACCGGCTCCATCTCTGATTCGACCATTTCGGTCGGATCCGCTTCCGGAAGTTCCGGTTCCGGTTGGGGTTGGGTCGTCCGAGCCACGCTTACCTTTAACATAGATTACGTCGGCAACCCGACACTAGGCGCTCCCTCTACGCCTTTTCGGCGAGCATTTCGATACTAACGTTTGTTCCGGGTTCCAGCGAGACGATCGCCTTGGCCAACGACAGGCTGTGCCCGGCGCGAATCATCGCCGCCAATGCCTTCTCGCGCTGGTCCCGGTCGAAGCTGCGATCACCGAACGGCCCGATGCGGCGGCGCTTCGCAAACCGCAGCGCGGCGTCCACCGCTTCCTCTTTCGCCAGGTCATGCGCCGGTTCGGCGTCCTCCTCGCCTATTCCGGCGGCGCGCAGCGATTGCCGGACCCGCCGCTCGCCATAGCCGCGCGCCGTCAGCGACCGCGACTTGGCGAGTGCAAAAGCGGCGTCGTCGATGTAGTCGAGTTCGGCGAGCCGCTCGACGATGCGCTCGATCTCCACCGGCCGTTCACCGGCCCAGCCGCGCTCCCGGATCTTGCGGTCCAGATAGCTTCCCAGCTTCGCTCGCGTGGTCGCGAACCGTCCGACATAGGCCAGTGCGAGCGCGTTGAGCCGCTCCTCGTCCAGCGGCGGGCGCTGCTTTCTTGCCTTGCCGTAAGCCATATCGCCCTTTTTGTGCCACCTTTCCAACCCATCAGAAAGCGTCGGCCCAGGCTTCACCGGCCGGCATGCGAAACAACTCAGGACAGACGGGTGCTTCAGACCAATTCGACCGCCAGCGCCGATTTGGCCCCTCCGGGCGCAACGCCGACCACCGACAGTCTTCCTCGACGGATCGCCGATTTCGGCACTCTGGCGGAAGCACTCGACTATGCCGCGCTCGGCCGCAGGGGAATGAACTTCCACGATCCGCGCGGGACCCTCGTTCGCGCCTATCCTTATTCCGAGCTTCGCGAAGACTCCGTGGCGAACGCCCGTCGCTTCATCGCGCTCGGGATCAAAGCCGGTGACCGTATCGCGCTCATCGCCGAGACCGGGCCCGAATTCGCCGCCGCCTTTTTCGGAGCGGTTTATGCCGGCGCCTGGCCCGTGCCGCTTCCGCTCCCAACCAGCTTCGGCGGCCGTGGCGCCTATGTCGACCAGCTGAAGATCCAGCTGCAAAGCTGCGATCCGGCCCTGTTCCTCGTCCCCGGCGACCTTGCAGACATGGCGTCGGAAGCCGCGGCCAAGGTACCCGTTCGCGACTGGGCGACTCTCCCCGATTTGGAGGAAGCCGCTGGCGAGCTTCCCGCAGCGGATCCGGACTCGATCGGCTATCTCCAATATTCAAGCGGATCGACGCGCTTCCCTCACGGTGTCGCGATCACCCATCGCGGCCTTCTCGACAATTTGCGCGCCCACGGCGTCGGCCTCAATCTCGAGGAAGCCGACCGCTGCATCTCCTGGCTGCCCTGGTATCACGACATGGGCCTGGTCGGCTGCGTCCTCTCGCCAATCGCGAACCAGCTGTCGGTCGACTACCAGAAGACCGAGGACTTCGCCCGCCGTCCCCTTGCCTGGCTCGACATGATCAGCCGCAACCCGGGCAACAGCGTCAGTTATTCGCCCAGCTTCGGTTACGACATTTGCGCCCGCCGGATGAGCTCGCAGACCCGCGCCGAGGACCGTTTCGACCTTTCGCGCTGGCGGATCGCCGGCAACGGCGCCGACATGATCCGCCCGGACGTCATGCAGGCCTTCGTCGACGGCTTCGCCTCCGCGGGCTTCAACGCCGCCGCCTTCTGCCCCAGCTACGGCCTCGCCGAGGCGACGCTGGCCGTCTCCCTCATGCCCCCGGGCGAGGGGATCCGCATGGAGCTGGTCGAGGAGGCCGAGCTTTCCGGAAGCGACGAGGCTGACGACGCGGAACGCCCGCGCCGCTACCGCGCCGTCGTCAATTGCGGAAAGCCCGTTAGCGGAATGGAGGTCGAGGTCCGCGGCGACGACGGATCCCGTCTCCCCGACCGCGGAATCGGCCGGATCTTCGCTCGCGGCCAGGCCGTCATGGTCGGCTATTTCCGCGATCAGGAGGCGACCGACGCCTGCCTCGGCGCCGACGGATGGCTCGACACCGGCGACATGGGCTACCTCTCGGGCGGCTACATCTTCATCGTCGGCCGCGCCAAGGATATGATCATCATCAACGGCCGCAACTACTGGCCGCAGGACAT
>Ga0207701_10003283_pt1 | contig 16648 bp, 10 predicted proteins | sample KBSSwiSSwithPhiX_FD_184294 | JGI IMG/M metagenome (GOLD analysis project Ga0207701, IMG submission 184294) | Switchgrass rhizosphere bulk soil microbial communities from Kellogg Biological Station, Michigan, USA, with PhiX - S5 (SPAdes) (version 2) | ecosystem: Environmental > Terrestrial >... | reverse complement strand
AATGAGCTGCTACCCATATCTTTGCAGCTTGAAAAATGTCCTCAGCAAGATGATTCAGTACGGATATTATTATTGCAGCGGATCGGCGCGTTATATTATAACGAATTAAAATTTTCGCAGGCGATATCTTATACTGAATCATCTATTAATCTTCTCCAGGATAAAAGTACTTCTTATACCGACCCTGCATTTCTAGTTAAAGTATACGATTTCCTTCAGGTTTATTATGATTCATTGAAGCTCGTCAGGTTGAAAATGAATGCGATCGACAGCAACATTCATTATGCCTTAATGACTGATGCTATTGATGATCTGATTTTGTACAACATCTGGCAACGGTCGGCCTATTCACTTGATGTTGGCGACTTTCAGCGTTGTTTAAATTATTCCTCTTTAGGAGAATCTTTAACGGAAAAGTATTCAACTCCGGAGTACAGGTTGGTTTACAGGCTGAATTTTTTTACAAACCGGATAAGCGCATTGATCAAGATAAACGACCTTGTTACCGCTGAAAAAGACCTCCATAAAAAAATTGAAGAGTTTAATTCTGAAGGATTAGCTGATGAGTGCGCATTATTTTACAGTCAGCTGTCAATCATTGCCAGAACTCAAAGCAAGTATGACCTGGCGATTAAATACCATGAAAAATCATTCAGTAGCAATAAGGAACATGGTTACATGCTTCAATGCAAGCAGACCCTGAACAACATCGGTTTTCTATATCTTAATTATATTCAGGATTCACGGAAAGCCTTAAAATATTTTGAAGAAGCATTAAAATACAAGTCGGCCATCAATGAAGAATTGATGAATGATGAAATTGAAACGGCCAACGTATTGGATAATACGGGCATTGCATATTCTAGATTGAATATGTTTGATTCTGCGAATTTCTATTTTCATAAGGCCTTTGATATCCTTGGGAAAGGTACCGACGAGAATTCTTTGATGAAGATGCCCCTGGATAAATTCATACGAAATCCCAAACTCATTTATGTTACCGCGCTGATACAGGAAAAGGGTATAGCATACGCAAAGCAATTTGAAGTAACAGGGGATACCAGTTACCTCAATGAATCGTTACGAATATTTAAAACAGCCGATAAAGTTCTTACAAAAGTTAAGGCAAGCCAGGCTGAATTGCAATCTAAACTTGCATGGAGGAGAAACACCAGGATTTTATATGAGCAAGCTATCAGGGCATGTTACCTTGCCAATCGTCCGGATGAAGCGTTTTACTTTTTCGAAAGAAGCCGCGCTGTATTGCTGAACGACCAGATCTACCAGAACCGCAGCATGAGCAGCAACGACATCAATACAAAAGCTCAGATCGAAAAAAAACTGGAGCAGCTAAATACACAGCTTAAAACCACGCCATCTGATGCAGCTGATTATGCAACATTGCAAAAGAATATTTTATTTCTTAATCAACAGAAAGACCGCATTGTGTTTCAAAAAAACAAAAGCGATTCAATTGAATTATCATTAGATATCTTCCGGAAAAAATATGCATTGGACAATGAAACGCTACTCGAGATCTTCACCGGCGACAGTGCCGTTTTTATAATCGCCATTACAAAAGGCAACATCAGCCTTAAAAAAATAAACAAAGAAAAATTCGACCGGCTTTCATCCTCGTTCGTCGGGTATGTTTCTGATCCGGTTAAATCCAACAATGATTTCGGGGGATTTCTCGCCGTTTCCAACCAATTGTACCACCTGGTATTCGATGACATTAAAATCGAAGGCAAACTGGTTATCTCACCGGATGAGATCAGTTTCCCGTTTGAGGCGCTGGTCACTCACTACAATAAGCAACAGCAACCTGCTTACCTGATCGATGAAAGGGCTGTTATTTACACCTATTCTGCAGGTTATCTTTTGCTGGACTTCACTTCTCCTGATAAACGGTCTTCCCCGGTATTCCTGGGTATGGCGCCTGTGCAATTCCCGGTTGCTTTCAATCTTTCAACATTACAAGGGAGCGATGCATCTTTAACCAGGATTATGTCAAAATTCACATCCTCGAATTCAGTATTCTCAGCGGCGGCTACAAAAAATGCATTTCTCAGCCAGTTCTTTAAATACAGGATAGTTCAACTATATACACATGGCGCAGAATCTGGTACTACAGGGGTTCCGGTGATTTATTTTGCTGATTCGGCGCTAAACCTGTTTGATCTGATCCCTGTCAATAGGCCTGCAACCCGGCTTGTAATATTATCGGCTTGCGAAACAGCCAAAGGAAAATATTATAAGGGCGAAGGTGTTTTTAGTTTTAATCGTGCTTTTGCTGAAGCCGGTATTCCCTCTTCAATGGTGAACTTATGGTCAGTGGACAACCAATCGTCCTACCAGCTAACGGAATTATTCTATAAATATTTATCTGATGGATTGCCCTTCGATGAAGCACTAAGGCAGGCGAAGATCGAATTCATCAGTACATCAGGTAAAGAAAGGTCGCTTCCTTTTTATTGGGCTGCAACAGTGATTGCGGGACAAACATCACCTGGCGCTCAACACACAAAAATTCCCTGGGTGTTAATAGCGGCCTCAATATTATTTCTCCTTGCAGTGGTAATTACCGCTTTCCGTTATTTTAATTATAAGGAGTCATACAGGTAGTCCAATACTTAACGATGTTGCTGATCGTGTCTTTCCAGTCGTTATACTTAACTGGTTTTTGGAAAATACCCTGTACTGAATGTGTGTAGGCAATATTAAGTGCCTGTGCGGTGCTGCCTGTTGTAAAGAAAAGGAATGGGGTTGTTTTCGAATTCTCTGATTTCTCTGCGAGTTGCTGCCGCAGTTCGAAGCCATCCATTTTAGGCATCTTGATGTCGGAAATAATAATGAAAGGATGAATTGCCGGATTACTTAAATAGTTAAGCGCTGATTCTCCTTCCGGGAAAATAAACACTTCATTTTTTAATTTAAGTTCTGCAAACAGTTCGCGAAGAAGATCCTGGTCATCAAGATCGTCGTCTATGATAATGATGGGACCGGTTTTATTCATGGGTTTTACGTAGGGTTTAGATGTTGAAAGTATCTATTTTTTCAGAGGGTTAGAAATAATTTTCCATTTTCTTCCCTCAGTGGATAGGTCATTATCGGAGTTTTTGCGGGCCCTGCTTTTACGGATCCGTCGTTTACACTAAACTGTGAACCATGCCATGGACATTGTACTGTTCCGCAGATCATAGCCCCGCCTGCAAGTGATCCGCCCCTGTGGGTACAGTGATCGTCAAATGCAACATATCCTTCTTCACTTCGTGCGATTACAACCCTGTTTTTTCCAATATGTGCAAGTTTCATCTGGTTGACCTTTAGATCATTTGTGCTACCTACCTCTATTTCATCTTTACCAGCTTCAAGGTATTCTTCTTTCCATTTTCCAGCATCCGCATAACGAGGATCAACCCCAATCTGGTTGCGGATAACGAGCGTTCCTCCCATCCATCCTGCAAAAAGCAAGAGGATCCAACCGGCGCCTTCCAGGGCTATCAGGATATTAATATTGGGTACTTCATTGTTCGCTCTGTAAATGAGGGCAGCTGTAAAAAAAATGATCACCGCCACATTGGTAAGTCCGTGTTTTCTGCCTCTTTTCTTAGCAGTTGAATGGGGTGGTACTGTATAGATAAAATCTATTATTCCAGGAATAGCTGCGAGAGCGGCAGACACCAACGCGGTAATTTCAAGATTGTAAGCTGTGAATAAAAATTCAGGACTATAGGTTTTTGCAAGAATATCGAACAGTAGGGTGCCAGTATAAAACGCTATTGGAAACGATACCAGTATAGGATGTAAGGGATGTCCTTTAATATTTGCCCTGCTTTTCATCTGAATATTATTTATTAAATTTTAATTGTCACATCCCCATAAACCGGGTAGCCCGTACAGGTGAGAATACTTCCGTTTTTAATTTCTTCATCCAACAGTACTTCATTCTGGGCCATCCAAACTGATCCATGCAAACATTTAGCCACGCAGGTTCCGCATTGGCCATTCTCGCAGCTGTAAGGTATATGAATATCGAGCAATTTTGCAGCTTGGAGAATAGTTAACGGATACTGCACATTGAAGCTCGCCGTTTCTCCATTTCGGATAAGCATTACTGTATGTGGTTTCGTGTCGGGAGGCTTAGGCCTGATCGTCGGATGCTGCACATGAAATATTTCTTTCTTTATTCTTCCCGGGTCAACACCAAGAGTAGTGAGCCGGTAGGTTATCATCCTCATATAACCGGGTGGTCCACACACATAAAAAAGGTTTTCTCCTGTATACGATATGCTGTGAAAACTCATAAACAATTCAAGAGATTCCGGGGTGAGTCTTGATCTGAATGCATCAGCTGATCTGCTGAATAAGAACTCAATAGAAAGCCTATCTGAATATTTACGTTGAAGTTCCTGCAGTTCTTTTAAGAATATTGAATTTTGCCTGCTTGTATTGCTATAGATCAATAAAACTTTTATTGATGGATGAAGTGTTAGGATTGTTTTGATAAGCGCAAAAACCGGAGTGATGCCGCTTCCGGCAGCCATAAAAATGATACGCCTGTAATTTTCAGGTCTTTCCGGCAACACAAAAAATCCTGATGCGCCGATGGTTTGCAGCAGATCGCTTGTTTTAACCCGGTCGTTCAGGTATCTCGAGTATTCGCCATTTACTATTCGCTTAACGGTGATCACCAAAGGTTCATTGAGTTCGGGAGATGAAGAGATAGAATAACTCCGGCGCGCTTCTTCTCCATTACTCCTTGTAAAAATAAAAGTAAGAAACTGTCCTGCCTTATATTCAATTTTGCCATCAAGGCATTCAACCACAAAAGATTTTGTGTCGGCGGTTTCCCTGATGATTTCAACAACCTTTAGTTCCTTCCTTGCTATTGCTCCCGGTTCGGCCATGCATCGAAATTAGCAGGAATTTTCATTGATTGATATTTACTTCTGTTGTGTCTGTCGCGAGCATCGGGAGCGAATAATTCCCGAAATCAAGTGCTGTTTCAGGAAAGCTTTTTTTAAGCTCTTCACGTTCCTGTTCTGTAATGGATGTTTTATAGAGGTATAAATATTTCAGCGACTTAAGGTCTTTCATCTGCATCACCCCCGTTGCCGTAACCTTAGTTCCTACAACGTTCAGTGATCCGAGTTCTTTTAATTTTCTGAGTTTAACCAATCCCGCATCGCTGATGGCTGTGTTGCTCAATTGCAGCCTGCGTAAATTACTGAGGTTCGAAATAGTTGTAAGTGTTGAATCGGTTACATTTGATTGGTCGAGCTTCAGGGCAATAAGTTGTTTCTTCAAAGGCTCAAGTAATTTTACCAGTGTATCTGCCATACTTCCGGCGGTAACAAAGCTTGCGGATAAATAATTACTGTTTCTCGCTACAGGCATCACCATCACTCCATTGGCAGATAATTTCCTGATAACAGCTGTGTCGCCTGCATTAACAGGTTCTTCAGGCACTTCGGTTAATTCATTTTCTGGTATTACCGTTCCGGTTTCAAGAGCAAGCAAAACAGGTTTAATATTTTCGCTCTGCTTCAGCTCACTGACTTTTTTATTAAAATCCGCGCCGGCATTCACCCACCATTGCAAAACAGATATCTGTTGTTTGGTAAGCTGGGCTTTGTTTTTCGGAGGCATATGGTCTTCATGATCCATAGGCAGCAATAATCTCTTGATCATTTCGCTCTCTTCCGGCTTGCCCGCAACTACGGTTTTACCTGACTTACCACCTTTGATGATTGCTTCTTTTTCATCGAACCTCAATTTCCCTTTCTGTTTATTGGGACCATGACAATTATAGCATCCCTCCTTAAGGATCGGTTGCACCACATCATTGAAGGCAACAACATTCTGAATATTGGGAATCGGTTTTATCGTAACCGTCTTATGGGTTGATTGATTAAAAGGTTCGGTCAAAAATTCAGGGCCGCGTGTAACGGTTCCTCCAAGGTGCCCGGTGATGGCGATCATGACAAGGACCATTGCAGAAAAAATTTTTACAAAATTTCTTTTAGCGTTTTTCCTGTACAGGATATAAAGAATAATGGAAAGGGTTGTGGCCGTAATGCCCGACCATTGATGCGGTTCAGCAAATTCTTCTTCGTATTCACCGCTTCCTTCCAGTAATAATCCCGTTACCACAGCAGCTAATGCAGCTAACATTCCCCAGAAGATCATGGTTTGAATAACCGGGCGGAAAAAAGAATACCGGTTTGAACGTGTGAACAATTCAAACATACAGGCCAGCAATAAAATACCGATAGGCAGATGTACAATCGCAGGATGAAGTCGCCCGGTAAAATCGAATAATACTAAAAATCGCATTTACGTCAGTGCAGGATTATTTAATGGGTAAGTTATGCAATGATATCATGAATTACTTTACCGGCAACATCTGTAAGTCTGAATGGTCTTCCCTGGAACGGAAAAGTGAATTTTTCGTGATCAAAACCAAGCTGGTTTAAAATCGTAGCCTGTAGGTCGTAACAGTCGGTTTTTCCGCTGACTGTTGTATAACCGATCTCGTCAGTCTCTCCATGCGAATATCCCTTTTTAATTCCACCACCGGCCATCCAGATAGTGAAAGCTTCTGTATGGTGATCTCTTCCTTTGAAAGGGTTTACTGCGCCGTTCCTTCTTTCCTGCATTGGCGTACGTCCGAATTCACCTCCCCAAACCACAAGTGTTTCTTCAAGCAATCCTCTTTGTTTCAAATCGAGGATCAATGCTGTCATCGCTTTATCAACCGACCTGTATTTATTGATCATGCCAAGATTGAGTGCATTGTATGCGCCATCACCATGAGCATCCCATCCCCAGTCGAATAGCTGCACAAACCGAACGCCCTTTTCAACCAGTTTTCTTGCCAGCAATACATTGTTGGCAAAACAGGTTTTGCCGGGCTTCGTGCCATACATTTCATGGATGTATTCCGGCTCATTATTAATATTCATTACATCGGGTGCGGTGATCTGCATCCGGTAAGCCATTTCATATTGCGAGATCCTCGATAATATTTCAGGATCCTTGTATTCATCGAATTCCTGTTTGTTCACTTCGTTGATAGCATCGATTGAAGCTTTTCTGAGATCGCGGTTCACGCCTTCCGGATCTTTAATAAACAGAACCGGGTCACCATGACTGCGGCACTGAACTCCCTGGTAAACTGATGGTAAAAATCCGCTTCCCCAAACACTTTTTCCTGCATCAGGATTATTGCCGCCACTGGTCAGCACAACAAATCCCGGAAGGTTCTGGTTTTCTGTACCTAATCCATAGGTAACCCAACTGCCGATGCTGGGTCTTCCAAGCCTGGGGGCGCCAGTATGTACCAGCAGTTGCGCAGGAGCGTGATTAAATTGGTCGGTGGTCATCGCTTTCAGGAATGAAACTTCATCTGCAATGGTCGAAAAATGTGGAAGGTGATCACTTATCCATGCACCACTCTGACCGCGCTGCCCAAATGTTGCCTGGGGGCCAAGCATTTTAGGAACCCCCCTGATGAACGCAAATTGTTTTCCTTCAAGAAAAGATGGGGGACAATCCATGCCATCCATCTTCATTAATTGAGGCTTGTAATCGAAAAGTTCAAGTTGTGACGGTGCACCCGCCATATGCAGAAATATTACGCTCTTTGCCTTTCCCGGAAAATGCGGTGGTTTTGGCAACAGCGGCCGTGCAGGATCGAATACAATAGAAGGTGCGGAAGTAGATCTGTTCCCACAACTACCGATCAGGGCACCCATGGCAAGAGCGCCGAGTCCCATTGCAGATTCTTTAAGAAAGTGCCTCCTGGTTTCCGCTCTCATTGATCGCTCACCCACTTCTTTAAGCAACCGTTGTATGTGAAGTTCTTTTTGTGTCATGCATTAATTTTTAGTGATCACCTCATCAAGGTTCAGCATTGAGTTGGCAACCAGTTTCAATGCAGCACGCTCTGCACTTTTTTCATTTTTATTTTTTTCATTTGAAAATGCAACGGCAGCACTGTCATCTTTTTTGTATTCGGCCAAAGCCTGGTTGTATAGTTTTACAAATACATCGAGTTTTTGTTGCGGTATTTTTTTATAGAGCATCAATTCATATCCCTTGGATACCTGGCTGCGGATGTCATTACCGCCTTCTTTGGCCATTCTCGACGAAAAATGACCGGCCAGATCAACATACACTGAATCATTCAACGTAACCAATGCCTGCAATGGTGTGTTTGTGCGGATGCGCCTTGCCGAACATACGATGCGCTGCGATCCGTCGAAAGTAAGCATCGAAGGATATCCTGCAGTTCTTTTCACGAATGTATATACCGATCTCCTATATTGATCTTCGCCGGAACTTGTTTTCCAGCTTTCTGAATTATAAGGATTGCTCCAAATTCCTTCCGGCTGCCATGGCATAACACCGGGGCCATACATTTTATTACTCAGCATTCCACTAATGCAAAGCCCCTGGTCACGCACCTGTTCTGCCTGCAAACGCATCCGGGGTGCACGCGCGAAATATTTGTTATTGGGATCTTTTTCATTAAGGTCTTCACGCACTTTCGAATCCTGCCTGTAAGTTGCGCTCATCACAAATTCTTTCAGCAATTTTTTCATGCTCCATTTGTAGTCGTTCATCATTTTCCAGGCATAATGATCGAGAAGTTCCTGGTGTGTAGGCGGAATACCCTGTGTGCCCATATCTTCCAGTGTTTCCACAATTCCGGTACCGAACAGTTGTTCCCAGAAGCGGTTGACGATGGTACGTGATACAAGCGGATTTTTGTTATCAGTGAGCCACATCACCATCCCGAGCCTGTTGGCCGGAGCATTTTTCGGCATCGCCACAGCAAGTGAAGCAGGTACACGAGGCTCAACTTCTTTACCGGGAGTGAACCGGTTTCCTTTTTCAAATACAAATGTTTTACGGTGGAAGGTCGCAGGATTTTCAACCATCACCGGTACGGTTTCCTGTGGTTTATTCAGCAGTTGCCAGTATATTTTTTTATTCTCTTCATAAGCTGCTGTTCCTTTACCCGGCAAGTCTTTGGTGATCGCGATCCAGTCAATATATATCAGGTCCTTTTTGTCGCCTGGTCTCAGCGAATTATTATCGAAAGAGATGAATACATCATGGATCTTATTGTCTGTAGTTATAGAAAAAGTGCCGAGGCCAGGTTCATCCTTATAGGATATATTCGATTTGCCAATTACAGGCCCATCACGCGAGTCTGATCGGACAGTTAATGTTGCGCCGGGTTTCTGCACATAAAATTTAAATGTTACCTGGTTGCCGCTCAGATCCATTTTTTTCAATCTGAATGATCCGTGGTTGCGCAAGGCAAGTGGGCCATTATTGCCATCGATATATCCGTTTTTAATACTGTCCGTAGATGATCCGTACACTGCGGGTTGTGCTGTACGAAGGAATAATTTTATAGCTTTTGCGTCTTCTTCGTTTGAATTTTGTTTAACCCATGCTGTCAGTTTTTCTACCTGTTCTTTCAGCGTGTCATTATATGTTTTGAGCACCGGGAATTCCGGGCCCTGGTCTTCATCGCGCGTGTTATTATAATAGGCTACAAAGCTATAATAGTCGTCGTGCTTAAAGGGGTCGTAAGGATGGCTGTGACATTGAACGCAGGCGAAGGTGGTACCCATCACTGCTTCCCAGGTTGTGTTCACTCGGTCGAGCACAGCCGCAAGCCTGAATTCTTCATTGTCGGTGCCGCCTTCATCGTTTGTCATCGAATTCCTGCTGAAAGCAGTAGCGATGTATTGCGCATCAGTAGGATCCGGTAAAAGATCTCCTGATATCTGCTCTTTTAAAAATTCATCGTAGGGCTTGTCTTCATTGAACGCATCTATCACCCAGTCGCGGTATTTCCAGATTTCCCTTCCGCGATCGGCTTCGTAACCTTTACTGTCTGCATACCTTGAAAGGTCAAGCCACATCGATGCCCAACGTTCACCAAAATGTTTTGAAGCCAGCAAAGAATCTACCAGTATTTCATACGCATTTGCGTTGTTGCTGGTAAGAAATTGTTTTGCTATGGCATCTGAAGGATACATGCCCGTCAGATCAAGGCTTACCCTTCTTAATAATGTTGCCTTATCAGCCTGCTGCGATGGCTCGATCTTCAGTTCATCGAGCTTCTGGTAAATATACCTGTCGGCATCATTTATTATCCAGTCACTCTTTACATCAGGTATAGCTTGTTTCTTCACGGGAATATAAGCCCAATGGTCACCCCATTTCGCACCTTGTTTAATCCATCTCCTGAATATACTGATCTCTTCTTTGCTGAGCGCTTCATGCTTGTAAGGCATTCTTTCTTCAGGATCGTCAATAGATATACGGCGCATTAGTTCACTTGCATCGGGATCGCCGGGGATGATTGCTGGTTTACCTGATTCCGTTTTTGCGAGCGCTTCATCACGGAACAACACACTGAAACCTGATTTGGCACGTACACCACCATGGCAGATAATACATTTTTTATTGAGAATGGGCTTGACGTCGGAGCTGAAGTCAACTTTTTTTTCAGAAGTAGTAAAATGGATAAGTGCAAATCCGCATACAATAAGCGCGGTAACAAAAAGCAACTTTTTTTTATTCGTCAATTTCATATTAGGCAAAGCGATAAATCTACCTCAAATTTCCTTAAATTATCCGTTAATGAGGTTCTTAATTGATAATTTGTAAGTTCATATTAGGATTGCTGATTTATGCAATCGTTTGCGTTGTAGTACTTTATTTGTAAATACATATGCCGGAGAATAAAAAACAAATTAAAATTCTTGTTGTGGGCTGCGGAAATATGGGCTCATCGCACGCCATAGCATATCATCATATTGACGGTTTTGAAATTTGCGGGCTCGTTTCGCAGGGCAATACCAAAGAGACGCTTAACCAGAAGCTGGGTAACAGGTACCCTCTATTCAATTCTATGGAAGAAGGGATGAGTGCAACAAGGCCCGATGCGGTTTGCATTTCAACTTACCCCGACACACACGAAAAATTTGCTGTGCTTGCTTTTGAAAATGGTTGTCATGTGTTCATAGAAAAACCGCTGGCAGATTCTGTGGAAGGAGCAGAGCGTGTTGCTGCCGCGGCGAAGAAAGCGGGTAAAAAACTTGTAGTGGGTTATATTCTGAGACATCACCCTTCGTGGGAAAAATTTGTTGAGCTGACAGGAGAACTGGGCAAACCTCTGGTGATGCGGATGAACCTTAACCAGCAAAGCGACGGCAGCATGTGGACGCTGCACCGCAATCTCATGAAAAGCCTTAGTCCGATCGTTGACTGTGGTGTTCATTACATTGATGTAATGTGCCAGATGACCAGGTCTAAACCAGTGCAGGTTTACGCAATCGGTGCAAGACTTACAGAAGAAATTCCTGCTGGTAATTATAATTACGGACAACTGCAGATAAGGTTTGAAGATGGTTCAGTTGGATGGTACGAAGCAGGGTGGGGACCAATGGTCAGTGAGACTGCATTTTTTGTAAAAGATGTGATCGGACCAAAAGGATCCGTTTCTATTGTTGCAAAAGAAGCAGGAGGTAGTGGTAAATCGCAATCAATAGAAGCGCACACTAAAACGGAATCGCTCCGTTTTCATCATGCCGACCTTAATAAAAATGAAAAGTTCGCGAAAGCGGATACCTGGATTAACCTTGAAGACGAGCCCGATCACCAGGAACTCTGCAACAGGGAGCAACGTTATTTTCTGAAAGCGATAGTTGAAAACACCGACCTTACTGCTCATGCCGAAGATGCCGTGAATAGCCTGAGGATCGCATTTGCATCAGATGAATCGGTGCGCACAGGAAAAGTTGTTATGCTTTAATTATGGATGAATTAAAAATAAATACCGGAGAAATTCCTGTGGCAGTAGTGGGATTGGGTTTAATGGGATGCAGCATCACTACCTGCTTGTTGATGGCGGGACATCCTGTGGTAGCCATTGCGCCGATCAGTGACGATCTGAAACATGCCGCTACACGTATTACTAATCACTTGCAGCATTCCTTGGATCAGGGACTGATCATTGAAGCGCCATCAGAAATTATAAATAGGCTGGTGATTACCATGGACTATTCACAGCTCAAGCCATGCAAACTTGTAATAGAGTGCACCATCGAGAACCAGGAAATTAAACAGTCGGTGTATGAAAAAATTGAAGCGGTGATTGCTGATGATGCGTTGCTGGTTTCAAATACTTCCGCGATACCTATCAGCATTCTTCAAAAATTAACGAAGCATCCGGAAAGATTTTTTGGGCTTCATTGGGCTGAACCTTCGCATACCACACGGTTCCTCGAAATTATCTGCGGCGAACTGAGCGATATAAAAAAAGGAGAATACCTGTATGCGTTATCGCATACATGGAACAAAGAGCCAACGCTTGTTAGAAAGGATATCCGCGGTTTCATTTCAAACCGGTTGATGTATGCCATGTACCGTGAAGCGTTTTCGTTAGTAGAAAATGGGTACGCTACAGTGGAAGACATTGACCGGGCATGCAGGAACAATGCAGGGTACTGGATGACGCTGGTCGGTGTATTTGGATGGATGGATCTGACAGGCGTTCCAGCCTATCACACGGTAATGAAAGACCTTTTTCCTACACTCAGCAACAACACGGAGGTTCCAAAGATGATAGATGAAATTGTAAAGAATGGTGGAAGAGGTGTTGCGAACGGAAAAGGATTTTACAATTATACGTCAGAAGAGTCGAGAATAATGGAGGATACTTATACGGAATTCAGTTTTGATATCAGGAAACTTGCGGATAAGTATAATAAGAAACTCAATAGATGATCAAATTAATCGGCAGACGGCAGACGGCAAACGGCAGAGGGCAGATAAAATATAATTTTCTCACGTCTGCCGTCTCACGTCGTAAAAATCATGCAAAGTAAAATCTTCATCATAGATTCCCACCTCGACCTGGCCATGAACGCCATCGAGTGGAACCGTGATCTGCGGAAATCTGTTGCTGCTATCAGGGAAAGAGAAAAAGGCATGCGCGACAAACCTGACAGGGGGAACAACACTGTTGCGCTGCCGGAATTAAGAAAAGGAAAGATCGGATTGGTAGTGGCAACACAGATCGCGAGATATGTTACGCCTGGAAGTGAACTTGCAGGATACAATTCTCCCGAGATCGCATGGGGCATTACGCAGGCTCAGCTCGGATGGTATCGCGCTATGGAAGATGCAAAGGAAATGGTGCAGATCACTAATGTCAGGCAACTAAATGAACACATATCATTATGGATGAATTCGTCCATTGCAGATGATGAAAAGCCCGTGGGATATATATTGAGTCTTGAAGGTGCCGATTCACTGGTTGATCTTAATTATCTGCATAAAGCCTATGCATATGGGCTGCGTGCTTGCGGACCGGCACATTATGGTCCGGGAAGGTACGCGCCAGGCACAGGCATGACGGGTGGTTTAACTCCTGCAGGTCGGGGGTTGATAAAGGAAATGGATAATCTGCGTATGATCCTCGACGTTACCCACCTTACTGATGAAGGATTTAAAGAGGCGTTGGATATTTTTAAAGGCCCTGTCTGGGCGAGCCATCATAATTGCAGAAGTCTTGTTGACCACCAGCGGCAATTAACAGATGAACAGATCAGAATATTGATTGATAGAAAGGCAGTAATTGGAGGAGTGCTGGATACCTGGATGCTTACCAATAATTGGGTGAGGGGAGTGGATGAACCACGGAAGAGAGGAGTGAATCTTGAAAAATTGATTGATCATTATGATGACATCTGCCAGGTTGCGGGAAATGCAGATCATATAGCCATAGGCAGCGACCTGGATGGCGCATATGGTAAAGAGCAATCTCCATACGATCTTGATACCATATCCGACCTTCAAAATTTGCAGGATTTACTTGTAGCAAGAGGATATTCAGGAGAGGATATAGAAAAGATTTTCTATAAAAACTGGATGGGCTTTATGCAAAAGCATTTGTAATTGCGTCTGCGGCCGGCATTAATCAGCATGTCTTTTCCTTGTTTCATTTATCTGATCAAGTAAGCCTTCTTCCGGTTTATCCGAACCCAATTGCCAGAACATCAATCCACCCAGCTTATTATCCAGTACATATTTCGTCTTTAGCTCAATAGAACGCTTATCATCAAAAGTGGCGAAAGTTTTTTCAGCCGCATTATACATATAGGGAGCCTGTGCTGTAGAATCCCAGTAATACCGGTAACCCTGTGCGGGTGAAAGTTTTTGATCAAAATCCCTGAATGATATGCCTGTTTTGAATTTACCCGGTTGGTTAAGTCCATTATTCTCAGGTGGAACATTTTCCCAGATCCTCGCATAGAAAGCTGTGCCTATAATTATCTTCCTTGAATCAACTCCGTTTCTGATCAGATACTTTACAGCATTGTCGGTAGATTCATGTTGAAATGAATTTGAATACAATGCAGTGTGATGGCCGGTTTTAGTGGCATAACCATTTACAAGATCATATGACATAATATTCACAAAATCCACTTCTTTCATCACTTTCTTCCATTCTACGGCTTTTTCGAGAAAGGTCTGGAAACCGCCGGCGGCAAAAGTGATGGTTGTATTTTTACCCAATGTTTTACGCAGTTGCCTTACGAGATCGGTGAAATTCTTTTTGTCTTCAGGAGCTGTCTTATGCACGGGTTCTTTGTCAATGTCATTATCCAGGCGTACAGTAGGAAATTCCCAATCGAGATCGATGCCATCAGTATTGAAATAATCGTTTAGTTCTTTAACAGATCTTGCGAATTCCTTTCTTCCTTCGCTGGTAAAGAACGCATCGGAACATGTTTCACATCCTCCCCAGCCTCCGAGTGAAAGAATAACTTTCAGCTTCGGATTTTTAGTTTTCATATTCACCATTTTTTTGATGATCGCCGTGTCTTTCGCATCATTTATTTTAAGTCGCGACCCCTCGAGGTGGCCGAAACAGAAAATAATGTGGGAGATCTTTGTCGGATCATATGTACTAAGCTGTGCACTATCGCCATGATAATAGGCTTTTACTTTTATGTCCTGGCTATAACCTTCATACGCAATCGTAAAAAGTAAAAATGCAGCAACAATTAATTTCACGCGAGTTTAAATTAAGGAGATGTAAACTTAATGAATAATTGTTCGCTTCGGATGAATATGGCTGCTGCACTTTTAATTTCTTGATATATCTTCCTCCCTGGTTAATTTTCTTGCTTTTTTAATCAATTCTAAAAACTCCTTTCTGTATCCTTCTTCATCTTCACCAATGGCGCCACTGGCCAGCGTCTTCGCATTTGAAAATGACGAGCCCTGCTTAAATGATGAGTTATTCAGCAGCATCCCGAACTGTGCCACTGCTGAAACGAAACGGAAATTGTCAGAGGTATTTGTTACATTATTATCCTCAATAGCATGTTCTATCAGCATGCTTTTGTTGCCATCAGGTTTTTTATAACGGAATTTGATATTCACGAGCTCATCATTATCGCCTGATAAAGACTTATCAGCTTTGGAATATTTTAACGGATCCACTTTCTCAATAAAATTATTCACAACGCCAACGGGAATAAGTTCATACAATGCAGTAACGGTGTGTCCGCTTCCAATATCACCGGCGTCTTTTTTATCATTGTTAAAATCTTCATTGCTCAGCTTCCTGTTTTCATACCCCACCAGGCGGTATGCCTGCACTCTCCTGGGATTGAATTCTACCTGCAGCTTAACATCTTTTGCGATGGTAAACAACGTTCCGCCAAATTCGTTCACCAGCACTTTCCTGGCCTCATTAATATTATCGATGTAAGCATGGTTGCCGTTTCCTTTGTCTGCAAGCTTCTGCATTTTATTGTCTTTATAATTTCCCATCCCATATCCAAGCACTGTAAGATAAACTCCGGATTCCCTTTCTTCTTCTATCAGCTCAATAAGAGAGGCATCGCTGCTTAAGCCTACATTAAAATCACCGTCTGTACAAAGTATCACCCGGTTATTTCCTTTTTTAATAAAATTCTCTCTGGCAATTTTATAAGCGAGCTTAATTCCTGCTCCTCCTGCGGTTGATCCTCCTGCTTCGAGATTATTTATTGCATCGGTTATTTTTTGTTTCTGTGATCCGCTGGTAGAAGGAAGTACGAGGCCGGCATTCCCTGCATACACCACCATTGATACATGATCTTCTTCCCTTAATTGTTCAATCAGCAGTTTAATGGATGATTTCACGAGCGGCAATTTATTTTCATCTTCCATCGATCCGGATACATCGATGAGGAACACGATGTTACTTGCGGGAAGATTATGCACCGGAATTTTCTTTCCCTGTAACCCTATCATCACCAGCTTGTTTTCTTTGTTCCATGGACAATCAGCAATTTCAGTATTGATAGAAAAAGGATCTTCACCTTTCGGTTGTGGATAATCGTAATGGAAATAATTGATCAGTTCTTCCACGCGCACAACACCTGCAGGCGGAAGTTGGCCCGAATGCAGGAATCTTCTCACATTGCTGTAAGATGCTCCATCCACATCAATGGAAAAGGTAGACAATGGATTTGATGATGTTAAGAGGAAACGGTTTTCCGGAACGTCGTCGTAGTCTTCAGTATTAAATTCAGGTTCATTTAAATATATTCCATTG
>Ga0207701_10003281_pt1 | contig 16650 bp, 19 predicted proteins | sample KBSSwiSSwithPhiX_FD_184294 | JGI IMG/M metagenome (GOLD analysis project Ga0207701, IMG submission 184294) | Switchgrass rhizosphere bulk soil microbial communities from Kellogg Biological Station, Michigan, USA, with PhiX - S5 (SPAdes) (version 2) | ecosystem: Environmental > Terrestrial >... | reverse complement strand
GGCGGGAAGGAAAGGCGAAGTGGACCCGTCGGTGTATGAAGTGCTGCCGGGCGGCGCCCAGCGCCGCGACGTGCCAGCCGAGGAGATCCAGCGCCGCTGCGTCCTGGCCATGGTCAACGAGGCGGCGCTCTGTCTCGAGGAGGGCGTGCTCCGGTCGTCGCGCGATGGCGACGTCGGCGCCGTGTTCGGTTTGGGCTTTCCACCCTTTCGCGGCGGGCCGTTCCGGTACGTGGACGCGCAGGGTGCAGCGAGGATCGTCGACGACCTGCAGCAGCTAAACGAACGTTTCCCGGGACGATTCGCCCCGGCGACGGTGCTCATGACGCACGCGCGCGCGCAGCAGCGCTTCTATCCGGCACGCGGCAACCCGCTCGAGCAGGACCTCGAGTACTGACTTGTGACGATGGCCGCGCGGCCATCCAACGCGTAACGTACCATGGAGTAATACCATGGTCGTACGACACGCTCTCGACTGTGACGGCAGATGTCGATGCAAGGTCCAGACGGTATGGAAAGCTCGGATGCGGCGCTCGTCGATCGAGTGTTGCACGGCGAGGTGAACGCGTACGGCGCGCTCGTCTCGCGCTACCGGGACAAGTACGCGCGATATGCGGTACACATGCTTGGCAATCGGGAGGATGCGGAGGAGGCGTTGCAGGATGCCTTCACCCGCGCGTACCGATCGCTCGCGCGCTGCGAAGACCCGGAGCGCTTCGGCGCCTGGCTGTTCCGGATTCTCGTCAATCGGTGTAGGACGAGTGGGGCACGCCGCGTGCGAAGGGGTCAGACGTTCGTGCACGACGAGACGGCGCTGCTCAATGCCTCGCAGGAGCATCCGGCCGAGCAGACTATGTGGCGGGAGGAGATCGAACGCGCGCTAGGCGAGCTCAGCGCGGATCAACGAGAAGCGTTTCTTCTGAAGTACGTGGAAGAACTGGGGTATGACGAGATGGCGGAGATCACGGGTGTCGGGGTCTCAGCCTTGAAAATGCGGGTAATGCGCGCTTGTGATCGGCTGCGCATCCTGCTGCGGGAGGTTCACAGTGCCTGATTGGAGTAGGACTTCACTCGAGCTCATCGTTCAAGAGCTGCAGCGGCCGGTGCGATTCGACGAATCGTTCGACCGCCGGGTCATGGTTGCGGTTCGCCGCTCGTATGCCGAGCGCCGTCCGCGTGGCGCAGCCGGATGGATCGGCGCCGCCGTCCACATGACGCGCCGGCCGGCGTACGCCGCCGCGCTCGCGGCCGGCGTCGTCGCCGTCGTCACGGTGGGAATGCTCCGCTCGCGGCCGGAGACGGTCGCGGGGAACGAGTCCATCCCGGTCCAGTTCGTCCTCGTCGCGCCCGAGGCGCGCAGCGTCACGGTCGTGGGCGACTTCAACAACTGGGGGCTGGGCGATACCGCGCTCGTGGCAGAAAACCATAACGGCGTTTGGAGTGTCTCAGCTCCAGTACCGGCTGGTGTCCATCGCTACGCCTTCCTCGTGAACGGCAAGCAGTGGGTTGCAGATCCGACCGCGCCCCGCGCGGCGGGAGACGACTTCGGACAACCGAGCAGCGCGCTCGTCGTGGAGGGTTCCGCAGAGTGAGATCTCGCACGGCTCGTGGGTTCCTGACGGTGGCACTCCTCGCTGGCGCGTTCGGCAGCGCGGAGGCCCAGGATCCTCGTATCGGCAATCGCCTCGACGCGCCGACTCGGAAGGCGCTGTCCGCGCTCGTCGATTCGGCGCGGGCCAGCGGCGTACCGGTCGAGCCGTTGATGGAGAAGGTGTACCAGGGTCTCGCGATGGGCGCCGACGGTCCCCGGATCGTCGTCGCCGTACGGAAGCTCACCGTCGAGATGGCCAACGCGCAGCGCGTGCTCGGTACCGTCGCGACCACCGATGAGCTCAAGGCCGCTGCGTCCGCGGTGCACGCCGGCGTGCCGGCCGTGGAGCTCGGGAAGATGAAGAAGCAGTCCGGGCTCCGGCGGTCCCTCACGCTGCCCTTCACCGTGCTCGCCGACATCGTCTCGCGCGGCGTCCCCGTCCAGACCGCCGCCAACGCCATCCGGTCGCTCGTCGGCGCCGGCGCGCGCGACCGCGACATCAGCGAGTTCCAGCGCAACGTCCAGGTGGACATCGAGAAGGGCGCGCAGCCCCAGGCGGCCGCCGAGACGCGCGTGAAGGGCGCCGTCACCACGCCGTCTGCGCGGCCGGAGAAGCGCGAGCAGGAATAGCGCGCACCGCGCCTGGAACGCATCGAACGGGTCGGCTCAACGCCGGCCCGTTGTTCGTTCATCCCCACTCGCCGATTACTTTCCTAGCTCCTCCGGCGTTCGCCGGCGCCGTCGTACCGAGGATCAATGCTGCGCGATACGCTCCTGTACCTCTCGAACCAGCCGCACGTCTTCAAGTTCGTCCGCAACAGCCGCCTCGCGAGGCATTTCGCGAGGCGATTCGTCCCCGGTGAGACGCTCGACGACGCGCTCGACGTCGTGCGCGCCCTCAACGCCCGCGGCATCTCCGCCTCCCTCGACCTCCTCGGCGAGAGCACCAACAACGAGCGCGAGGCGCGCGCCGCGCGCGACGAGTACCTCCGGATGCTCGACCGCATCCACCAGACGCGGCTCGACGCCAACGTCTCGGTCAAGCTCACCGCGATGGGCCTCGACATCGACCATGAGCTGTGCGTCGGCGTCATGCAGGACATCCTTGCGCTGGCGCAGCAGTACGACAGCTTCGTCCGCATCGACATGGAGGCGAGTGCCTACACGGAGGACACCCTCAGGATGTTCGAGGAGCGGCTCTATCCCACGTACAAGGCGAACGTTGGTGTCGTGCTGCAGAGCTACCTGTACCGTACCTTCGCCGACGTCGAGCACATGAACGCCCTGCGCGCCCGCGTGCGCATCTGCAAGGGCGCCTACAAGGAGCCTCCATCCGTCGCCTATCCGGAGAAGAAGGACGTCGACGCGAACTACGTGAAGTGCATGCGCGAGCTGATGCTCAACGGGAACTATCCCGGCATCGCCACGCACGACCCGGCCATGATCAACGACGCCAAGCGCTGGGCGAAGGAGCAGGGGATCGCGAAGGACCGGTTCGAGTTCCAGATGCTGTACGGCATTCGCCGCGACCTCCAGCAGTCACTCGTGAAGGAAGGCTATCGGATGCGGGTCTACGTGCCGTTCGGCACGCAGTGGTACCCGTATCTCATGCGCCGCCTCGCGGAACGTCCCGCGAACGTGGCCTTCATCACGGGCAACGTCGTGCGCGAAGCGCTCCAGCGCCGTCGCTGACGCGTCGCTTCGCATGCCAGGGCAGCACCTCCCCGCCGATCACAGTCGTGGCGACGCCAACACCATCGGCGGCTATGCGGCGGTGCACGGCCGTCCGGCCGCTTTCGAAGGGCCGGATGGGCTCTCCTACAGCGTCGAGATCGTGACCGCACCGACCGGACATCCGGAGCGGCCGTGGGGCGCCTATCTCCTGTTCGTGCAGTGGGCCAGAGTCGGCGCGACGACCCCCAGCGGCCACGTCGAGACGGATTTCCTCGCCGAGGCGGACAGCGAGGCCGACGCGCACGCCGTCGTGGCCGCGCTTGGCCTCTCCGAGGTGCGCGCCGCGTTGCATGCGGCCATCACGGAGCGCGCCCAGGGCGCCCCGACGCGGCGGTGGTGGGACGCGATGCGCGACGAGGGTGACGACGCCGGCTCGAGCGGCGCCACCGGATGACGCGCCCCACCGACGAGACATCGACCACGCGCCAGGAGCGGGGGATCGTCCTGAGCGGCACGGGCGGCACGTGGCGCGTGCGGCGCGAGGACGGCTCGGTCGTCGAGGCGTCGCTGCGCGGCCGCGTGAAGAAATCGAATGCCGGTCGCCGCCCCGATGGCTCGCTCCGTCGCGACACGATCGCCTCGGCGATGGAGACGCTCAAGCTCGCGGTGGGGGATCACGTGCTCCTGCAGCACGACGCCAGCGACGCGTGGGCCATCGCCGAGATCCTGCCGCGCCGGTCGCGCCTCGCGCGCCGCGCGCCTGGGGGAGGACAGGGCGAGCGCATCGTCGCGGCCAACGTCGATCAGGTCGTGGTGGTCTTCGCCGCGGCGAACCCCGAGCCGCATCGCCGCATGCTCGACCGCTTCCTCGTCATCGCCGAAGCGAACGAGCTCGCCGCCCGCGTCGTGATCAACAAGGTGGAGCTCGTGGGGGGCGCCGAGGCGGCCCGCGCGCGCTGGATGGACTACGAGCGCGCCGGCTATCCCGTGCACCTCACGAGCGCCAAGCGGACCGAGGGGCTCGACACGCTGCACGGTGCGCTCAGCGGCGTGGTGAGCGTCCTCACCGGCCCGTCCGGCGTCGGCAAGTCGTCACTCCTCAACGCCATGTTCCCCGGCCTCGACCTGCGCGTCGGCGAGATCAGCGAATCGGTCAACAAGGGACGTCACACCACCGTCGGCGGCTACCTGCATCCGCTGCCGGGCGACGACGGCGGCTACGTCGCCGATACTCCGGGGCTGCGCGAGATCGGGATGTGGGCGCTCGAGCCCAGCTCGCTCGACGGCTGCTTCCCCGAGCTGCGCCCCTATCTCCCCCACTGCCGCTTCGCCGACTGCAGCCACGGCGTGGAGCCCGACTGCGCCGTGCGCGCGGCCGTCGACGCAGGCGAGGTGAGCGCGGCGCGGTACGAGAGCTATTTGAAGCTGAGAGCAGAGCTGGAGGAATGAGTGCGGTGCGATGCGCGATGCGCATTGCGCTGTGAGCTACAGCAGAACGGCCTCGGGAAGCCAATGCCTCCGGAGGCCGTAGCGCATCGCGCAAAGCGCATAGCGCATAGCTCCTGAGAGCTACCAGCTCCCGCGTTCCCCTGCAACTTCGATCACCTTCGCGATCCGCTCCGCGGCGTGGCGCCAGTTGGTCTGCACCGCGACCTGCGCCTCGTCCGCGTCGCCATGCTCGATCGCCGCGATGATCGCGTCGTGCTCGGCGACCGATGCGCGGATGTCGCTCGTGAGCATGCTGATGTACATGCGGATGTACCGCTCCGCTTGCGGCTTCACGCTGTCGTGCAGCGCCAGGAGGCGCGGCCCGGCGCTCGCCTCGACGAGCTTGCGGTGCAGCCGCTCGTCCGCCTCGTACAGGCTGCTGTGGTCGAGCGGCACCGCGCTGCCCATGCGGTGGAAGTCCGTGTTGAGGGCGCGCAGATCGGCCACCAGCGCGCTGCGATCGGCCGTGCCGAGCGCGGCGGCCCAGCGCGCGCCCAGCCCTTCCAGCTCGCCGACGATGTTCAGCAGCTCGTGCACGTCGGCGCGCGTGAGCGGCGCGACGGTCAGTCGCGCCTGCTGCGCACCTGGCGCGCCGACGACGAAGCCCTCCTGCTGCAGCCGCTGCAGCGCCTCGCGCACCGGCGTGCGGCTCACGCCGAGGCGCGTCGCGACCTCCGTCTCCACGACGCGACTGCCGGGTGCGAGCAGGCCCTGGACGATCAGATCGCGCAGGCGCTGATAGACCTGCTCGGGCCGCGAGCCGTGCGGCGCGTCGGCGGCGAGGTCGTCGTCGTGTGATCGCGTGCCGCGGACGGGTCGTGCGGCGGCGGTCCGGCTCGAAGAGGCTGGTCGGCGGACTGGCATGGGCGGGAGGGTTCTGGTCCCCGGCAATATATACGAATCTGGATGCAAGGGGTCCGACCCCCTTCCGGGGCGCCTGCGGCCTCCCCCGCAAGACTGTGCAAGAGGACGCGAGCTCGGCGTCTCCCTGGCAACCCCCAACCGGTCAGGTTGCCATGCCCAGTACTCTCCGCACCGGCGCGCTGTTCGCGCTGACCCTCGTGTCCACGCTGTTCGATCACTCCGTCGTCGAGGCGCGACGGCTCGATTCCACCGTCGTCGCCGGACGCGTCACCTCGAACGGTCGAGCCGTGTCGGGCGCCACGGTGTCCGTGGCGGGACGCGCGACGTCGACGATCAGCGCGAGCGATGGCCGCTACGCGCTCACCGTCTCTCGTGCCGGCCAACGCGATCGCGTGACCCTGATCGCGCGGCGCATCGGCTTCCTGCCATCGCAGCGCGCCGTCGACCTCGTCGGCGACAGCATCCGCGTGGACATCGCGCTCGCCCCGGCGACGACGCAGCTCGAGGAGGTGGTGGTGCAGAACGCGCCGCAGTCGCGCCAGGACGCCTCGCGTGCAGCGGCGGAGAGCCGTCGTCGCGAGCTCACCGACGCCACGGCGTCCGTCGGGTACGCCGCCCCGATGCCGGCGACGATGGCGAAGACGCGCGTTCCCTTCGACGGATCCACCGTTCCTCGCGGCATCCGTCGCGCGCGGGAACCGGGGAACACGGAGGCGTACGATCACATCGACGAGAATCCCTTCCGTCCCGTGAGCGTCGCGCCGCTCTCCACCTTCTCCGTCGACGTCGACCGCGCATCGTACGCGAACGTGCGTCGCTTCCTCAATCAGGGCACGCTTCCGCCGAAGGATGCCGTGCGCATCGAGGAGCTCGTCAACTACTTCCCCTACGGCGACGCCACGCCGGCGTCGGGTGACGTGCCGCTGCGCATCACCACGGAGATCGCCGCCGCGCCGTGGAACACGCGCCACGATCTCCTGCGCATCGCGCTCCGCGCCCGCGAGGTCGACATGCGGGAGGCACCTCCGGCCAACCTCGTCTTTCTCGTCGACGTCTCGGGCTCGATGCAGGGACCCGGTCGCCTGCCGCTCGTGAAGCAGTCGCTCGCGCTCCTCGTGAACGAGCTGCGCGAGCAGGACCACGTCGCGATCGTCGTGTACGCCGGCGCCGCCGGTCTCGCGCTCCCATCCACGCCGGGCAGCGACAAGCAGCGCATCCTCGCCGCGCTCGACGGGCTCGAGGCCGGCGGCTCGACGGCCGGCGGCGCTGGAATCCGCCTCGCGTACGACGTCGTGCGCCGGAACTTCGTGCGCGGCGGCAACAACCGCGTCATCCTCTGCACCGACGGCGACTTCAACGTCGGCGCGTCGAGCGACGGCGCGCTCGTCGATCTCATCGAGCAGCGCCGCACCGAGGGCGCCTTCCTCACCATCCTCGGCTTCGGGATGGGGAACTACAAGGACTCGAAGATGGAGAAGCTCTCCAACGCCGGGAACGGCAACTACGGCTACATCGACGACCTGCTCGAAGCGCGCAAGATGCTCGTGAAGGAGATGGGCGGCACCCTCGTGACCGTCGCGAAGGACGTGAAGCTGCAGGTGGAGTTCAATCCGGCGCGCGTACGCGCCTACCGACTGCTCGGCTACGAGGACCGTCTGCTGCGCGACGAGGATTTCGCCAACGACGCGAAGGACGCCGGCGAGATCGGCGCCGGGCACGTCGTGACCGCGCTGTACGAGATCGTGCGCACCGACGCCCCACTGGACGTGTCGCTGCCGGAGACGAGCGCGCTCCGCTATCAGCGGCCCCCCGAGTCGGTGAGCGCGCCCAGGGACGAGCTGCTTCACGTCGCGATGCGGTACAAGGAACCCGACGGCGAGCGCAGCAGGCTCGTGACGCATCCCGTGCTCGCGCGACGTGGCGCGCCCTCGGAGTCCATGCGGTTCGCGAGCGCCGTTGCAGGCTTCGGCATGCTGCTGCGCGGCTCGAAGAACGCCGGCTCTCTGACGTGGCCGCAGGTCGTCGAGCTGGCGCGCGGCGCGCGCGGCGACGACCGGGACGGCTACCGCGCCGACTTCATCCGGCTCGCCGAGCTCGCGAGCGAGATCTCCAAACCGCTCGCCGCGGCTCCCCTGCGAGTTCGCGACTGATCGCGCTCGACAGAAGGTGCGGGGAGGGTCATGATTCCACATGGCCGACTACCCGCACCTTCTCGTCGAGACGACCGCCGACGGCGTACGCACGATCACGCTCGATCGCGCCGACAAGCTCAATGCCGTCAACGGCGCGCTCGCCGCGTCGTTCTCCTCCGCCGTGGCCGACGCCGCGGCGGAGGATGTCGTTCGTGTGGTCGTCGTCACGGGCGCCGGACGCGCCTTCTGCGCCGGCCTCGATCTGTCCGAACCGCCCACGCTGCCGTCGTCGACGCGCATCGAGCGACTCGATCCCTACGCCTGGGTCGGAACGTGGGTGCGCACGGTCCTGAGCTGCGAGAAGCCCGTCATCGCCGCGGTGAACGGCGCCGCGGCCGGGGCAGGGTTCGGGCTCGCGCTCGCGTGCGACGTGCGGATCGTCGCGGCATCGGCGCGCATGACGGCGGGTTACGTCCGGCGCGGCCTCAGTCCGGACGCCGGCGTGAGCTGGCTGCTGCCGCGTCACGTCGGTCTCTCGCGCGCGAGTGACATCCTGCTCACCGGTCGTGACCTCGACGCGGCGGAAGCGGAGCGCATCGGGCTCGCCGCGCACGTCGTCGCGGATGCGGCATTCGCCGACGCGGTGCGTGAGTACGCATCGCGACTCGCCGCTGGTCCGCCGTTCGCGCAATCGCTCACGAAGCGCCTGCTCGCACGGAGTCTCGACACGCCGCTCGATACGGCACTGCGCGACGAGCTCGTCTACATCAAGCAGTGCTTCACTACGGCTGACGTCGCCGAGGCGATCGCGGCCTTTCGAGAGAAGCGCCAGCCGACTTTTCGCGGCGTCTGAGGCGAGCTCGTCACGGTACGCGTGACACGTCGCACACGCGTGTCGTGCACTCGGTCACTGTCCGCGATTTTCTCTCGCAAATATCACGATTTTGCGGTGCAGTCGCATGGTATGTGCGGTGTTGCGAATGCTGTCCGTCGAACGGAGGGCGGAACACCCACAACATCATGATGCAGGAGAGTCGAACCATGACACACCGGTACACACTGGCGGCCTTGATGCTCGCCGCAATGTCGATCCCGGCGGCGGCGCAGCAGACCACGCAGCCCGACACTTCGAAGAAGGCGGGCGTGAGCGCGCCGCAGCCCGATACGTCGAAGAAGGCAGGCGTGAGCGGCACCACCACCACCACGTCGCCAGGCGCGATCGCCGAACCGGCGAAAGCGACCGACAGCACGAGCGCCGCGCCCACGACGCCATCCTCGATGACGCCATCGCCGGCATCGCCGAGCCCTGGTGCGTCGGTCACCGCTCCGGCGCCTTCGAACGCTGGCGCGTCGGTCACCGCTCCGTCCCCCTCTGGCGCCTCGGTCTCCGCTGCGCCCTCCGGTGAGACTGGAAAGGTCCAGCCGACGTCCGGCGCGGTGAAGGTCGACGTGAAGGTGGCGCCGACCCTTGCCAACACCGTCAAGATCAGCGCCGACTCCGCGTTCGCGCTCGCGCGCGCCAGCAACGATGCGGGTGAAATCAGCTCGGCGGAGCTCGAGATGAAGGAAAAGGCTCTCGTCTACAACATCAAGATGTTGAAGGGCGCCGGCGCGTCCGTCGTGCACGTCGACGCGATGACCGGTGAGGTGGTGAAGGACAAGAAGTACGGCGGCCTGAAGGCCTCGGCCGAGAACGACAAGCAGATCAAGAAGCTCGACGAAGCGAAAAAGGACTCCTCCGCCACGGCGAAGCCCTGACCGACGATCGCGGCGCCTTGCGAACTGCGCCGCAGATTGGGAGCTTCAAGGAGCGCCCGTTCCGGATCGCCGGGGCGGGCGCTCTTCCTTTACCCGTCCCAGGCTCGTGCGAGCATTCGTCGTCGCCCTCTCGCTGGTTCTCACCCAGTCGCTCACCGCGCAACCGCTCCGGATCGCTTACAGGGTAGCGATGCCCGATCCGGCGTCGCACCTCTACGAGGTCTCGCTCGACGTCGATGACGTGCGCGGCGCCACACTGCCGCTGCAGCTGCCCGTCTGGTCGCCGGGACGGTACGCGAGAATGGACTTCGCCCGGAACCTCCAGGAGTTCCGCGTCACGAGCGGCACCGGCCAGGCGTTGAAGTGGGACAAGTCCGACGGATCGCGCTGGGTCGTGCAGACGGGCGGCGCGCGCACGGTGCGCGTGCGCTACCGCGTGTTCGCCAATCAGCTGTCCGGCACCTTCTCCGTGCTCGACACCGCGCACGCGAACTGGAACGGCGCCGCGCTGTTCCTGTACGTCGAGGGGCACAAGCCGGACCCGGTCACACTCGACGTCCAGACCCCGTCGGGATGGCAGCTCGTGAATGGCGACACGCGGAGCGCGAACCAGTCCCACTTCCGGTTCGAGAACTACGATCGCCTGATCGACACGCCCACCGAGGTCGCGCCCGCGGTGCTCCTCGATTCGTTCGTGGTGGACGGGAAGCGCTACCGCACGATGGTGCATCACAATGGCACCGCACCCGCCGCGGCGCGACAGCGATTCGTGCGCGACGTCGAGAAGATCGTGCGCTACGAGAACTCGGTGTTCGGCGCGCCGCCGCTCGAGCAGTACACCTTTCTCTTCCACATCGGCTACCGCGGCGGCGACGGCATGGAGCATCTGTACTCCACGCAGGTCATCAACGCGGCGCCATGGAACGACTCCGTCGCGGTCCTGCCCGGCCTCACCACTGCCGCCCACGAGTACTTCCACGTGTGGAACGTCAAGCGTGTGCGGCCCGCCGCACTCGGGCCGTTCGACTACACGCGCGAGCAGTATCAGCCGAGCCTGTGGGTGGCCGAGGGGTGGACGCAGTACTACGGCATGAGTGCCCTCGGGCGCGCGGGCATCGTGAACCGCGACGCGTTCTACGCGACGATGGCGGGGCTGATGCAGATCAACCTCACCGCACCGGGCCGCAAGGAGGTCTCGGCGCGCATGGCGTCGTTCCACGCGCCGTTCTGGGACGGCACGGCGCAGCCGCAGGCGAACAACGGCTCGCAGACGTTCTTCTCGTACTACACGAAGGGCGCCGGGCTCGCGCTGTATCTCGACCTGTACCTTCGCGCGAAGACGGGGAACCGGCGCTCCCTCGACGACGTCTTCCGTGCGCTGCGGCTGCGCTCGTGGAGCGCCCCGACCGCGTCGTACTACCTGCAGGGCAAGGGATACACCGAGCGCGACGTCGAGCTCGCGGCGAGCGAGGTCGCGGGCGAGGATCTCCACCCGTGGTTCGAGCAGCACGTCGGCGGGACGGATGACGTGGACTACGACGCGCTGCTCGCCCGCGCCGGCCTCCGCCTGGTGCGCGGCGGCGACGCATGGACGCTCGAGGAGATTCCCGATGCCACGCCGGCGCAGCGCGCCGTGCGCGAGGGGTGGGCTACCGGTCGGTGCGGGTGACCGGGACGGCGTCGCGAGTGATCGTGATGATCGCGACGCCGCCGAGGATCACCGCCGCGGCCAGCACCGTGCGCGACGTGACCGGCTCGTGGCCGATCGCCCAGCCCAGCAGCACGGCCACCACCGGATTGACATAGGCATACGTCGACGCCTTCGCGGCCGTGGTGTGCGCCAGCAGGTAGACGTACGCGGTGAAGCCGATCAGTGAACCGAACGTCAGCAGATACAGAAACGCGATGAGCGAGCTGCTCGACGCGTGCGCCAGATCGAGGCGCGCCGGTTCGCCCGCGACGACGGCGGCGGCGAGGAGCGCGAGGCCGCCGAGGAGCATCTGCGTCCCGGTGGCCATCGTGCCCGACGTCGCCTTCGGCGCGAGCTTCGTGTAGAGCGATCCCGCCGCCCACGAGAGCGAGGCGAGCACCAGGACGAGGGCGCCGATCGCATTGGAGCGCGCGCCGCCGCGCAGCGCATCCGGGCCGACGAGCAGCGCGAGACCGGCGAGGCCGAGTCCCACGCCGGCGAACACCGCCGCCCTCGGCCGCGTGCCATTCGGACGGAGCCACTCGAGCAACACCATGAAGACGGGCACGATGGCCACGAGCAGCGCCGCGATTCCCGAGGGCACCCGTTGCTCGGCCCAGCTGACGCCACCGTTCCCGCCGAGCAGCAGGAGGGCTCCGCTGATCAACCCGACCCGCCATTCGACCCGCGTCGGCCACGCCGCGCCGTCGCGCAGGCGTGCCCAGAGCAGCACGATCACTCCGGCCACCACGAAGCGCGCGCTCGCCATCAGCAGCGGTGGGAGCGTCTGCACCGCGAACCGAATGGCGAGATACGTCGAGCCCCAGATGACGTACACGGCGACGAAGGCGGCGATCAGGCGGGCGCGCATCGACCTAAAATAGCAGGCCGAACCAGGGTCCCCCCTTGCCGAAAAGCTTCGGTAAGTGTATAGTTGCAGTGTAAACTAATGGGGACACGATGACTACCGCTTCTCCGGTCATGCCGCACTCACCCGGCCTTTCGGTCGAGGAGTCGGGCGTGACGGCTGACGCCGGGCTCCAGGGAGCCCGTTCCGCCAGCGATGTCGCACGAGATGCCGCCTTCGAGCGCGACGCGCTCCCGTGGCTCGACGACGTCTATCGCTTCGCGCTGTCGCTCACGCGCGAGGAGTCCGATGCCGACGACGTGGTGCAGGAGACCTTTCTGCGCGCCTACCGGTCGTGGCATACTTTCATCCCCGGCACGGACTGCCGTCGCTGGCTCTTCACGATCTGTCGGAACGTCTTCCTGCGCTCGCGCGAGCGGCAGCGCCCGACGGTCGACCTCGAGGACGGCGAGCAGGACGCAGTCGCCGCCGGCTCGGTGTACGCCGCAGCCCGTGAACGAGGTTATGACGACATCTACGCGCGGCTGGACCTCGCGCCCGCCCTTCGCGATGCGCTCGACGAGCTCGCGGAGCCGTTCCGGTCGGCGGTGATCCTCGTGGACGTGGAGGATCTCTCGTACGAGTCGGCGGCGGAAGTGATGGGTGTGCCGATCGGTACGGTCCGGTCGCGGCTCTTCCGCGGACGCCGGCTGCTGCAGGAGAAGCTGGTCACCGTTGCCGAGGATCTCGGCTTTCAGGGAGCAGGTGTGCCATGATGAGCGCTCCAGCGCGATCGAAGCTGCGGTCGCTCGGCCTGTCGGCGACGTGCGCCGAGGTATTGACCCACCTCTGGGATTACCTCGACGAGCAGATCACTCCGACGAGTGCCGAGCGACTCAGGGCGCACATCGCCACCTGTGCGCAGTGCCGACGGTACGAGGAATATCAGGAGTGCTTCCTGCGCGCGATGTCCAGCCTCAAGCAGGAGCTCAACGCCCCGCACTCTCTGCGTGAGCGCCTCGCGGTCCGCCTCAAGGGGCAGGGCTGCGGCTGCTGGGACAAGGTCAGTCGGGACCTGTAGCGCTCAGCCCTCTCCATCCGCTTCGAGAGGCCTCGACCAGTCCGATCCCGGCTGCGCAATCACCTCGCCCGCCGCCCCGTTGACCACGACGATGGTCTCGACGACCACACCGGGAGCGAGGGTGGCCGCCACCGAGCAGTACTTCGTCAGCGCGAGCGCCACGGCGCGCTCCGTGTGCACGATCTCGACCCCCTCACCCTCGACGGTGAACGTGAGCCGCACGCGCTCCACTCGCCGGGGGTGCTCCGCACGCCGCTCCGCGAACGCGTCGACGACGAGCCGCTCCGGGGGCGTGCGACGCTTGCCGAGGATGTCGACGACGTCGATGCCCGTGCACGCCGCGAGTGCGCTCACCAGCGCGTCCACGGGGTTCTGACCGGACTTCGCGGAGCCATCGAAGCGCGCGGTGGGGCCGTCGGGCCGGCCGGTGTCGAACCGGTGCTCGCCCGCCCAGACGGCGCGCACGGTGATCGTCGGCTTCGCGACGGCGTGTGGGACGATCTGTGGGTGAGGCACGCGACGCAGGGGAGCGGGTGAGCGTTGAATCTACCTCGACGTGAACCTTCCGGCGCCGTCGTGCGTTCGGCGATCACAGCCCTCGCTCAACCCCGCTCGATGCGTCGGGAGCGCTAGACTTCGCGCCGTGCCAACTCTCCCTCCGAAGCAACTCGCGGCGCTCATGGAGCCCTACGCGCGCCACGTGCTCGTCTGCGTGGGCGGGTTCTGCTCGCCGAATCGCGAGGGACGAGCGCTCTACGCACTGCTCGCGCGCCTGCTCGAGCGCGAGCGCCTTCTCTTCGGGCCCCGGCGCGTGAAGCGCGGCGAGACGCCCTGTCTCGGAGTCTGCGCCGGCGGCCCGATCGTCGTCGTGTACCCCGAGGGCGTGTGGTACGCCGGTGTGACCCCCGCGCTCCTGGAACGGATCGTCGTGGAGCATCTTCGGGATGGGAAGGTCGTGGAAGAGGCGGTGTTCTTTCGACTGCGCGGTTGACGGTTTGAACCGATGAACCGACTAACCGATCTTTCGGAGCTCTTCCTCGACCGCCCGCAGGATCCTCGGCCACACGTGCGGCCGGGCGAGTCGGAAGAAGTGCGCGCGTGCGGCATCGTCGGCGCGCAGGAACTCCGCGAGGCGCAGCGAGCCCTTGCGGGCGTTGCAGCCCCCACACGCGGTCACTAGGTTGCCCCCGGAGCGGTCGCCGCCGCGCATCCGGGGCTGTACGTGATCGACCGTCAGCAGCTCGGGCTCGAAGCGCTCGCCACAGTACACGCACTGGTACTCGTCGCGCGCGAAGATCTGCTCACGTCGCAATGGACAACCCCTTTCCCTCCCGCCGCAATCTGATCAACGCGGCCCAGCGCTATCTCCTGGAGCCGACCGAGGCGCAGCTGGAACGCGCCGCGGCCGAGCCGCCGCGCCTCACTTCACACGACCTTCAGAAGGACAGCATGTCTCGCACCCGCGAACGCATCCTCGCCAATCTCGACGACATGTACCGCGAAGCCTTCGAGCGCGCGAAGGCCACGGGCGACGAGTCGCAGATGGCGTCGCTCGATTTCGCCTACCGCCGCGAGCAGCTGTACTTCGAGATCCTGCTCGACGTCCGCGACGCGATCGAGCGCCGGTAGCGTCGATCCGGACGCCGGTCAGGTCTCCGGCGGGAGCCGCCCGAACATCGAACCGGTCTTCCCCTCGCTCACCTGGTGCGCCTTCGGCCAGATGAGCGAGGCCACGATCGAGATCAACAGCACCCCGAGCACGACGCCGAGCGAGAGCATGATCGGGATGTGCACCCAGGACTCGATGATCATCTTCACGCCGACGAAGGTGAGGATGACGGCGAGGCCGTACTTGAGCAGGTGGAACTTCGTCACGACGTGCGCGAGCAGGAAGAACAGCGAGCGCAGTCCCATCACGGCGAAGATGTTCGACGTGAACACGATGAACGGATCGCGCGTGATCCCGAAGATCGCCGGGATGGAATCGATCGCGAAGATCAGATCCGTCGCCTCGACGAGCAGCAGCACGAGGAACAGCGGCGTCGCATAGCGCTTCCCGTTCTCGGTCGAGAAGAAGTGCTTGCCGCGGTAGCTCTCCGTGATCGGGAGGAAGCGCCGCACGCCCTTCACGACGGGGTTCTGCTCGGCGTCGAACTCCTCGTCCTGCTTCAGCGCCATGCGCACGCCGGTGATGACGAGCAGCGCGCCGAAGATGTAGATGATCCACTCGAATCGGGCCAGCAGCGCCGCGCCGAGCCCGATGAACAGGCCGCGCATCACGAGCGCGCCGAGAATGCCCCAGAACAACACGCGGTGCTGGTACTGCGCCGGCACGGCGAAGTACTGAAAGATCAGCACGATGACGAAGATGTTGTCGATGCTGAGCGATTCCTCGATCAGGTAGCCCGTGAGGAACGTCAGCGCGGTCTGGGGCGTGGCGAAGAAGGCGAGTCCGCCGGCGAACAGCAGCGCGAGACCCACCCAGACGGCGGTCCAGATCGCCGCCTCCTTGGGGTGGACGACGTGCGGCCGCTTGTTGAAGACGCCGAGGTCGAGCGCGAGCATCGCCAGCACGAAGCCGACGAACCCGACCCAGAACCAGATGTTGGTGGCGATCATTGGGAGCCCTGGACGGTGAGCCGTATGCACGACGGGCGAGCCACTACGGCACGCGCGGTGTCGTAGTGGTCTCGCCCAAGGCTCACCCGCTCCCTTCAGCCGACCGGAAGCGCTCGCGCGCTCCGTCTTGACGATCGGCTGCTCCGGCGCCCTCGCGCCGGCCGGCTACTCCCCACTCGCATGAAGGCTGGTCAGCGACGCGTCTCCGGTCAAGCCGTCGCTGGCGCCATGGGCGCATCGCCCTCCTACTGTTGCGCATCCGCCTCATTGGACTTTGGTCCAATCCGGCGCAACGGACCGTGCAATTGGCACATGATGCGACACCCCAACACATCTGTAGAAGCCTGGCAGCAAGCCGAGTACGCCAGCGTATCGACCCCCTCTGGACGCCGCGAGAATTCCGGGGCGAAGGCGCAGGTTCATCTGTTTGCGTGCTGGCCCGAAGATTGACTCCCCCCAAAAAATGTGAGCCCATGCGGTCCCGATGATGTCCGGGGAACAGCTCGGTTCTCGAGCACGAAGCTTGGCGAGCTAGGCCGTAAGTCTCGTTGCCCCAGCAACCTATAGCGTCGGTACACATCGCGAAGACCCTCGAGTGTTCCTCTGACTCAGGGGAATAAACATCAGTTCCTCCCGTCTGAAATTCGCTGGTTCGACTCGAGGAATGACCGGCGACAACCGGTCACGGAAACAGGTGAAATCGCGGTTCGCTGGGGTCTGAGGCTCGCCGTGCGGGTCCTCGGTGGTCCCGGTGGTCACCCGCCAACACGCCGCCAGTGTTGTCGGTCATCTACACCGTTGCGCCAGTGTCGACAATTCCCAGCCGAGGCAACAGCCTCGCAGAGCGGACATATCTCGACGAGTCGTACGCGCCCGCAGAGCCATACCGGGGCGTCGAGCTTCCGCGTA
>Ga0207701_10003280_pt1 | contig 16651 bp, 14 predicted proteins | sample KBSSwiSSwithPhiX_FD_184294 | JGI IMG/M metagenome (GOLD analysis project Ga0207701, IMG submission 184294) | Switchgrass rhizosphere bulk soil microbial communities from Kellogg Biological Station, Michigan, USA, with PhiX - S5 (SPAdes) (version 2) | ecosystem: Environmental > Terrestrial >... | reverse complement strand
AGCTGTATCAGATCGGTCAGATAAAGTCGACCAGTCCGATAGGCCTCTTCAGTCAAGCCTTTTGGCATTGGAAAGGTCGGCATGATAATGAGATTAGATTGAGCTTGCGGCTGGTTTTCTAACCGGGTATCCATATAAATAACGAAAGCTTTTGCATTCGTCTTTTCGACCGCTACCAGCGATTTCTCGTAGTTATTCCTTTGGGAAGTCGTGTCTACTCCGTCCGTCAACAGAATTAACGCATTAATCCCCGATGAAAGGTCGTATTTCGTCCCGATATCGGCGACCGCATTATAGAGTGCCGTCCCTTCCTCATACTTAAGTTTTCTGATCTCTTTTTCAACTAGCTTTCGATCGGTTGTTTCCTTACCGATCTTTAGACTATCGGCAAATCTAGCCACAATAACCCGATCGCTAGGATCCAGTTTGTTAACGATTTGGACGGCTAGTTCTTTCATACCATTCATCCGAAATTCCGTTGACGGACTCACATCTATCAACAAGAACACGTTCACAGGCTGCTTAGATGATTCGACAGAAATGATCTCAACCGGCTCGCCATCAACAAAAGCACTGAAGTCTTTGTCCTTTAAGTCAGTAATCAATGTACCCGCGTTCGTAAAGACCGATACCGGGATTGTGATCGTGGAGCGGCTGGTACCAGAATCGGCGGTTAGAATCGCCGGAGGCTTGTTAGCTGTCTTGTCTTTTTTATCGTCCTTCTTTTTCGTGGACAGGACTCGAGGTGAGTATCCCGTCGACTCTGAATATTTAACATCGTCTTTGGTTGGAGAAGGAACGGCATCTTGTGCGTAGACGAACGGGGGTATAAGCGTACAAAATATGACCAAAGTGAGCGAAGGGAAGGACAAGAATTCCATTTCTTATTTCAGGGTTAGATTAGGATACCTTCGATGCCACAATCAAGAGAATAAACAGTATCGTTGGTAGCAACGATCATCTCGCCCTTGCGGGTAAAACAAAGGCCGACAATATTATTTCCGGCGACGAATTGTTCGCATGACGATCCGTCCGGACTTATACGGACTATTCCATGGCGTCCCTTGTAGCATGCGGCAACATACAGGTTTCCAATACTATCGAAGGCAAGGCCCTGGGGACGGCCAAGGCCACGGAAAAACTTCTCGTCAAAACCCTCTTTGTCTATAACGTGGACCGCATCGTGGCTCGCCAAGCCCGGGGCGGTAACGTACAGCCTGCCATCTGGCCCAAAAGCCATATGGTATGCGGCGACCGATGGTTCCAGGACGGTAAACGTTTCTGCTTCGCCAAAATCCTTGACGCGGAATATCGTTCCCGAACGGTCACCCACGTACATTGCTCCGTCTGCGTCAAAGGCAATGCCGGTCGCTATGCCCAAGCCCGAGGCAAAAACTGTCGCCATACCGTCACGGCCAACGGCATAGACCTCGCCCTGGGCCCTGTTCGTAACATACATCTGCCCGTCTGGGTCAAAAGCGACGCCCGTGGGGTTTAGGATCGGCTCGGGAAATTCGTCAAGGAAACCGTCCTTTTCGAGCCTGAACAAAGTTGTGGGCAGGTGCTGTCCACGGGAACCGGAACGGGTTAGGATCAATGAATCGTCCGTCGGGTCAACGGCAGGGTTTGCCACCAGATGCATGTCCCCGGCAAGCGTTTTTCCGACTGTCAGGCCGATCGTCTTGCTTTTTGCCCCACCGCTTACGAGTTGTATTGCCGCACTGTTATCCGTCACCTCAGCCGGAACAGTTGCCAGGATCCGGTCTGATGAGGCGGCGGTTATAGGGCATGCCGCTCCCGCGATAAAACATCCGTCGTCAGTGCCGGGTACCATTCGAAATCCAGTGCATTTCACAGCGATCTCTCCTCCAGGCAAAGCGAAAACCGGATCGACGGAAATTAACTTAATGTCCTTGTCCATTTGATGGCTTCGATTCTACGACGACCAGGCTAGTCTGTCGAATACATTCTATTTAGCTATCTCTGGGCAGAGAAATAATCATTGACCAGAAAGTTTGTAACACGTTAAACTTACAAGAGTCAGCCTTGGCCGACCAGACAAACGTCAGGTTTCCCCGGCCAAATCCAAAAGCCTGTAATATATGCCGACCCGAATTGACGATCTCTTGCGAATGGCGATGAGTTTTGGCGCCTCTGATCTGCACCTGCGTGCGGGGTCATATCCGGTCATTCGCGTAACGGGTGAATTAAAACCACTGTCGGGCGTCAGCCGGCTAAGTCAGGACGAGACTCTCGAGATGGCTTTCTCAATGATGTCCAATCGCCAAAAGCAGCATTTCAAAGAGGCGTTTGAGGTCGACATCGGATATGGAGTAGCAGGACTCGGGCGTTTTCGCGTAAATATATTTCAGCAGCGCAATTCCATCGGCATCGTCGCCCGTATGATCTCGGACACGATCAGAGGGTTTCCGGATCTAGGACTTCCGCCTATCCTGAATACGATCGCGGATGAGAATCGGGGACTAATCCTGGTTACCGGTACGACGGGTTCCGGTAAATCAACTACCTTGGCGGCGATTGTCGATCACATTAACCAGTCCCGCAATTGCCACATCGTAACGATCGAAGATCCGATCGAGTTTCTGCACAAGGACAAGTCTTCGTTCGTTACACAGCGTGAGGTCGATGTAGACACCCGCTCGTTTGCTGAGGCACTGCGCGGCAGCCTTCGGCAGGACCCGGACGTCATCCTGGTCGGCGAGATGCGAGACATAGAGACCATCGAAACAGCACTGGTCGCAGCTGAGACGGGCCATCTTGTGCTATCGACATTGCATACTCTCGATGCCTCAGAAACCCTGACCCGCATCATTTCGGCGTTTCCACCCTACCAGCAAAAATCCATCCGAATCCAACTGGCGGGGTTGCTAAAGGCGGTTGTTTCGCAGAGATTAATGAAATCCTCGAAAGGTAATAGCAGAATACCGGCGGTAGAGGTCCTCGTTTCGACGCCGCTTATTCGTGACTATATCCTTCACGAGGAAAAGACAAAGAGCATCAGAGATGCCATTGCTGCAGGTACGTCACAGTACGGCATGCAGACGTTTGACCAGTCGTTGTTCTATCTCTACCAGTCAGGCCTCATCAACCTCGACGAGGCTCTCCGCGGCACGACGAATCCTGATGAATTCCGTCTACGTCTTGCTGGTATCTCAAATACGACGACGGTTTCGAGAGAGGAGATGGAGAAAATGAGCGGCGTTGGCACGGTAACGGATATTTATACGCGGACGTAGAGAGCTCGTAAACGCCAAGTTACCCGGAGCCTCTGAGTGAAAGGAGGCTCCGGGTGTTTTGGCATTTGTAAAACCCGCAAAGGCCGATTATGCAATGCGTTTCGGCGTTAATGCCTTGACACATACGGCTCCGGACGTGTAACTTTTAAGTTTATCAAGTCGAGCGGAAAGGACTAGGAAGACCGTAGCAATTTTCATTGCCCGCCGAAGCATTTGGTTTTTTCAAAATGCGTTTTAGAGGTAAGGGTTTTGGTAGACGGCGCGTTAACTACTGCCTGCCCGATTTGGTAAAGATGAGCAACGTAAACAAGGAAGGAAGTTGAACAGCCCTACATGACAAACGAGTTAACCCAGGACGCTGAAGAATCGGCAACGATCGAGAAAACAGCGATTGAACAATCAGAAACCGCAACCGCAACCGCAACGGCAGAGGCCGTTGCCCCACAGACCGAGACAGCATCAACCGCAGGAACATCCGAAGGTGCCTCTGCTGCTCCGCGGACAGAAGCATCGGGCTCTGCCGTATCTGCCGCCGCTGATGGGCCTGCCGCGAGCGCACCGCCACCGGCCCAGGAGAGCGGTCCGGGTGCCGGTGATGTTTCCGAGGCACCGGCAGAACAGCCGACAACTGCGCCCGTGCAAATTGCACCGCCGCCCGCGAACGAGGCTGCATCGGCGCCGGCTCCACAGGCTCAAGCGGCCCCTGAAAAGCCGGTTGATGACTCGACGGCTTCGAATGAGATCGATTTTGGAGCTATTCTCGAGCAGTTCGAGCAGGAGCAAACGATCTTTCATCCGGGTGAGTTGGTTGACGGTACCGTGGTCGGAATCTCTGACCGCGGCATTTTGGTTGATTTCGGTTACAAATCCGAAGGGTTGGTTCCTGTCGAGGAATTTACAGGGCCGGATGGCCAGCTAAACGTTAGTGTCGGCCAAAAGGTCGAGGTCGTTATTCGCAGCATGCACTCGGCTGATTCGGCTCCTCAGCTTTCCCACATAGACGCCTTGGGCCGAAAGGTCTGGGACGAGATCGAATCGGCATATCAGAGCGAGGCACCGGTCACCGGCCGCATCGTCGATAAGACCAAAGGCGGCCTGCGTGTCGACATCAACGGTATTGAGGCATTTCTGCCGGGTTCCCAGATCGATTCGCGTCCGATCCGCAGTCTGGACTCTTATGTTGGACAGGATATCGAGGCCAAGATCATCAAGTTCAGCCGACGGCGAAACAACATTGTCCTGTCCCGAAAAGTAATAACCGATGAGGTCGTCAACGCCGAAAAGGCGGCAACGCTGTCTAAGATCGATGTCGGATATGTCGTCGAGGGGACCATTAAGAACCTGACGGAGTACGGAGCGTTTGTCGACATTGGCGGCATTGACGGTCTGTTGCACGTTACCGACATGTCGTGGGGGCGGATCCACCATCCTGCCGACCAATTCAAAGTAGGCGATCATATACAGGTCAAGGTCTTAAAGCTCGACCGGGAAAAGGAAAAGATCTCACTTGGTTACAAACAGCTCTTGCCCGACCCGTGGTCGACAGTTGTAGAGGTCTATCCGGTCAATACCAAGATAAAAGGCACCGTTTCTTCGGTTACGGAATACGGTGTATTTGTGGAGCTCGAACCCGGCGTCGAAGGTTTGGTGCACGTATCTGAGGTTTCGTGGTCACGTCGCTCGCCTAGCCCAAAGCGTCTTTTCCATAAAGGGCAGGAGGTCGAGGTGCAGGTTTTGGGTGTCGACACGGTTGAAAAACGGATCAGTCTTGGAATGAAACAGTTCCTCGAGAATCCCTGGGACCGTGTACATGAAAAATATCCGATCGGTTCAAAGGTGCACGGCAAGGTCAGAAACCTGACGGATTTTGGTGCGTTTATCGAACTTGAAGAAGGTATTGATGGACTTGTCCACGTTTCAGATATTTCCTGGGCAAAGAAGATCAAGCATCCCAAGGACGTGCTGAAAAAGGATCAGGAAGTAGATGCGATCGTTACCAGCATTGACAAGAATGGACAGCGGCTCTCGCTTTCGATGAAGGACCTGACCCCGAGTGCCTGGGAAGGCTTTGTCGCAACTCATCGTCCGGGTGATATCGTTCGCGGAAAGGTATCAAGGTTTACTAACTTCGGCGTTTTCGTCGAACTCGGTGAGGGGCTCGAAGGACTTTGTCACATTTCAGAGTTGTCTGACGAACGGGTTGAACGGCCTGAGGACGTTGCACAGCTTGGACAGGAGATGGACTTTAAGATCCTGAGGATCGAACCGGCAGATCAGAAGATCGGTCTGTCCCATCGCTCTGTGGGTAAGGGTGAGGAACCGGTCGCGGATACCAAGATATACTCGAGCGAAGCTAAAGGCGGTATGGCATCACTCGGTGAATTGGCCAATTTGAAATTTGGGGCCGCTACCGAGGAAGCACCTGTCGAGGAAGATCCCGAAGAAAAGAAACGACAGAAGAAAGCTGCCAAGAAAGCAAAAGCGGAGGAATTCGCTGCTAAAGAGGCGGAAGCTCAGAAAGCGGCCGAGGCCGGTGAGACTCCAGATGAAACAGCACCTGCAGATACCGAAGCCGTTTTGGAGACGCCGGCGGTGACCGAACCGGCCGAAGAAGCTCCGACAGCCGAAGCGGCAGTCGTCGAGGAGACTCTTGTTGAAGAAATTCCGATCGAGGAAACTCCTGTTGAAGAAACTCCGGTCGAGGAAACGCCTGTAGAAGAGACTACGGTTGAAGAGACTCCTGTCGAAGAGGCCAAGGTTGAAGAACCGGCCGCTGATGAACTTCCTACGGAACCAGTAGCTGAAACTCCAGCTGAGGAGACCACAGCGGAAACCGAGATCGACGCTGAGCAAACTGCGGCAGAAACTTCACGGGAAGCAACTGCCGAGGAAACCGCCCCCGCGGCAAGCGCGGAACCCGACACGGTAGAAACGACTGCCGAACCGCCGGCCGACGCTGCCGCTGAAACACAATCGGAAGCAGAGGAAAAAGACGCGGAAACCAAAACTGCCTGATTTAATCCCCTTATGGGAATTTGCTGGGATATGGGCCACGGAGCGAGAAGGTCGAAATGACAAAAGCAGATCTGGTTGAGAAGGTTGCACGAGAAGCTGATATGACCAAAAAGGACGCGGAACAACTGGTCGAGATCATCTTTGACAGCATAACCGGTACCCTGAATAAGGGCGAGAAGATCGAATTGCGCGGGTTTGGCAGTTTTAGGGTCAGGGAACGTAATTCTAGAAAGGGTAGAAACCCAAAAACTGGCGCCGCGGTTAATATCCCGGCAAAAAGGGTTGCCTATTTCAAACCCGGCAAGGAACTCAAAGAGCTGATCAACCGAGGTTAGCCAAGGATCAAGTCGTGGATGTACTGTGGAGTCCGTGGCGATATGATTACATAACCGGCAGCGGACCCGCCCGATCGAGCGGATGCGTATTCTGCGAAATACTGAACGGCTCGGCCAGCGATGAGGAAAAATTTATCCTCAAGCGGGCCGAGTTTAATTTTGTTATTCTAAACATCTACCCGTACGCCACCGGCCACCTGTTGATCGTCCCCTACGCTCATATTGCCAAACTTAACGAAATTGATAAACCGACCAGCGACGAGTTGATGGATATTACAAAATCGTCACAACGCGCTTTGGGCGAGGTCTACCAGCCTGAGGGATTTAATTTAGGAATGAATCTTGGCAAATCGGCAGGTGCCGGTGTCGCCGAGCACCTGCATATGCACGTGCTGCCGCGATGGCCGGGGGATGTTAACTTTATGACGTCTGTGGCACAGACGCGGACCATTCCCGAGGACCTGCGGACTACCTACGACAAGCTGAGAGACAAGATCTGATCAGATGATCACCTCGATCCTGGGCACCAAAATAAAAGCTGCTAACAAATTAACAAAAACAAGGCCTACCATTATGATCGGGGGCAGAAAGGTAAAGATCGACATAACCAACAGGCACACCCCGAAGATGACCAGATTGATCAGGATCACACCCCGCATCAATTCAGGCTCAGTCTGTTTCCAGAGCAGATAGCCGAGCGTCAGCCCGCCAAGTAAACACAACAGCGGATAACACGCGCTAAGGGCCGTGAACAAATTCCAGAACGAAGGGTGAAAACCGGCACCCATGTCCGCGTGGTAGTTTGTTATCAGATCGTGGAGCTGCCGCTCGGTGTCGTTATGAAGTTTAGGCTCTACAAAAAAACTGAGGGAATGCAGGATAGCGTTCAGAAACTGAAACAGCACGGCCGCGATCAGCCAAAAGGTATATCTCTTTAACATAACTTTTCGCCCACCCCCCGATTCGGGAAAAGACCATTGATGTAAAGATGTTAAATCCAGGCCTCTTACTGCTTTGAAATAATTTAAGACTGCTCTCTTAATCTGCAGCTTTAGCTTCGGCCCTTTCCCGTTCGCTGCCGTGGTCGATGGCCTCGTCCTCGATCTCGCCGCCCGGCGATACCGGAATATCGTCGGGATCGGTGTATTTATGGTTGTCGTCACCCGGATCGTCGGCTGAGGTGAATCGGAACTGCCCGGACGTTGGGGGAACATATCCGGGATAATCAACTCTCGAGTGATAGATGGCGATCAGCGACTTGATCATGGATTCGCGGATCTGCGTTAACTCGCGCAGTGTCAAGTCGCACTCGCCAAGCTGGTCGTCAACTATGATCGCATCGATTATCTTGGTGACGATGAACCTAATATTCTCGGGATTGGGTTCGGCGAGCGACCGGGCGGCCGCCTCGCACGAATCGGCGATCATCATTATCGCGGCTTCTTTGAATTGCGGTTTTGGCCCAGGGTAGCGAAAATCGTTTTCTGATACATCCTCCTCGGTCCGGCTTTCTTCCTGCGCTTTTTTTAAGAAATAATGCAGGGTCCTGGTGCCATGGTGCTGCGGGATAAAATCGATGATCCTCTGCGGAAGCCGCATTTCTTTGGCCAACTTCATTCCATAGGTAACGTGGCTGATTATGATCTTTGCACTTTGCAGGGCCTTTAGCCGGTCGTGCGGATTGTTTCCCGTTTGATTTTCCACATAGTGCTCGGGAGCCGCAGTTTTGCCTATATCGTGATACAAAGCACCGATGCGGGCGAGCAGGCCGTTTGCATTTACAACGCGACATGCTTCCTCGGCCAATTGCCCGACGGCGTGCGAGTGCTGGTTCGTTCCAGGCGCCCGCAGTGCTAACTGACCGAGTACTGGGAGATCGGCGTTGGAAAGCTCAAGCAATTTAACGTCAGTCAATATCCCAAAGAAATTCTCGCATAGGGGCAGCAATACGGCCGTTAGGGCCGATGTCATCAACCCTCCAAAAAGTCCGCACGCGATCGCCAAAAGAATGGTATTCAACACGATCGGCTGCTGAGTAAATGCGATCAGCGCGATAGCCAGCAAAGCTCCCGCCGCTCCGACCAGTCCCCCCGCCATAGTGACCGTTTGCCTGCTTCGATAGCGGCCGATACCATAGACAGCCACGGCGGAAACAAGGGCGGAGAATATTGCGAATTCAAACCCCTTGGGAGCCATCAAACCGGCGACAAAAGATGCAAAGATGCCGGTGATCAATGCAGTGGGCCGATCTGCAAGCAAGGTCATCAATAGGCTGGCCATCGCAAAGGGAACTGCAAAGGACCAGAGCATCGGATCGTTGAGTGGTGCCTTTAGGTTTTGAAGGGCTGTAAACTCTGCCATTCTAAAGAATACGGCGAGCAGGGCAGTCTGAATAACTACGATTAAACCTAACAAGGCAAAGGTTTTTCTCGACGAAAGCGCCAAACGCGGGAGCGTCCCGCGATTCTGAACAAATTGCCACGCCAACCAAAACAACCCCGTTACAAAGATCAATATTCCGGCAAACCGATTTAGTTGTCGCGACGAAGTGCCGTAGTTTCGAAGGGCATTGATATTGGCCAGCGTGCCCTCGGTTATTATATCGCCTTCGTTTACCAGCTTTTGTCCGCGTTTCAGAACGATCGTGGTGGGTTCTACCTCATCGGCTGCTCTTTCTCTGGCCGCTTCGGTCGCGACGCTATCATAGGTAACGCTGGGTTCAACGAGGATCTCAGCAGCGGTATGGAATGCGTCAATTTCCTTTGGCGAAAGGCTTTTAATGCCCTCGAGCCTCTGCTTCAGTTTTTGCCGTGCCGTTGAGAGCGGGGTCCAGCTGCTTTCAGGCATCGAGACCGTGGTTTGCAGATTTGGCCTGGAACGATCTAAAACCGCGACCTGGTTTTGAAAATACTGCTTGTCCGAATCGTCGTAGATATATCCCTCGGCACTTTCGCGCAAGGCACTCTGTACCGCGTCCAGTTCATTTTTGCTAAAAGTGCGTGATGCCAGCGTTTTTCCGGTTTCCAGCCCGCCGGCCCCGGTCCATCGATTTTCGATCTTTGCGTCGGAATTTGATGGTTTCATCGCCGGTGTTTCGTTGTCGCGCCTCAACAGTTTTTCCCAGGACGAGAGAAATCGCTGGACCGCTTGCTCAGCCTTGTTCGACTCATATCGAAAGATCGGCTTTACAGAATTCCGGGCTTCCAGTTTTCGACGTGCTGAATCGTCGGTGTCTGTAAAGGCAATATCGGCGGGAACGATGATGCTCTCACGGGCGATGTCCCCCGCCCTATATTGCTGTTCAGTAGGCGCCCGCCAGACCGGATTATGAATGAGAAATGTCGTGGCTATGCAGAGCACCGCAAAGCCGATCCAAAACTGCTGCCTTTCCGACAGAACGTTGAACGGTACGGCGAGGACGGAAAACACTTTTTCCCGCAAACGCATTGCAGGTGTTTTCATGTCCTTTATTCGCTTACTCATTCGTGTTTTATCCGGCCAGGGAATCCCGGATCAGACAGTCGAACCGTGTACCCAGTATTCCGGTTCAGGCATTGCCAGCAGCTTGCCGATAATATCGATCATAGGACGCAAAGTTTCACGGTGAATAGCTGAAATTGACACGCATTGCGCATTACTGTCAAGCGAAATTTGTTTGATAAGCCGGTCGACGTCGGCCGTTTCCAGGAGATCGGCCTTGTTCAAAACGATCAATTGAGGAATGTAGTTGTAGTTTAGATCTGAAATGATCTTTGCGACCGAGGCTATCTGCTGCCGCACCTGGGGGTGCGAAGCATCGACGACATGTACGAGCAGGTCGCTGTCGGCGATCTCCTCGAGTGTTGCCCGAAACGCCGAGACGAGGGTCTCTGGAAGGTCGCGAATAAAGCCGACCGTGTCATTTATTATGACCTCCTGATCATAAGGAAGCCGCAGCCGGCGCGACGTCGGATCGAGAGTCGCGAACATCTTTTTCTCGGCATATACGTCGCTCTGCGTGAGGCTGTTCAGCAGAGTAGATTTCCCGGCGTTCGTATAGCCGACAAGCGAAATTATCGGCAAATGCTTTTGCACACGAGACTTTCGGCGCTCCTGGCGCTGACGGCCGAGATCGTCAACCTGCTTCTCAAGCTGGGCTATCCGGTCGCGAACGCGGCGGCGGTCGGTCTCGAGTTTTGTTTCACCCGGACCGCGGCCGCCGATGCCGCCGGCAAGTCGAGAAAACGCGGAGTTTTGACCAATGACCAGACGCGGCAACAGGTATTTGAGCTGAGCCAATTCCACCTGCAGTTTGCCCTCGCGGCTCTGTGCACGCTGGGCAAATATATCCAGGATCAGCTGCGGCCGGTCTATGACTTTTAGTTCGGTTGCCTCGCTCAGAGAGCGGACCTGAGCGGGCGAAAGTTCGGTATCAAATACCAGGATGCCGGCGCCCAACCGCATAGAGCGGATAAGCAGGTCATCCAGTTTTCCTTTACCTAAAACCGTCCTGGGATCGATCTGCGGCCTGCGTTGAATTATGGTATCGAGCACCAGGACATCCGCCGAGGAAGCAAGTTCCTTTAACTCCGACATCGATTCTGCAGCATCGTCAGCATCGCCCGTCGTAACCCCAACCAGGATCGCTCGGTCGCGGCCCGTCCTGCGATTTCGTGCCGTCAGACGAATGCGTGCCATTTCGTCCTCGAGCGAATTTACGAGTGACGTGAAATCCGTATCCAGTTGGGATGGGATCTGAGGTTCGAGGAACTCGTAGGGAAGCGATTGAGCTTCGGCGTCGAGGGTCTCGGCCGTTGTGGGAACAAGATGGGCGGAATAGACCATTCCGGGCAATCCGCTCGATCTTTCGACCTGGATAACGGACATCAGATCAAGCCTGAGTAGCGCTAGGTCGGTTAGATCGTCCTGCGTGAGCTTCTCGCCCAGCAGATGGGTGTGGACGCAGCGAAGGCCTCGAAAACGGTCTTCCGAAACGCGGGAACGTCCGAAATCGGGAAGTTCGATCTGTTTGGCAGTGCCGACCATCACGTACTCGACCTGTCCTTTGCGGTTGATCAGAACTCCGATCTGGCGGCCCGTTTCATTTGAGATCTCGGTCATCTGGCGTGCCAGCTCCGGCGAGACGATTGCGTCAGCCGCAACACGCCGGGTCCCGAGTTTTTCTATACGGCGTAGCTGATTGTGTTTCAACCCGCGGGTAAAGCCGTGAACAGTACTAATAAGCGAAACCTCCGTTTTCTATTCTAATTATATCAAATTTGGCTCTCCTCAAATGTTTGACTCGGTGCCCTGCCGGAACTCCCTTGTACAGTTGACTCAACACCGTATTACAATCGTCAAAATGCATCCTCAGACCAGGCGTCAGCGGGAAGTGCTCGATTTCATCCGCCGATATTTAGAATCGCACGGTTACCGGCCATCATATCAGGTCATCGCCCGGCATATGGGCGTCACCTCGCGTGCCGGCATTGCCAGGATCGTGGGAGACCTCGAGTCGCAGGGCTTTTTGGAACGAAAGCGGTCAGATGGTCATTTTGCGATTACACTGACTGAGCACTCGTCGTCGCCCTCTGATTCGCGGATCGTCAGATGGCTTGAAACTCCTGGCGGCGGAAACCAGAATGGTTATGATGAATTTCAGCTTCCTGAATTTGTTCTTGGTGGAAATAATGCGGCCCAGATCCGGGCGTTTACAGTGCCCGATGATGCACTAAGCGATATAGCTATTTGCCGCGGGGACGTGGCATTGATCGAACTGCGGCCTTTTGCCAGGGACAGTGACGTTGTGGCAGCCGTTGTCGAATCGCGGCGGGCAATATTGAGAAAATTTTATAGGGTCGGTTCGTTTATCGAGCTCGGTTCTGAGAACCACAACATCGGGAATATCCGGCTGCCGGCTGATAAGGTGGAAATACTTGGTATTTACAAGGGTTTGATCAGGCCGCTGAGGTGACGGGTCGATCAGATCTCATTCAGAAAACTGACCCCATCATTCAGCGTAAGCCCGAAATTCTCAGCGACAGTCTGACCGATGTCTGAGAGGGACTGGCGGGTCCCCAGGTTAACCCCACTTTTTGCAGACTGGCCATACACGAGCAGCGGTACATATTCGCGGGTGTGGTCAGAGCCATCCTTTGTCGGATCGTTCCCATGATCAGCTGTCATTATCAGGAGGTCATCGTTAAGTAGGGCACCCAGGATCTCGGGCAATCTGCTGTCGAAATGTTCCAGTGCCCGGGCATATCCTTCTGTGTCGCGGCGGTGACCATAGAGCATGTCAAAATCAACAAGGTTGCTAAAAATAAGGCCGTTTGACTCCTCGCCCAGGGCCCGAATAGTCTGATCGATCGTTTGATCGTTGTTCTTTGCCGTCAGGTCCGACGTCACACCAAGCGAATCGTATATTGAGGCTATCTTACCCACGCACACTACGTCGCGGCCGGCGTCCTTTAATAAAGGCAAGAGGTTGCGTGACGGCGGTGGTATGGCGTAGTCGTGGCGATTCTCGGTTCGTTTGAAGTCAGCTGAATTGCTGCCCAAAAAGGGACGTGCGATAACGCGTGCGACCTCATCCTGCCCCTTAAGAACATTACGGGCGACCTCGCATATCTCGTAGAGGCGGTCGATCGGGATGACCTCCTCGTGAGCTGCTATCTGAAAGACCGAATCGGCCGAGGTGTACACAATGGGCTTGCCCGTCCGGACATGTTCCTCGCCCAGCTCCTTTATTATCTCGGTGCCGCTCGCGGGAACATTTCCAAGGATGCCGGGAACCTTTGACCTCTCGATAAATTGATCGACGATCCGGGGCGGAAAGCCGTTGGGGTAGGTCGGAAATGCCTGTTCCAGAATGATACCCGCCATCTCCCAATGCCCGGTCGTCGTGTCCTTTCCGTTCGATTTGAGAGTGCATTTGCCAAACGAACCGATCGGATGGCTGACAGGGGCAAGCCCTTCCAGAGCCCGGATATTACCAAGGCCGATCCTTTGCAGATTAGTCAGATCGACCTGGCGCGAGTTCAGGATGTGGCCCAAAGTATCGGCGCCGGCATCGCCCCAGGCAGCAGCGTCGGGCATTTCACCGATGCCAGCACTATCAAGCACGAGCAGACAGATCCGATTAAATCGTGACGCCATTGCTAAATGATAATGGGAAAAGCGGGAAAAGAAAAAAGACTCAGTTTAGCGGTGCGGCGTAGCCCTCGCGTGACCGGACAACTGAGCCCGCGGGAGCGCCTTTGAGCTCTATCCTGATCCTGCGATAACTGCCGTCGTGTTTTTCGTTCGTCGGGTAATAGGCCAGAGTGTATTTGGTCCCGATCTCGTCGGCTACGCTCTTAAACGCGTCGCGTGCCTCTGTGAGGTCGGCAACAGGGAACACCTTTCCGCCAGAGGCCTTGGCGAGCTCGTCCATTTCGTTACCCGCGATATCGTACAGCTTTTTGCTAATGGCGAGACGTTCAAAATCACCCAGACCGCAAAAATCAACTGCCTTTTCGACGTTCTTGCCTTTGATGCTCCGATAATAGCGGCGTATCTGGGCCGTCGAAAACCTAATAGCCGTCTGACAATCACCTAATAGTGTCTCCTCAAAAAACTCGCGGGTATCTACCTGAATAAAAAAGGTAACTATTCCGGCTTGTCCCAACCTCTCTTTGGCCTCAGAAAAATCAGCCGCGCTTGTCGAATCAACTCCGTCGGTCAAGGCGACGAGAGCACGTCGGCCGCGAAATTCCTCTCGAGGAGGATCACGAAAGACCCTATCGACAACCTGCAGCAGCGAATCATAATATGGCGTGCCATTCGATGTCTTTACATTTGCGATAGCCGTACGGAGAAACCGGCGGTCATCCGTCAAGGGACTGATCACCTCGCTCACCGCCGTAGATTGCCCATCATTTTTCACCGAGTTGAAGGCAATGATCGAGACCCGGTCGCCAGGCCGAAGCGAATCCACAAAAAATTGTGCAGCCCGCTGGATAAGCTGCAGATCTGACCGCGTCGAACCGGAAGTATCCAGCAAAAGAGCGACCTCAAAAGGCTCTGACGTTGTCGAGAAGTCGGCGATCTCCTGCGGCTTGCCGTCTTCATACACGATTAGGTTAGAGGCCTTTAATCCGCGGACAGGCACTCCGTTTGGCGACACCACGGCAAACGGCACGTCAACCAGTTGAGTTTTGACCTTAATTACTTCGTCTTCGTCGCCAGGTTTTTTGTCCTGGCCGTAAACGCCAAAAATGAGTCCGAAACTCAGTAACAGTAACAGGAGGGGCCTTTTCCGATGCATTCTCTAAAGTCCTTGTGATTGGAAATTACATTGTAACAAACTATTGAGATGCAAGATTCGCCCAAATAGTATTAAAAAGGGCGGTCAAGTGACCGCCCCGGGATAGATCAAAGATCTTCAGCCTTAAACATATTTGTCGATGACCTTGGCGATCGCCTCGCGGGTGACCGCACCGACAATGCGTTCCTGTTCCTGTCCGCTTTTGAAGAGGATCAGAGTAGGGATACCGCGAATTCCGAATTTCTGCGGTACGCTCATATTTTCGTCGACATTCATCTTGAAAACGCCCGCCTTGCCCTCATATTCCTCGGCCACTGCCTCCACTGAAGGGGCGATCATGCGGCAGGGCCCGCACCACTCGGCCCAAAAGTCGACCAGTACCGGCTTGTCCGAACCGAGGACGTCCGTTTCAAAGTTTGTGTCTGTTGCTGTCTTTGCAAAATGTGCCATTTTTTCTCCTTATAATTGCTTACGAAAACTCGTAATTTGTTGTTTATATTAACTGTTCGGCCGAGGTGTTGCCAACCGTAGGCCATGCTTCTAGGCCGCTTTCGCCTTTCGTATATCGATCGCCCTGCCGTACTGCTTTGGAACACTGACGTTCCCACCAAGTTCCTTAGCGGCCCGAAAAGCAAGGTACGGTTCTCTCAGGAACTGACGTGCGATAAATACCGCGTCGGCATCGCCGTTTTGCAAGATATCTTGGGCCTGTAATGGTTCGGTGATCATACCCACGGCCGCAGTGCTGATACCGGCCCTGTGGCGTATCTCGCGGGCGAACGGGACCTGATATCCGGGCCCGACGGTGATCTTTGCATCGGGAACGAGGCCGCCGCTCGAGACATCGACGAGATCGACGCCCAGATCCTGTAGCCGCTGACAGAAAAGGACGGACCCCTCGAGGTCCCAACCACCCTCTGCCCAATCCGTTGCCGAGATGCGAACAAAGACCGGTAAACGCTCGGGAACCTCAGCCCTCACGGCAGAGACGACGGCAAGCGGAAATCGCATCCGGTTGTCGATACTTCCGCCATATTCATCAGTCCTCTGGTTAGACAGAGGCGAGAGAAACTCGTGCAGCAGATAGCCGTGAGCAGCGTGGATCTCGGTGACCTCAAAGCCAGCGTCTACCGAACGCCTGGCTGCAGCTGCAAAATCGTCGACAGCTTTCTGAATATCATCCGTTGTCATTTCCCTTGGTTCTGGATAGTTGTCAGCGAATCTGACCGCTGATGGAGCCAAGGCCTCCCACCCGCCCTTGTCCGGCGTTACCAGGCCGTCACCTTTCCACGGAGCCCAGGTCGAAGCCTTACGTCCGGCATGTGCCAATTGAATACCCGCTACCGAGCCGTGTTCTTTTATGAATGCAGTGATTCGCTTGAAAGCCTCAGCATGATCATCAGACCAAATGCCCGAATCATCGGGCGAGATGCGTCCCTCAGGCGAGACGGCTGTCGCCTCTACCATGACAAGGCCCGCGCCGCCAACCGCCCGGCTGCCTAGATGGACCAGATGCCAGTCGGTCGGCATACCGTCAATGCTCGAGTACTGGCACATCGGCGACACCCACAACCGGTTGCGAAACTCGATGCCTCGCAAAGTAAAATGTTCAAATAATTTGCTCATAAATTCCCATTTTTCAGATCCGGACCACGATCTTGCCCAGATGCGACCCGTTTTGCATATAACCTATTGCACCCGCTGCGTCGGCGAACTCGAAGGTCCGATCTATTACGGGCCGCAGCTTCGCTGAAGAG
>Ga0207701_10003278_pt1 | contig 16656 bp, 22 predicted proteins | sample KBSSwiSSwithPhiX_FD_184294 | JGI IMG/M metagenome (GOLD analysis project Ga0207701, IMG submission 184294) | Switchgrass rhizosphere bulk soil microbial communities from Kellogg Biological Station, Michigan, USA, with PhiX - S5 (SPAdes) (version 2) | ecosystem: Environmental > Terrestrial >... | reverse complement strand
ACACGGTGCTGATCAACGGCAAGCGAAAGACCCTCGACCAACTCGACGGTTCGGAACGTGCGCGGCTCCGCCACGCGATCGCAAGCTCGCAGCAGGATCTCGTCCGCGACCGCGAGCGTCTGCCGAGGGAGCTGGCGGAAGCGAAAAGCGAGGCCGACCGGGCCCGCAGCGGCGAGCTTCGCCGCGAGCACGCGCAGGAGATTGCGGAAATGAAGCGCGACCTGGCCGAGATCGATGCGCGCGCCGCAGAGCTTCGCACCGACGGCGAGGATCCGGCAGCGCGGAAGGCGGAGATCCTGCGCGACCTACGCGAAGCTGAAGCGGAGGATATTGCCGCGGAGGAGCGCGAGGCGATCGAGGAGGACAATCCCGCGCAGCGCATGGCCGAGATCCAGTCGGAAGAGCAGCAAATGAATCGGATGCTGGCGAGGCTGAATCAGATCGAGCGGCGGTAAAGCTAAGTCTGACTCCGCCCCGGCGCCCAGCCCGGCTCGGCCAGCTCGTAGCCACTGAACTCGAAGGCCGGGGCAACGACGCAGGACAGGAAGGTGTAGCCGGCCCTTCCGCCATCGACGGCCACCGCGGATTGCCAATGACCCTTGGGGATGACCACCTGCGGCTGTTCGCCCTCGCCGATGCGGCCGCCGAGCCGGACGGTTCGGACGGGTCCATGGTCGCTCTCCGCAATCGAAAGGTCGAGCGCATCGCCGGAATGCCACAGCCACATCTCGTCGGCATCGACGCGGTTCCAGCGCGATTCCTCACCCGGCTGGATCACATAGTAAACAGCGGTCGAGGCCGCCCTTTGCCCATCCACCACCTCTGACCGCCAGGTCTCGCGGTACCAGCCGCCTTCCGGATGCGGCGCGAGCTCCAGCGCCTCGATCAATTCGTCAGCAGTCATTGGAGCGTCCCCGCAATGGTTCCAAGGGTCACTCTATCACGAACCCGAGGCGGTTCGAGCGGCAAGCGGCCACCCGTCGAACGCCACGGCCGCACATCGATTATCGCGGGCGCACAGCCGCCGTTCACGCTACAAGGCGCATCTCTCCGTTTGAGAGGACAGGCTGATGTCTACGCCTCGTAGTATTGCGATTGCCGGCGCGCTGCTTCTGTTTGGCGGGTTCGCGTCCTACGTCCGGGCGGCGGACGATCCGCCTCAGATCAGCAGGCCGAGGCCCGCTCCTCCCGCCGTTCCGGGAAGCATCACTCTCCCGCCCGCGCAGCTCGATCCGTCGCTCGCTATCGGCGGGCAGGACGTGAAGGCGAAGAAGATCGAATCGCGCCTCAGCGTCGACGTCCACGTCAACGGCCGCGGCCCCTATAAATTCATCGTCGACAGCGGTGCCGACACGTCCGTCATCGGCATCGCGATCGCCCGTGACCTCCAGCTTCCGCTTGGCAGTCCCGCCACGCTCAACGGAATGACGTCGCGCGACATCGTCGACCGAGTACGGGTCGCGCAGCTCACCCTTGGACCGACCACTGTGAGCGATCTCGAGCTTCCGGCACTTCTCGAGGACGACGTCGGCGGCGACGGCATCATCGGCATCGACGCGCTGACCCAGAAGCGGCTGATGATGGATTTCGAAAAGAAGCTGATCAAGGTGGAGGATGCACGCGTCCGCTACGTCCCCCAGCCCGGCGAGATCGTCGTCACGGCGAGGCGCGAACATGGCCAGTTGATCCTGACACACGTCCTGGCCGCGGGTGTTCCGCTGGATGCCGTCATCGATACCGGCACCGAGATTACGATCGGCAATCTCGCGCTTCGCGACCTCTTGATCCGCGGCAATCGCAGGAAGTTCATCGACGTGCCGGTGATGGGGGTCACGGGCGTGACCGTGAATATGCAGGTTGCGCGCATCGCCGAGCTCCAGCTCGGCCCAATCACCATCAGCGACGTGCCGATGGCCTTCGCCGACGTCCCCCCATTCAAGCTCTTCGGCCTCCACGACCAGCCGGCGATCCTTCTCGGGACGGACCTGCTCGAAACCTTCCGGCGCATTTCGCTCGACTTCAAGGCGCGCAAGGTCCGCTTCCAGCTTCGGAAGTGCAGGCCCGAGGGCATCATCATTAGCACTTCTCCTGAAAGTTCCTCGCGGCTCTCCTCGACCGGGACTGCCGACGTATGCGGCCGCTAGACATGCCTTTTTCAGCAGGCCCTCACCCATTGCTCATGACGCTCACCCGCGCGTCGGTCAGCATTGGGGCGTCGAAATCGAACCGGAGGCGTTAACATGTACCTGCGTATCTTGACTGCCCTGCTCGTTGCGGGAGCCGTTCCCGCCGCCGCTCAGACCGCACCGGCCGATGACAACCAGGCGATCGTCGTCACCGGCCAAAAGGACAGCCACGAGGCCATCGCCGATTTCGTCAAATCGCTGACACCGGTCGATTCCAACGGCCAGCTTAGCCGCTTCGAGCATGAGGTCTGCCCGACGGTGTTCGGGCTTGCGAAGCTGCAAGCAAAGGCAGTCGAGGACCGGATCCGCGCCGTCGCGAAGACGATCGGAATAGCGGTAGGAGGGACTGGCTGCGTGCCGAACCTGATCATCGCCGCCACTGCCGACAAGAAGCTTTTCATCGAGGCGCTGCGCCACGACCGCGGCGACTATTTCGGCGAAATGACCACGCGCGATATCAAGAAAATGGAGAATTCTCGCGAGCCTGCCGCAGCCTGGCAGATCGCCGGTCCACCAGTGAGCGCGGACGGGCGCGAGCTCTATTGGGATCCGCAGTTCAACACCTGGCGCAATTCAACCATCGAGGGGTCGTCGCGAATTCGAGTCGCGGTCCATCCGCAATTCGACGCCGCGATGGTCGTCGTGGAAAAGCGCGCGCTTGCGGGCCTCACGACGACGCAGCTCGCCGATTATGCGGCGATTCGCGCACTGACTGGCGCCGATCCCGCCAAGCTCGGAGGGTCGGGAGCACCGACCATCCTGCATGTCCTTCAGGTGCCAATCGGCGGCGAGGCGCCCATCACGATGACGAGCTGGGACTTCGCCTTCCTCAAGGGCTTCTACGATGCCCGCCGCAACCTCAGCACGTCGCGGCAGCGCTCTGACATCGGAAAGACGATCGAGAAACATGTAACACCCGATCCGCACGGAAACTGATGCCGCATTCGAGGCTCATCGACGAGAAGATCGCCTCACTTGGAGGCTGGCGCGGCGAAGTGCTCGGCCGAATGCGCAAGCTCATCCTCGAGGCTGATCGCGAGGTCGTCGAGGAAGTGAAGTGGCGCAAGCCATCAAACCCGTCGGGCGTGCCCGTCTGGTCGCACGCTGGAATCCTCTGCACGGGCGAAGTCTATAAGGACAAGGTGAAGCTGACTTTCGCTCGCGGCGCGGTGATCGACGACCCGGCCAGCCTGTTCAACGCAAGCCTGACTGGAGGCACGCGTCGCGCGATCGACATAGGGGCCGGCGAGGAGATCGACGCCGACGCCTTCAAGGCGCTGGTCCGCGAGGCCGTCGCGGCCAATGTAGCGAAGCGGACCTAGCGCGAAGTCAGAACAGCGAAACTACGAACGCGCCGACAAGCACGACCGCCGCGCCGCTGATCAGCAATATGTCGCGGACGCCGCTCTCCACATATTCCTGATGATCGCCTTCGCCGAAATCGTCGCGCGAGCGATGATGAAACATGTCTCTGATCCCTCGCATGGCTCACCTCCTTGCGAACGGGAAAGGCCATCATACGCCTTAAGGTCGAGTCGGACAAAAAACCGCCGCCCCGGGTGACGTCGAGGCGGCGGCATAGCTCTTACAGCGTTGCTGTGACGTTAGGCATTTGGACGATGGTCGCTTCCCGAGCCTTGCGACCAGTGGGCCATCAACGAATCGTCGAGGGCGTCCGGCAGACCGGCATCCGCGTCCACCGGTTCGGCCTTGCCTTGAGCGGCCAGCCGCTCGCGCTGATCGAAGAAGGCGGCGCGTTTCAGCCGTTTCTTCAGCGACAAAGATGGGTTGTCGGGAGTCGGTCCGCGCTTGGCGCGGTCGACATGGCTCTCCGAAGAGCCGGCTCTCTCATGCGTCATTGTAGTTATCATGAAAGAAGAACGCGGGGCGCGTTCATGGGGCCGCGCGTTATCGATGATGCGAGCAGGGAGAGCGGCGAAGCACGATGCGTTCGACGATCTGATTCGCATTGCTCTACATGCCAAAGCAATCGGGGCGCCCGATGACCGGACGCCCCGCAACGCGTGCTCTTCCGCGTTTTGCCTAGTTGGTGCTGTTGCCGTCGGCGTCCGCGCTGTTGCGCACGGCGTCGGCCTTCTGCTCACCCTCGTTGCGAACCTGGTCGGCCTGGTTCTCGGCATTCGCCTGCATATTGTCGGTCACGTTCTCGGCATTCGCCTCGATCGTGTCCGCCTGATTCTCGGCATTCGCCTCGATATTGTCAGCCTTCTGCTCGTTGGCGCCCTGGTTGCAGGCAGCGAGAGCGGCAAGCCCGACGGCGACTGCAAGCGTTGTCGTGATTTTCATTGGTCGACACCCCTAATTGCGAAAACAACAGGGGCAATAGCGCTTGGCACCGGCTGTCGGTTCCGCAACCGAAACGGGTGAAGGATGTTTAGGCGATCTTTTCCGCGTAGATCATCCGGCCGCCGGCGAGCTGCCGCATCACGTCCCACTGGCTCTTTCGCGGCATCGCGAAGCAGCCCTCGGACCGGCCGAGCATCCCGTGTGCGTCGATCATTCCCGGTTCCGCATACCAGGCATTGTGGATGACGATCGCGCGGGCCATCGCATTATTGTTGGTCCAGTCGAGGCCGTTGACCTTCATCGAAAGCCCGTACTTGCCCTCGTAATAATCGTCGGTCGTATAGGTGCCGTTCGAAGTCGCATGGCTGCCGAAGTCGTTAGAGAAGCGCTCGAGATAGCCCGAATGGTCGGGATCCGACCCGCGACCGTGGGCAACCAGGTAGCTCTCTGCCGTGCCGTTCTGCAGGTCGACGACGTGGAAGCGCTCCTCATTCGAGGGCCTCGTGAAGTCAACGATCCCGATCTTGTCGCGATAGGCGATCCGGTGCTGCTCCATTGCCGCCTTGGCGCGCTGGAATAGCTGCGGGTCGATGCCTGTCGGAGCAAGCGGAAGCGCCGGCTGCACAGGCTGCGGCAGCGGGGTGGCGGGGCTCAGGCGGCCGTCAGTCGTCCCATAAATCATGTTCGGAAGGCCGACACAGCTCGCTGCAGATGAGAAGACGGCAGCGCCGGCGCCAACGGCACCCCAACGCAGCAACTCACGCCGATTCAACGACTTTTGCACCCCAACGCTCATGCAGGCTATATATCAGAGGAAAGGTTAACGCGGCCCAACCTTTCGTTAATAGTTTCCCTGTTCACCGCCTTTGCGGCTCGCTTCGCCGCACTCGACGCCAACGCATTGTGCTTGATGTGCCAACCTACCACTGCTAAGGGCCCGCCGCCGCCGCAGGCACGCTTGCGGCGAAGAGACTAGTGCGCTCCGCCAAGCCACGGAGCCTCGCTGAGGCAGAGGCGTTGTTGGGACGGGGTTCAATTCGAGAGGAGTTTGACGGGCCGTTTATGCAGATCATCGTTCGCGACAATAACGTCGACCAGGCGCTGCGCGCGCTGAAGAAGAAGCTGCAGCGCGAAGGCGTCTACCGCGAGATGAAGCTGCGTCGGCACTACGAGAAGCCGTCGGAGAAGCGCGCCCGTGAGCGGGCCGCCGCAATCCGCCGCGCCCGCAAGCTTGAGCGTAAGCGCGCCGAGCGCGAAGGCCGCTAGGGCCTTTCCCAAAGCGCTTTCCTAATTGTCGCGCCGGCGCTAGGCCCGCGGCATGTCCGTAAGCACTCTCGCCCACCCGCCGCGCCACGGCGCGGCGCTCACCAAATTCTGGCTGGCGATCCTGTTCGTGATCGCCGTCGGCGTCGGTCTTGCCTGGCTTGGCGCGGGGTCGCTTCGGCCGGAGATTACTGAATCCGGTCTTCAGTTCCGGGTGGTCAAAGAGGGCACCGGCGATCCGATCACCTCGGCCGATGCCGCAATTCTCGATTATGTCGGTTCGCTCGACGACGGCACGGTCTTCGACAACAGCGAGACCCATGGCGGCCCGCAGCCGTTCACGATGGACGCCGTCTTCCCCGGCTTCGCGGAAGCCATGGCGAAGATGCGCGAGGGCGGCCGCTACCACTTCACGATGCCGAAAAAGCTCGCCTTCGCCGACCAGGCGCCTGCCGGGTTCACCGGTGAAACGCTGACGTTCGACGTGCAGGTGCGCAAGGTCGTCCGCGGCGGCGCGGCGATGATGCAGCAGATGCAGGCGCAGCAGCAGGGACAGGCGGCGCCGGAACAGGCAGCGCCCGGGCAACAGCAGCCCTAAGAGCTATTTCGTGGGTGCCTGATCCGAGTGGGCCGGGCGGAGCGATGAACCTGCGCGCCCGCTCCGCAAAGCCTCGAACCAGCTGAGCGGGTTCAAAATCTGCGTCGTCCCGTCGAGCGAGAAGGTGATGAACTCGGCCCGTCCGCCGATATTCTCCCACGGCACGGGCCCGCCAAGTCCGTGGTCGGGATCGCCGGCCGGGAAGCGGCTATCTGCGCTGCGGTCGCGGTTGTCGCCCATCAGGAAGACCTGGCCCGGACCGACGGTCACCGGCCCATAATCGTCGCCGACGCTCTGGCCGAGGTCGATCGTGTCGTAGGTCGCCCCGTTCGGAAGTGTCTCGCGGACGATCGGAAGCCGGCAATATTGCTTGCCGTCGGGGCCTTCCGTCAGGAAGCCGGAGAATTCGATCCCGCAGGGAACGTTGGGGTCGACGGGGACCATGACCGGCGGCCTTTTTTCCCATTTCACCATCTGGCCGTTGAGGATCAGCCGCCCGCCGCGCACTTCGACCGTGTCCCCGGGGATGCCGATGACGCGCTTGATGTAATCTTCGCTGCTGTCGGGCGGAGTGACGATGACGATGTCGCCGCGCTTCGGCATGTTGCCGAGCAGCCGTCCCTGCCAGTGCGGGAAGATGTGGAAGCTTGGGCTCACCCAGGACCAGCCAAAGGGATATTTGCTGACGACCAGCCTGTCGCCCTTCAGCAGGACGGGCATCATCGATTCGGATGGGATGTAGAAGGGCTTGGCGACGAAGCTGTGAAACACGAGCACGGCGAGGAGGACCCAGATGAGGCCCTTGATCTCGCGCCAGACGGCCGCGCCCTTCCCCTCGTCCCTGGCCGGCTCGGCGTCGGGCACTTCGTCCTTCACGATTGCCGGGCTGTCTTCAGCCAATTCCATCTCCGTCCTTTCGGGTCACGAGCACCACGAATGCCTGCGCCCATGGATATTCGTCGGTTAGTGTCAGGTGAACGTCGATGGCGTGGCCTTCCGGAGCCAGCGCGTCAAGCCGCGCCCTGGCACCGCCGGTCAGCTTCAATGTCGGCTGGCCGGAGGGCAGGTTCACGACGCCGATATCTTTCATGAAGACACCCTGCTTGAACCCGGTGCCGACGGCCTTCGAGAAAGCTTCCTTGGCGGCAAAGCGCTTCGCCAGCGTTCCGGCACGCGTGTAGGGGCGGCGCGCGGCCTTGGCTTTCTCGACGTCGGTGAAAACTCTGTCGAGGAAGCGGTCGCCGAACCGCTCCAGCGAATTCTCGATCCTGCGGATGTCGCAGATGTCGGATCCGATTCCGATGATCATCGCGTCCTACTCATCTGGCAGCATCCATAAGCTCGCGCATCCGGCGGACGCTTCCATCGAGGCCGGTGAAGATTGCCTCACCGATCAAAAAATGTCCGATGTTAAGTTCGGCGATCTGCGGGATTGCGGCAACCGGCTGCACATTGTCGAAGGTCAGGCCGTGGCCGGCGTGCGGCTCGATCCCGTTCTTGACCGCAAGTGCCGCGCAATGGGCGATCCTTTTGAGCTCAGTCGCCCGTGCCTCGCCGTCCGCATGGGCATAGCGGCCAGAATGGAATTCGACGACGGGCGCGCCAAGGCGAAGCGCCGCTTCCACCTGCCGCTCGTCTGGCTCGATGAAGAGGCTGACTCGAATGTTGGCCCCAACCAGCTTGTCGACATAATAAGAGAGATGATCGTGCTGTCCGGCGGCGTCGAGCCCGCCCTCGGTCGTCCTTTCCTCGCGCTTTTCGGGAACGATGCAGGCTGCGTTCGGGCGATGGGCGAGCGCGATCTCGAGCATCTCCTCGGTCGCCGCCATCTCCAGGTTTAGCGGCAGGTCGATCTCCGCCATCAGCCGGTCGATGTCGCCGTCGGTGATGTGGCGCCGGTCCTCGCGAAGATGGGCCGTGATTCCGTCTGCTCCGGCCTTTGCCGCAATGAGCGCCGCGCGCACCGGGTCGGGATGTGTCCCGCCGCGCGCGTTCCTGATCGTCGCGACGTGGTCGATGTTGACGCCGAGGCGGAGCCGGCCGCTCAAGCTGCTGCGCGGCTCCCCGGCTTCACCGCCGGAATGTGCGCGAGTTCCGGTGGCAATTCGTCCGGCTTGTAGGCGGGGACATCGATCCTGATCAGCGGCGTATAGGGCACTCCAAGGTCGGCTGTTCCGTTGCTCCGGTCAACGAGCGACGCCTCGGCGATGACGTCGCCGCCGGCCGCGCGAACCGCATCAATCGCTTCGCGCGACGACAGGCCGGTGGTGACCACATCCTCGACCATGAGCACTTTGGTCCCGGGCTCGATGCGAAAGCCGCGGCGAAGGCCGAACGTTCCTTCGGGCCGCTCGAGGAACATCGCGGGCTTGCCCAGCGCACGGCCCATTTCATGGCCGATGATCACACCGCCCATCGCGGGCGAAATGACGACGTCGATCTGCTCACGGATGTCTGCCGGCATCTTGTCGGCAAGCGCGCGGGCCATTCGCTCGGCCCGCCTTGGGTCCATCAGCAGGCGCGCGCATTGCAGGTAGCGCGGGCTCCTGAGCCCCGAAGACAGAATGAAATGGCCTTCGAGAAGCGCGTCCGCATCGCGGAATTCCGCAAGAATTTCGTCGTCGGTCATTCGCGCCTTTCCACGGTGTGCTGCGGCCCAGCGGAATAGGCGTTGAACGGCGATGCTTCAACCGTCCGACAAGGGAGTTGAGGGACCGGGAACCCCAGCCTATAGAGGCCGCAATTCGGGGGCCGCTTTGGCGACTCTCCCCGATCAAATTCACTGTACCTCGGGGTGCGAATGAAACTCATTGGATGGGCAATTGCCCTAGCCGCAGCCATAGCGACACCCGCGGCGGCTCAGACGAACAGCGCAAGCACGGCGGCGGCCGCTCCTGCGAATACCATGGCGGCCGATCCCGCCGGAACCGGCCGTGCCGCGCAGGCCGCGACGACGCCTTTCCATTATGCGGCGCCCACGCCCGGCATCGGCGAACCCGTACCGGGCGGCTGGAGCACACAGGACCAGGTCACCGAAGTGGGCCGACAGGCGGCGAGCTTCCACGATATCTGGCTGCTCGGCATCTGCGCACTGATCAGCCTGATCGTGCTGGGCCTGCTGATCTACGTCATGTTCCGCTATCGGCGCGGCGCCAATCCGACGCCCTCCCGGACATCGCACAACACCGCGATCGAGGTCATCTGGACCGTCATCCCGGTGCTTATCCTGGTCGCGATCGCGATTCCGTCGATCCGGCTGATGCGCGCGCAATATGCGTTTCCGAAGGCCGACCTGACGGTGAAGGTGATCGGGAACCAGTGGTACTGGACCTATCAATATCCGGACAACGGCGGGATGGAGATCGTCTCCAACATCCTCAAGGAAAAGGGCGATCCGACGCTCAAGGCCGGAGACCGTTTCCGTACGGACGCGGATGGCCCGCCGCTTCTCGCCGTCGATGAACGGCTCGTAATCCCCGCCGGCAAGGTCGTGAAGTTCATCGTCACCTCGAACGACGTGATCCACAGCTTCGCAATGCCGAGCTTCTGGATGAAGATCGACGCCAACCCGGGCCAGCTCAATGAAACCTGGGCGAAAGTCGACCGGCCGGGTGTGTATTTCGGCCAGTGTTCCGAGCTTTGCGGCGCCAGGCATGGCTACATGCCGATTGCAATCGAGGCCGTGCCGCCCGAGCAGTTCGCCGCCTGGGTGGCATCGAAGGGCGGCACAATGCCGGGAGCGACCCCCGCAGTCGCACCTGCCGGCACTCCCCCAACCGCAACTCCGGCAGCGGCTGCGCCCAATCCGCCAACACCTTCGGCCGGCGACCGCGCCACGGCCAACGACTGATCGAGGACCTCTAGTCTTATGAGCACCATTCCCGCTGACGCGCTCCACCTCGAGCAGCCCGATCACGGCCATGCGGCCGATCATCACGATCACACGCCCGGCTTTTTCACCCGCTGGTTCATGTCCACGAACCACAAGGACATCGGCACGCTCTACCTCATCTTCGCGATCATCGCGGGGATCATCGGCGGGTCGCTTTCGGGGATCATGCGCTGGGAGCTGATGGAGCCGGGCATCCAGGTCCTCAACCGCGCCTGGCCGCTGGGCGCAGGCACCGCGAACTTCGACGAATGGACCCACCACTGGAACGTGCTCATCACCGCGCACGGCCTGATCATGGTCTTCTTCATGGTCATGCCGGCGATGATCGGCGGCTTTGGAAACTGGTTCGTTCCGCTGATGATCGGCGCTCCGGACATGGCGTTCCCGCGCATGAACAACATCAGCTTCTGGCTTCTCGTGCCGGCGTTCATCCTGCTTCTCGGCTCGACGATGGTGCCGGGCGGTAGCGGCCTTGGAGCCGGTACCGGCTGGACAGTCTATGCGCCGCTATCGACGTCAGGGTCGGCGGGGCCGTCCGTCGACATGGTGATCTTCTCGCTCCACCTTGCAGGCGCTAGCTCGATCCTCGGCGCCATCAACTTCATCACCACCATCTTCAACATGCGCGCGCCGGGCATGACCCTGCACAAAATGCCGCTGTTCGTATGGTCGATCCTGGTGACCGTGTTCCTTCTGCTGCTGGCGCTCCCGGTGCTCGCAGGGGCGATCACGATGCTTCTGACCGACCGCAACTTCCAGACGACGTTTTTCGACGCGTCAGGCGGCGGCGATCCGGTCCTTTACCAGCACCTTTTCTGGTTCTTCGGGCACCCAGAAGTGTACATCATGATCCTTCCGGGCTTCGGAATGATCAGCCAGGTCGTCTCCACGTTCAGCCGCAAGCCCGTATTCGGCTATCTCGGGATGGCCTATGCGATGGTCGCCATCGGCGTCGTCGGCTTCGTCGTCTGGGCGCACCACATGTTCATCACCGGCATGAGCCTCGACACGAAGATGTACTTCACCGCGGCGACGATGATCATCGCCGTGCCCACCGGCGTGAAGATCTTCAGCTGGATCGCAACCATGTGGGGTGGGTCGATCACCTTCCCGACGCCGATGCTATTCGCCATCGGCTTCATCTTCCTCTTCACCGTCGGCGGCGTGACGGGTGTTGTCCTCGCGAACGGCGGCATCGACACGTACATGACCGACACTTATTATGTGATCGCGCACTTCCACTACGTGCTCAGCCTCGGAGCGGTGTTCTCGCTCTTCGCCGGCTTCTATTACTGGTTCGGAAAGATGAGCGGGCGCATGTACAACGAGTTCCTCGGGAAGGTTCACTTCTTCCTGATGTTCATCGGCGTAAACACCATCTTCTTCCCGCAGCATTTCCTCGGTCTCGACGGAATGCCGCGGCGTATCCCGGACTACACGCCGGCCTTCGCGGAGTGGAATTACGTTTCGTCGGTTGGCTTCATGATCACTGGCGCGGCGATGGTCGTCTTCTTCATCAACCTTGTCTACTCGCTGGTGGCGGGTCCCAAGGCTCCCGGCAATTACTGGGGCGAGGGAGCGACGACGCTGGAATGGACTCTTCCGAGCCCGCCGCCGTTCCACCAGTTCGAGACCTTGCCGAAGATCGACTAGGCATCGACGACCAATTCAACAGGCCCGTCCTGCCATCGCAGGGCGGGCCTTTTTCTTGGCATCCGACCTAGGGGATATACCGACTGACTTGGGTTTCGTGCCGAGGCATCACCCGGCCATGAACACCGCACATCTCGCGTTGCTCGCGCTCGGCCTGGGGGTGGCTGTTCCGGCCACCGCGCCGGGGGTCGACGCTCTCCACCCGACAATCCTAGAAAAGGCAGTCCAGCTCAGGAATGGAGAATTTGTTTGGACCCCCGAGCTGAGCCCGTCGGGCCCGGCGCTCTTCGTCGTCAACCTGCAAACCCAAAGGGGAGTGCTGTTTCGCAACGGCGTCCCCATTGCTGCAACGACCATTTCGTCGGGAAAGCCGGGCAACGAAACTCCTACGGGAGTCTTCACGATCCTGCAGAAACGCAAGGAGCATTACTCCAGCACCTATAACAATGCGCCGATGCCGAACATGCAGCGGCTCACCTGGCAGGGCATTGCGCTGCACGCCGGCAAGCTACCGGGATATCCGGCTTCGCATGGCTGCATCCGTCTCCCCCACGAATTCTCGACATTGCTGTTCGGCGCGACCCAAGTCGGAATGACCGTGGTGATTACAAAGATCGGCGCAGTTCCGGCGCAGTCGGCCTCACCCGCGGTGGCCACGCCTGCGCCGGCTTCCTCTCTGCCGCTCTCGAACGCCTCGTTCGACTGGCATCCGGAGCGTTCGCCCGCCAATGCAGACAGCATGGTCTCGGTCGTCGTCAGCGCCGCCGACCAACGGGCGGTGGTCCTTCGCGACGGCGTGGAAATCGGATCCGCCCCGGTTCGCGTAAGGGGCCCGCTAATGCCGATGGCCTATGTTCTCAGCGCTTGGGATTCGAGCGGCCAGCATTGGCTCAAGCTTCAGTTCGCAGGGCCCGGCGAAGGGATGGAAGTCTCGTCCGAGGAGGGGAAGAGGTTCGAGGCGCCGATGATGTTCCGGCACTCGGTCGCCACGGTACTCAGGCCCGGAAGCGTCGTCATCGTCACTCCGGAATCGCTGAGCGCCGGCAGCACCGGACGCGGCCAGACCGTGATCGAGGACGAAGAAACGAGCCAGCCGCAATAAGAACTCGCCTGAAGGGCGCCGCCTTTGACTTCCCCTGATCCAGGCACCACATTCCAGATGCCATGACGAAAGCCAGAACGCTCCGATTCACCGTCCACGGGGGACAGATTCCGGCGCGAGCCTAGCCCCGGGTCGCGGCACGCGCAGCCCGGGGGCGTCTCGTTTAATCCCAGCAAACCGAGTGAAGACATGGTCAATTCCAAGACGGGCGAAGCGCGCCCGCAAATCCACCTGCTCGCCTCCGAATCCGACCTGGTTGCAGGCCTTGCTCTCCAGGTCGAGCATCGCCAGCCGGCCGTTGCGGCGATGCTTCTCGACGAAATCGAACGTGCTCAGCTGCACGATGTCGAGACCCTCCCGGAGGATGCCGTAAGGCTCGGCTCCGACGTCGATTTCGTGGACGAGAAGACGAGCCAATTACGAAAGGTGCGGCTCGTCGTGCCCGCGCTCGCCAACATCGCCGAAGGACGGATTTCCATTCTCACACCGATGGGAGCCGCGCTTTACGGCGTCCGAACAGGCGACAGCATCGACTGGCCCGACCTCGACGGAAGGTCGCGCCGGATCCGGATCGTGCGTGTGGCTCAGGATTCCACCGATGAGGCGGCACTGGCCGTCAATTAAGGGCGCGTCGGCTCCTTATTTCGTGACCCGCTCGACCTTCAGGATCTTCACCGGCGGGTCGAGCATCTGGCCTTTCATCGGACCTTCCCCCTTCGTCGGCGAAACGGGCGAGGCGAGGATCCTTTTCACGACGTCCATGCCCTCGATGACCTGACCGAAAGCCGCGAAGCCATGGGGGCCGTCGAACGCCGGGATGTCGGTCGTCTCGATGAAGAAATCCGCCTGCGCCTTGCCGGGCTCGAAGTCGGCCATAGCGATTGCTCCGGCCTTGTTCTGGATACCGGTCCTCTCGGAAGATTCGAACGCGACCGGAGGATTGAGCTTGGCGGCGTCGCTCGTGATTCCGCCCTGGATCAGCCCACCCTCGCCATAGGGCATCGCACGATAGAAGCTCTCGCCGTCGAATTTGTGGCTGTCGACGTAGCGCAGGAAGTTCGCCGTGGTCAGCGGTGCGTGCAAGTGATCGAGGGCGACGACGATGCGCCCGGCGGTGGTGTCGATTTCGACCGGCACGAAGTCCGAGTGAATCGGCGGCTTGATTAGGTCGGCCGACCTCGTCTGGGCGAAGGAGGCAGCGGAAATGGCCGCGAGGACCAGTGCGATTCGGTTGAGCATTCCTGCTTTATAGCGAGGCTTTCCCTCTAAGGACCAACTCCTTATAGGCGGCGCGTGCCCGCCATGCAGATGACGAAACCAGCCGCGCTGCCCGCCGACTGGCGCGATCTCTACGCGCTGACCAAACCCGGCGTGATGCGCCTTGTCGTATTCACGGCCCTGTGCGGACTTTTGGCCGCGCCGGTGATGCCACCGCTCGTCATCGGCTTCACGGCGATCCTCTGCATTGCACTCGGCGCGGGGGCCGCGGGGGCGCTCAACCAATGGTATGAGGCCGACCTCGATTCGAAGATGAAGCGCACTGCAAATCGCCCGCTCCCGGCCGGGCGTCTCGACCGCCAGACCGCGCTTCATTTCGGCGTCGGGCTCGCTTTCTTCTCCGTCATCCTGATGGAGCTTGCGACCAACGCGCTTGCGGCGCTCCTTCTGGCGGCATCGATCCTCTTTTACGTTCTCATCTATACCGTCTGGCTGAAACGCCGGACGGCTCAGAACATCGTGATCGGGGGTGCCGCCGGCGCCTTCCCACCGCTCATCGGGTGGGTCGCTGCGACCGGCCGGATCGACCTCCTTCCGGTGCTGCTGTTCGGCATCATCTTCCTGTGGACTCCGCCGCACTTCTGGGCGCTCAGCCTCTTCGTCCGCTCCGATTATGCAGCCGCCAACGTGCCAATGATGCCGGTGATCGCGGGAATCGCAGCGACCAGGCGGCAGATCCTGGTTTATGCAGTCATCATGGCTGTGGCGGCGGTCGCGCCCTGGCCGCTCGGTCTCACCGGATGGATCTATGGAGTAGCAACCGCAGTCCTGGGCGTCGTGTTCGTCGCCTTCGCCGTCGCCGTCGCTGCCAATAAGGCTACGGAGCCCAAGGAGATGGGCGCGGAGAAGCGCTTGTTCGCTTTCTCCATCCTCTACCTTTTCGCCTTGTTCACGGCGCTGGTCGCCGATCGCTGGCTGTTGCCATGACGAAGGTCGAGGAACCGAAGCCCGAGGCGGAGCTGATTAGAGCCAGGCAGCGCGAGCGGGCACGAATCACGGCCTGGCTTCTGGGCGCTTTCGTCGTGCTGATATTCCTGATCACTCTGGCCAAGATCACGACCGCCAGATGAGCGCCAGCACGAACCGAAATAACCGGACCGCGGCGATCATGGCCATATTCGGCCTGCTGATGCTCGGCCTCGCCTTTGCATCCGTGCCGCTCTACCGGGTTTTCTGCCAGGTGACCGGCTATGGCGGGACCACGCAGCGTGCGGAAGTCGCTCCTGGGGCGGACCTCGCCGAAGGCAGGATCGGTGTCCGCTTCGACGGCAATGTAAGCAACGGCCTGCCCTGGAAGTTCGAGCCCGAGCAGGAAACCGTCCGTATCGTCCCCGGCGCCCAGACGAAGATCTTCTACCGCGCGACGAACATGGTCGCTCGACCGACAACAGGCCAGGCGGTGTTCAACGTCACCCCCGCCGAGGTCGGCAAATATTTCTCCAAGATCGAATGTTTTTGTTTCACCGAGCAAACGCTCAAGGGCGGGCAGTCGGTGGATATGCCCGTCGTCTTTTTCGTCGATCCCAAAGTGCGCCAGGACCCCGACACAAAAGGCGTCGACGAGATCACGTTGAGCTACACATTTTATCCAGTGGAAAGTGACGGCTCGGGAAGCTAGGGCCGATCGCAAAGAGTTACGAGGGAAGAGTAATGGCGGCGACGAAGAACCACGATTACCATCTGGTCAATCCGGACCCCTGGCCGATCATCGGCGCCTTTTCGGCGCTCGCATTGTTCGGCGGCGCGGTTCTGTGGTTCCACGAAAACCCCTATGGCGTTCCCGTCATGGTCGCCGGGTTCGTGATGGTTCTCATCACGATGTTCAGCTGGTGGAAGAACACGATTACCGAGGCGCACGAGGGGTATCACACGCCCGTCGTCCAGCTGCACCTGCGCTACGGGATGATCCTTTTCATCGCCTCGGAGGTGATGTTCTTCCTTGCCTGGTTCTGGGCTTTCTACAGCTCGGCGTTGTTCCCTTCGGCGGTCGATGCGGTCGGCGGTCAGTGGCCGCCAAAGGGCGTCGAGGTCCTGAACCCGTTCGGCTTCCCGCTGCTCAACACGCTGATCCTGCTCTGCTCGGGCACGACGGTGACCTGGGCGCACCATTCGCTGATCCACGGCGACCGCCAGGGCCTGAAGCTCGGCCTTCTCCTGACCATCCTCCTCGGACTGACATTCACCGGCGTCCAAGCCTGGGAGTATGCGCACGCCCCCTTCGCCTTCAAGGGCAGCATCTACGGCTCGACCTTCTTCATGGCGACCGGCTTCCATGGCTTCCACGTGATCGTCGGGACGATCTTCCTGATCGTCTGCCTCGTTCGCGCCAACAAGTGCGACTTCACGCCCAAGCAGCATTTCGGCTTCGAGGCGGCCG
>Ga0207701_10003276_pt1 | contig 16663 bp, 12 predicted proteins | sample KBSSwiSSwithPhiX_FD_184294 | JGI IMG/M metagenome (GOLD analysis project Ga0207701, IMG submission 184294) | Switchgrass rhizosphere bulk soil microbial communities from Kellogg Biological Station, Michigan, USA, with PhiX - S5 (SPAdes) (version 2) | ecosystem: Environmental > Terrestrial >... | reverse complement strand
CGGCATAGCTCAGTTGGTAGAGCAGCGGTTTTGTAAACCGTTGGTCGTGGGTTCGATTCCTACTGCCGGCACCCGTTAACGCGCCGGGGGGCGCACCGGGAACATTCGGTGCTCGGCGGATATCGGTAAAAAAAGTGGGATCGACGAAGCTGCACGAAGGAGGTTTCGGCCGCCGTCAGCGCGCGCGCGCGGCACTCTACGCTCGGCTCCGTCGCGAGGGCGCGCACTAGCATGCCGCTCGTCGCGTTCAAGCCGACGAAGGCGCGGCTCGTCATCGAGCAGGGGCGCGAAAGCGTCCTCGTGATGCGCGTCGTCGTCGCGAAGGGCGAGACCGTCGCGCTCGCCGTGGGCGGAAGGCTCGAATCGATGGCTGGGTTTCTGCGCATTCGCGAGCGCAGGGAGGAGCGCGGCCGCAACGAGAACAAGATTGTCGGCTCGCTGGTGTTCGTCCCGGCCGCCGGCGATGGCAACGATCGCAACCCGGCGAACTTCCAGATCAACATCACCATGTCGGCCGCGAAATTCGAAGCGCTGCTGAAGGTCGCGATCTCCGGACGCCTGCCGTCCAAGTTCTTCGTCAATGCCGGCGACCGCGTCTCCGCACGCGAGACGCGCGGCATGGGCTATGCGATCCGCGCCGGCGTGCGCACCAAATTCTGGGACAACAAGCGCTATCGCTCGCTGCAGGTGACCAACTTCTCCGTCATCCTGCCCATCAGTGTGCCCGATGCCCCCGAGAGCCAGCCGTTCGAGGAAGATCGCGCGATGGCCGAATCGCTCTCCAGCAACGACCAGGTCGCGGAGCTCGCCGACGAGTTCGCCGTGTTCCAGGGCGAGACGAAGAACGCGCTTACGGCCGTTGTGTCCGTGGTCGCCGTGATCGGCATCCTTTTGCTGTTCATCAATCTGGTGCTGATCATAAAATAGCGACCCCGTCCCCTTTCCGGATACGCACTCGATGAACCAGCTCGATTTTCGCAACAGGACCGCCGTCATCACGGGCGGCGCCGCGGGCATCGGACTTGCCATTGCGCAGCGGCTCGGGGCGAGCGGAGCTGCAGTGGCGCTGTGGGATCGCGACGCGTCGGCGCTCGAGGCCGCGAGTGCCACCTTGCCGCGCGGTGCCATCACGCACGCGCTCGACGTCGCCGACGCCGCCTCCGTCGCGCGCGCGGCGGACGCAACGGCGACGGCGCTCGGCCGCATCGACGTGCTGGTCTGCTCGGCAGGGATCACCGGCCCCAACGTGACGACATGGGAGTATCCGCTCGACGCGTGGCACCAGGTGATGGACGTCAACGTCAACGGTCTCTTCTACTGCAATCGCTCGGTCGTGCCGCACATGTTGAAGACCGATTACGGCCGCGTCGTCAACATTGCCTCGGTCGCCGGCAAGGAAGGCAATCCTAACGCGTCGGCGTACAGCGCGTCGAAGGCTGCGGTGATCGGGCTCACGAAATCGCTCGGCAAGGAGCTCGCGAAGACGGGCATCCGCGTTAACTGCGTGACCCCGGCCGCGGTGCGCACGGCGATCTTCGACCAGATGTCCCAGCAGCACATCGATTTCATGCTCTCGAAGATTCCGATGGGGCGCTTCGGGACGGTCGACGAGATCGCGGCACTCGTCTGCTGGCTTGCGAGCGAGGACTGCTCGTTCTCGACCGGCGCGGTGTTCGACGCGTCCGGCGGCCGCGCGACGTATTGACGTTTCTGCCTCGTGTCGCCGATGGGGCAAGACTCCGGCCTTCGTACCCCAGGCGCCCGCCGGCTTGCCTCACCTGCGACCCGCGACGAGCGCCGCTACACCGAGCTACCGCACGGCGAGCATGATTTTGCCGATGTGCTGCGACGATTCCATGAGTGCATGCGCGGCGGCTGCCTCGGAGAGTGGGAACACCCGATGGATCACCGTCTTCACCGTACCGGCCTCGAGCCACGGCCAAACGTTCTCGCGCAACGCCTTCGCGAGCGCGAACTTGCGCTCCGTCGGGCTCGCGCGGAGCGTCGATCCCGTTACGGTAAGGCGCCGCATCATGATGTGACGCCAGTCGACCTCGACGCGCCCGCCTTTCAAGAACGCGATCATCACGAGCCGGCCTTCCAGCGCCAGGCACTTCAGGTTCTTCTCGATGTAGTCGCCACCGACCATGTCGAGGATCACATCGACGCCGTCCTTGCCGGTGATCCGCGCGATCTCGGCGACGAAATCCTGCGTCCGGTAGTTGATCGCGTGATCGGCGCCGAGCGAGCGGCAATAGGCCGTCTTGTCGTCGCTTCCCGCAGTCGTGAACACCGTCGCGCCGAACTGCTTCGCAAGCTGGATGGCGGCGAGGCCGATCCCGCTCGACCCGCCGTGGATCAGCGCCTTCTCGCGCTGCTGCAGGCGCCCGCGGTCGATCAGGTTGTTCCAGACGGTGAAGTAGTTTTCCGGCAGGCTCGCGGCTTCCAGTGCCGAGAGGCCCTTCGGAATCGGCAGGCAGAACCCCGCGGGTGTCGCGCAGTACTCGGCGTATCCGCCGCCCGGCGTCAACGCGCAAACGGCCTCGCCGAATCGTGACGCCGGGACACCGGCCCCGCAGGCGACGATCGTGCCGGCGACTTCCAGGCCGATGATCGGCGATGCGTCCGGCGGCGGCGGATAGGTTCCCGCGCGCTGCGCGCAATCGGGCCTGTTGACGCCCGCGTGGCTGACCTCGATCAGCACCTCGCCTTCCTTGAGGATGGGCAGCGGTCCTTCGGCGATCGCGAGCACATCGGGCGCGCCGGGCTCGCGCGCGGCGACGTAGCGCATCGTGGAAGGCAGAGACTGGGTGGTTGACATGACGGCTCCCTATATTCGCGCGAGAATTCTAGCCGATGTGGAACGTGTCGCCTTCGCCCGTCGCTAATGTCGCCGCGCTACTCGAGCAGAGCGCACGTGCCTGGCCGGCACTGCCTGCTCTCGCCCTGGGGCGTACCACGCTTTGCGACTATCGGCAGCTCGCGAGGCGCGTGTCGCAACTCGCGTCCGCGTACCTGGCGGCGGGACTGCGCCGTGGCGACCGCGTCGCGCTCGTCTCGCGCAACCTGCCAGCGTACGTCGAAGCGATGTTCGCCTGCTGGTGGGCCGGGCTCGTCGCCGTGCCGGTCAATGCGAAGCTGCATCCGCGCGAGCTCGCGTTCGTGCTTGGCGACAGCGGCGCGAAATGGACACTGGTCGATGGTCAGTGGCGCACGGCTATCGAACCGTTGGCCGACGGCAACGATGTGCTTCGACGCGTCGTCGAGCTTGGCAGCGCGGAATACGAGCGGCTCGTCGCTTCGGTCGCGCCCATGGAGCTCGCCGCGTGCGCCTGGGACGATCCCGCCTGGCTTTTCTATACGAGCGGCACGACGGGGCGGCCCAAGGGTGTCGTCATCACGCACGGCAACCTTCGTGCGATGGCGACGGCGTTCGTCGCGAGCGTCGAGCCGATTGCGCCGGGTGACGCGCTGCTGCATCCGGCGCCGCTGTCGCACGGCTCCGGACTCTATCTCGTGCCGCACGTCGCGCGCGGCGCGGTAAGCGTGCTGCCGGAGTCGAGCGGCTTCGAAACCGACGAGATCTTCGCGCTGGTTTCCGCGTGGGACCGCGCCGGATTCTTCGCGGCGCCAACAATGGTGAAACGTCTCGTCGCCGCGCCCGGAATCGCCGACGCACGCCTCGATCGCTTGAAGGTCATCGTCTATGGCGGCGGACCGATGTACGTCGCCGACGCCAAGGCTGCGTTTGCGGCGCTCGGACCGCGGCTCGCCCAGATCTACGGCCAGGGCGAATCGCCGATGACGATCACTGCGATGAACCGCGCGGCGATCGCCGACGCGATCGCGCGCGGCGATGATGCGCGGCTCGGGTCCGTCGGCACGGCGCAGCTCGCGACGGAAATTCGCATCGCCAGCGGCGATGATCGAGCGGTGCCTACGGGCGACATCGGCGAGATTCTCGTCTGCGGACCCACCGTGATGCGCGGCTACTGGAACAACGAGGAAGCGACGCGAGCCACGCTCGCGAACGGCTGGCTGCACACCGGCGACGTCGGCAGCGTCGATGCCGACGGCTATCTGACGCTGAAGGACCGCTCGAAGGACCTGATCATTAGCGGAGGATCGAACATCTATCCGCGCGAAGTCGAGGAAGCGCTGCTGCTGCATCCGGACGTCCTGGAGGCGGCGGTGATCGGCCGCCCGCATGAAGAGTGGGGCGAGGAAGTCGTCGCCTTTGTCGTCGCGCGAGGGAGCAAGCCACCGAATGCCGACGCGGCACGACTGCTCGAGCGCGCGCTGGACGCGTGGTGCCTCGACCGCATCGCGCGGTTCAAGCGGCCGAAGGCGTATTGGTTCGTCGCCGAGCTGCCGAAGAACAACACGGGGAAAGTGCTGAAGACGGACCTCCGGAAAAGCGTTGCGTGAAACCTGTGACAGTGCACCGACTTCCGCTTTCGGCACATGCGGCCCCGGAGGAGTGTGCCGAACCTCGTTCCGAGGTGCCTCGCGCGCTCCCGAGCAGAAGGAGGTCGCGGTGAAGCCACAAGCCACGGCGCGGCAGCGTGATCAGCGCCGCCCCCCGCGAGCCCCTAGTACATCACCTTGACGTTCTCCGGCGCGAGCCATTCCTTGAGGCCCGTGAGCAGTGGGTCCTCGAGGTTCACTCGCCAGGTCTCGGGGAGCTCGAGCTCGCCGCCGATTCCGTGATTCGCGTACTCGACGACGATCGGGCAGCTGCCATTGCGGAACGGCGTCAGCATGTCGGCGAGCCGCGCCGCATCGGCGCCGCCATTGCATGCGAGGCGCAGGCCGCGCGCATATCGTTTTCTCGCGGCTGGAAGGTCGTGGATGGCATCGGCGACGATCCGCAATCCCTGCACCTGGCCATCTTCACCCATCCGCTGCATGACCTTGGCCTCGACGATGACGAGCTGGTCCTCGCGCAGTGCGTTTCTCGCGGCATCGTAGACCTCGTTGTAGACGACGAGCTCGGCTGCGGCGGCGCCGTCGTCCAGCGTGACGATCGCCATCTTGCCGCGCCGCGACGACTGGACGCGCACCGACATCACGATGCCGGCGATGAGCGTTGCCTCCTTCTTCGGCTGCAGCCCTGATAGCGGCAGCCGGATGAGCGGCGCGAGCTCCGGCGCGAAGGCCGTGTACGGATGACCGGAAAGGTAGAAGCCCAGCGCCGTTTTTTCGTGCGCCAGACGCTCGCTCTCCGTCCATTCGCGCACCACGACGAGCGACTGCGCGCCGTCGTCGCGCGGGTCGCCGAACAGCGAGACCTGGGCGGCGGCGCGCTCCGCCTTTTCGGCCTCGGTCAACGCAATGCCCACCGAGGCGAAGAGCATCGCCCGGTGGCGCTCGATGGCATCGAACGCGCCCGCCTTGATCAGCGCTTCGACCGCACGGCGATTGACGTGCCGCTTGTCGATGCGGCAGCAGAAATCGAACAGATCGCGGAACGGCCCCCCCGCTTCTCGCGCGGCGACAATCGCTTCGATCGCCTGCGCGCCAGTGCCCTTGATGCCGCCAAGCCCGTAGCGGATTTGGCTGCGGTCCACCGGCTCGAAGCGATAGTTGGAGGTGTTGACGTCGGGCGGCAGGATGGCAAGGCCGATACCGCGCGCGTCGTCGTAGAGCGCTCGCACCTTGTCGGTGTCGTCCATCACGAGCGAAAGGTTCGCGGCCATGAACGCCGCCGCGTGGTGCGCCTTGAAGTAGGCGGTCTGGTACGCGACCAGCGCATACGCGGCGGCATGCGACTTGTTGAAACCGTAGCCCGCGAATCTCTCCATCAGGTCGAAGAGCGCCGTCGCCTTGGGCTTCGACACGCCGTTCTTCTCCGCGCCCGCGATGAAGATGTCGCGCTGCTTCGCCATCTCCTCCTTGTTTTTCTTGCCCATCGCGCGGCGCAGGATGTCGGCGGCGCCCAGCGTGTAGCCGCCTATGACCTGCGCGCACTGCATCACCTGCTCCTGGTAGATCATGATGCCGTGCGTCGGCGCAAGGATCGGCTCGAGTCGCTTGTCCGGATACTCGAATGCCTCGCGGCCCGTCTTGCGCGCGGTGTAGCTCGGGATGAGATCCATCGGGCCCGGCCGATAGAGCGCGACCAGGGCGATGATGTCCTCGAAGCGCGTCGGCGGCGCGTGCGTAAGGAGCTCGCGCATGCCACGCGATTCGAACTGGAACACGGCAGCGGTGTTGGCCGTGCGGAAGATGTCGTAGGCGCCCTTGTCGTCGAGCGGCAGCGTCTCCAGCGTGACCGTGCTCGCCGGGTCGAGCCGCTTCACATAGCGCAGCGTCCAGTCGAGAATGGTGAGCGTCGTCAGGCCCAGGAAGTCGAACTTGACGAGGCCGACCGCCTCGACGTCGTCCTTGTCGAACTGCGAGACGAGCGCGTCGGAACCCGACTGCGTGTACAGCGGGCAGAAATCGGTGAGCTTTCCTGGCGCGATCAGCACGCCGCCCGCGTGCATCCCGACGTTGCGAGTGAGGCCTTCCAGCGCTTCGGCGAGCGACAGGAGCTCGCGCACTTCCTCTTCCTTCTGTTCGCGCTCGGCAAGGAGTGGCTCTGCTTCGCGCGCCTGCCTGAGCGTGATCTGCTTCCCCGGCTGGAACGGAATGAGCTTGGCGATGCCGTCGCAGAACATGTACGGCAGGTCGAGCACGCGGCCGACGTCGCGCACTGCGGCCTTCGCCGCCATGGTGCCGAACGTCGCGATCTGCGAGACCGACTCGGCGCCGTACTTCCGTTTCACGTAGCCGATTACGCGGTCGCGGCCGTCCTGGCAGAAATCGATGTCGAAGTCCGGCATCGAGATACGTTCGGGATTGAGGAAGCGCTCAAACAGGAGGCCGTAGCGCAACGGATCGAGATCGGTGATGCCGAGCGCATAGGCGACGAGCGATCCGGCGCCCGAGCCTCGTCCCGGACCGACGGGCACGCCGTTGCTCTTCGCCCAGTTGATGAAGTCCGCGACGATCAGGAAGTAGCCGGCAAAGCCCATCTGCACGATCGTCGACGTCTCGAATTCGAGGCGCGCGACGTATTCGGTCCGCTTCGAATCACACGTCGCGGCCTCGGGGTACAGCACGGCGAGCCGTCGCTCGAGGCCGGCTGCCGATTCGTGGCGCAGATGCTGGTCGAGCGTCACTCCCGCCGGCGTGGGGAAGTCCGGCAGGAAATTCTTGCCGAGCGGAATCGTGACGTTGCACCGCTGTGCGATCGCGACCGAGTTGTCGAGCGCTTCTGGAAGGTCGGCGAATGCCACGGCCATCTCCGCCTGAGTCTTGAAGTATTGCTCGGGCGTGAAGAGCTTCGGGCGGCGCGCGTCCGCGAGCGCGTAGCCGCCCGCGATGCAGACGCGGGCCTCGTGCGCGCGAAACTCCTCGCGCCGCAGGAATTGCACTGGATGCGTGGCAACGATCGGAAGCGAAACCTCGCCGGCGAGGCGAACCGTCGCCGCCACCAGCGCGTTGTCGTCGGCGCGGCCGGCGCGTTGCACCTCGAGGTAGTAACGCCCGGGGAAGAGATGCGCCCACGCGCGCGCCGCTTTCGCTGCGCCGGACGCATTGCCTTGCAGCAGCGAATTGCCGACCTCGCCCTCGCGCGCGCCCGAAAGCGCGATCAGCCCGTCCGTACCCTCCTGCAGCCACTCGCGCTTCAACTCCGCGCGGCCGCGATGCTGATTCGTCCGGAACGCGCGCGTTAGCCAGTCGGCGAGCCGCAAGTAGCCGGCACGAGACTGCGCGAGCAAAAGCGCGCGAAACGGCTGGTCGCGCTCCGCGTCGTGCGTGAGCCAGACGTCGCAGCCGACGATCGGCTTGATGCCTTCGCGCCGCGCCGCGCGGTAGAACTTGACGAGACCGAAGACGTTCGCGAGATCGGTGACGGCAAGTGCCGGCATCTCGTCGGCGCGCGCCGCGGCGATCGCGTCGTCGACGCGCACCGTGCCGTCGACGATCGAGAACTCGCTGTGCAGACGCAGGTGAACGAAGCGAGGCGCGGGCATGAACGCAATCGGAAGAGTGCTAGAATTTTACTCCGTTCATCCTCCGGCGACGGAGTCCCGAAATGCTTCCCTCTGCTGCAACTGCCCGTCGCGGCGCGTTGATTGCTCCCGTGCTGACCCTCGTCGTGCTTGGGCTCGCCGGTTGCGCGTCGGCGCCTCCCGACGTGGCGCCGCAACCACCGCCGGCGCTGCCGTCAGCGCCGCCGCTTCCCGCGAACAAGGAGCCTCCCGCGCCCAACGTGAACCTCTCCGGATTTCCGCTTCCGTATCGCCAGGGCTACGCGGACGGATGCGCGAGCGCGACGGGACCCGAGCGCAAGGACGCCGCGCGCTATGGCGCGGACGGCAACTATCGCACCGGCTGGACCGACGGCTTGGCGTTGTGCAAGAAAAAGTGACGCGCGCCGCGCCGGATTTCCCGGCGCGCGTGACGTCGCTGATCGACCAATGAAGCCCTATCGGTCGCACCGTGTCGCGCTGCGCGGCCTCGATTCCCATGTGCTCACCTGGGGCGACGCTGCTGCACCGAAGCTCTTCCTGCTGCACGGCTGGATGGACGTCGCGGCATCGTTCCAGTTCCTGGTCGATGCGCTCGTCCGCGAGCGCTACGTGATCGCGCCGGACTTGCGGGGCTACGGCAAGAGCGCCTGGCAGCCGCAGGGCTACTGGTATGCGGATTACGTCGCCGACCTGGAAGCGTTGCTGAACGCCTTCGCTCCCGGCGAGGCCGTGGACATCGCGGGACACAGTCTCGGCGGCAACGTGGTCCTCCACTACGCCGGCATACGCCCGACTCGCGCGCATCGCGTCATTTCCCTCGACGCGTTCGGTGTTCGGGCCGAGGATTCGTCCGCGGCGCCGGAGAAATACGTGAAGTGGCTCGATGCGCTCGAGAAGCCGCAGGGTTTCGCGACCTACGAGAGCTTCGACGCGGTAGCCGAGCGCCTGCAGAAAAACAGCCGGGGTCTTTCACGCGACCAGGCGACGTTTCTCGCGCAGCACTGGGCGGAAGAAGCGCCTGACGGCCGCGTGCGCCTCTCGTCGGATCCGCGGCACAAGCTGCCGTTCCCTACGGTGTACCGAATCGAGGAAACGTATGCGGTGTGGCGCAACATCACGGCGCCGACGCTGTGGATCGCCGCGGCCGACTCGAACATCCCGAAGTGGCTCGACGATCATCCGGAAGGGGAAGGCGCGGCGGACTCGTTCGATGTCGTCAAGCGCCGCTTCGCGCACATACCGGACGGCCGGCTGGTGACGATCGCCGACGCGGGTCACATGCTGCATCACGACCAGCCGGAGGCGGTTGCCGCGGCGATGGAAGAATTTCTCGAGTGAGCGAATGACATTTCGCGAACTCTCCGTGCAATCCGAGCGCGGCGCGTACCTGGCGCTCGTCGTGCTCACGCTCGTGTGGGGCACGAACTGGATCGCGATGAAGCAGGCGGTGACCTACGCGCACCCGGTGCTCTACAACATCGACCGCACGTGGACCGCCGTCATCGTGCTGTTCGCCGTGCTCGTGCTGCGGCGCCGTCCGTTGCTGCCCGAGTCGTGGCTCGCGGTTGCAGTGACCGGGTTTTTCCAGACGACCGTCAACATGGGATCGACGACGATGGCGGTCGCCGACGGCGGTGCCGGCCGGGCTGCGGTGCTCGTGTTCACGATGCCTTTCTGGACGGTGCTGCTCGCCTGGCCGATCCTCAACGAGCGGGTGCGCGGCATGCAGTGGGTCGCCCTTGCGCTCGCGCTCGCGGGGCTCGTGCTCGTCGTCGAGCCGTGGCGCTGGGAAGGCGAATTGACGTCCAAGGCGTGGGCCTGCCTCTCGGGATTCGGTTGGGCGTGCGGGACCATCGCGATGAAGTTCTTCCAGCGCACGCGCAACTTCGATCTCCTCAACTTCATAGCGTGGCAGATGCTGCTCGGCGTGCTGCCGCTATCGCTGTTGCCGCTCGCGCTACCGCTGCCGGAAACGCGTTGGACGATCCCCTACGTCGCGCTGCTGGCGGTGACGGGTGCAGTGGCCTCCGGATTCGGCTTCGTGCTGTGGGTCGGCGTGCTGCGTTTTCTTTCCGCCGGCACGGCGTCGCTCAACATGCTCGCGATCCCTGTGATCGCGCTCCTGTCTTCGATGGCGGTATTCGACGAAAAGCTTTCGCCCAGCGAATGGACCGGCATCGCCTGCATCGGCGCCGGTCTTCTCGTCATCTCGTTCCGGGCCTGGCTTGGGGCGCGCCGAGGCGAGCGTATGCCGCCGGAGCCGATCCCGCAGGAGGGCGGCTGACGATGCCGGATGCAACGGCGCCCGACATCGGCAAGCTCAAGATCGACCGCGGGCTAGCGCCGATCCGCACGTCGCGCCGCAGGAAGTGGTTATGGCTGGGCAGTGTCGCCCTCGTGGTGATCGCGGGCGGTGCGTGGTATGCCGCACAGCCGCACCCGGTCGAGGTCGCGACGACTGCCGTGGTCACTTCTTATCCGTCGCAGCAGTTCGTGCAACTCAATGCGACGGGCTACGTGGTCGCGCAAAGGAAAGCCGCGATCGCCTCGAAAGCCACCGGCCGGCTCGAATGGCTCGGCGTCGCCGAGGGCTCGACGGTGAAAGCCGGCGAGGTCATCGCCCGTCTCGACAATCGCGATGTCGTCGCGCAAGCGCAGAGTGCGCAGGCCGCGGTTCGCGCCGCGCGCGCTTCTCTGGAGAGCGCGAAAGCGGAAGAGCGCGACGCGAGCTCGCAGTTGAAGCGCAACCAGGATCTCGTCGTCCAGGGCTTCGTCTCGCAGGCGTCGCTCGACAGCGTGAAGATGCGGGCCGAGCGGGCGGTCGCCGGCGTCGCGAACGCGCAGGCGGCGATCTCGGTGGCCGAGGCCAACGCGCAGAACGCCCAGGTCGCGGTCGATTACACGCTCATCAGGGCGCCTTTCGACGGCGTGATCGTGTCGAAAGCGGCGAACGTCGGCGACATGGTGACGCCGTTCTCGTCGGCCGTCGATTCGAAGGGCGCCGTAGTCAACATGGTCGACATGAGCACACTGGAAGTCGAGGCCGACGTGTCGGAAGGGAGCCTCGCGAAAGTGAGAGTCGGACAGCCGTGCGAGATCACCCTCGACGCGTTGCCCGATGCGCGCTTTCGCGGCCACGTGAGCCGAATGGTGCCGACCGTCGACCGCGCGAAGGCGACCGTCGTCACGAAGGTGCGGTTCGACGCGATCGACCCGCGCATTCTCCCGGACATGAGCGCGAAAGTGTCGTTTCTCGCGCGGGAAGTGACCGCCGAGCAGCAGAAGCCGCTCCTCGCGGTAAACCCGGACGCGCTGGCTGCGCGGGGTGGCGCCACGGTACTGTTCGTCGTTCGCGACGGGAAGGTCGCGCAGGTGCCGGTTCAGCGCGGCGCGGCGCTCGGCGACGTGGTTGCCATCGAAGGCGCCGTCAAGCCCGGCGAGAAGGCCGTGCTGAAGCCTGCGGCAGAGCTCAAGGCCCTCATGCCGGTCAAGGTTGCGCAGAAGTAGCGCGCCACCGCGCTCGGGCTTCGCCGATGAACGATCCGGATGCCACTGCGGAAACGAAACTCCATCCGGCGCCCGCACCCCCGGTGCCCCTCGTGTCGATCCGCGAGCTCACGAAGTATTACGTGCGCGGCGACCAGGTGATTCCGGTGCTCGTGGGAATCAATCTCGACATCCAGGCGGGCGATTACGTCGCGCTTATGGGGCCGTCGGGCTCCGGCAAGTCGACGCTCCTCAATCTCGTGGCGGGAATCGACAAGCCGACTTCCGGCATCATCCGTGTCGCCGGGATCGACATCGCGCAGCTTTCGGAAGGCGATCTTGCCGCGTGGCGCGCGACGCACGTGGGCTTCATCTTCCAGTTCTACAACCTGATGCCGGTGCTCTCGGCGTACGACAACGTGGAGCTTCCGCTTCTGCTGACCTCGCTGTCGCGACGCGAGCGCCGCGAGCGCGTCGACACCGCGCTCGCGCTGGTGGGGCTCGCCGATCGCCGCGACCACTATCCGAATGAATTGTCCGGCGGACAACAGCAAAGGGTGGCGATCGCGCGGGCGCTGATCGGCGATCCGACGCTGATCGTTGCCGACGAGCCCACCGGCGACCTCGATCGCGCGACGGCCGAGGAAATCCTGCACCTGCTCGCGCGCCTCAACGACGAGGTGGGAAAGACGATCGTCATGGTGACGCATGACCCGAAGGCGGCCGAGAAGGCGCACCGCCTGATCCAGCTCGAAAAGGGCGTGCTGGTGACCTGATCCTCGTCGCGACAACAGCAAACGCAGCCGCGCGCGCCCGTTCTCCTGCAGTGCCGAGCTTTCAGCGCCGCTTTCTCTCTCCGGAATCCTGCGGCGGCTCGATCTCGAATCGGATCGGCTGTTGCACGGGCCGCGGGGGCGCCTCGGGCGGCATCCGCTTGCGCGCAGTGGCGCCTGCGACGTCCTTTGTCTTCGGCCGCCCTTCGAGCTTGCCTGCCGCAACGAGATCCTCGTCGATGTCGACGTCCTCCGGCGCATCGAGCACTTGCAGCAACAGCAGGATGTCCGAGTAAGTCGCCAACGGAAACCCGTTGCGTCGTCCCTCGCGATTGTCGTAAAGGAGGCGCTCTAGATAGGTGCGGCAATTCGGCTGGCGCCACAGCGCGACGACCTGTTGCTCGATCGCCGGAAAAATCTCGAGGCCGCCCGTCGCCAGGCCGCCGGGGGCCAACTCCTCCCACAGCGGCGCGCGCACATTGAAATGAATGTGGAACGTGTCCGCCAGCTTGCGGAATTCCGCACGGTCACCCTGCCGGTGGTAGAGGTCGAGCAGCATGAGCCAGGCGGCGGGCATCGACCGTGGCAAACGGCGAATGTGATCGAGCAGCACTTCGATCGCGCGGTCGTTGTGGCCGACGGCCATGTACACGCGCGCTTCCTCCGTGACGTGCGACAACTCGGACACCGCCAGCGCGTCGACGGCGTCGCGCGGCGGCACCGCGCTGTACATTTCGCGGCTCATCGCCGGGCTGACCGTGCGCCTGATCGGCATGACGAGGCCGGCCGCGGTATTGCGCAGCTGCGACGCCCCAGACAGCGTGTCCGCGCGGATCGAAGCCGTGCGCGTTCGCCACGACTCGTCGTGCGCCGCATCACGCCTGCGCTTCCACAAAAGTCCGGCCGCGATGAGCAGGGGGAGCCCGATGATCGTGCCGAGCAGCAACGCGCTCTGCTCCCACCACGAAGGCACGCGGGCGGGCGCCTCGATCTTCGCCGCGGCGGCCTCCGGTGCCTTCGCTGCATCCGCCGTCGTTTTAGCGGCCTCGGCGGACGCTTGCGTCCTGTCGGCGGGCGCCTTCGCGGAATCTGCGGGCGTCTTCGCCTCTGCTGCTTTGGCGGCTTGCCCGGCGGCAGCCTGGTCGGCCGCATTCTGCGCGCGCAGTTCGGTCTGCATCCGCTGGACCATGGCCGTCAGCTCGACGACACGCTGGCGAAGGACGGCGGTCTCCGCTTCGATCTGGTTCGCATGCTCCTGCCGCGCTCTTTCGCGATCGGCTTCGGTCGCGAGCGAACCGGGAAGCGCGTCCGGGCCGCCGCTCGAGACGGAAAGGCGCGGCCGCGCCGCGCTCTCCCGAGGCGGAGGCGGCCTCGGAGTCGTCCGGGGAGGCGCGGCACGCGCTTTGGCGGCCGCGTCCTTGTCCGGCGCTGCAGCGTCCGTCGAAGCCGCCACCACCCGCGCCGACCGCGTGGAGGTCCTCGGCGGTGTGCGCGGCTGCGCCGGCGGCTTCGCGGCTCGTCTCACCCCGGTCGGCGCCGGCTCCCGCGGGGTCAGACCTCGCACCTCGCGCGGCGACGGCGCGGCCGCGACGACTGCGGCGTCGATCGCCGGCGGATCCATGAACAGCGTGTACTCGCGCCGCACCGAGGTCTCGCATCCCGCCTGGAGCGTGAGCCGCACGACGGGATCGTGGATGGGTCGCGAGCTCGTGACGACCAGAGTCGTGCCGGACGCCGATCGCTCCACATTGATGCGGCCGAACACGAGCTCGGGCACACCGTCGGCGGTGCCCGTTCCGGATCCAATCCTGAAGCACTCGCCGGGAATCTCCTCGTTCTCGCCGAGGGTCACGGGCACAACCACGCGCAGCGACTGTCCCAGTGCCGACTGCTGCGTGATCGTGCCAAGGCCGACGGCGGCGGCGGAAAAGGGCGCCGCGAAGACGATCGCGGCAAACGCGACGTCGCCGAAGCGGCGCGGCCGGCGCGCGCCGAACGCGACCGTGCAGATAGGCGAGGACCGGCTCATGGAGTTGGACGCGACTGCCGGCGCGACCCACGCTTCATTTGTACCCGTCGTTCGGATCGCGCCGGAACGGTAGTTTAGACTATCGCGCCGTAGCGAAACGCGTGCGAAACGCGTCGTTCGCCCGCGCACATGGGCCGTACATGCTCCTGTCACGCCTCGTCGCCAAGAACGCGTTCCGGCACAAGCTTCGAACCGCGCTGACGGTCGTCGGCATCGTGGTCGCGATCACGGCCTTCGGTCTGTTGCGCACGATCGTCGACGCCTGGTACGCCGGCGCCAATGCGAGCTCAAGCGCGCGTCTCGTCACCCGCAGCGCGGTCTCGCTCGTGTTCTCGCTGCCGCTCACCTACGCGCAGAAGATCCGCCAGGTCGACGGCGTCAAATCGGTCTCCTGGGCAAACTGGTTCGGGGGCGTCTATATCTCGGAGCGCAACTTCTTCCCGCAGTTCGCGATCGACGCGCCGACGTATCTCGACATGTACCCGGAGTTCCTTCTCGCGGCTGTCGAGCGCAAGGCCTTCGTCACCGATCGCAAGGGCGCCGTGGTGGGACGCAAGCTCGCCCAGCAGTACGGCTGGAAAGTGGGCGATACCATCCCGCTGCGCGGCACGATCTACTCGGGCAACTGGAACTTCACACTGCGCGGCATCTACGACGCGGACAAGGGCGTCGACCAGTCGACGATGTACTTCCACTGGGAGTATCTGAACGAGTCGATCCGCAAGCTCTACCCGCGCCGCGCCGACCAGACGGGCGTCTTCATCGTGCAACTGAAGGACCCGGCGCAGGCGGCGGAGGTGTCGGCGGCGATCGACGCGATGTTCAAGAACTCGCTCGCCGAGACGCTCACCGAGACCGAAAAGGCATTCCAGCTGTCGTTTGTCGCGATGACGGAATCGATCCTGCTCGCGATCCAGGCCGTGTCGTTCGTCGTGATCGTCATCATCATGGCCGTGATGGCGAACACGATGGCGATGACCGCGCGCGAGCGCGGCTCCGAATACGCGACACTGAAGGCGCTAGGATTCTCCGGCGGCTTCGTCGCGCGTTTGATTCTTGCGGAGTCGCTCGGCATCGCGCTCTTGGGCGGTGCGCTCGCCATCCTCCTCACCGGGCCGATCGCCCGCGCGTTCGCGGACCGAATGGGAACGCTGTTCCCGATCTTTTTCGTGAGCGAGGAGACTATGCTGTTCCAGGTCGCCGCGGCGTTCGGCGTCGGTGTGGTCGCGGCGGCGTTTCCCATGTGGCGGACGGCGTCGGTGCGGATCGTCGACGGTCTCCGCGCGGTAGCGTGAGCGAGACGGGCACAGCCAAGGACCGCCGTGGGACTGCCCTTCGCGTACATCGCGCGCAACATCGCCCGGCGCCGGCTCACGACCGCGCTGACGGCGGGAGGCATGGCGCTCGTCGTCTACGTGTTCGCGACCGTGCTGATGCTCGCCGCAGGGCTCGAGGCGACGCTCGTCACGACCGGCCGGCCCGACAACGTCGTCGTGATCCGCCGCGCCGCGCAAACCGAAGTGCAAAGCGGCGTCGACCGGACGCAGGCGGGTGTCGTCCAAAGCCTGCCGGATATCGCGATCGGCGGCGACGGGCAAAAGCTCGTGTCGAAGGAAGTCGTCGTGCTCATCAACCTGCCGAAGCGCGAATCGGGGAAGCCGTCGAACGTCGTCATTCGCGGCGTCATGCCTGTCGGCGTCGACCTGCGGCCGCAGGTCAAGCTGGTCGAGGGGCGGATGTTTCGGCCAGGCACGGCCGAGGTCATCGCCGGACGCTCCATCGCCAGCCGTTTCCAGGGCGCGGGACTGGGAGAGACGTTGCGCTTTGCGTCCGCCGATTGGACGGTGGTCGGCATCTTCGATGCGGGCCGCACCGGCTTCGACTCGGAGATCTGGGGCGATTCGGAGCAGATGATGCAGGCGTTTCGCAGGCTCGGGTTCTCGGCGCTCGTATTGAGACTTGCAGACACGGAGCGCTTCGACGCGGTGAAGCAGCAGATCGAATCCGACCCGCGGCTTACGCTCGAAGCGAAGCGCGAGACGCGGTTTTACGCGGATCAATCCGAGATGCTGTCGAAGTTCATCAGCTACCTGGGCACGACGATCTCGATCATCTTCTCCGTCGGCGCCGTGATCGGCGCCATGATCACGATGTACGCGAGCGTCGCCTCGCGCACCGCGGAGATCGGGACGCTGCGGGCGCTCGGCTTCTCGCGCACTGCGATCCTCGTCGCGTTCCTCGTCGAGGCACTGCTGCTGGGAGCGATCGGCGGCATCGTCGGGCTCGTCGCCGCGTCGTTCATGCAGGCGCTCGCGATCTCGACGACGAACTTCCAGACGTTCGCCGAGCTC
>Ga0207701_10003273_pt1 | contig 16679 bp, 13 predicted proteins | sample KBSSwiSSwithPhiX_FD_184294 | JGI IMG/M metagenome (GOLD analysis project Ga0207701, IMG submission 184294) | Switchgrass rhizosphere bulk soil microbial communities from Kellogg Biological Station, Michigan, USA, with PhiX - S5 (SPAdes) (version 2) | ecosystem: Environmental > Terrestrial >... | reverse complement strand
GACCCCGAAGCGGGCCGGCTCGTGCCCGAGCAGGACGTTGGCGCCCACGTCCAGGTCCTCGGCCTGGATCAGCTCTTGCCGCACCAGCGAGACGCCGAGCGAGATGGCTTCGGCCGGGCTGCGCGGCGAGCTGCCGCCGATGGTGACCGAGCCCTCATCGGGCAGGTGGATGCCCGCGGCGACCTTCATCAGCGTCGACTTGCCGGCGCCGTTGCCGCCCACCAGGCCGACGATCTCCCCGGGCGCGACCTGGAAATCCACGCCGCGCAGCGCGACGACACCGCCGAAGGCCTTCTTGATCCCGCGCAGCTCCAGATTTTTCCGCGCGTCACCGCCGTTCATTGCTCGCGCAGCATAGTGGCGCGTTTCGCTGCCGGTCAATGGTCGCGTGCTTGACCGGCCGGATCGGCGCGTGAGAATGTGCGCGCGCAACTCTGAGCTCCCCTCCCTCACCGCGAGGACGTCATGACTGCCCACCGAATCGATGACACCGGCCACGGCGCGCGCGCCGCTCTGTTGCTGGGCCTGGGCGTCGCGCTGGCCGGCGCCGCCTGCAGCTCGAGCAACGGCAACGGTGGCGCGGGCGGCAGCGGCGCGGGAGGCGGCGGTGGCGCGGAGGCCGACGCCGCCGTCGACACCGGACCGCGGAGCTGCTCGGGCAAGGCGATCGCGCTCGGCGCCAACGTTCCGGCCAACGGCGATCAGGCCAAGGCGCGGGTCATGGTCGACTTCGGCGCGGCGCCCGGCGCAGGCGAGACCTCGGACCTGCCAATCGGCAACGGCCCGCGCACGCTGGAGCTGTGGGCCTTCGTGCCCGGCACCGCCTGGCGCGGCGACGCCAACACCGTGTTCGAGTACGGCGCGACCTCGCCGACCAACGGCGGCTTCGGCCTGGATTTCGGCGGCACCGCCGGAACCGTCGACCCCTACACCAACGGCAGCTTCGACAACGACAATCAACCCAGCGGCATCGCCGACTACATGACCGACCAGTGGGTGCACTTCGCGATGACCTACGACCAGACCGCGGTCACGTTGTACGTCAACGGCAATTACGCGATGGGCACCCAGGGAGCGCGCAAGACCGTCACCAACGGCGTGCTCAACACCGCTTTCAGCATGCTGACCATCGGCGGGAACCCGCGCGGCGCCTACTTCAACGGCTATATCGACGAGGTCCGGCTGTGGAACGTGGCGCGCACCCAGGAGCAGATCATGGCCAGCATGGGCCACACCCTGAGCGGCAATGAGGCCGGTCTGGTCGGCTACTGGAAGCTCGACGACGGCGACGGAACCGTTGCCAGGGATTCAGTGACCGCGGCGGGTCACACCGCGCACGACGGCGCCTTGATGGCCACCTCGCCGGCGATGTTGCCGACCTGGATTGACTCGAACGCTCCCATCAACTGTCCGTGATCTCGATACCGCACAGCGGATCGAATCAGCCAATTCCTCAGTCACAGCGCCAGATTAGCTACGGGCGCGCCGGGCTCCTCCCGGCCGACCCGAATTTGATAAACATCGACCAGATAACTCCTTGTCCGCCACCGGGGAGAAAAGGGAGAAAGCCATCATGAAAAATTCAGCGGTAGTTTCGACCCTGCCAGGGCACGCTCCGACACCGTCGGCGCGGCGCCGCGGGTTCTCCCGCCGAATCGAGGTGCTGCTGTGCGCCGGCCTGCTGGCCGCCAGCGCTGCCGCTTGCAGCAACTCCAGCGGCGGTGGCGGCGGAGGAGTTGGCGGCTCGACCGGCACCGGCGGGGCCGCCGATGTGCCGACCATCACCAGCGACATGTACGGGGCGTTCGACAACGCCTTCATGATCACCCCCTGCGGTGCGCCGGTGACCCAGGGCTACGACTGCCCCAACCGCCCCCCGGGCGGCGGCGCCTGTCCCACCGCGATGTGGCCGGGCAACACCGGCATCAACGAGCCGACCGGCAATACTTATACGGAGACCTTCACGGTCACCGCGACCGATCCCAGCAAGGTCTACGCGATCAGCTTGCGCGTGCGCGGCCAGGCCGAGGGTCGCACCTACGTCGGGGGAACCCGGCAGGCGACCACGCCCACCGATTACACCGCCACGGTCAGCGACATGCTGTACATCGGCGGCCAGCCCGGCACGACCCGCGTCGACTACAACGTCTTCGAGCTGCGCATCGTCCCGCCCGATGGCGCCGCCATCGCCGACGAGCCGCTGTACTACGCCTTCAACGCTGTCGACGCGCAGCACGAGGGCCAGCACATGAACTACCAGGTCGACGAGACCTTCACGATCAAGGTCAAGTCGGGCTTCACGCTCAACCTGACCAGCCACGACTCGAACTGCATCGCCATCCAGAACTGCGGGCCGGGGACGCCGTACAGCTACACGACCGCTGCCGATTGTCAGGCGCACGCCGCCACCGGGCCGCAGCCCTCGGTCCCCGGCGTGACCTTGCCGGCGGAGTTCCGGGGCATGGCGCTGGCCAATGGCGGAGCGCAGCCGTTTCAGACCCAGTTCCTGAACTTCAAGGTGACCAGCATCGTCGCGGAGTAGCCGGCGCCGACATTGGGGCGGCCGGGGGAGGCATCCCGGCGTGTCCGGCAGGTTTCATCGTCGGCCACCCGGCGTGCGCGAGTCGCGTCCCGGTCAGCGTCGTGGGTGGAGTGGGCGTCGACTCAGGACGACGCCAAACAACCGCAACCAACAGAGGACCTGCCGTGAAACCAACTCGCACATCTGTCTTTGTCCGAATGGCGGGGATGATCGTCGTCGCCGGCGCCGGCACCACGCTGGCGCGCGACGCCGCCGCCGAGGTGACCATGGTCAGCGCCCAGGGCTGGGAGCTGTTCAGCGACGGCCGTCTCGGGGGCTTCGCCAACTACACCCGCGGCGACGCGTTCCCCCTGAGCCTGGTCGATGCCGGGGGCAGCGTGATCCAGGCGCCTTTCGGCGGCGGCATCGGCACCAACGTCGATAGCAACTCCATCGCCGATCCGGCCAACCCGACCGAGCAGCGAAAGCTGGAGAGCATGCGGGTGCGCAGCGGGTTCCTCAGCAACATCTTTGGATTTGGCGTGCGCACCGCGCTGACGCCGTGGACCAAGGTCTCGGGCTACATCCAGTTCTGGGCCAACATCGAGTCCAACGGGGAACGCAAGTACGTGACCATGCCGGTCGACGTGCGCCAGGGCTTCGTCAGGGTCGACGGACTGTGGGGTAGCGTCACCGTGGGCAGGATGTTGACGCTGTTCTCGCGCGGCGCGGCCGACATCGACTTCCTGTACGGCCACGGCTACGGGGTGGGCTTTCCGGCCGCCGGCGTGGGCAGCGGCACCGCGGCCGGCCACGTCGGCACCGGGGTGCTGGGTCCGGGCTTCGCCTCGGGGGTGATCTACTACTCGCCGGTGCTGGCGGGGTTGCAGATCAACGTCGGGCTCTTCGATCCGGTCGCGCTGCAGGGCGCCTGGGATCGCACCAAGCTGCTGCGGCCGGAGTCCGAGATCACATACGATCGGGCGCTGGGCGCCCGCGCGCGTCTCCACCTGTTCGTCAACGGTGGCTACCAGAAGGTCTATCGCATCAACGAGCCCGACTCGACCTCGTCGGCCGCCTACGGCGTCGGCTATGGCCTGCGCGCCGAGGTCGGCGGCTTCCACCTGGGCCTGGCCGGTCACTGGGGGCAGGGCCTGGGCCTGACCTACGCGCTGGAGACCACCGAGGCCGCCTACGACTCCAGCACCCTGCACCGCCTGCGCAAGTCCGACGGCTACTACGCCCAGGCCCAGTACGCCCTCAGGCGGTTCGACTTCAACGCCGGCATCGGTATCTCGCGGGTCAAGCCGCTCGGCGAGGAGACCCAGATCATCAACGGCGTCCCGACCGTGGTGCCCGCCGACGGAGCGCCCTCGGGTCCCAGCATGACCCGGCAGAGCCTGATCAAGTACCAGCTGGGCATCTCGGCCGCGGTGGTCTACCACGTCAGCCCCGCGCTGCACCTGGACGTCGACTATTTCCGCGCCAACTTCCGCTGGCAGCTGGGCGAGAAGGAAGACGTCAACTTCGTCAGCGCCGGCATGACGCTGACCTGGTAGGGGAGAGGGAACGGAGTCGGGAACGGGAACGGACGGGAGTGGCTAGCGTTGCCACTTGGCTCGGCGGAGCGAGCCGGGGGTGACGTGCAATCTCCGGCGGAAGACCGCGCCCATGTACTCCTGGTGCCGGAAGCCCGCGCGCTCGGCGATCTCGGCGAGCGGGAGATCGGTCTCTTGCAGCAGCTCGCGGGCACGGGCCAGGCGCAGGCGGACGATCTCGTCGTGGACGCTGCGGCCGAGCAGGGCGCGGAAGCGGCGCTGCAGCACGCTGCGTGACAGGGGGACGATGCGCACGACGTCCTCGACGTCGATGCCGCGGCAGCCGTGCTCGCGGATGAAGCGCAGGGCTTGCGCGACCTCGCGGTCCTCGATGGCCAGGGCGCCGGTCGACTTCCGCGCCCGCACCTCGCGCGGCGGGAGAAAGAGGGGCTTCCTGGGCGCTGGGGCGCCGCGCATCAGGTCGGCCAGCAGGCGCGCCGCCTCGTAGCCCACCCTGCGGTGGTCGGGCCAGACGCTGGACAGCGGCGGATTGCTGACCTCGCACAGGGGACCGTCGTTGTCGACGCCGATGACGCCCAGGTCGTCGGGCACGTCCACGGCGGCGCGCCGGCAAGCCTCCAGCGTGTGGGGACCCAGCTGATCCGTGGCGATCATCAGCCCGGCAGGCTTGGGCAGCGCCCTCAGCCAGGCCGCCAGCGCCTGCTCGCTGTCTTCCCAGCGCTCCTGGCGGGCGGTCTGACGGGACATCGCGAAGCTGACGCAGGCACAGCCCGCGGCCTGGACGCGACGGGCGAAGGCGTCGCCCCGGCGCTGTGACCAGTTTTCTCCTTCGATCCCGAAGAAACCGAAGCGCCGGAACCCGATGTCCAGCAGATGCTCGGCGCCCAGACGGCCGATGGCCTCGTCGTCCACGTGCACCAGCGGGAAGGGCAGGCCGTCGACCACCCCCAGCACGTCGACGGTGGGCACCCCGGCGGCCGCCAGGGCGCGCGCGATGCGCTGGTCCTGCACGCGGGCGATGATGCCGTCACCCTTCCAGCGCCGCAGCCAGCGCGGTACCGACTGCTCCAGCGTGCGCGGCTCGTGCGCGATGGACCAGGGACCCTCCTCGCGCACGTAGCGCGCGATCCCCCGCAGGATCTCTCGACCGGGGGCCAGTGAGGTCTCGACGATCAGGGCCACCTTGGGCCACTCGGTCGTGGTGCTGGCGAGTCGAACCGGGGGGCGAGGCACGTGGCGGCAGTATACGGCACCAGCCGCCGCCCGGATCTCTCCAAAGATTGATCTGGAACCTCCTTGGCGAGGCGCCAGTCGGCGGCAAGAATCCGGCTCGTGGTTCCCCCGCTGCAGCCTGGTGTCTGTCCGCGGCGGATCGCGCTCGCTGTCGCCCTCTTCGCCGCGATCGGATGTGGTGGCGGCGGCGAGCCGCCGCTGGTCCCGCACACCGATTGCGCCGCGCTGGAAGCGGTGCCGCGCCGCCTGTGGCGGTTGTCGGCGCAGCAGTACGCCAACTCGCTCAAGGATCTGCTGGACCTGGACGCGGCGCCGGTGCTGAGCAACAACGGAGGCACGGCGGAGCTCGCGTTCTTCAGCGACGACGCCGCGGGCATCGACTCCAACTTCCAGTTCAGCATCTTCCAGGCGGTGCGCGCGAGCATGGCGCAGGTCGCCCCGCGCATCGCCAACCTGGCCGCGTGCAAGACCGGTGAAGCGCCCGCCGCGTGCGCGCAACGGTTCGCCGCCTCGTTCGGCCAGCGCGCCTTCCGGCGCCCGCTGGACGCCGAGGAGGTCGCCGGGTTGATGGGTCCCTTCAACGAGGGATTGGCCCAGGATTTCGACACCGGGATCAGCCTGATGGTCGAGGCGCTGGTGCAGTCGCCGTCCTTTCTCTTCCGCAGCGAGCTCGGTCCGCCCGAGGCGGTGGGCAGCGCCGAGACCACCAAGCTGACTCCCTACGAGACCGCGACCCAGCTGTCCTATTTGCTGCGAAACTCGATCCCCGACGCGCCCCTGCTGACCGCGGCCGGCAACGGGAGCCTGGCGACCGACAAGGGGATCGCCCAGCAGGTCGATCGCTTGCTGGCCCTGCCCGAGGTGAAGCAGAACCTCAGCCGGGTGGTGGGCGAGTGGTTCAACGTCCGCCAGGTCTTCAGCAAGACCAAGGCGGATAGCTATCTGGCGGCGTTGCCCGAGGCTGACCGCGTCCAGTCCCAGGTCCAGTCTGATCTCTACAAGTCGGCCCAGCTGTTCATCGACAGCGCGCTCTGGACCGGATCGCGGCGCATCACCGAGCTGTTGACCTCGCCCACGGTGTTCGTGAATGGGCGGCTCTCGGGCATGTACGCCATCCCCTATGGCGGCGCGCCCGACAGCTTTGGCGCGGTGACCCCGCCCGACCACCTGCGCGCCGGCATGTTGACCCAGCCGGCGGTGCTGTGGGGCCTTTCGAACCCCACCAACACCGCGATCGTCAAGCGCGGGCGCTTCGTGCACGACGACGTGCTGTGCCTGGATCCGGCGCCCGATCCCGGCAACCTGCTCAACGATCCCACCATCCAGGCCAAGCTGGCCACCCTGCCCACCGAGATCATGAAGTCCGACTACCGGATGGCGACCCCGCCGTGCAACGGCTGTCATGCGCTGATCGATCCCTACGCGCGGGTGCTGGAGAGCTTCGGTCCCAGCGGGGAGTACCGCACGGTCGCCGACGACCTGCCCGTCGATCCCACGGCCAGCTTCGGCGACCCGCTGCCGATGCAGACCATCACCGGCCCGCCCGCCTTCGCCACCGCCATCAACGACAACAAGCTGTTCACCCAGTGCGGTGTGCAGAAGATGACCAGCTACGCGATCGGACGGGTGGTCCGGTTCAACCAGACCTGCGAGGTACTGGACCTGCACGACGAGTTCCTGCGCACCGATCAATCGATCGCCAGCCTGTTCAAGAAGGTCGCGACCGCGCGCTTCATGCGCCCGCGCACCGGGGGGGCCCAGTGATCTCCTACAAGATGTCCCGGCGGTCTTTTGTACGCTGCGTACGCGCCGGCGGCTCGGCCGCGCTGCTGTTGCCGATGTTGCGCAGCATCGAGGGGCGCGCGGCCGGCGAGGCGGCGCCCCCGCGCTTCCTGATCATCCACCATCCGCTGGGCACGCAGATCGACCGCTGGCGGCCGCCGGGCGTCACCGCGTCCACCAAGAGCTTCACGCTGCCCTACATCAGCGCCCCCTTCGCGCCGCTGCAGTCGAAGATGATCATGATCGACGGCCTGCGCATCGTGTGCGCCGGCAAGAATGGCGGCACGCCCGGCATCAACACCCACGAGGGTGGGCTGGTGGCGCTGATGACCGGCCAGCAGAACCTGGGCCAGATCGGGATGCAGGACCACGTCGCCGGCGGCGCCTCGATCGACCAGATCTTCCTGGCGCGCTCCCCGCTGCTGGGCGGGCCCCAGACCGCCAGGCCGACGCCGTTCTCGTCGCTGCAGCTGGCCGCCGACATCCGCTCCGACCGCGACGAGGTCGCGCCGCGCGTGCTCTCTTACCTGGACCCGATCCCCAATCAGACCGACCTCAACAAGGCGCGCCAGCCGCTGATGCCGGAGACCCAGCCCATCAATATCTTCAGCCGGATCTTCGGCGGCGGCATGCCGACCGCCGACGTCGAGCGCTATATCCGGCAGAAGAAGAGCGTGCTGGATTTCATGCGCGCCGACCTGGCGCGGCTGCGCCGCCTGGTTCCTGCGAGCGAGACGGTGAAGCTGGACGCCCAGGGCGAGGCGATCCGCCAGCTGGAGGCCAGCATCCAGGTGTCGATGGGGGCCGCGGGCGGGGCCTGTCTCAAGCCCGATATGCCGATGTCCTTCGACATGACCGGGGCGGGGGCCAGCGGGACGCTGGCGCCCACCGGGCATCCCAGCACCCTGAGCGGGGTCGACTACTACGTGGCCGGCGGGCGCAATGATCCTACCGTGGCCGGCGATCACCCGCACTGGCAGCTGGGCATGTTGCAGCTGGGGATGATCCGGGCCGCCTTCGCCTGCGATCTGGTCCGGGTGGCGACCTTCATGTGGTCGGCCGGCACCAACTGGGTGGTCTTCCCGGGCACGTTCAACGGCAAGACCATCGGGGGCGGCCTGCAGTCGACCCCGCACCATCCGCCCAGCCACGCCACCGATCAGGCGACCGCGGCCTGGCTGGCGGAGATCGACAACTGGTACGCGCAGCGCACCTCGGAGGCGCTGCAGGCGTTCGACGCGATGATCGACGTCGACGGCAACAGCCTGCTCGACAACACCGTGGTGGCCTACGTGTCGGAGATCGGGCGTTCTTACGACCACGACCAGCGCAACGTTCCGTTCCTGCTGTTTGGTGGCAAGAACACCCGGCTGCAGACCGGACAGTTCATCAAGATCACCAGCGGTCCCCAGGTCGGGCTGGATGGCATGGCCAGCAACCGTCCCACCAACGATGCCTGGCTGGCGCTGGCGCCGATCTTCGGCATCAACGACCTGACCAGCCTGGGAGGCCCGACGCAGTTCTCGGGCGTGCTTCCGGATGTCCTCAATCCATGAGCGCTCTGCCTTTGGAGCACAACCACAGGACGAGTTGGTTCCAGCGGGACGCTCAGTGATGGTACACCTACGCGCGAGCCGGGAACGACGTCCGGAAACCACCCCCGCAACGGGGCGCCGACCGATCGAAGCTTTGGGACGACGCGCGCGCTTCGTTGCAGGACCTCTCAAACGCCACGGAGGCATGATGCGAATTTCGAGTCTTTGGCAAGGATCCAGCGGCGGCGCTGCGGCGCTGGCCCTGACGTTGGTCTGCGCAGGCTCGCTCAGCTGCAAGAAGAGCGCGGAGGCCCCCGCGGCCCCGTCCGGCGCCGAGCAGCCGTCCGGCGCTGCCGCCAAGCCGGCCGGGACCTACCGGTTCGCCTTCGTGACCAACAACTCGTCGGACTTCTGGAACATCGCTGAAAAGGGCGTGCGCAAGGCCGAGAAGGAGCTGGGCGTCAAGGCCGTGGTGATGCGGCCGCTCAAGACCGAGGTCGGCGAGCAGCAGCGCTTCATCGAGGACATCCTGGTGCAGGGCTTCGATGGGATGTCGATCGCCCCGATCAGCCCCGACCCGATGACCCCGCTGCTCGACCGGGTGGCCGAGAAGATGCCGGTGGTGTGCTTCGACGGCGACGCGGCGAAGTCCAAGCGCAAGGTCTACGTCGGCACCAACAACGTCGAGGCCGGGCACGCCGCCGGTGAGGCCGCCATCAAGGCACTCAAGGCCGCCGGCGTCAGCAAGGGCAAGGTGGCGATCTTCGTCGGGCGCATCGAGATGCAGAACGCCATCGATCGCAAGCAGGGCGTCGACGAGACGCTGGGCAAGCAGCCCGGCATCGAGATCCTGCCCATCTTCCTGGACCACGCCGACCGCTCCAAGGCCAAGAAGAACGTCGAGGACGCGCTGGCCCGCTACCCCGACCTGGTGCTGACCATCGGCCTGTGGTCCTACAACGGGCCGTGCATGCTCGACGCCGTGCGCGCCTCGACGCGCGCCAAGAAGCCGGTCATTGTCGCCTTCGACGAGGAGGAAGAGACCCTGAAGGGCGTGCAGGACGGCATGATCTCGGCCACCATCGTGCAACGGCCCTTCCAGTTCGGGTACCAGTCGATGAAGGCTCTCAAGGACCTCAAGGACGGCAAGACCCCGCCGGCGATCATCGACACCGGCATCACCACCGTGACCAAGGAGAACCTCACGCAGTTCTGGACCGAGCTGCGCGAGCTCAAGAAGTGACCTCTCCGCCGGTCACCACCGCCGAGACCGCCACCGCCACCGGCGGCGGCCAGCAGCGTCCGGTCGCGCCGTCCTCCGGGCCCGCGACCGGCTTGCGCGCGGCGGGCTTCAACCTGGGGGCGATGAAGAAAGAGCTGACCATGCTGGGCGTGCTCATCGCCCTCGCGGTCATCACCGCCGCGCTGAACCCGCTGTTTCTGGGCGCCGACAACCTGCGCAACAACGTGCGCCACATCTCCCTGATCTCGCTGTTCGCGCTGGGCGAGGCGGTGGTGATCATCGCGGGCGGCATCGACCTGTCGATCGGCTCGGTGATCTGCATCGCCGCGGTCACCACCAGCTATCTCACCATGTACCTGGACGTCGGCATCGGCACCGCGGTCGTGGCCGGGGTGCTGGCGTCGCTGGCCATCGGGGTCACCCAGGGGCTGGTGATCGCGCGCCTCGGCGTGCAGCCCTTCGTGGTGACGCTGGGATCGATGTTGCTGTTGCGCGGGGTCGCCGAGGTGCTGACCGGCGGGACCGACATCGGCTTTCAGGGCAAGTTCCCGGGCTTCCGATTCCTGGGAGAGGGCACCGCGCTGGGCATGCCGGTGCCGTTCTGGTTCGCGCTGGTGGCCATCGCGATCACCGCCTTCCTGATGCACCGCACGCTGTTCGGGCGCTATTGCTACGCCATCGGCTCGAACACCGAGGCGGCGCGGCTGTCGGGCGTGCCGGTGCGCGCGGTGCGGCTGGTGACCTTCGTCGCCAGCGGCCTGCTGTCGGGCTTCGCCGGCATCCTTTATGTGGCCTACCTGCCGACCGCGACGCCGTCGCTGGGGTCGGCCTACGAGCTGCACGCGGTCGCGGCGGCGGTGCTGGGTGGTTGTTCATTGCAGGGCGGCCGCGGATCGGTGTTCGGCGTGCTGATCGGCGCCGGCATCATGCAGGTCACCTTCAACGCGGTGAACCTGGTCGGGCGCTCGCTGTGGCAGAACGTGGTCGCGGGCGGGGTGATCCTGGCGGCGGTGATCGTCGACCGGACCTTCGAGAAAAATGCTAAGAGGCGCACATGAGCAGCACCGAGCAGCGCAACCCGCCTCGCATCCTGGTCACCGGCGCGACCGGGAAGGTGGGCCAGACCTTCATCCGGCGCTTCCTGGCCGAGCCGCGCTTCGACGGGTTCACGGTGCGCGCGCTGTGCCACAACCGCAAGCTGCCGGCCGGGCCGCGGCTGGAGGTGATGTCGGGCTCGATCGAGCACCGCGCCGCGGTCGACGAGGTGATGGCGGGCGTGACCCACGTGCTGCACCTGGCGACCAGCAAGGAGACCCCGGAGTCGATCATGGACGTGGCCATCAAGGGCATGTTCTGGCTGCTGGAGGCCTGCCGGGCTCGCCCTGGCTTCCAGCAATTCCTGCTGGTCGGCGGCGACGCGGGCATGGGTCACTTCGTCTACCCGCATCCTATTCCGGTGACCGAGACCCAGAAGCACAGCGCCTACCCGGGGTGCTACGCGCTGTCCAAGGTCCTGGAAGAGGTGATGCTGGAGCAGTACTACATCCAGTACGATCTGAACGGGTGCTGCCTGCGCGCGCCCTGGATCATGGAGAAGGACGACTTCAAGTTCCAGCTGTCGTTCGGTGAGGACGTCTTCGGTGGCCCGCGCTGGCGCGATCTGGTCGGCGTCGAGAAGGCCGACGAGTACGTCAAGAAGGGCACCGTCCCGGTGATGCTGGACGGCGAGGGAAGGCCGCTGAAGCGCAACTTCGTGCACGTGGACGACCTGGTGGGCGCGATCCTCCTGGCCATCGACAATCCGCGGGCGCGCCAGCAGCTGTTCAACGTGTGCATGGACGAGCCGGTCGACTACGGCGCCATGGGCGCCTACCTGACCGAAAGCCGCGGTCTGCCGACGGTGGGTGTGCGCACCCCCTACCATTCGACCTGGCTGGACAACAGCAAGGCCAAGTTCCTGCTGGGCTGGCGGCCGGAGTACGATCTGAAGAAGCTGATCGACGGCGCCTTCGACTACCGTCGCGGCAAGGAGGATCCGCGGAAGATCTGGTACCCGGGGTGACCGGATAGCATCGGTAGGACAACTATTCCATTCGAGCCTAGATGTTGATTGTGGACGATACAGAAGCCGGTCCGGTTGCGGCCGAGCAGGACGGGTTGCCGGCGCTGGCCCGCGCGGCGGCGCAGGCGTTCGCGAACCGCTTCGGTGCGGCGCCGCGCTGGCTGGCGGTGGCGCCTGGGCGGGTCAACCTGATCGGCGAGCACACCGACTACACCGGGGGCTACGCGCTGCCGATGGCCATCGATCGCCACACCGTGATCGCCGGGGCGCCGGCGGCGGGGGCGGCGGCGGCGCGACCGCGCCTGCGCTTTCATAGCGCCACCTTCGACGCCACCGTGGACATCGGCCTGGACGAGCTGCCGCGCATCGGCGACCCGCGCTGGGCCAACTACGTGCGCGGGGTGGTGGCCGGGTTCCACGGGCGCGGCCTGCGGACGCCGTCGCTGGATGCGCTGGCGGTGTCCGACGTGCCGCTCGGGGGCGGGTTGTCGAGCAGCGCCTCCCTCGAGGTGTCGACGGCGACGCTGCTGGAGGCGGCGACCGGCACCGCGCTGGATGCCCTGGACAAGGCGCGGCTGTGCCGCCAGGCCGAGCATGACTACGCGCAGGTGCCGTGCGGGCTGATGGATCAGATGACCGCGGTGCTGGGGCAGGAGTCCGGCCCGCTGCTGCTCGACTTCCAGGCCGAGCAGGCGCGTCCGGTTCGCATCGCCGACCCTTCGGTGCGGGTGCTGATCTGCAACAGCAACGTGCGCCACTCGCTGGCCGACGGCGAGTACGCCAAGCGCCGGCGCGACTGCGAGGACGCGGCCCGGATCCTGGGCCAGGCCTCGCTGCGCGCGGCGACCCGGGAGATGGTCGAGGCCGCGCGCGAGGCGCTGGGCCCGGTGGTGTACCGGCGCGCGCGTCACGTGGTCAGCGAGAACGCGCGCACCCTGGCGGCCGCCGACGCGCTGGCGGCCGGAGATGTCGGCGCGGCCGGGACGCTGATGTACCAGAGCCACGCCTCGCTGCGTGATGACTTCGAGGTCAGCTGCGCCGAGCTGGACACCCTGGTCGAGGTCGCGCGCGAGGTCGGCGCGGCCGGCGGCGTGCTGGGCGCGCGCATGACCGGCGGCGGCTTCGGGGGCTGCACGGTGATGCTGGTGCGCGCCGATCGAGTGGCCGCCATCACCGAGACCCTGACCCGCGAGTACCAGCGCCGGCACGGGCGCGCCCTCAGCGCCTTCCTGTCGCGTCCGGCGCGTGGCGCGCACCTGATCGCGCCGAACGCGACCGGCAGGCAGGCGCCATGACCGAGAGCGCGCGCGGGCGCGTGGGCGCGCGCGCGCGTCACAGCCCGCGCGAGCGTAAGCAATGACCTTCGATCCCCATCAGCACCCGCACCGGCGCTACAACCCGCTCGGCGATCAATGGGTGCTGGTCTCGCCCCATCGCACGCGGCGGCCCTGGCTGGGTCAGACCGAGCCGGCGGCCCGCGAGGCCCGTCCGGCGTACGATCCGGGCTGTTACCTGTGCCCCGGCAACCGGCGGGCCGAGGGGGCGATCAATCCGGCGTACGCGAGCACCTTTGCCTTTGATAATGACTTCAGCGCGCTGGAAGGTCCGGCGGGTGAGGTTGCAGGGGCCTCGGCCTCGCCGTCAGCGCCGGCGCCGGCGCCGGTCGGGGGCGCGGGGGTGTTTCGGGCGGAGCCGGTTCGGGGGCGCTGTCGGGTGTTATGTTTTTCGCCGCGCCACGATCTGACCCTGGCCGAGATGGCGCCGGCGGAGATCGCGGCCGTGGTCGATCTGTGGGCCGCGGAGACCGCGGCGGCGGGCACCGAGTTTCGCTGGGTGCAGGTGTTCGAGAACAAGGGCGCGATCATGGGTTGCTCGAACCCGCATCCGCATGGCCAGGTCTGGGCCAGCGACGCGCTGCCGACCGACGCCGCCGTCGAGGATCGGCAGCAGCGCACCTATCTGCAGGCCCATGGCGTGCCGCTGCTGCTGGAGGCGGCGGAGCGCGAGCTGGAGTCCGGCGCGCGGGTGGTGCACCAGAGCCCGGGCTGGCTGGCCGTGGTCCCCTTCTGGGCGGTCTGGCCTTTCGAGACCTTGATCCTTCCGCGGCGCCGGGTGGCGCGGCTGACCGATCTGGCGCCGGGCGAGCGCCTGGAGCTCGCTGCGTTCCTGAAGGTCGTGCTCACGACCTACGATCGGCTGTTCGACGTCTCGTTCCCGTACTCGATGGGCTGGCACGGCGCCCCCTTCGCCGGCGACGGTGGGACCGCGGCCAACGGATCCAGCGATGACTTGCAGCTGCACTGGCAACTGCACGCCCACATCTATCCGCCGCTGCTGCGCTCGGCGACGGTGAAGAAGTTCATGGTCGGCTACGAGATGCTGGCCGAGCCGCAGCGCGACCTGACCCCGGAGCAGGCCGCCGCCCGCCTGCGCGGCCTGGTCGCCGGCCCCTGACCCTGACCTAGTCGGAGTCGGCCGAGCCATCGCCGCCGCCGTCCGGAGGCGGCGCGGTGGTTCCGCTGGTAAATGTGATGTTGTCGATGGTCAGGTCGACCGCGTACAGCGCGGTCGAGGCGCTGCTCCAGGGGAAGACGAAAAAGATCCCGGTGATCGCCGAAGGGTCCAGCGCGTCCACCGGCCTTCCGCCCACGAACGAGGTCCAGGGCATCACCACGGTGGTCGTGGTCGGGGTGATCGAGAGCTCACGGGTGGGATGGCTGCAGTTGGCGGAGCAGGTGCCCCAGGTCACTTCCGTGGAGTGCGCGGTGTCCAGCTGGTCGGCCGGCTGGCCGACGCCCATGGTGATCGTCGCCGACGGGACACCGCCGTCGGCGGCGCCGTCCGAGCTGAAGGTTCCGGAGATGTCCAGCTGGATGCCGGTGAATGCGGCCACGTTGGACTTGCAATACAGGTACAGCCCGAAGCCGGAGTAATCCATGACCGTGCCGGCGATGTGCCAGTTGCCGCCGGCGAAGCTGGAGGTGATCGCACCGGCCGGATACTGGTAGGTGCCGCCGCCGAACTTGCCGTAGGCGCCGAACTGCGCCTGGGCCGGGTTGCTGGGCGGGGTGTTGAAATCCAGGATCACCGGGTCAAGGGCGGTGCCGGGCGTGCAGGTGGGGAAGAGCAGCGCGGCGTCGGACTCCGCGCCCCCGGCGCCGCCGGCGCCGGGGTTGCCGCTGTCGCTGCCGCCGGCGCCCCCGGGGGAGGTGCTGCTGGCACAGCCGGTCATCGACAACGCCAGCGCGCCCAACAAGAGCAGAAAAGAGCCCATCACCTGCCGTGGCAGTAGCATCGCGAGCGTCGATCAGCTCATTTGCCGTTGACCTGGCCCGCCCGTCTCGCCGGGCGGGCGTTCAGGTGACTTCACTCAGCGCGAGCTCGACGCGCACCAGATCCTTGAGCTTGATGGCGCCCAACAGGGCCTTGTAAGGCGCGATGCCCCAGCGGCTGGGCTGGATCTCGAAACCCGCGCGGTAGAGATCGGCGTCGCGCCGCACCGAGAAGGACAGCGGCGCGCTTCGACCCGCGAGCTCCAGCTGACCGCTGACCGCGAAGCCGTCCGGGCTGGCGCTGGCGCGTCCCGAGAAACGCGCGCTGGGCTGGCCGGCGCTGTGCAGCACCTCGGCATGCATGGTGTGCTCGACCTCGCGGCGCTTGTCTGCGTCGTAGAGATCGGCGCGAACCGCGCCGTCCTCGACCGGTCCGGTGACCCTCAGCGCGCGCAGCGGGAAGCTGGCGCTGATGGCCTCCCCGTCGAGGGTGACCTCGAACTCCTCGAAGCGCAGCGCCAGATCGTGGGCGGCGCGCGCCAGGATGCCATCCTTGAAGGTGAAGACCGCGATGGTTCCCTGGGCGTGGCGCATCGCGGCCGCTAGTCTACGAGACAGAACACCAGCTAGGGACCGGTACCTTCGAGGTAGGCGACCAGCAACTCGGCGGCACGATCCTGGGTGCGGCGCGCTTCGCTGGGGTTGCTGAGATCGTTCATGAGGAACGAGAACACCAGCGGGATGTCGCCGGGCGACCCGGCGAAGCCCGACAGACAGCTGGTGCCGGCCAGCGTTCCGGTCTTGGCGCGCACGTAGCGCTCGGCCAGGGTGCTGGCCATGCGGTGCGCGATGGTTCCGTCGGTGCCGGCGACCGCCAGCGAGGACAGGAACTCGGCCGAGATGCGGAAGTCCCGCTGCGCGGCGCGCAGCACGGCGACGATCTGCTCGGCCGAGAAGCGATTGGAGTCGTACATGCCCGCGCCGTTGGTCATCTGGTAGCCGCCGCGCTTCAACCCCGCGTTGGCGAGGTAGCGGCTGACCGCGTCGATGCCCTTGTCCCAGGTGCCGGGCTTGCTGACGATCTCCGCGCCCATCGTGCGGATCACCTGCTCGGCGGCGAAGTTGCTCGAGCGCTTGTTCAGGTCGTGGACCACCACGCCCAGCGGCGGCGACTCGTGCGTCGACAGCACCCGCACGCCCTGCGCCGGCGTGGCGCCGACGCGCACGCCCTTGGCGACCGAGATCCCGCGCCGCTCGAGGATCTGCTTCAGGGTCCAGCCCAGGTACAGCGGCGGCTCGATCACCCGGCGCAGGAAGGTGCGCGGCTCGGAGCCGAGGCGGATCCGCCCGCCGACCAGCACGCGGGTGCGGCCGCCGTTGCTGTCGGGCATGGTCTCGATGGTGGGGGCGGCGGGCGTATCGGCGGCGGTCACCACGCGGCCGGCGACGGTGAAGTAGGGGGAGGCCGGCTC
>Ga0207701_10003271_pt1 | contig 16683 bp, 14 predicted proteins | sample KBSSwiSSwithPhiX_FD_184294 | JGI IMG/M metagenome (GOLD analysis project Ga0207701, IMG submission 184294) | Switchgrass rhizosphere bulk soil microbial communities from Kellogg Biological Station, Michigan, USA, with PhiX - S5 (SPAdes) (version 2) | ecosystem: Environmental > Terrestrial >... | reverse complement strand
CATCTCGCCGGGCACGAGGTTCGAGGCGAACGTCTCGAAGGCAAGGATCTGTCCGTCCGAACTGAGACTCGGACTTTCGCTGTCCCCGTTTGCCCTGCTGCCGTCAGGGCTGAAGCTTTCCAGTGTGGTCAAGCCGGTCGACCGGTCGAGCGTGTACACGTGCTGACAGCAGATGGGCCCTGATACGCTGCGATCTTGCGCCACGAACGCGATCAGCCTGCCGTCATGACTGAGAGCCGCTGGCATGAGGGCGCCAGCCCTGCGGTCTGCGATCCCTTGTCTCGAGACGAGTCGCGCTTCATCAGGGATCATCGGATGTGCCATGCCCTCGATGCTGCCTGCAAGGAGCTCCGCGAGGACGCACCCACCGAAGAGCGAGGAGACTCCTGCGAGCCAGTGACCGCCCCTCAGGGCATCACCTCGCGCGCGACGAGACGCCCAACGGACTGCGCGCGCGCCGTCTCGTAGGATCCTCCGAGATTGATGACGCCATCGACGCGCTGACGCGACAGACGAGGAAGATCCGTGCCGTCTACTGCCTCCAGCACATGCTCCAGTTCGTGCGCAATGTATTCGACATACAGGGCGTTCTTCTTGACATCGATCTCCACCGAGACCCGGTAGCTGCCCTCACCTCGTTCGACCAGTGCGCTGGCTCGGCCGTTGTGTACTGCGACAGAGAGGTCGATCCGGACAAGAACTTCCGGGTGTTCAAAAAGACGCGCGCATTGCCTACGGAAAGTCGGAGACAGGGTCCACATGGATATCACCAGAGGACGTGCAACGCCGGGCACCACGAGATTGGGAGGCAGCAGCGAGGGAGAGTCCCCTGCCTGGGCAGTCGGGCCGAACGCCTGGCCGGCCGCCGTCCCGTGGGTGACCACCATCAACAGAAGAATTGCCGCGGCCTGACGCGCCGCGATCGACCATGTCGGCCGTTCCCATCGAGTGGGCATCTCCACTCACCACCCTCGCGTGAGCGCAGTCTGCCCTCTCGCGTCGGTCGATGTCCTGAGATTGCTCTTAGATTCCGCTGAGATCTGCTGCGCAGACGCGGGGATCGGAGGGACTCGCGACGGCGGACGTGGTGCTGTGCCTAGTGTGCGGTCAGGTTCGATCGCCTGGCAGTTGGTCGACCGATTCAGTGGACTTGGATGGCCGGGCCACACGGAACGTGAAGGTTGCCGAACCAAGCTTCACCACGTCTCCGTCCGCAAGGCCATGTGGTGCGGTCAGGCGCTCGTCCTGGAGCCACGTGCCGTTCTTACTGCCAACGTCTTCGATGGTGATGGACTCGCCAATGACGATCCGAGCATGCCGCCTGGAGATTGTTGTTGGCGCTTCAAATTGAAACAGTCCGGCGGTGTCGCGACCGACGATGTTCTCCCCCTCGCGGAGTGGCACTCGTATCGATCCGCCGATCAGCCACGCTGCCGGGGGTTCCAAGCCCGACGTGGGGCCTCCCATACTGCTGACGAGAACCTCCCCGCAAAAGCTGTAGCCGATGCCGTGGATCGTGCGAAGCCAGGACTGCCTGCCTCCCGGGTCGTCGATCGCCTGTCGGATTTCGTGAATGAGGAACTGAAGGCTGGATTCCGCCACGAACGTGTCGGGCCACACGCGGGCGTAGATCCGGTCCTTCGATACGGCGTTGGGTCGATTTTCGAGCAGTAAGAGCAGGAGGTCGAAGGCCTTCCGCGTCAGATGCACGAGGCCCGCGGTGCTGGAGACGACACGTGCGTCGGCATCGACCCGTATGGCACCGAAAGCGTATGTCACGACGGAACCTGCTCGACTCCAGTGACACGTTCGCGTGATTGCGATGTGCTTCCGATGATGTCCGCGTCCTTCACAGCAATCAAGCTGAGCGATTCCAGGGCACAAGTGTGTTACAGCGGGTGTTCAGCCGCCGACCCAGGGGTACAATCTGGCCGGACCACAGCGTGCTGTTGGCTCCTGGGACCGAGCTCGGGCCGTTCGAGATTGTTCGCCTGCTTGGCGTCGGCGGCATGGGGGAAGTCTATGCCGCGCGCGATCGGCAAATGAATCGCAGCGTGGCGCTCAAGGTGCTGCGTGCCGATATCGCAAAGCCCCACCGGCACGCGCGGTTCGAGCGGGAAGCCCTCGCCGCCTCGGCACTGAATCATCCGAACATCTGCCATACGTACTCCCGCGGCGAGACGCCCGATGGGCGGCCCTACATCGCGATGGAATACGTCGAGGGCGAGACGCTGGATCAGCGGCTTATCGAACCGCTTTCTCTGCGCGACGCACTCGACATCGCGATCCAGATCGCGTCCGCCCTCGCTGCCGCACACAGCGCCGGCATCGTCCATCGGGACGTGAAGCCCGGGAACGTGATCGTGCGGCCCGATCGGCTGGTGAAAGTGCTGGACTTCGGTCTGGCGAAGCTCGTCCCGTCAGCGACCGCGTTCACACCCCACGACCCGACACAGGCGACGACGGAGAGCGCATCAGGATCGCTGGTCGGCACCCCAAACTACATGTCGCCGGAACAGGCGCGCGGCCACAACGTGGACGCCCGAACGGACATCTGGGCTCTAGGTGCCCTGCTGTACGAGATGGTGGCTCATCGGCCGCCTTTCACTGGCTCGACCCGCGCTGACGTGTTGGTCTCGGTGCTCGGCCACGAGGCGGCGCCTTTGACTGACCTCGCGCCTGATGTTCCCCCCGAGCTTCAGCGCATCGTCCGCAAGGCGCTCCGCAAGGATCCAGAGCAGCGGTACCAGGTAATCAAGGATTTGCTGCTCGATCTCGAGGCGCTCCGTGACGAGGTGGCGACGATCGATCGCGTCAAGATCCAAGAACGACGCCTCGTACATCGGCGCGCCGCGTCCTCGATGGTGGCAGCCCTGGTCATCGGAGCACTGCTGGTGTTTGGATACGCGGCACGACGGAAGAACACACCCATGACATCCGCGCAGCGCTTCAGCAGCGAGCTGGGAATGCCGGGCAATCTCCCGGCGACGGACGTGCCGCTCGCACTGTCGCCGGACGGCACCTTGCTGGCGTTCGTGGCCCGCACCCGCACCACAGAGGCGCCTCAGTTGTACGTCCGTCATCTCGATCAGCTGACGGCTACTCCACTCGACGGGACCTCAGGTGCAAGCACTCCGTGCTTTTCGCCGGACGGACAGTGGCTGGCATTCTTTGCCGGGCGGAGGCTAAAGAAGGTTCCCGTGACTGGCGGAGCCGTGGTGACGCTCGCGGAAGCGTGGGAGCCCCGTGGAGCCTGGTGGGCGGACGATGGCACGATCGTGTTCGCGCCACACAATCGCAGGGGGTTGATGCGGGTCTCGTCGCTCGGCGGAGAGCCGCAACCGGTGACGACGCTGACAGAAGGCGAGATCACGCATCGTTTCCCCCAGGTACTGCCGGGAGGCGTCGGGATCCTCTATACGGCCAGCACGGAGCTGATGATCGGGAGGAGGTCGACGCTCGTCGTTCAGCGCCTGCCGTCGGGCGAGCGCACGATCGTCCAGCGCGGCGGCTACTTCGGGCGCTATTCGGGCGGCCACATCCTGTACATGCAGGGCGACACGCTGCTTGCGGTGCCCTTCGACCTGAAGCGCTTGACGGTGACTGGTCCGCCGGCGCGCATGATTGATGGCATCCAGTCGGATGACGGCAGGGGCAGTGCGCAGTTGGCTTTGTCGCAGACTGGCACGATGGCCTATATTCCCGGCCAGAACAGATACGACGTACGCCCGATCGTCTGGATGGACCGCACGGGGACCCTGACGACGCTTCGCGCAGAGCCGGCCGAGTGGTACAACGCCGAGTTCTCTCCCGAGGGTCGCCGGCTCGCCTTGGACATTCGAGAGGGTGGCCAGACAGACATCTGGGTGCGTGACTTGGCGCTAGGCAGCTTGAACCGCATCACATCCACGGCCATGAACGAGGAGTTTCCTGTGTGGACTCCCGACGGTGCACGTCTCGTGTACCGTGCCTTCAAGTCCTCCACCGACCCGTACGGATACACCATCTCCTGGAAGAGAGCAGACGGCGCGGGCGACGCACAGGTCTTGGTCCACAGCACAGGCGCGCTCCTTCCAGGATCGTGGCATCCCCACAAGCAGCTGCTCGCCTATGTCGCGACCATGCCCGGAACTGGCGAAGACGTCATGATCCTGCCGGTCGAGGGTGATGAGGTCGGCGGCTGGAAGCCGGGCAAGCCGGTGGCGTTCGTCAGCAGCGCCGCCAGAGAGCGAGCGCCGACCTTCTCGCCTGACGGGAGATGGCTCGCGTATACCTCGAACGAATCGGGCCACGACGAAGTCTATGTGCGCCCATTCCCAGGACCGGGCACGCGTGTGATGGTTTCGAGCGGCGGCGGCCACAGTTTGTCATGGTCCCGCGCGCGTCACGAGATCGTGTTTACAGCGGAAGCAGTCGAACACGCGCAGGCGGTCGACTACACGCAAGTGCTCATGGTCGCCCGGTACCGTGTGGAGCACGATTCGTTTCTCGTCGACAAGCCGCGGCTCTGGGCAGAGCGTGCGCCAAGGGTTCGCCAAGTGCTCGGCAGCAGGATGTACGCGCTGCACCCGGATGGCGCTCGCGTCGCGATCGCGCCTCCGTCTGAGCGCGAGATGGTCGCACCGGCGCACCTGACGTTCGTGCTCAACCTCTTCGATGAGTTGCTACGCATCGCACCACCGAAGCCGTGATCCAAGCGTCTACTCGGCGCTGAACGGCCATCAGTTCGGGGTGATTCCGGTGCTCGCGGAGCAGGCGGAAGACGACGATCCAGCCGACTCACTGTCGCAAGAGCTCGAGGGGATCTGCTTTGGGAACGTGATCGCCCCGAACGGGCGACCGGCGCAGATTCACGCAGTGCTGCTCGAAAACGAGGACATCGCGCTCGATGACCTGTTCCTCAAATCATTTGCCTCCTCCACGCCGGATCTGGTGTGACCAGCGCGAGGGATGTCGCTCACCGTGTTTCGCTTATGCAATAGAGCTTCGTGGCCGTCCGGATGAAGAGACTGCGTTCGGCGACTGCGGGGGACGCGAGCGACATCTCGTTCAGGCTGTTCCTTGCGAGCAGCTTGTATTCCGGACCTGCCTGAATCACGAACGTCTCGCCGTCCTCGCTCAACACGAAAATCCTGCCGTTGTACGACCAGGGTGATGCCGAAAACGTGCCGGCGTCACCCGCCAGGCGCTGCCGCCCGTAGATTTCTTTTCCGGTCCTCGCGTCGTGTGCCGTCAGGAAGCCGCGATCGAGCAGCGTGTAGAACTGATCGCTGACCACGATTGCCGAAGGGTAGGTCGCCGACGCCGTCGGCTGCGACCAGGCGACGAACGCGTTCGCCGTTTCGTCACCCGCGAGAGAGATGTCGCCGGAGGCGCCGGGCCGGATCGCGAACACCGGCCGCTTCGGATCGCTGTAGTAGCCGGAGCTCACATAGAGGAGGCCACCGCGGGCGAACGGCGTCGGCGTATGCAGGCTGGTGCCGACGGCCAGTTCCCAGAGGAGCGCGCCATCCGGACCATACGACCGGACCTTCCGCGAGCCGACGGTCACGAGTTCTGTCCGCAGTTCGTTGCGCCACACGTACGGGGTCGACCAGTTCGATCGTTCGTCGCGCGCCACCCGCCAGAGCTCGGTGCCGGTCCGCGCATCGAACGCCGCCACGAACGAGGCCTCTTCGTTATCGTTCACGATGTAAACCCGTCCGGTGTCGAGCGCCGGCGAGGCGCCGCCGCCGTAGAAGTATCCGTCGTTGCCGGTGTCCCTGGCATCCATCGGCCTGGCCCATGCGAGCGTCCCGTTCAGCTCGTAGGCGAACAGGCCGACATATCCGAGATAGACGTAGACGCGATCGCCGTCCGTCACGGGTGTCTCGGACGCGTACGAGTTCTTCATGTGAACGGGCCGCATGGGGACGCCCTCGTGGATGACACGCTCCCAGCGCACACGGCCGGTGCGGACATCGATGTCGTAAAGCATCCAGCGGAAGACGTCGGTGTCCTTGACCAGATCCCTCCGACTCATCTTCCCGCCCATGCTCGCGCCGCGATACTTGTCGGGCGACAGCAGGGGCTGCTTCGGTTCCTTGACATTGATCGCGGTCGTGATGAACACATGCTCGCCCCAGACAACCGGCGAGCTCCAGCCCCGGCCCGGGATCTCGATCTTCCACGCGACGTTCCGAGTCTCACTCCACCTATCGGGTAACGACGGATGGTCGGCCGCGACTCCCGAATGTTCTCCTCGGAACTGCGGCCAGTGCTGCGCCGACACGGTGACGTCAAGTGTCAGCGCCAGCACGCCCAGGCGGGCCCAGTCACGATTCATTGCACGTAGCATGGCGCGGCTGGCAAGTGTCGCCACATCCGGCTGCCCGCGCACCGCCCCGGCTAGGCCGGCACACCCTCCACGATGCTGACGACGGAAGTGGTCGGGACGACTCGATTCAACCGGAAACCAGCCTTGCCCAGGAGCACCCTGTACTCCGCCTCGGTGCGCTCCTGCCCTCCCGGAAAGACCAGCATCACGAGATCCTGCAGCTTGCCCTGGTGCGGAACGTTGCCCTCGGGCAGCACCGTTTCGACGATCAGCAGCCGGCCGTCAGGACGCATGGCCTCGCGGCAGTGCCCGAGGATCGTCAGGCATTGCGCTTCGCTCCAGTCGTGAATGATGTGCGACAGGAGATACGCGTCGCCGCCGGCGGGCACTCGCTCGAAGAAGCTGCCCGTCTCGATCGTGACACGCGACTCCACGCCGCGCGCCTTCAGCAGGGCCGGTGCGTCTCGCACGACGTGTGGAAGATCGAAGAGCACGCCGCGCAGCCCGGGATGACGCGACAGGAGGGCGGCCAGCATGTTTCCGGTGGCACCGCCGACGTCGACAATCGTCTGAAGGCCCGCGAAGTCGTAGGCTTCGGCGACAGTCGGCGGCTCCGATCCGTGAAAGCCAACCATCGCGTTGCTGAAGTGCGACGCCTCATCGGGATGCTGGGCAAAGTAGTCGAAGATCGGCATTCCCCAGACCTTGTCGAAGCCTGGCTTTCCTGTTTCCAGGGAATACACGATCTCCTCCCAGCTTCGCCAGAATGCCGGTCCACCGAAGGCGATGAGGGTGGAACGCGCCGCGCCCGGTGCGCCCGTCTTCAACGCCTCACCGAGCGGCGTCAGGGCGAATCGCTGCTCCTCGCCTTCCGTGAGGATCCCTAAGCTGGAGAGCGTGCGCATGAACCGGTACAACGACGGTGCGTGCGTCCCCGTCGCTGTCGCCAGGTCGAGCGCACCCCGGGGTCCGTCCGCCAGGTGGTCGGCGAGACCAAGCTTCGCCGCCCCGTAGAGAGCCGCCGCCACCCAGGCGCCGGCACACATCTGGATCAATTGCACGTGGGCGGGCAGACCCGCCTCCGCACCACGCCCGGAATCGCTCATCGACGTCTCCCTTCGGCACGCATCATCGAAGTTCGTGAGCGAGCCAGCAGGGCAGTATAACCGACGAGCGTAGCCAGGCCCCTGTCGCGCGAGCTCGACTAGTCAGGGATCGGAAGCGGCTTTCCGGGTTCTCTCGGCGGTCGCGACGGTTGAGCGCCCGAGTCGGTCCCCTTCACCTGCTCATTGGACTGCGGTGATTGTTGCCCCTGCTGCCGGGAAGGATCCAGGTTCTTCTGTTGCTGGATTCGATCCTGCTTTCGCATATGCGCCTCCGTGAGTGGTTCCGGATGCCACGTATTTCATGCAAGCAAGAAGCCCCATTCTCGCTCAGATCGGAACGCCGCGCGCAGCTGTGCCGGGGAGCGCCCCGACGGTGGCTACTCAGCCTCGAACGCGACCTCGATCGTGCCGAAGTCGCCGAAGTCCGCGCGCAATCGCTCACCGGGAGCAATCGGGACAGGCTCGACGCAAGTGCCAGTAATCACCAGGTCGCCGGCGCAGAGGCCCCCGCCATGCGCCGCGAGCTCATTGGCAACCCAGGTCAGGGCGCGAAGCGGCCCGCCGACATTGCTGCCGCGGCCTTCTGCCACGAGTTGCCCGTCCTTGAAGACGACGACCGGGTGAACATCGAGATCGCGATCCCGCCAGTCGCCGACGCCAGTCTCCGCGATCGTCGCGCACCACGCGCATGCCGCGTCGGCGATGAGTTGCGGCGCGCCCACAGCGGTGACGTCCTCGTAGCGCGAGTCAGGCACTTCGATGGCAGGATGCACCGACGCCGTCGCCGCTTTCACATCGTCAGTCGTGTATGGTGCGCCGCGCGGCGGCAGCGGCGCCGCAATCCGGAACGCGAACTCCGCCTCGGCGAGCCGCATCCTGTTGCGACGCAGATCGATCGTGGATCCGGAACCCACCAGACGATTGGCCAGCAAGGGACCCGCGAGAGGGCCGTCCACGTTGATGTGGCGCTGCCCGGCGGCGCTGGTCGCCGCGATTTTCCAGCCCGCGACCCGCTGCCCCGAGAGCCGTACGAGCTCCGCCTGGATTGCGTAGCCCGCGGCGCGATCCCGCGGGCGGCAATCCTCGGGCAGCGACAGAATCCGGGTGCCCTGCGTCCAGGCATCCCACAGCAGAGTGGCCGCGATCATTTCGTTCTCATTTCTCACCTTGACATTCTAGGTGGGCGTCGCTATCGTCACACCTAGGATGTCTACCCGACAGAAGCGCAATGCGCGGAATGACCGCGTCGAGCTCATGCAGGGCACGCTCGACCTGCTGATCCTTCGTACGCTGCGCCTCGGACCCACCCATGGACAGGCCATCGCCAAGACCATCGAACGGAACTCGGATGACGTGCTCCAGGTGGAACAAGGATCGCTCTACCCGGCCCTGCACCGGCTCCTGAAGCGCGGGTGGATTACCTACGCGGAAGGCGCCTCCGAGAACAACCGGCGCGCCAACTTCTACAGCCTGACTGCCAAGGGACGCAAGCAGCTCGACATCGAAACCAGCAAGTGGGATCGGCTGGCAGCCGCGATCGCCCGCGTGCTCCGGCCGGCGGCGCAGGAGTAGCCGGGCGATGTTCCGTCGATCGCGAGCGCTGGCCCGGCTCGACGCCGACATCCAGGATCACCTGGAACGCGAAATCCAGGACAACCTCGATCGGGGCATGACGCCGGAGGAAGCGCGCCGCCGTGCCTTGATCACCTTCGGCAACGTCTCGCTCGCCAAAGAAGACGCGCGAGCGGTCTGGCGGTGGCGCTTCGCGGAAGAACTGTCCCAGGACGTCCGCTACGCGTTGCGCACGTTCCGGCGTCAACCTGGGTTCGCAATCGTGATCGTACTCACGCTCGCGCTCGGCATCGGCGCGAACACGGCAATCTTCAGCCTGTTCGAAGCGATCATGCTGAGGGGCGTGGCCCTGCACGAGCCGGAGCACCTCTATTTCGTCGCGCACGGTGCCAGCCGTTTCTCGCCATCCTCGAACTATCCGTATTACCAGCGGATGAGCGCCACGACCGACGTGTTCGACGGTGTCGCCTGCTACTCGAGAGCGACGTTCAGGGTGGCCGCGGGCGACGGCGTCGAAATGACGCAGGGCCAGTTCGTCAGCGGCAACTATCACGCCATCCTTGGCGTGCCGATGGCGATCGGGCGGGGGTTCACCGCCGAGGACGATCGCGGCGGCCCCGACATGCTCATCGCGGTGATCAGCGACGGCTACTGGACCAGGAAATTCGGCCGGGATCCGAACGTCCTGGGCCAGACCCTCACGATTGACGGACGCGTGTTGTCGATCGTGGGCGTCACGGCTGCCGGCTTCGGCGGCCTGGATCCGGGAACGCGGGTCGACGTCACACTCCCGCTTGCCGTCCGGACACTCGACGCGCCGGGCTTCCTGACCGATCACGAGACCTGGCTGGGCGACATGCCGATCGTGGCCCGCCTCAGGTCCGGCGTGGAACCGGCGCGGGCAACTGCGGCCATCGATGCCGTCTTCCAGCAATTCCTCGGCGAACCGCCGAATGTCTGGCTGCGCAAGATGCCCGGGTGGGACACGGTCCGCGCGTCGCTGGTTCCGGCAGGCCGCGGCACGGCGGGGCTGCGCGATCAGTACTCAGTTGCCCTGAACGTGCTGATGGTGATGGTCGGGCTCGTGCTCGTGATCGGCTGCGCGAACGTTGCAAACCTCCTGTTGGCCCGGGCCACGGCACGCGCCAGGGAAGTGACGATCCGGCTGTCGATCGGCGCCGGCCGCGCACGGCTCGTCCGCCAGTTCCTCACCGAGAGCATGCTGCTCGCGTTGATCGGCGGGGCTCTCGGGTTTGCGCTGGCCCGGTTCGGGACCGCGAGTGTCGCGAGCCTGGTCGAAGCCGGCCCGAGCCCGATCCTCCTCGATCTCCAGCCCAACGCCGCGGTGCTGGTGTTTACGATCGGGTTGTCAGCGTTGACGGGGCTGCTGTTCGGGCTCGCGCCGGCGTTTGGCGCAACCCGAGTGGACCTGACCGGCGGACTGAAGGCCGGGCCGGTATCCCAGCGCCATCGGCGATGGTCGACCAGGCGGATTCTGGTCGCAGCACAGATCGCCCTGTGCGTGGTCCTGGTGGCGGGTGCCGGCTTGCTCACCCGCACGCTGCGCAACCTGGAATCTCGAGACGGCGGCTTCAAGCGCGAGAACCTGCTGCTGTTCTCGCTGGATGTCCGCAAAACGGCCTTTCCGGTCGAGCAGGTGCCGGCCCTCTGCGATCAGGTCATCGAACGGCTGGTCAGCCGCACCGCGTCGATCGCCGGCTCCTGCTCCAGGAACATCCCGGTCAATACACGCGGCAATGCCGCACCGCTCGAAGTCCCCGGCTCCGAGCCGCGCTCGCCGAACGAGCGCTTCGTCTTCACGAACATGATCTCGCCGGACTACTTCCGGACGCTCGGAATCGGCCTCGTCAGCGGACGGGTCTTCGACGCCCGGGATACCGCAAAAAACGAGAAGGTGGCGATCATCAATCGCTCGGTGGCGCGGTTCTTCTTCGGAGACGCCGATCCGATCGGACGGCGTGTTCACTTCTTCAGGCAGGAAGCGAACCCCATGACGATCGTCGGCCTGGTCGAGGACACGACCCAGCGCAGCTTGAGAGACGACCCTCCTCGGATCGTCTACACGCCACTGTCTCAGCTGTCCGAACCCGAAGGGCTGATGACCGTCGCGTTGCGGACACGGCAGGATCCAGCGCTCCTGGCCGCGCAGGTACGAGCGGAGGTCAGGGGCGTGAACCCCAACGTCACGGTCGACTACATCCGGACGATGGAGCAGCAGATCGGGGACGTGCTGGTGCGCGAGCAACTGCTGGCGATGCTCTCGAGCGCGTTCAGCGGCCTCGCGCTCCTGCTGTCCTGCATCGGCCTCTACGGCGTCGTGTCGTACGACGTCACGCGCAGCCTGCGGGACCTCGGCATTCGGATGGCGCTCGGCGCGCAGCGCCTGGACGTACTGAGGCGGATTATTCGAGGTGCGCTTTCGATCGCGTCGCTCGGCGTCGTCGCCGGCCTGCTCGGTGCGTGGGCCGCGACGCGGCTCCTGTCAACGCTGCTGTTCGGCGTCACCGCCCGGGACCCGCTCACGCTGGCCGGCACGGCGCTTCTCCTGATTGCGGTCACGGTGATCGCCAGCTACTTCCCGGCACACCGTGCAGCCCGTATCGATCCAGCCGTGGTGCTGCGAACGGAGTAGGAAACCCTTGAAACGCCGCACGCAGCCTTCCGGCTGAAGCCGGAAGCCACACATTCGATTTTCAAGGTCACACCTTCGACTTCAGGATCGTTTCAGCGCGGCGCTCACCAGCGGATCTCGAACGGCCAGCTCACCCCGGCGGTGATCGCGCGGCCGCCATGGCTGTCGTTCCCCTGCAGCAGCTGGAAGTACGAGAAGAACACGTCCATCTTGTCGAGCGAATACGCGATGCCGCCGCCAATCCGGAAGTTGTCGTCGCGGAGCAGCCGATCGTGCTCGAACATGCGCTCGGGCGTGTTGCCTTCACCTTCACCCAGGCGCAGCCCGCGGGCATTCACTTCCGCCGTGCGGTTGAAGAGGGGATCGAACACGGGCGGAACATCGGCCGCCGCGCGGTCGAACGGCGTCATCTTCGGAGAGGTGCCGAGGTTGTCATCGACCCTGATCTTGATGATGTCAGGCCTGGTCTCCGCCACTGATGCGACCATCTGGCGTGCCTGCTCCGCGGTCTTGCCGATGACGATCTCTCCGGACAAATAGATGCGCGAGCGATCGAGCGTGGCCGTGCCCTGCGCATCGCGCGCCGCGAAGGCCGGCCGCTGTTCGCCGCCCAGACTCAGGACGGTCGTAATCCCGTAGCGGGCGAACACGCCGAGCTGCCGCCGCGTGTTCTCCTCTGTATAGGCGCGCGGCGACAGCCCCTGCACATCCGAGACGTGGACGTGCGCGGAGATCAAGCCGGGAACGACGAATTTTCCCGCGAGCGGTATCTGCCGGGCCTCCTTCGGAACCGGGACCGCGCCTGATCGGCCGGCGCTCACCACCCGGCCGTCGCGGATGACCAGCACCGCCTTATCAATGCGCGCGCCGTTTCCGTCGATGAGCGTGGCGCCGGTGAACGCCTGCACACCGGAGCCCTGAGCGCGCGTGGATGGCGGTATTGCGAGAACAACGGCGCTGACGAGACCGACGGCGATCCCTATCTGACGCGGAGGCCTGCAGTTCATGGTGGAGAGCTTACGTCAGCCTCCGCCCTCCTGCTCCACCTGCTTCGCGAGACACGTGTAGAAGCGATCCATCATGGTCCGGCCCACACCTTCGAGCAGGCGCTGGCCGACGCGAGCGATCATCCCGCCGACGTCCGCTGTTGCCGCGATCTGAACGCGCGTCGAGGCGTTGTCCGCTGGTTCGAGCCTCACCCGGGCCCGGCCCTTGATGAACCCCTGGCGGCCGCTTCCATCGACGACCAGCGTGTAACTGTCGGGCGGAGCCTTGTCCTCGAGCGCGACCGTGCCCTTGAAGCTGCCGGCAACGGCTGCAACCGTCACACCAAGCTCTACCTCGTAGCGATCGGGGCCGATTGGTTTCAGCCCCTTGCATCCGGGCAGGCATCTGCCGATTGCGTCGGTGTCCATCAGCAGATCCCAGACGCGCTGGGACGGGGCGTGGATCTCGTAGGTGGCGTTCAACTCCATGGTTCAGATCGATACCGCGCGCGCCAGGCGAACGGCTGTGTCCTGGCCGGCAGCGCGCGGAGATGATCGGCCAGTTGCTCGAGACTCACGAGATTGTGTGCCGGAAGGAAGTCGTCCACGTGGCCGAGCGCCGCCTGCATGCCGCGGGTCAGCGGCTCGTAGTGCGCACCGCCAAGCAGCGGGTTCAGCCAGATCAACCGCCGGCAGCTGCGCCGGACGCGCCCGAGCTCCTGGCTCAACACCACCGGATCCCCCCGATCCCATCCATCCGAGACGATGAGCACGATCGGACCGTTTCGGATCACACGGCGTGCCCAGTGCGTGTTGAACGCGCGAAGCGCCTCGCCGATGCGCGTGCCGCCGCCCCAGTCCTGGACCTCGCGCGCCAGGCGGGCCAGTGCAACATCTCCCCGGCGGTTCATCAGGTGCCGCGTGACCCGCGTCAGCCTCGTCGCGAACAGGAAGACCTCGACCCGCGTGGCGCTCTGGGCCAATCCGTAGACGAAGTGCGCCAGTATCCGGCTGTACCGCTCCATCGATCCGCTGACATCGCCGAGCAGCACGATCGGGCGCGGCGCTTCACGGCGCGCGCGCCGTGGAAGGTCGATCAGGTCGCCGCTCATCACGGTTCGCCGCAGCATCGGTCGCAGATCCGGCACCCCGCTCGACGCGCGCTGCCATCGCCGCGTGCGACGCCGCCCGAGGCGCCAGGGAAAGTGCTCGAGGAGCGCGCGGGCGCTCGCCAGCTCGCGTTCAGTGAACTCACCGAAGTCTTTCGTCCGCGACACGCCGGCCGCGCTCCAGGCCCCGACCGCACGCGTGGCGCTCGACGGCCCGGCGTGAATGTCCTCGAATTCAGTCTGGACGGGGACCCCGGCCGCCGGCTGGGCGACGACGCGCGGCCGTTCTCCGAGCGAGAAGAGCGGCAGGCCCGGTGCCGGCGGGCGATGGGCTCTGAAGAACAGGTCGAACGCGCGATCGAACCGGGCGATCTCGTCGCGCTCGTGCACGAGCAGGCTTCGCAGGGTTGCGGCCACGTCGGTGCGGCTGCCCACGTTCACCCATTCGAGCGCGCGGACCGCGTCGAGCAGCCGCCCGTGATGAATGTCGAGCCCCGCCGCGCGCAGCATGCGCCCGAACTGCAGGATATTGAAGGCCAGGTTCATCCGCCTGCGCCTCGCGCGAGCGCACGGTTGAGCATCGCCTGGATGCGTTCGCCGCGCACCGCCTGCATGTCCTCCTGATTCTTGAGCAGGATCCCGAGCGTTTCCTCGATTGTCGCGGCGTCGAGTTCGTCGCGATCCAGCGCCACCAGCGCAGCCGTCCAGTCGAGCGTTTCCGAAACACCGGCGGTCTTGTACAACTCCGCCGCCCGCAGCTCGTGGACGAAGGCCGCGACCTGCTCCGCCAGCTGCTCGGACACGCCGGGCTGTCGCGCGGCGATGATCCGCCGCTCGGTCTCGACGCTCGGATAATCAATCCAGCAGTACACGCATCGGCGCTTCAGCGCGTCGTGGACCTCCCGCGTCCGGTTCGACGTGATCACGACGATGGGCGGCTGGACGGCGCGGATCGTTCCGAGCTCGGGAATGGTGATCTGAAAGTCCGACAACAGCTCCAGCAGGTATCCTTCGAACTCCTCGTCCGCCCGATCGATCTCGTCGATCAGCAGCACCGGCGGCCGCTCGCGCGTCTGTTCGATGGCGCGAAGCAGCGGCCGCTTGATCAGAAACGTGTCGGTGAAGAGCTCGCGCTCCGCCGCCCGCGGATCGAGGGCATGCGCACTCTCCAGGAGCCGGATCTCGAGGATTTGCCGCGGGTAGTTCCATTCGTAGACGGCGTGGCTGATATCCAGCCCCTCGTAGCACTGCAGGCGGATCAGCTCCGTCTCGAGCGTCGACGCGAGGACCTTCGCGACTTCGGTCTTGCCGACGCCCGGCTCGCCTTCGAGGAACAACGGCCGCTGCAGCCGGAGCGCGAGATACGTCGATACCGCGAGCCCGCGCCCGGCGATGTAGTGGTGGCCGGCCATGGCCTGCTGCAGGCCATCGACGGATGCCGGGAGCTCGAGTGTCACCGGCTTACACGGCCTTCCGGCTAAAGCCGGACGCCACCCGTCCCGTGTCAGGAGAGCTGAAGCTGGACGATCTCACCTCCATGTCGGGGTGGCTTCCGGCTTTAGCCGGAAGGCTGCGAGGGGCGATCACGCGCGAGCCACGGCACTCGCCAGCGCCCGCTTCGTGAACACGGGCGCCATCGCGCTGCGGTATTCGGCCGATGCGTAGATGTCCCCGGCGACGTCGTTGCCGAGATCCGCGGCAACCTGATCGGCAGCCGCGGCAATCGCGTCCTCGTTGAGGGCCTGCCCTGAGCCAAGTCGAAGGGCCTTTCCAACCAGCGCGCGTTCGACGCTGCCGGCGCGCCGCGCGTTCGGAAGCAGTCCGCCGAGAGCCACGCGCGCCGCGCTGCACGTGCCGTTGGTGACGGCAACCCACGCGGCCACGCCGAGCACGGCATACCGCGACGCCGGGTGTGAGAACTTCTCGTAAGCGGATCCTTGTCCGCGGATCGACACCGGCAGGTGGATCCCGACCAGGATTTCATCTTCCGAGAGCGCCGTCGTCATGATCCCGGTGAAGAACTGGTCCGCATGGATCGTCCGTTCGCCGCCCGGTCCGGCCGCAACCATGCGCGCGTCGAGCGCGACCAGCACGGTTGGCAGATCGGAGGCCGGGTCGGCGTGCGCGATATTTCCGCCAATCGTCCCTCGATTCCTGACAGCGGGATCGCCGACCGATGCCGCTGCATCCGCCAGCGCCGGGGCGCCACTCTGCAGGTCCGCCGAGGCGGCCAGCTCCGCGTGAGTCGTGAGCGCGCCGATGCGAATCCAGTCTCCCTGCCGGGAGATGCCTCGCAGTTCCGGGATCCGTCCGATGTCGACCAGGGCCGGCGGTGCGGCGAGACGCAGCTTGAGCAGCGGCAACAGGCTGTGGCCGCCGGCCAGGAGCTTCGCGCCAGGATGCGCGGCGAGCAGTTGATGGGCGTCCGCCACGGAGCGGGCGCGATAGTAGTCGAAGCTCGGTGCATACATACGCTATGCGCCTTTCCTGTTCTTTGCCGCAATCGCTCGCCACACTCGCTCGGGCGTCAACGGCATCTGCAGCGACTCGACGCCGAAGGGTTGCAGGGCGTCCATGACTGCGTTGTACACCGTCGCCGTCGAGGCGATTGTGCCGGCTTCGCCGATGCCTTTCACACCGAGCGGATGATGCGGTGAAGGCGTCACCGTCGACAGCACTTCGATGTCGGGCAGCAGGTCGGCGCGGGGGATGGCGTAGTCGGTCAGCGAGCCGGTGAGCAGCTGGCCGTTGTCGTCGTACACCGCTTCTTCCCACAACGCCTGCCCGACGCCCTGCACGACACCGCCGTGCACCTGGCCTTCGACGATGACCGGGTTGATCTGGGGGCCGCAATCGTCGACGGCGACGTAACGTTGCAGCTGCACCTTCCCCGTCGCCGGATCCACTTCGACGACCGCCACGTGCGCGCCGAAGGGATAGG
>Ga0207701_10003269_pt1 | contig 16684 bp, 16 predicted proteins | sample KBSSwiSSwithPhiX_FD_184294 | JGI IMG/M metagenome (GOLD analysis project Ga0207701, IMG submission 184294) | Switchgrass rhizosphere bulk soil microbial communities from Kellogg Biological Station, Michigan, USA, with PhiX - S5 (SPAdes) (version 2) | ecosystem: Environmental > Terrestrial >... | reverse complement strand
GCAGTATTTCAAGATTTTCCTCGCTCAGTTGCAGATCCTGCTTTATGCGCGACAATTCTTTTTTGCCAAGCTGATTATAGTAATGCGTGAGTAGCTGCGTTGCCTTTGCCACGCGCCAATCGCAGGGATTCATTCTTGCGAGTTGTAGCAGAAATGATTCCTGAAGGTTGCTTGCACCAATGCCAGGAGGATCTTGTTGTTGAATGATATGAAGGATAGGAACAAGGTCTTCAGCCTCGATCCATTTTTTTTCACTGAAGGAAATATTTTCGGCAATTTTTTCGAGTGGTATATCAAGATAGCCGTGGTCGTTCAGGGAATCAACCAGGTATACTGCCATCTCATATTGTTCAGGATCTTCGATCTGCCATTTAAGTTGCTCCTTGATCTGCTTGCGAAAATCAACCTCGTCGGCAATTGGTTTTTCCGGAATGCTTTCCGTCGGAAAATAATTGGCATATTCCGTTTTATAATCCGGAATATCGTCATAAGCATGCTCTTCCCAGTCTGAATAATCATTAATGACCTGGTCTTGTGCAGTTTCAGCATCCCCATCAGCAATTTCTTCCAGAACCGGGTTGTTTTCCAGTTCGAGTTGAATATGTTGTTCTAATTCCAGCGTGGTTAGATGGAAAATATTTAATAATTGTATCTGCTGTGGTAGGATCTTGAGTTGCTGACGTTGAGTTAAGTTTTGTAACAGCATAAGCGAGTTTTACCCGTTCATAAAGACAAGTTTAATTCCAATTTTGAATCAACCATCTAAAAGATTGATAGATAGGGGTATACACATAGAAAACATGCTTCAAGCCTGAAAATGAAGTTAGAAATGTAGAGAAAAATCTACATTTATGTCGAAATGAGGGTTCTGCTAGGGATTATGGGATAAGTTTCTATCCTCCAACTACTTCCCCTCCATTGACATGGATCACCTGCCCGGTGATGTATGAGGCTTCTGGGGAAGCAAGAAACAGAAAAGCGGGTGCTACTTCCGATGGTAGTCCGGCCCTTTCCATGGGTGTTTTCTGACCAAAATGTTCGATATGGTCTTCGTCAAAAGTTTCAAAAATAAGGGGTGTCCAGATAGGTCCGGGTGCAACAGCATTTACCCTTATGCCTTTGGTAGCCATATATTGGGAAAGTGCCCTCGTGAAAGAAACCAATGCACCTTTGGTCGCAGAATAGTCGACCAGTTGTTCATGTCCCCGGAACGCAACAACAGAAGCAGTATTGATGATGTTACTTCCCTTATTCATTACCGTTAGTGCTTCGTGGACCAGGTAAAAACAGGAAAATAAGTTTACTTCAAAAGTGTGGCGGAACTGATGACTGTCTACATCCATGAAATCATGTTTCGGTGACTGTATTGCAGCATTGTTGATGAGTATGTCAAGGTGCCCAAAATTATCATGAACGGTATGTACCACTTCTTTGCAAAATGCTTCATTGCTGATATCGCCTTTATATAGCTGGCACTGGCGCTCTTCATCTTCCACCATCTTGCGCGTGTATTCTGCATCGTTATCGCTTTCATGGTAAACGATCGCAATATCTGCACCTTCTTTGGCAAATAGCACGGCAACAGAACGTCCTATCCCGCTGTCCCCACCTGTGATCAACGCCACTAAACCTTTTAGTTTTTGTGAAGGTTTGTATTCCTTGTGGATGATGGTCTCTTTCCGGTTGAGCATTTCTTTCGTCATCATAATTCTATACAATAAAAAATGGCCCGCTTTTTCCTGCGGAATTAATTCTACAGAAACTTTCAGTTGTTTTCTCAGCCTCAATTAATTTTCTTTTCTTATTATATACTTGTCAGTAATCCCATTCAATGTGTACATATATCTACAGGTTTATAGGTATGTTATTTTACTTAATAGGGTGATGAAACTGTAAGCAGAACGCAAGCAGTTTAATGAATCCTTATTTATCACTTTAAAAGAATAGATTATGTTAAGGTGGACAGTAACTTTCCTGATCATTGCCATTATTGCGGCAATATTCGGTTTTGGCGGAATCGCTGCGGGAGCGGCTGGTATAGCCAAAATATTGTTTTATATTTTTCTGATCCTGTTTGTGATCTCATTGATATCCGGAGGATTTAGAAAAGTGGATTAACGGAAATGGTCGGAAAGGTCCATTTCCTAACATCTTATATGTTGTTCCCTTTATGAAAGCGCCAAAAAGCCCGGTGTAATCACCAGGCTTTTTTATATTATCATTTGCAGGAAGTTAAAAGCCCGGTTAGTTTAACCGGGCTTTTGTTATACTGAGAGCAGTTAAAAGCCCAGTGAACTCACCGGGCTTTTTATCCTTTAGTCTTCCTCATTTAATTCAGGTAACTCACGGTTTGTTTTACCTGGTTTATAAGTTGGGGAATGAATGTCCGGAATTTCAGGATCCGGCTCATCCTTATTCAGGTTTGGAGATTTGTCAATCAGTTCATCCTGATCTGGTTCACGTGCATCTGTTTCCTCTGTAACTTTTCTCTGATCATCTTCATTGGTGATCTTTTGATCCCGGTTGGTAATTGATGTTTTAGGATCTGCGGGCGAATTCTCATCCTGAAGTTGAATGGAATTATCCTGCAAGCCTTCCTTAAAAGCATTTTCCTCCGGGCTTCTTCTGTTGTTGATATTTTCCATAACGATGATTTTATAGTGAGCGTATGATCTCATAAAGACAGAAAAACACCGCAGGTAATAAGTTTATCTTATTTCCCCGACAGTGTTTTCTTTATTTATGCTGAATATAAGAATGAAGAGTTACCTTCTTCACTTAATTCGTAGCACCGGTATATCTGTTAGCAGTAGACTCCAGGTCGTCTTTCATGTCTTTTACTTTTCCCTTGCCGGTTGCAATCATGTCTGCGAAGGCGGACAGCCAGTCATTGGCAGATTTCTTCACAATTTTTCTCAGATCACTTCCTTTTTCGGGAGTCATGAGCATTCCTATTACTGCCCCAGCTGCTGCAGCTCCGATAATTCCTAATAAAATTTTTGAATTGTTGTTCATGATTACGTTTTTTTAGATGAATAATTCTTTATATGAAAAAGCTATTCCCAACTGATTTGGGGAATTTGTTACACGCTTATTAATTTTTACCATTTTCTAATATCGCTTGTTTTTTCTCCAGCCTGTTGGCCGCCCACCTTGAAAGCATCGTTACCAGGCCGGATTTAACCAACATGCCTGCTGCCATTTTTGTGGCACCGTATGACTTTTTTACCATCCATCTGTTTAACAGAAATCCTGCTGCAGCCTTGGCAGCCAATCCCGGTAATCCTGAGTTCAATAGATTATTTCCAGATTCGCCAGAGTTCGAAATGCCATTGCTTTTTGATTTCGAAAATAACATGTCTTTGACCAGGTTACCTGGTCGCATACCATCCTTAAATTCTGCCCATCCATTTTTCAGGTTCAATTGCTTTCGTTTTACGTCAAGCTCAGCCTCCACCAGAAGGTCTTCGAGATCTTTTGCTTTTATTTTCTGTTTCATATCAATCGAGGAATGATTTGATGAAAAAATTAACTATCGGTGTTTTCACTAATTGTTCTCTGAATGCATAGAAAATGATACCCAGTAATACATAGAAAAGGGATACGATAAAAAATCCATAATAGGATTTTCCTAATATTTCACCTACCCATAGTGCCAACCCGATATTGATCATTAAAACAAAGAAAATGCCGATTATTAACAGGCAGATACTATATACACCTGCACTGGTAAATTTGGCGGATTTGTCTACAGCCTGCAGTTTCCATAAGTTGAGTTTTGATTCTGCCAGGTTCATTGCATCTAATCCAAGCGATTCGATTTTGTTCATTGTTTCCATATGAAATGTGTATTCGGTTTGTAGTAATGTGGGATAATAGTAGTTCTGTAAATATCAAGCCACATTAAAAAATCTTCCTGTGTAGAAATTTCCACAGCAGTTCATATAAGAGAATTTGACTGGCATATGTTTTAAAAGTATACCTGCAAAACACCACCATGAAGAAAAGACAAATTCCCCTTTATGTTCTAATTCTGACCATGACTATCGCAATGAGTAGTTGTGAACTTGTAGGAGATATTTTTAAAGCCGGCTTCTGGTCAGCATTTATCCTTATTGGGTTAGTAATTGCCGTGATTATTTTTATTGCCAGCCGCATGAGAAGGAAAACTTAGATCCTGTTGAACTAAAATTAATTTTTACGCGTCGACTCGTCACTGAGTAGCATACCCCAGGGAGCAAGGGGTTTTATCCTTTCGAATATTGATTTCATTATAGCAATAACCGGGATGGATAGAAACATTCCTGAAATACCTGACAAGGCTCCTCCAATGAGAACACCAATGATAGTGACCAATGCATTTACCTTCACCTTATTGCCTACCACTTTTGGCATTATTAAATTATTATCGATAAACTGAACTACTATAAGCACTACAGCTGTCCAGGCTACATCTGATAACTGGTTTGAAGAAGTGAGCGTAATGAGCATACAGAATATCGCTGCGATCAGCATTCCCACATAAGGAATAAGATTTAAGATTGCCGCCAGAAGTCCCAGGAATACTGCATATTTCAATCCGATCAGTAAAAATCCTCCAATATTGATAGTGGCTACTATAGCCATCTCGATCATCAGCCCAACCAGGTAACTCTGTAGTATGATCTTTGATTCCTCCATCACATCCAGCACTTTATACTCATCTTTATCAGGCATGATGTCAAGCAGGAATTTTTTCAGTTTATCCCGGTAATATAAAAACAGAAATGAATATACGGGCAATAATACCACAACCATTACGAATTTGGTGATGGAAAAAAAAGTATCGCCGATATAGCCTCCACCTCCATTACTGATCTTATCTGTCGCATTGTCGATCATTTTATGTTGTTCCCTGAAGGTCATATTGAAATGTTCCCTGACCCAGATTTGAAGGGTCTTGTAGTGATCGTTGAGCTGTTGTTTTATTTGAGGAATATCATCGGCAAAACTCATGATCTGTGCTGCAAGAAAATAGAAAACGGCGGATATAAGTGCGGTGGCCAGGAATAATGAAATGATTATGGACATCACCCTGCCCATTTTTTTCCTTTCCAAAAAATGCACGATCGGCAGCAACAATACCGCCAATAATGCGCCATAACAAAGCGGAATAATGATATCACCCCCATAAATAATGAGGAGTGAGAGTAGAAAAAACATCAGTAAGTAGATCGTTAACTTTTGATAAAAGGGCGTTTGCTGCTTGATCATTGAAGAGTTTATTAACTGTGATTATCCGATTTATCACCATTTGGGTAATCATGAATATTGAATATATCTAACTTATTGGAGTATATCAAACCGATAGTGCAATAGACCGGAAGTTAAAGGCCTCCCACCTTTAATAAAGAGAATGCCATTCTACAATCCCGGCATGGATAGTTTTTAAAAAAGTGGTAAATCTTCCACACGAACCTGTAGATGTGACGGCACTGCTAACCATCTTGTTAATAATTTTTAGCTGTAACGATTTGGCATACCATTGGTGTCGCCTTGTTAATCAATTGAGTAAACACTAAAATGAAATATTATGAAAAATGGAATGTCTCTGGGTAAGAAAATAGTGGGTGGAATAGTGTCAGTACTCTTTCTATCTGCGGTTGTGATTAGTTGTGACGACGATAATGATAATCCAAACGCCAACAATAATCCCTATACGGTTAATGGTATAGCGAATGGAGATCAGATGGTGCCGGATACGGTAAAAGAAAGTGGTTCATCAACAATAACAGGTACCTATGATCCTGTTACCGGACAATTGATCTATACTACCAACTGGGCGAACCTGACTGGAGATCCAATTGGAGGAGGTATATATAATGGCGCCGCAGGAACAGTTGGAACAGCGGTGGATACCACATGGTTTGCTGACTCGTTAGTAGTTAATCCACAGAGTGGCAGACTTGATACTATGGTTCTCACTACTGATCAGGCTAATCAACTTATTGCAGGAACCTGGTATTACATGCTTAAAACAGTTAAATATCCGAACGGAGAAGTAAGGGGACAAATGACAGCCACACGATAAAATATATTTATTTTATTTCCCCCTAACGATTTAATGGACTCATTAAATTGACACCGATACCGTTATTTATGCAATTGCAAAACCGCCATCGTGCGGAAAAAACCCGCAATCTTGCGGGTTTTTTTTCATGTTGACCACAGTTGGTTGTTAGTTGTTGGTTGTTTGTTGTTGGGGAATTAATTATTTATTTTGAGGACTTGTATGCTGCTCAGATGCCAGGGTGATTTTTTTTAATGATGAAACAGCAGGACCATTTATGACTATACCTTCAGTAGTAAAACGCGAACCGTGACATGGACAATCAAAAGATTTCTCATCCGCATTCCATTGCAATACGCAACCAAGATGTGGACAGATTGCATTAAATGAATGCACAACCCCCTGTTCATCTTTATACACAGCAATTTTTTTCATTCCCTTGCCGTATATAGCTCCTTCTCCTTTTGGTAATTCATTAATGTCCGTTATATCTGGCGCTGTAAACAAGTCGGTATATTGTTTCGCCATATTGAAGACTTCGGAAATATATGTTCCTGGTTTTCTGAAAGGAAGCCTTGAAGGAGAATAGAGTTCAGTCCAGGGATTTTCTTTTCCTATGATAAGATCAGAAATGATCAGCCCGCCAATAGTTCCATGTGTCATTCCATTTCCGGAATCAGATGTAATGATATAAATATTATCATCACCTGGATTTCTTCCGATATAAGCCATCATATCAACAGGTTCAATAACCTGGCCCGACCAGTGATAGGCAAGTTCCATTGTAGAAGGAAAAATTTTTCTCGTCCACTCGATCAGCGCGTGATATCTTTTTTCTTCCGGTATATTTTCATCATCAGCCTGTCCTGTTTTATGATCTTCACCACCAACCAGCAAAAGGTCAAATTCTTCATTATATTTTTGCAGTCTTATATAATGATAGGGGGCAGTGATCCATTTTGATTTCTGATCTCCGGTATCCCACCACAATGCATGTGTTAAACTATTTTTGGGGATCTTAAAAGCGGTTACATATGTACGATAGGGAAATTGTTTAGTATGCATGGCCACAAAATCATTTACCGGGGTATTGGTGGCTACAATGATCTGTGATGCGGATACCTGGTGACCATTACATGTTGCGCCTTTTTCATTAATGTCGGCAGCCCTCGTATTAGTGTAAATGGCACCTCCCATCCTTATAATTGCATTTGCAAGTCCCTGCAGGTATTTCATTATATGGAACTGGGCCTGGTTGGGAAACATCAGGGCGGGGCCTGATACAGTAGAAATCCCCGGAACCTGTTCAATCCATGTAGTATGAATACCCGCTTTTTGGGTAGCCTCTAATTCCCGACGGAGATTTTTTTTATCATCTGAAGGATGGAGGAAAAGATAGCCGTTGAGTCGCTCAAAATCGCAGTCTATCCCTTCTTCTGTAACAATTTTTTCAATCCAGTCTATAGCCAGCGTATGGCTTTCTGCTGCTTTCCTGCTACCTGATTCACCAAAACTTTTTTCGATCTCATAATATCGATCATCGAGTGCACAGGTGAGATGAGCTGTTGTTCTGCCGGTTTCGCCACTTCCTATGAATCCATCTTCGACAAGGACAATTTTTTTCCCTTTTTTCAACAGGCAATAGGCAGAACTGAGTCCGGAAATTCCACCACCGATGATCAACACATCGGTTTGCAATGATTTTACCAGGGGCGTGAATGAAAGCGGATTAACAGAATCGATCCAGTATGGGGTATTTTCGCCTGAAGTGATTTCACCTTGCAGGTAATGTTTATTATCCATAGATATGGTTATTAATATCTATGGGCATAAAAGCGGTGCCAATATGTTAAACTGTACTAATCACATCTTCACACTTCCCCCACATTTAAAACACATTTTCCACTGCTTGACGTATCTTTTTTTTGAGTGTTCCCAGGTCTGCCACTTTGGTCAGATAGTGATTTGCGCCTAATTCTTTTGTTTTGGCTTTATCGTGCGGATGTGATGATGTAGTGTATATAATAATATGTGATTGATGGTAATCGGAATTCTTTTTGAATTTCGACAAAAATTCGAACCCATTTACCAGCGGCATATTCAAATCAAGAAAGATGAGGGAGGGGGGAGGAGGATTTTTTTCGATATACTCCAATGCTTCGGCACCATCATTTTTAGTGACATTATCAGCTTGAGGCCATATTTCAGTGAGGGCTTCAAGAAGAAATTCCTGATCCTCAGGATCATCGTCAACAATCAATATTTTTGCGGGTAATTTCATTTGTCAGAGGTTAAAGAAATTCTTATTTAAAGTTTTCGGGCAACATAATAGTGAAAATAGATCCCTGGCCGGGTACTGACTTTGCGGTTATATGACCATGGTGGTTTTCAACAATTTTTCTGCAAATTGCCAGGCCTATGCCTGTACCAGGATACTGGCTTTTGGAATGGGCACGTTGAAAAATCTGGAATATTTTTTCTTTATATAATTCATCGAAACCTATTCCGTTGTCTGAAAATATGATTTTCCAGCAGTTATCACCGTTTTCGGCAAATTGTTTTTCTGATTTTATTTCAATCAGGGGTGATTTGCCTGGCTGGGTATATTTCAGGGAATTGGAAATCAGGTTTGTAAACAATTGTTCCATCTGTTCCGGTACAGCATTAATGACTGGTAATTCGTCAATATCAATGCGGGCATTTTTTTCCTGTACTTTTTCAGACAGGTTATTTAGTGCATCGGCTGCAATTTGCGCCAGATCGGTTTTTTCATATTCCAATTCCTGCTCTATCTGGGCATAAGAAAATATAGAATCAATAAGGTTCTTCATTCTTTGAATGCTGTCCGACACTTTTCTCAGGTTATTTTTTCCATCTTCAGTCAGGTGATCTTCGTCTGCTCTAATGATTTTGTTGGTATATATTTCAATTTTTCGAAGGGGTTCCTTTAGGTCGTGACTGGCAATAAATGTGAATGAATTCAATTCCGCATTTTTTCTTTCCAGTAGATCATTTTGAACATTTAGTTTTTCATTGGCTGATCTTAGTTCCCCGGTACGTTTATCAACCATAGACTCCAAAACTGTATTATCTGTGATAGATGCCTTTAAAAGATTGGATTCACCTTTTAACCTGAGATAAGCGAAGAAGACCACGATCAGTGAAAAAATGGAAAATAACAAAACAAAACTGGCAGCTCGTTTTTCTTGCGTCAATTTTTCAGATAGTCGCATTGATAACAACCGGTCTTCGGCATTTGACATCAGGGCGATCTGTGCAGCAATGGAATCCGTGATTTTAGTTCCCCGGGTAAAAAGGGAATCCAGGGTAATGGTAGTAACATTGGGAATGACATCGATCACATTTTGAAGCCAAACCAAACGTGCCCTAAAAAGCCTTTTGGTCGTCGCCATGTTTTTAACCTGTTCCGGATTATCTATCAATAAGGAGTCGACGCTAGCTGCCATCAGCGGTAATTCATTTCGGGCCTCAATGAACTTATTCAGCAAATCTTTATCGGATGTGATGATGTAGCCCCGCTGTGCGGATTCTGCCTTTAACAATGTAGTGAACGCCGTCTGGAGTTTAAGTTTCACAAGGTAGGTATGGTCAACCATATTAGAGGCCTGGGCCTGCTGATTGATCCTTTGGTAAGAAACTACACTAAGGAATAGGAGAATAACGGTAAAGATTATAAAAACCAGGTTGGTAAACAATATCCTTTTAACCATTATGGGAACAGGTTTTAGGTGTTTTTACAAACGTTATCGTTTTAGCCAAAATTTTCATGTTTAAGATAATGCCTTAGAACTTAATATAAAAATAAGGGCCAATATAAAACCTGGGGCATACAAGGAAAAAATATCGGGAATAGTGTTGGAGACCTGTAAAGGGAAAATGGCAGCCTGTAGCAATCAGTTTCTCACCTGAAACATGATTTAAACGGGGATTAATTTCCCGGCAATTTTTGGTTTTTACTTGTTTGAGTACCAAAAAACACTATTTTTGCCCTCCCAAAACTGAATGGATCGGTAGTTCAGTTGGTTAGAATGCCGCCCTGTCACGGCGGAGGTCGCGGGTTCGAGTCCCGTCCGGTCCGCAAGTTCACTTCGACTTCTTTCAGAACCCTTTAGAATCTTTGATTCTAGAGGGTTTTTGATTTTCCAGGCTTCGCCTTCTTTTCGTTCTTCGTATATTGTTTCAACAGTGTTCAAACACCCTTATAAAATATTTCAAGTGTCGGAATAAACGCCAGTATTAAGTTTTACCTGCGTCTCTAATCAAACAGATTTTCATCAAGGCATTTTATGGATCGAAAGAAATTTTTACAAGCCTCTATCGCTGCAACCGCTGGCTTACTCTCGCCTTTTAGGCTTACTGCATCGGCTCAGTTGAAAAAGAAGAAAGTGGTCGTTCTTGGTGCGGGTCTTGCAGGTATGACAGCGGCCTGGGAATTGATGCAGGCGGGACATGATGTGATTGTTCTTGAAGCACGAAATCGTGCTGGTGGTCGCGTGCAAACAATACGCGATGGTTTCACGGCGGGGCTCACGGCAGAAGCCGGCGCCATGAGTTTCAACGATAATTATTTTAACCTGTTGCATTATGTTAAACTGTTCCAGTTACCATACGAGTCAATGAAAACACCTGCTATCCGAAATCCCGGTGGAAAAATGATCTATTACTTGCGCGGAAAACGAATTTTTCAAGAAAACGGTAAAATAAACTGGCCTTATGAACTCAAACCTGAGGAACTGGAAGGCAGCCTTACCAACAGATACATACAGCCTATTCTTGACACCATCAATGATGTTTCGATTTCCCCTCTTCTATATCAATGGGTCCGCTCATACGATAGCAAATCTTTACTTCAGCTTATTGCGGAACGTGGTGCGTCTCCAGGGGCACAGGAAATTATTCGTTGGACTACATGGTACTGCGACCGCGACGGACAGGCATCAGCTGCTGAAGATTTATTAGCAGTATTGCAGAGTGTTCATAGTAAAGACTATTATAGTTTCCCCGGTGGCGTAGATAATTTGACAACCGCTTTTGCGGTCAGGCTGGGTGAACGAATTCGATTTGGCTCAGAAGTGGTAAGTATAAAAAATAGTCCTGAGAATGTAGAAGTAGTTGTAAAAACGGTTGGTAAACAGGAAAGCATTATTGCTGATCGGGTCGTTTGTACCATTCCTTTTTCGGTGCTTCGACATATAGATACTACTCCGGCATTCTCCCCGCTCAAGCAACAGATTGTATCTAGTCTTAAATACACACCTGTCACACGTAGTTTTTTGGAAGTAAAACAAAAGTTTTGGGAAAGCACTGGGGAATCAGGTACAGCAATGACTGACCTTACAATCGGGCAGGTTCAAAAGCATCCAATGATCCTGACTGGAAAGGAAGGAGAACGTGCCATTCTCGAAGGTCACGCTCGTGGTCAACATGCATTGCAACTTGACCAAATGTCCCAGGATAACAGATTGAAATTAACGCTGGATCAAATGCAAAAAGTTCATCCGGATATTGCACACTATTATGAAGGTGGGATTACCAAGAGCTGGCAAAATGACCCCTGGTCGCGGGAGCGTATTCAAAATTTCTTCCTGGCCAAATCACTGCCTGGTTACCGGAAATCTCTCGTCCTGAAGGGCGTATTCATTTTGCAGGAGAGCATACGTCTATATACTCTGGCAGTATGGAGGGAGCTGTTGAATCAGGTGCACGTACCGCAAAAGAGATTAATGCATTGTAGTCGAGATTCCCACTGCTTAATCATTGAAAAACATGTGGAGTAGTATTTAATATTTTATAAAATGAGGACCATTAAAACCAGCTTTCTTCTTCTTCAGGTATTGGCAATACTAGTTTCGAGCCTGGCTTTTAGTCAGGAAAAAAATAGCATCGGTAAGGGCAGCTATCAAAAGGAAATGAGATCATTACGGGCAGCCATCCAGAAAAATTTGTATGATAAAACTTCGGGAAATTATTTACTCGTAACAGATTCTTCAAAACGGGAAAAGAAAGGCGATTACCTAAGAAAATACAGTTATATATGGTCGTTATGTGCTTTGTTCCAGGCCGCCAATGAAATTGAAAAGGTTGACCGAAATGCCAAATTGTTGGATCCTTTGATAGCAGTCATGAATAAATATTATGATCCTGCTCCACCCAGAGCAGGCTATTCCGATTATATCATGAGTTTGAAGCCAGGGGAACGATATTATGACGACAACCAATGGATAGGCATAACAGCGTTGGATGCTTACGAAAGAGTGAAAAAGAAATCATACCTGGCTATCGGTAATCTGGTCTATGATTTTATGATGTATGGTTATGATTCAGTTACAGGTGGAGGTATTTACTGGAAGGAAACGTCAAAAAGTTCAAAGAATACCTGCTCAAATGGACCTGGTGCGCTGGTGGCCCTTCAACTATATCAGATTACAAAAGATAAAAAATACCTCGATACTGCACTACTGATTTATAATTGGACAAATGAAAAACTTCAAACATCATCGGGCTTGTACTATGACAATATTCGGACTAAAGACAACAGTATAGATTCGGCCATATTTTCTTATAATACTGGTACCATGCTAGAGTCGAATGTTTATTTATATGAATGTACTAAAGACGAAAAATATTTAAAGAGGGCTACTGCTATTGCGGATAGCTCCCTTCCATTTTTTTATGGAAAAGATAAATTCAGAGATGACTATTGGTTTAACGCTGTATTGTTGAGAGGCTACCAGCATCTGCTTAAGTATAATAAAGACACAAAGTATATCCTTGCATTTAAAAAATGTCTTGATTATGCGTTGAAGAACGAAAAGAATGAGTCAGGTTTATTCACAGAAAAAAATGGCGAGCGCAATTTGGTTGATCAGGGTGGAATGCTGGAAATTCTGGCAAGGTTTGCCTGGCTTGAACGGCAATACGATATTGGAAGTAACACAATCTCTTTTAAGCCGTAAGTTGACTGTATAATGTAAAATCCTCATCATAGTGACAACCAGCTGAAAAATAAGGTTTGATTTTAGCCCATGCCGGTCAGCAACAAGATCAATGATCGTCAATAAATCCCCAGGAATGAATAATTCACATGGGATTTTAGTTTCTGGTATTTCAAAGAAATCTAAACTTCCATTAAATCAATGGTGATAGTACCAACCATAAATAGAAAATTAACATTTCAAATCACAGGTCGATCGATCGGTTTTTTCTACATCTCTAATGGTAAGTAAGGAAAAAGGCCATTAGGTGGCATAGTAGTTGTGCAGAATTCATTTTCTATTTTTAAACAATTAAATGTCGATGTATGAAAAAGTTTTTGCTTTTAATGGCAATTGGTGTTTTTGTAGGAACTTCCTCTTTTGCGCAGGACAAGCCTAAAGACATGGAAAAAGAAAAAGCAGAATGGGACAAAAAAGTGAAAGAGGAATTGAAACTCACCCCGGATCAAATCACAAAATATGATGCGTTGGGCAAAGAATATGCTCCCAAAATAGAGGCTATAAAATCAGATGCAAACCTGACTAAGGATGTTCAAAAAGAAAAAATAATGTCACTGAAAAAAGAAAAAGAAACCAAATTATTTGAATTCCTAACACCTGAGCAACAAACCAAGTATAAACAACTTAAGGAAGAGAAGATGAAGCAAATGGAAAAATCCTAGCATACTTATAATTATCAGATGAGGACCGATAAGGTCCTTATCTGATTTAAAGAAGCTAAGGTTGCAACAAATTAAGCGTTTAAATGTGCCAGTAACTCCTGACCCCACAAATATGCTCTCGAATTTTATTAGAATAGATTTTAAATGTTTTATTTCCTTCAATATGCTCTCTTAAACACGAACATCTTTGACTTTAATTCCTGTAAAATATTTCCGGCCTGGTTATAGGTGATAGAGAGTACGTGAACGACTGCACGGTCTGGTTTGGATGTTGACGGCCGGATTTCTGTGACCCGGCTTCTAACATGCAGGGTATCGCCTGGCATGGTTGGCCTGGGCCAGGAGATTTCGCAACCTAAACCAATAACTCCGGCTGCAAATGGCATGCTTTCTACTATTAATTTCATTGTTATGGCTGCAGTATGCCAACCACTTGCGACATGACCCTTGAAAAAGGATTCTTGTGCAGCCTGGGCATCCAGGTGAAAAGGTTGAGGATCAAATTGGGTGGCAAAAGAAATAATTTGTTCCTCATCCAATTGATGTTCTCCGCTTACAAACTCCTTACCCAGGCTCAGGTCTTCAAGATAAAGTTGAATTTCTGAATTTTTTGGTGACATTCTGGTTTCACATTTTCGTGTTGATAAATTTTATTCTAATGAACCTTGTCCAGATGAATAAATCCCCTGGAATGTAATTGTTACAGGGGATTTTTGTTTCTGTTATTTCACTATTCTGTTCGCAAAAGCTTAACCGGGTTTGTCCTGGTTGCCTGCCACACTTTAATTCCTGAAGTGATCCCTGCTATAATAAATAATACCAAAACTGAATACATTAATGTGGATGAAGCTATGCCCGCGTTCACTCCAAATATCAAATCAAGCAAAAGCTTTGTCAGCGCATAGCCGCCATAACAGCCCACCGCGGCACCTATCAGAAAGACTAAGAAATAACCACGGTTGACCAAAATGAGAATATGCCCGGCTCTTGCCCCGGCTACCTTCCTCAATGCAATCTCTTTCATTCTTTTCATTACCGTAAGAGAAACCAGAGAAAACAATCCTGTGGCAGTTAGCAATATAGATATGATGGCAAACCAGAAAAAAATCTTTGCAATGTTATTTGTCGTCTGATAGGCTTCTTTTTTTATCTCATTTTGATAAAAACCAGTGAAGGGTTTCATTGGCAATATCTTCTTCCATGCATCTCTTGCTTTTGCATAAACAAGTTCAACGTCCTGGACCTTTGCCTGCATAACTAGGAACTGGAACCGGTTTTCTTTTCCCAATTTCACCACAGCCGGTTCCATGGGATTAAATAATTCATCAAGCTGGAAATCCTTCAGCACACCAATAACAGAATAGTTTACGCTGTCAACAAAAATTTTCTTGCCCAATGCTTCTCTATCTTTCCAACCATAATTTGCAGCGAAATTTTGTGTAATTAGGATTGAACTTGTAAAATCTCCTTCCATCTGCGGATCAAACTCCCTTCCTTCGGCCAACTTTAGGTTCATCGTTTTTATATAATCCCGGCCAACCTCCAAAAAGTTTGTTTCACTTTTCTTTTGCTCTGATTCTGCTATCACATTCCGGAAACCATATCCAATATGACTTCTGGTACCGGCCAGGGCAGTTACCTGCGGGACTGCCTCCATTTCATTTCTAAGCGCCGGAAATGCAGTGGTGTCGGTCAGTACAACACCAACAGTATTTTCTATGTTATATCCGTAATCATAATTTTTTTGAAATTCAGAATTGCGCGCAAAACCAAATCCAGCGATCACGGTAATGATGGCAATGGACAATTGAAGACCCAGCATGATCCTTGAAAACAAATTTGTGCCGCCAAATTTTACCGAGCCCCGAAATATTGACGTAGGATTAAACCGGCTGATATAAAACGCAGGATAGAAGCCAGCCAGCAATGTGGTCAATAATACTGCAGCGATAATAAACAACAAGAGAGTAAGATCGTTGAAATAATCTGCGACGACTTTAACAGCACCGAACATTTGATTGAATGTCGGTAGCCAAAAAGCATTTAGTACTACAGAAACTAATGCAGCTAGAATTACAATAAAACAGCACTCTAATAATAGTTGCATTATCAATTGCCGTTGTGAACTGCCCATCACTTTGCGCATTCCCATTTCTTTCAGTCTTCTGCCAGCAAGAGAAACAGTCGTATTTGAAAAATTCAGGCAGGCGGAAAGAAAAATTAAAATAGCGAGAACAAAAGGGCCATAAGCTGCCGAATCTTCAGGGCGGTCCCACAAACTATTATTGGGAATATCAGCACCAATTGCCATTTCGTGCAGTGAAACAAGTTTAAAGCCCGAAGCCTTCCAATCCATTCTTGCCTTATTCTGTACTGGCAAATATTTTTCCAATGATTTTACAATTAGCGGTACATCATCCTTATCAGGTATTTTGAAAAAAGCCGCATCCAGCATCCAGGACCAATTATCCGGGGCAATCTTCGATCCATCTCCTTGTAAATAATTCTCAAAATTCGTGATGAATCCAAACTTGATTGTCGAATTCATTGGAATATCTTTTAATACACCAGTTACGGTAAGCGGCATCTCATATTTTTCGCCTGAATAAAAGATCAAAGTTTTTCCCAAAGGATCCTGTTTCCCAAAATATTTTGTTGCGATAGTTTCTGTTATCAGCACAACATTCTTATCTGTTATATTACTGGAACCCGCAACAACAGGGAAATTGAACAATTCAAAAAACGCCGGATCGGTAAACTGTGCCTGTTCGGCAAAGGCTTCAGTTTTATCATATCTCACACCCAGTCCACGACCGTCATAACGAACTGCTTCAGCGATTCCCGAAAATTCAGCCTTAGCCTGCTTTACAGCGACCATTGGAAAAATTCCCCTGACGCCATTTGCACCGGCCTGAAAGGTTAATGCACGGTAAACATTTGCCTGATCCTGGTGAAAA
>Ga0207701_10003268_pt1 | contig 16687 bp, 22 predicted proteins | sample KBSSwiSSwithPhiX_FD_184294 | JGI IMG/M metagenome (GOLD analysis project Ga0207701, IMG submission 184294) | Switchgrass rhizosphere bulk soil microbial communities from Kellogg Biological Station, Michigan, USA, with PhiX - S5 (SPAdes) (version 2) | ecosystem: Environmental > Terrestrial >... | reverse complement strand
CAGATACTACTGCAGCTATGGCAATAACAATAAATAGTAAAGGTTGTTTCATAACTGAGTTTTTTAAGATGATTAAATTATTTTTCATTTCGTTCTATATATGTGAAAACGATGCCAGAGATTTTCTAACTGTTAAAGAAATCAACGACGGAATTTTAAAGTACACTTACTTAGTAAGTTGACGTTTTTGACTTTTAACAATGATAAATTCATAAGTTCTACTAAAAAAAACAACCTGCGTTATGCACGCAGGTTAATAAAATTTCCGGATAAATAAAATTAGTTGGCAACGATTGCACGGAGACGTTCTATATCCTGGATTCCTTCGTATTTAATTGGAACTTCTTTGTTAAAACCTGCTTTTTTTAATGTAGCAAACCCTTCAATTCTTATCAATGCTTGTTTCTTTTTAAATATATCACTATGATTTTTTACAGCACTGATATTATCTATTTTTAATTCAACAGGAATTATAAACTCCTGGTGTTTGCGTACTGCGACTTGATCGCTGATATTAAGGCGGCCAAAATACATGTTATCGATGTATACATCTCCTCTTGCCTGGCTAAGTGTTACACCAAAGTCATTTGGATTATAATAAACCAAATCAAGCCCTGCAGTTGTTTGTAGCAAGCCAACATCCGTAATGCGTACATTCTGAATTTCCCGATATTCTGGTTCTTTAATATTCTCTGATTTGCAGGAAGCAAGAAAAAGGGTGGCCGGAGCCAGTATGAGTATTAATCTTTTCATAACGTTTGAGTTTAAATTTAATGAATATAAAGCGTTGCTATAATCAAACTATCAGGCCATTTAACGTTAAACTTCTGTGAAGTGCTTCTCTTAACAGGATTTTATTATTTTACACCTGATTCATGAATATTACTTTAAAAAAATTGATCGTGATCTTGCCGGTGATGATCGTTAGCTTATTTTATTTCCGTGTATTGTATCACGAAAGTTATAGCGGAGCAAGTTTTAAAAGGGTAGCTGGGTTAGTTTTAAGCATCCTGTTATTATTTGTATGGATCGTTTTTGTAACGATCAGAAGGAAACAAAATAATTTTTTACAGGTAACGGTCCAGGCAAGCTTTTTTGTTTATGTTTTTGCTGTTCTTCAACTCACCGGTTATTTTATTCTTTTTAAAGAAATTTCATCGCATGACTGGTGGGATAAAATGAATGATCGAATAGTCAGGCATGACCGAGTGAATCTTGAGCCATTTAAAACTATTGATATCTACCAGACTTTTGGCAAACAAATACTCGGGAATTTTGTGATGCTTTTGCCATTGGGTATTTATCTTCCATTACTTTATACAAAGCTTAGAAAAGCATATAGTTTTTTCACAGTGCTATTCATCTGTTTTTTGGTTTCTGTTGGCATCGAACTTCTTCAATTAGCCACCAGTTATCGCAGTGCAGATATTGATGATGTGATCTTAAATACATTAGGTGGTGGTACGGGTTTTATAATATACCTGTTGATCAAAACTATAATATCTCCAAAAAATATCTCTTGATGAAACTAACACTGTTACTCACTGATCACATCCCATGGAGTTGAAACTGTATTATCTTTATCTGCATCCTTTGGCCTTTTTTTGCCACTTTTTATGGGTAATGGTTCGTTGGCTCTGCCTTTTGGCAAAGACAAATCGATCTTTAGTGTTTCAAAATCTTCTTTAGTTATTTTATCGTTTTCATCGCTAAGATGTCTCTTTACAATCTCTTTTGCCGTTTTGCCATTGTTGCTTCGCTTTGATCTATTGGTGTTTTCAGCATTTTTTTCCCCTTTTACAGAAGAATTTCTTGATGTTGTCATAAAAAGTATTTCTAAAGGCATGAAAAATATATGCCAGAGAATAAAATTTTCAATGGCATCTTTTTTGTCAAACAGCTTTTGACGATATTAATACTATAAGTTTTTGTAACTAAAACCTCCTAAGTATGAAAAAGATCATAAGCAGATCATGGTTAAGATTAACAGCAACACTTTTATCTTCCTTTTTAAGTATGTTATCATTTGCACAGGATAAAGGAATAGATGTTGATATAAACGTTAAAAAAGAGTCAGCATGGTATCAAAACCCTGTCGTTTGGGTAATAGGAGGTGCCGTATTTATATTGTTATTAGTCGCCTTATTAAGAGGTGGGGAAAAGAAAAGTGCTTAATAGCGTTGAGGTGGATATATCGAAAGCCGGGTGTTTATCCGGTTTTCTTTTTTTTAAAGAAAGAATGTCTATTTAAAAAGCGGGGCAATTTCACCCCAGTAAGTTTTCTATAGACGGGAGTTGTTCTTGTTGGTATGGACTTTGTCTATTATTGAATTAGAATATTTAAACATTAATTAAATCAAATGCATTATGAAAACGATTTTCATTTTTCTGTTAAGTTTTACAGCAGCGATATCGGTGTTGGCGCAAAGTGTCAGTACTGTAACTATAAACGTTCGGGGCAATACTACCCAATCGATAGTAATAGACAATAAAGATTTTTCCGTACAAAATGATTACAATACAAATACTCCAATTGTTGTATCTAATCTTCAATCAGGTCAACACACTTTACAAATAAAACGTTCAGATGAGGTCAACCCATCATCAACTGTATTTACAACAAGAACGGGGTATGATCTTCAAATTACAATTACTGCAAATGGAAGTGTTCAATTAAAAGAAACCAAATGGCGGGCGGATAATAATTCAGGACAATACAGGCAGGCCATGAGTGTTACTGATTTTAATAATTTGTACACCAGCACCCGGAATCAAAGGCAGTCATCTAACAGGATGACAATGGTCAGCGATGCCTTTGCAAATACAAATTATTATTTTACAACTGCACAGGCAAAACAGTTGATCCAATTAGTAAATAGCCAAAGTAATCGTTTCACATTAGCAAAAGCTTCTTATCGCAGCATTACTGATCCTACAAACTTTACGCAGATCTACGATGTGCTGAATAGCCAGTCATACAGAGATCAGCTGGCAGATTATGTGAGTACTTACAATGCCGGTAGTTCTTCAACAGCGATGACGGCATCCCGGTTCAATACCATTTACCATACTGCACAACGCCAGGCTACTACAAACTCAAAAGTTTCTTATATCTATAATTCATTTACAAACACCAATAACTATTTCACGGTTGCACAAGCCAGGCAATTAGTACAATTAGCTCCTGATGAAGCTAATCGCCTTTATTTAGCTAAAATATCTTACAGAAGCATCATTGACAGGAACAATTTTTATCAAATGAATGCCTTACTCAACTCCCAGGCGAGCAGAAATGAACTGAACACTTTTGTAAATACATATGATAATAGCAACCCCGTTTATACAAGAATTGCGATGAAAGAGGCAGAGTATAATACGCTTTATCGTGACATCCAAAATCGTTACGGTGTTGGCGCAAAAATGTCAGCTTTATCAAATGTATTTGCCACCGAAAACTATTATTTCACAACTGCACAAGCAAAACAACTAATACAATTGGTAAGTGATGAAAGTAACAGGCTTGAATTGGCAAAAGCCTCTTATGATAATATTGTTGACCAGGCGAATTTCAGCCAACTCTATGATATATTTTCATACAGCTCAAGAAATACGTTAGAAGTATATGTAAGAGATCATCAAACAAACCATGTATATACTCCACCGGTTTACACAAGAACGCCGATGTCAAACTCAAGCTACACATCGTTGTACAATGAAGTAAGAAATACATATGGGTTTGGTGCAAAAATGTCAAGGCTAACAGAAATCTTTGCTAACGAAACTTATTATTTCACGGTTGCACAAGCGAAGCAGTTAATTCAATTAGTAAGTGATGAACGCAATCGATTGGAATTAGCAAAATCAGCGTACGGAAATATTACCGATACTGAAAATTTTAATTTAATGTATGATCTGCTGACAAGTCAAAGCAGCAGGAATGAATTATCGACTTATGTAAATACATATTCTTATAACAGGTAATAAATCTTCGCTAAATAACCCGGCCTTTTCTTATGTTGTCATTTAAAGGAAAGGCTGGGTTTTTTTATTCTTTCATATATTGATCACAAAATTCTTTTGTTGTTTGATCTCTACAAAACCAAGATGTTCATAAAACAAATGCGCTTCTGTTCTTTTTACATTGCAACGAAGTCCAATTTTACTATTATTTTTTTCTCTTGCCCATTGCTTTACTTTATCGACGAGCAATTTCCCAATTCCCATTCCCCGATGATCCTGGTCTATTACTAAGCCATTTATTTCACAATGCGGCATCACTTCTATCATAATGGACTGTGAAGCGCCGACCCAGCCAACGATCTCACTATCATATTCAGCTACAAATGCCGTATGATCCTTACTTTGTAAAACCGCATAAATGTTTTGGAGTGTTTGTTCGATAGATAGAGGATATCCAAGTTGCTTTGAAAGTGCATTAACTGCTTTTGCATCATTTGCAGTCATTTCTCTTATACTGATTTTCATGACCGTAAAGATAAATGAAGATATTATTAGGTATTACTCGTTTACTCTTTTTTGATCGCCTTCACAGCATCAATAAACTCATATATTGTATCGGTTGTTTTATCTATGAGGAGTGGATCTAAATATTCATAGATATCAATTGCTTCGCCGGCATTAGCTTCTGCAATTGCATCCAATAGTTCGGGCATGGTCATTTCTTTAAGTCTGGCGATGATGTAGGCTTGTTCCATTTTTCAAATGTAGTTTTCTTTTACCATCACATTCAGATTTAAAACTTAATATCTTAAAGTCAAACTAAATTGTAGCTTTATTAAAACTCTGCTATATGAACCAACCTGTACTAATTTTTGTGGGAATTGCCGCAGTCCTGTTTATTATCTTACTTATACTTCGTAACAAAAAAGATAAAAAAGAAGTGATCGACCAGATGAAAAATGATTATCCAAAATCAAAAGACAGAGAAGGCGATCCCGACGTGGATAATGACTCGCATATGCATTGATTTTTTACACCTGATTTATAGTACAGCCCTCAGCATTGTAGAAACTATTCCCCTAGAATACCTGTTAATATAATTTTATTACTTTAAAAAATTTGGCCTGATTCTTATCTATATTATAATGGTAATAATTTTTTAATAAAAAAATTTATCATGAAACAGATAAGCTTTCGTTGGGGATATAAAATATTCCTCGCAATTTTCTTCGCTTGTATGCATATGGTGCTCTGGGCACAGGAAGGTAATCAAACGGTTACTACAAAAACTACTGAATCAACCACAACCCAATGGTATTCGTCTCCATGGGTATGGGTAGCCGGAGGAGCAGTATTTATTATCATCCTCGTAGCTCTTATGCGTGGCAACTCCAGTACCAGCGATACAAGAACAACCGTAATAAAAGATAGCATCTAGACAATATTGGGATTTATTTGCGGACAGGCTATAAAGTAATATGGCCTGTTCGCAATATTTATTGATCTTACGTTGATCATTGAACAAATTTATTCTCTTAGTTCAGCCCCTTAAATAGTACCTTTCATTTAATGAAATCGATCATTGAATGATAGTTTGTCAGAATTGCGGTAGTGAGGGTGATCAAAAATATTGTCCAGGCTGCGGACAAGCACTCCAAATTGAACGTATTAGCATAAATTCATTATTGCATGAAGTAGCACATACCTTCTGGCACCTGGAAAAAGGGTTTCTATATACACTGAAAGAGCTTGCCATCAATCCTGGCACGACACAACGAAAATATTTATCCGGAATTCGCCTGCGTTATCAAAAGCCATTTCCATTGTTTGCAATTTCCGTAACCGTCTGTGCACTTGCTTTATTTTTCATCTCTAGAAATACACCAAATCAAACAGACCATTTTTTTTATAAACATTATTTCTTTATGGTGCAGGCTGCTATGCTTCCTTTTTTTGCACTTATTACATATATACTTTTTAAAAGTCACGACCTCTACTATGCCGAGGCTCTTGTGATGAATGTTTATTTGCTGGGCTTTATGTCTGTATGCATCGTTCCTATCAATGCTCTTTCATATTTCTTGCCCAATGGGGTCATCGATTTATTAGAAATGATCCTTTTAATTACTTACAACATCTGGACGAACCTGAATTTTTTTAAAGGCAAAGTAGTGTGGTGGATAATTGTAAAAAGTATTGTAGGCATAGTTGCCAGTTATCTTTTATTCCAGGTTGCATCTAATCTGGTAATGCAATGGTTAATGTAATTCTAATATTCCCTTTGGTCAAACGTTACCGCTTCCTTTAAAAGCTTTATAATAGCACCGCAATTAATTTCCTTAGGTGAGTGAAAGATTTTATAAAAGATCTGTTTGTTGGTACCATGTACCAGGTATTTGTCTGAATCCTTTAGTTTACAACCGTACCAGAAACCGAATAATACTCCATGCTTTATTCCTCCTCTTGGAACTGTGGCGGGCCAAATAATGCAAATCCCTTTTTTACCATAAAAGAAAGGGACATTGTAAGATATTTTTTCTTTACAATAAGCAGGCAGACTGTCTTTCACGATCTGTCTTAATACATCGGTAATGACACGTTCATTTTCCGGCAGCAGTTCATATAACTGCACAAGAGATCTGATATTAGGAAAAACTTTTTCCATATTTTAAAGATAGATTTCTTTCTAACATAAGTTGCCCCGGCTTTGAGGCCGGGGCAACTAAAAAAATTACGCCACATTTGATCCGATCAATATTTACCGTCTGCTGGTTTTTCCATTTCCTTTTTCTTTTTTTCAATTAACTCTTTGTACGTTGTTTGTTGCTCAGCGGTTAAGAATTCAAACAGCTTTGTTTCTTTTTCCTTTTTTAAAGCCATCTTTTTTTCTTTCTGAACATCTTTACTGAGTGTAGCATCTTGTGAAATGGCTGACATTTTTTCGCCATACTCTTTATTAAGGGCATCATATTTTACCACCTGGTCACTGGAAAGTTTCAATTCTTCTTTTAACTTTTTATCCCATTCTTCGTGGCTCTTTTTGTAGTCTTTCTGTTCAAGCTGAGCCATAGCTGCGGTACCCACAAATGCAAATGCTACCATCAAAAACAATACTTTTTTCATGTTAACAGAATTTTAAGTGAATAATAAAAAAATAGGAGTGATAGTACTTTAAGGAAAAATAATGCCAGCGACTATATTGGTGGAAAACTTTGATTTCTTTTTTGAACTCCAAACAGAAACATGACGATTCAAAAACTCAATGGAGAAACTTCAGATTTACTGAGTAGAATCTTGGTACTATTTTTTATTATTTCTAATAAAAAAAATAATGAAACATCTTCTCTATATATTATTATTCAGCAAATTGGTTGCTTGCAATAATAGCCAGACAAACGATTACTCAGGCAACCTTATGCCACCTGATAGTGGAAAAATTATTCCTCCGAATGTTGAAGATAAATCTACCATGGATGTTCCTGGCTGTTACATGAAAATAGTTGGGCGTGATACAGCCATAATTAAGCTTGAACAAAAAGGTAATGTGTTTACCGGGAAAATGACCTATGATAATTATGAGAAAGATGGCAGCAAGGGTATTGTAAAAGGAAAAGAAGAGGGAGGGATTTTAAAGCTTTGGTATGATTTCGATTCTGAGGGCAGGCATTCAGTAACGGAAGTATATTTTAAAAAAGATAATGGTAAACTCTTTCGTGGAGTAGGCGATATGGACACTAAAACAGATACAGCTTATTTTACATCGGGCATAAATTATTCAGATAAGGAAGCATTTTCCAAAGTTGATTGTGGATTAATCGACTGGAAATTAAAATTTTAGTAACTCGAATTACCAATTGTACGCATTGTCAAACCAAAAAAAAATATACCAACAAAAAAGTAGGGAAATACTAAGGGAAAATAGTGTTCCTCAACGGATTTTTTAGCTATCGGTTGGCATGATATTTAACCCTGTTACTGCAAATTAAAATCAACCCTACATGAAAACTATCTTCCTGAAGCTTAGTGCAATAAGCTTTTTTGCGACTATTATTTGTGTCTCATGCAACAAGGAAACCGATGTTCTTAACCAAAATACAGCCTTGCTTATCGACAAGAGCTGGAAATTTGAGATCTACGGCCTTGATGAAAATAATAATGGAATAATAGAAGAAACCGAGAATAACATGCTTCCCTGCGAGGCTGATGATGTTTATACTTTTTATGCCAATGGCGGCGGTGTTTTTAAAGGTGGTACAATGCCCTGTAGCATGGGAGAAACTCCCGTAGTTAACTTTAATTGGAGATTTGAAAACAACGGTACGGAGCTTGCAATATTTGCTGCACCTGAAAAAATAAATCGGTTAGATGAGAACATTCTTGAGGTTTACTATATGGATGTAAACTCCCAGGGTCAGCCTGTGAAATATATCAGGAGGTTTATGCATTGATTGATTTATCCTAAGTAGGCGATTTTTTTTTGTAGGATAAAACCCATTGGAACAGACCCAATAAAATTTATTCAGGAAATATTTGAACCAGCCTATAACCCCATAGGATGACTATTAAAAGCAGGAGGGCAGATAAGATTATGAACAGTCTCCAGTTCCTTCGCTTGATATAATATCTTTTTGAATGATGCATTGAAATTGATCATGAAGTTTTGCAATAAAATTTAAAGTGTTGGTTAAAAAGCCCCGCAAGACTGCGGGGCGCTAATCAAAAACCATTAACCATTAAACCTTATCCTATGAAAATTCTTACTAAATATAAATGATATTTTGATTTAAAGAACTTTTCTGACAATTTCTTGATACTAAGCAATCGTATTTTTACAGATTAAATTTAAACCGCATCTAATTGTATCCCGGCCATTTTTATTTTTTGACATGTGTGAATTCAAATGTTCATTCCTTTAGATTGCTCCAAAATGCGAATAGGAGTTACAAATACAACTGAGTGTTAGGCTGAGTTTCCAAAGGCCGAAGTTTCCGAAACTTAAAGGCTTTATTCGCCCCGCGAATATTCGTCATTGCGAGGCAATTAAAATTTCCAAGAAACATATTTAGTACGGTAAACCGAAGCAATCTAATCTTACGAAATTCTTTGTTTGCTTAAGGCCAGGCGACATACCTATGACAGTGCACTTATTCTAAAAATAGTTCAATAACCTTATCGCCGTAAGCCCAGATCAAAGTACCAATGATCGAAAGCACTAGTGTCCATTTATCAATTTTCAATTGAGGTATTGAAGTATGTAGCATTTCTTTCCCAAGGTCATTCCGTTCAATATTTGAAAAAAATTTTTGATTGTGTTTTTTTATACTCCGGGATGCCAGAACAATTCCAATGATCGCTGATACAGCACCGGATCGGGCAAACCAATCAGCCCGATGATCATTAAGATCAATGATAAATGATGTGATGGGAAATGCAACCGCGAACAGGATAAGCAACAGATCCGGCAGTAGGGATTGCCATTTAACTTTTGTCCTGAAAATTTCTTTTTCGGGTAATTCAGCCATAGCAATTTCTTTATTTTCATACAAGCTACAAAATGCAGAATTGATTGGTGATAGTTTGTTGGTATGCTTTGCACAAGGCTAAGCGACTTACCAACAAAGTCGTAAACTGGTTTAATACACGTTCTTCAATTCTCAGGGACAAAGGAGTTCCAATATTTTTCAAATTCCTCTTTGTTAATATTAATTGTTTCGAAGTTTGTTCTAAAATTTTCTATAACCAAATTGTTATCTATCCAATATCCATAATTTTTTTCCCATGGCATTATCATGATAGTTTTCCCAGAACTATCTAACCCGATCTCTCTGTTTGGATAATAGCTATCATTTTCGAATTCAATTAACCAAAAAGCAACCTTGTCAATTTTCTTTTCAAAATCGGGATTGGCAATTGGGACAATAGATTCCAAAACAACTTTTGGTAATCTCTTACCAATATTTTCCGGAACCCTCTTCACTTTGGAATCAGGATATCTAAACTTAATATAAGTGTTGCTCATAGTACCGACACAAAGGTGAGCATTTATTCTTTATCAATGTCGGCACAAAGGCTCTTCAACAAAAGGCTAAGACAAAGAAAAACCTCTTTTTATTCGATTGATAATTCATCGTTTATCAAAGTTCTCAGCATCTTAACCATTTCTTGCACAGTGTTTGCCAATAGGGAAGAAAATTGATCCTTTTATGTTTTATAAAAAAATATACAAGTCTGTGTTGATCGATCGATTTACAGAACAAACCCGCCAGTTCATCAAGGTCCTGCTTAGAGGAGAACGATATCCGGGCGAATATAAAAACTGCAAAGACTCATTAGAGAGCATACAAAAACAATTATTGTGGGAAGAAAAAAGGTCAGACGATAATATTTCAGTGAGTGCTCCGCAGAAACTATCGATTAATATTAGCAGGGGATAAGATGGTTTGTACATTTTGGTTATTGCAAAGATTGTAAGGGAGATCACTTTGGGCTTGGTTGTTGATATGCTTGCATAGGCTATCTAACGTCCCAACAAGGTATAAAATGAAAAAATAATTCTGCATGATGCCGGAATGCATCATACTTGTTCTGCAGAGCCTCCTGAGGATCTTAGATCCTGAATTGCTTATCAATCACGGAGGATTGTTGATCGTCTTTCTATTGGTATACGCCAGCACCGGTTTATTCTTTTGTTTTTTTATCCCTGCAGGGGCAATATTATTTACAGCCGGAATATATACTGCAACTGGTGGACTACAGTACGATATTTTTACTGTTTGTAGCCTATTGATACTTGCTTCTATTTTGGGAAATCTTACCGGTTATTTGTTCGGATGGAAAACAGGCCCGTTATTATACAGCCGCAAAGACTCAATGTTCTTCAAAAAGCAACATCTTAAAACTGCCGAGACATTTTATAATAAGTATGGCTGGCTTGCATTAACTATGGGATTGTATCTGCCCATTATCCGAACATTTGCATCTATTGTTGCCGGCATGGTCAGGTTGACCTTTCACCGTTTTATATTACTTACAATTACCGGCTCTGTGGCCTGGATATTGAGTTTTGTGTTAGCGGGGTATTTTATTGGCAGCAGACCTTTTTTAAAACCATGGTTAACCTATATCGTTATCGGTTTTATTCTTGTTGTTACCACACCTATAATCATCTGGATCATCAAAGAATTAATAAAAATGCGAAAAGAGAGTAAGGAGAAGGGAGTGTAGTTTTTTGTTGGTATGCTTTGCACAAGCTAAGCGGGATGCCAATAAAGGCGTAAGAATTCATATCGGCATGATCTTTTATCGCTACAAATTATATGCGACGAAGTTATTTTTATTGGACCCTGTTTCTTTTGGAGTTATTTATGACCTCCTGTAAAGAAAAAAAAGTCGTGACTTTCGACGAACCGGTATCAACCAAATATGAAATAGATTCAAGCAATATAATTGACTCAAGTATAACGATCATAGCTCATCCCGATTTTACTATTTATAAGGAGGAGCAGGAGATCATAACAGGGTCAGCTATACCAGACAGCCTTGTTGCCTTTAGTAAATCATTAGTAGGTACTCCATATTTATATGCATCTTCTGATCCTGCAAAAGGTTTCGATTGTTCAGGATTTATTACTTATGTGTTTAATCATTTCGGTATTGCAGTACCCAGGTCGTCAATTGATTTTACAGATATGGGGATTGAAATACCAACAAGTTTTGCCAGCCCCGGTGATCTTATTTTATTTAAAGGCACCGACAGCACAACCAGTATCGTTGGTCATATGGGAATTGTAGAAAGCAATGAAAGAGGCAACTTGCTTTTTCTGCATTCTACTTCTGGTAAAGCCCATGGTGTTGTCATCTCTCCTTTAAAAGGTTATTATGAAACAAGATTTGTAAAAGTGATCCGGGTGTTTCCTAAAGTATATTTCACGACGCCGTAAAATAATTGTTTGTTGGTATGCCTTGCACGGGCTAAGCGACATACCAACAAAGGCATAATAACATAAGCGATAACAACGGAATAAAATTGTTTCCCTGATACCTTATCTTAGATATTTAAAGTATCACCTTTTCGAAACCGAAACGGCTTAATCAATTTTTTCTGAATGGATAATCAAACAATGAAATCAGTTTTACAAGTTGAAGAACTCAATATTTTTTATGGCAGTTTCCAGGCGGTCCGCAATGTTTCTTTTAATGTAAAAGCAGGGGAAATATTTGGTTTGCTGGGACCAAATGGCGCAGGAAAAACAAGTACATTAAGCGCAATAGAAGGATTGCTGAAACCTCAGTCGGGCAATATTACTGTAGCAGGTTTTAGTATTAAGGATAAACCATTGCATGTACGTGCCAATCTCGGTGTGCAATTGCAGGCTACCAGTTTTCAGCCCGAACTTTCCATAGTGGAGATCCTGAAATTATATGCGGGTATCCATGGGGTAGAAATGAATGATGAAAAGTTAAAGGCAATATTAGCCAATATTAAATTAGAAGATGCGGGTTCAAAACGTTTTGGACAACTTTCGGGCGGGCAACAGCAACGTGTTTCATTGGTGATAGCAATGATACATGAGCCACGGCTGGTATTACTCGATGAACCTACTTCTGGTCTCGATCCGCAGTCACGTCGTCAACTTTGGGAACGCATGGAAGCATTACGGGAAAAAGATCATGGCATCCTGCTTACAACTCATTCTATGGAAGAAGCCGAAGCTGTATGCGATCGCATTGCTATTATTGATCATGGGCAGATCATCAATATCGATACACCTGCGGCTTTAATAGAAAAACATCGTAACGATCCGGAAGTGATCAGTGCTTCACGTAAAGGAAAGATAACTCTCGAAGATGTGTTTATCGGCTTAACAGGAAAAGCTATTCGTTCATAACTAAACAAGCAAATATGCAAACCGCTATACCATCAACATCCGCTGTACTCTCTTCATTGCTTCGTGCCGATTTCACTACACAATGGCGCAACAGGAGATCTGTTATGCTTGTCGTGCTGGTACCTATTGTAATACTTATTTCATGGAAAGGATTGGTAGAAAAATTTGGAGGAACTTTTGTGCTTTCTAATTGCATTACTATTGGTCTGAATGCGATCGGGCTGATGGGTTATTCTAATGCTATTGCCCGAGACAGGGATAAAGGAGTGTTTCAACGTTTGCGTGTGGCGCCAATACCTTCATGGTCTATAATGATGAGCCGCCTGCTGGTACAATTAGCTATGATATTAATAGTAACGACAGCAATATTTGTGGTGGGTAACAATTATGATAAAATAAGTCTTAGTCCTTCCGGGTATTTATTAGGTTTTATAGCTGCTATTGTTGGGGGTGCTGTTTATCTCGCATTGGGACAAGCCATCGTTGGGCTTATAAAAAATCCGGAGACGGTTAATGCAGTTACACGTCTCATTTATTTTATTTTTATTATGATAGGTATGTTTGGAGAGTTGGGTATGCTGGGACATGAATTAGGAGAGGTGGTAAGATGGTCACCTTATGGCACGGTGAAACGATTACTCTCTGCCAGTATGGATCCCCATACCTGGACACAGGATACAACATTGTATTTATTAGCAACCATTGGTTATACAATAATTTTTACTACACTGGGCATTAAATGGTTCAAATGGAATACACGTTGAGATGGCACGCCTGAATTTATTTAATTTGAAATTTCATCAAAGTTGGGCCCGGAGTTATAACCATTTATTTGTTGGTAAGCTTTGCACAAAGCCTAGCGACATACCAACAAAGGCGTAAATGATCGCTGATACCGCGCCGGATCTGTCAAACCAATCAGCCCGATGATGGTTAAGATCAATGATAATTGACGTGATGGGAAATGCAATTGCCAACAAGATAAGCGACAGATCCGGCATTAAGGTTTGCCATTTAACTTTCGTCCTGATAATTTTTTTTTTCGGGTAATTCAGCCATAGCATTTCTTTATTTGCATAAGGAAGTTAAGCAGTATGTCGGCAACATGTATTAAAAATTATTCAGCTTTGAATGAACCTATCGCTCCCATTGTCGCATCGGCGAAAGAGTGATCAACAAAAGTATAAATTCCTTTTTCAGGCATGACAAACTCAATGATTGCGCCGCTTGCTGGTCCAAGATAAGCAGATTGCATACCCACCAATTCATTTTTTGGATTGCCATCCAGCCACACTTTATCGAATATAGTACCAATAACATGAAAGTTGGTTGCATTGTTAGGTCCTGCATTCAATACATATAAACGGATCCGTTCACCTGCTTTTACTTTCAATGGATTTACTACATACTGTCCGATTTTCCCGTTAAAAGCTACAAAGCTGGGTTGTTTCAACCTTGCAGTAACAGTATCCGGTATATATACATCTCCTTGCTTTTTGAAATAATATTCATTCTGCACAATAGCAAATTCACGATCTACTTTATCAGGGTAGCCATCTTTCGGCTCTACGATCACCATACCTATCATACCATAGATCATGTGCATTAAAACCATGGGTGTGCCGCAGTGATACATAAATACGCCGGGGTAATTTGCTGTCCAGGTAAATTGAATTGTTTCACCCGGGTTGATGCTCCTGTATTTATCCTCAGGGTTAACCATCGCGGCATGAAAATCGATGGAGTGGGGCATAGGCATCATATTCATGTGCATTGCCATATTGCTCATTGTATCATTGGAACGATCCGTCATGGAAAAACGAACCGTTTGTCCAACCCGGACTTTTAAAACAGGACCGGGCACCGAATTTCCAAACATCCACGCTGTAAAGCTTACATCATTTGAAACACGGAATAATTTATGTGTGACATCAAATTTCACATCAACAGTATCACCATCCTGTAATTTGGTGACTTCGGGACCGAATGCCAAAGGACCTTTATTGGCTGTATCATTATTGGGTTGGTTAGTTATTGTCGCTTGTGGAGCGCCAAATACTTTATTGGAATTATCCGTATTTGTATTCTGATTGCAGGCTGTAAACAAAATAAATATTACTATATAAAAAAACAATTGTTTCATTGGATAAGTATTTGTTCAAAGGTATACTATTGTGATAGGGGAGAAATATTCAAACTTCAATTGGATTACCCTTATTGGGAATTTTAATGGGTTATTAATGTCCGCATTACCATTTTAAATTGATAACTGTACAAGTTAACAGGGATGTTTTTTTATTGCTCAACAGGATTACCAACCGTACAAGAGTGCGACGCAACAGAAGCTAAATAGTACTACAAATGTTGGCTACATAATCCCTTCTCTCTCGCCTTATTTCGTTACCTTCGCCACCTCGAAAAATGAGGTAAAAAGTACATGAAGAACATCCGGAATTTCTGCATTATCGCACATATTGACCATGGCAAATCCACCCTGGCAGATCGTCTTTTACAAAGCACAGGCACCATCAGCGACCGCGATATGATGGACCAGGTGCTTGATGATATGGACCTTGAAAGAGAGAAGGGGATTACTATCAAGAGCCATGCGATACAGATCAATTATAAACATAAGGACGGCAAGGAATATATCCTGAACCTGATCGATACTCCCGGCCATGTGGACTTTAGTTATGAAGTGAGCCGGGCACTGGCTGCCTGCGAAGGCTGCCTGCTGTTGGTAGATGCTACACAGGGTATCCAGGCGCAGACCATCAGTAACTTATACCTCGCTATTGAAAATGACCTTGAGATCATTCCTATCATCAATAAAATTGATATGGATGGGGCAATGGTGGATGAAGTGACGGATCAGATAGTTGATCTTGTTGGTTGTAAACCGGAAACAATTTTGCTGGCAAGTGCAAGAACAGGCTTAGGCGTGCCGGAAATTATAGATGCAATTGTTGAAAGAATTCCTGCGCCTGAAGGCGACCCTAATGCACCGCTGCAGGCACTGATCTTTGACAGTGTATTTAATTCTTTCCGCGGCATTATTGTTTACTATCGTATTCTTAATGGCAAAATAAAGAAAGGTGATAAAGTAAAATTTGTTTCCACCGACCAGGAATATGATGCCGATGAAGTGGGTATTCTGAAATTGAAAATGTCAGAAAGGCCTGAAGTGCATTGCGGCGATGTTGGTTACATCATTACCGGTATCAAAGTAGCGAAGGAAGTAAAAGTGGGAGATACGATCACTGTAGCAACAAATCCTAACCCGCAAATGGTACAAGGTTTTGAAGATGTAAAGCCAATGGTATTTGCCGGCATTTTCCCTGTAGATACAGATGATTTTGAAGAGTTGCGTGATTGTATGGATAAACTGCAACTGAACGATGCTTCATTAACTTATGAATTAGAAACATCACAGGCACTTGGTTTTGGTTTTCGTTGCGGCTTTTTAGGATTGCTGCACATGGAGATCATACAGGAACGTTTGGAAAGAGAGTTTAATCAAACTGTAATTACAACTGTTCCTAACGTTGGATTTACGGCCTTTACAACTAAGGGAGAACAAGTAACTGTAAATAACCCTACCGAATTTCCAGATCCGGTAAAGACTGAAAGAATTGAAGAGCCTTATATCAAAGCACAGATAATTTCAAAGCCGGAGTATATCGGTAATATCATGACGCTCTGTTTGGGTAAACGTGGAATTCTTATCAATCAACATTACCTGACACAAACAAGAGTTGAGTTGTTGTTTGAAATGCCATTGACCGAGATCGTTTTTGATTTTTATGATAAGCTGAAATCACAAACCCGCGGGTATGCTT
>Ga0207701_10003266_pt1 | contig 16700 bp, 12 predicted proteins | sample KBSSwiSSwithPhiX_FD_184294 | JGI IMG/M metagenome (GOLD analysis project Ga0207701, IMG submission 184294) | Switchgrass rhizosphere bulk soil microbial communities from Kellogg Biological Station, Michigan, USA, with PhiX - S5 (SPAdes) (version 2) | ecosystem: Environmental > Terrestrial >... | reverse complement strand
CGCAGATTCTTTAGCAAGCGAATCAATCGATCGTTGTCGCGTGGGTGAAGACCGATGGAAGGTTCATCGAGCACGTAGAGCGCTCCCACCAACGACGAACCGAGATTAGTAGCCAACTGGATGCGCTGAGCTTCCCCTCCCGACAGAGTTGAGGCAAGTCGATCGAGTGTCAGGTAATCAAGTCCAACCTCGACAAGGAACCGCAGGCGACGTTGAACTTCGAAAAGAATACGCTCCGCAATTGCAGTTTGCTCGGTCGACAATTCCAGTGAAGTAAAAAAAGCCTCAGCTTCTTTAATCGACAACGCACAAACAAAAGGCAACGTTTGGCCACCAACTTTCACGTCTCGAGCTTCTTGTCTTAAGCGGCCGCCATTGCAATCGGGACACAACGTGTACCCGCGATACTTCGAGAGAAACACACGAACGTGGAGCTTGTACTTCTTTGTTTCCATCCATTCGAAGAACCCGCGAACGCCAGCCCATTCGTCCTTACCTTCGATGATCGCCTGCTGTTCATCGCGCGAGAGTTGAATAAAGGGCGTGGTCATCGAGATCTTTTCTGAGCGACAGAACTGCTTCAACTCGTTCATCGCCCATTCGTGTTGCGGCCTAGTCCACGGCTCTATAGCCCCTTCTTTGAGAGACAGTCCCGGGTTCGGGATTACGAGATCGAGGTCCAACCCGATGGTGTTGCCAAAGCCCTGGCACGTCGGACATGCGCCGTAAGGGTTGTTGAAGCTGAAGAGACGCGGTTCCGGTATCGCATAGACTGTGTGGTCATACTTGCACTCAAACCGTTCGGAGAAGCGAAACCGTTTTGCTTCAGCGTCGGCAGTTTCGATCAACGCCGTCCCCTGTCCTTCCTGAAAACAAATCTCCAAAGAATCAACGAGTCGTTGGCGAATATCGGGTCGCGACACCAGTCGGTCAACCAAGACGAAGACGCCTTCAAAGTCTTTTTTCGGGTAGTCATCAGGTGAACTTAGTTCGAGTATTTGACCATCCACTAAAAGCCGCGTGAAGCCACGCTGCATCAAGCTCATCAAGTGAGCAGTTACGTTGAAGCGCAACGTCTGTTGTGTTGGGCGACGTGATTTGGACTTAGTTTTCTCGGTTGGCTTTTGACTTTCTTGAAGTCCGGCGACGGCCGGGAAAAGCACATAGAAGCGTGTGCCCTCTGAAAGAGTCGTCAAAACCTCTTCGGCGATTGACTCGGGCGAATCGCGATATACCTCGCGACCACACTCACGGCAAAAGGTTTGTCCTACGCGAGCGAAAAGGAGTCGCAGGTAGTCGTAGATTTCAGTCTGAGTACCCACTGTCGAACGCGGGTTACGCGTGGAGTTCTTTTGTCGAATGGCAATTGCCGGTGCGATACCACGGACTTCGTCGACGTCGGGCTTGTCCATGCGCTCGAGAAATTGCCGGGCGTATGCGGAGAGGGATTCGACGTAGCGTCGCTGCCCCTCAGCGTAGATCGTGTCGAAGGCAAGCGAAGACTTTCCGGAACCGCTCACTCCGGTCACGACGGTCAGTTGATTGATAGGAATGGAGAACGAGACGTTTTTGAGGTTGTTTACGCGAGCTCCCCGAACTTGAATGGCTTCTTCTGGCATATATTTCCAATAGTCCAGCCCCCAGACGAGAGTTTGGCTGGTGTTGCAAACCTCGAATGATAGCGTAGGAGAATCGGTGAAGCTAGCGAGCCAATGATGAAGGTTCAAAGACGGAAGAAAAGAGGATCAAATGTCGTTCGCAGATTCTCGTGTTGCCTGGATCATTGACACTCTCATCACCCCTGTCCGACAATGCGCGGCGTTATGAAAACTTCAAGATTCCTCCTCCGCGGATTTCGTCGGCCACGCGAAATCGCCTGCTTCGCACTTGGAAAACTAGAACGCCAGGTGCTCGAAGAAACCTGGCGACTCGGTGAAGTTAGCGTGCGTGACATCTACCGCTCCTTCGACGAGCGGATTGCCTACACCACCCTAATGACCACCCTCGACAGACTCTTCAAAAAGAACCTGCTCGAGCGACGCAAAGATGGTCGTGCGTTTGTCTATGCAGCCTCGGTTTCCCGCGACGCGTTCGATCAGGGAATCAAAGAGGACGTCATTGACGGACTACTCGGACACGGCGCCGATGGCGTAGAGCCGGTGCTTGCCTGCATTGTCGATACCATCAGCGAAAGAGATCGTGAGTTGCTTGACGAACTCGATCGCCTCGTACAAGAGAAGAAGAAAGAGCTGCGTCGAAAGAGTTGAAGATGTACGAGTTTCTGGGGATCACACTCGTCTTGGCGATGCTACTGACCGTAAACGCAGTCGCAACTGCGGCCGCGGCCGGTTTGGGGCGTCTGCTGACGCGTCCATTGCTCCGATGCTCAGCCAGAACTCGAGCGGAACTTCTCTTCGTAATGCGCATCGGACCGCCGGCGATTGCAATCATTTGGATCGCTGCGTTCCTGATTCCGTCCTACCTGGTTTACGAGCCCTATCAGACCAACGAATTTGTCAGCAAGAAACTAGGCGCGCTCGCAGCGATCTCTGCGATAGGAGTTAGTTGTGCCATTTGGCGCGGCATTCGTTCTTGGTGGGCGACCAGATCTCTGTTGAATGCATGGTTGGCAAATGCGACTTCGATAGAACTCGACGACCTCGACGTACCCGCGTATCGCATGACGCATTCGTTTCCGATCATCGCGGTTGTGGGAACATTCCGCCCGCGATTGTTTATTGCAGAACACGTTCTTGAATCATTGAGTGAAGAGGAGTTGGCTGCAGCAATAGCACACGAGTACGGCCACATGGCTGCTCACGACAATCTCAAACGTTCCATGCTGCGTGCCAGTAGGGCGGCACTGCTAATCATTCCTTGCGGACGTTCACTCGATCGTGCCTGGGGCGCAGCGTCTGAATCCGCAGCAGACGAACATGCCGCTCAGGCTAGTTCCGCAGTTGCACTTAACCTGGCTTCTGCACTCGTTCGCATCGCTCGATTAATTCCGTCGGAAGATCATCCGGTGATGCCTTCATCGGCGTACCTCGTCGGTGGTGAAGAAACACGTGGTGTGAAAGCGCGCGTTAGACGTTTGGTCGAACTGTCATCGACCGACCCGAGTTTGCTTGTCAGCAGTGCTCCACTGTTTAGACTGGCTCCCTGGCTGTTATTAGTTTCGATCGTCGTAATGGGAATTACGATCGAGCGTCGACCGGAAGTTCTCGCCTCTGTTCATGCCCTTGTTGAGCGCGTGGTGGCGTTGCTCAGCTAGCCTCTGCTTGTCGTTAATCTTTAGTAACTCCCATAATTTTCAGGTCGCTCTCTTCTGGGACATGCTTTAGCTTGTCGTGGACTCACAGAACAACCTACCAAAAGCGAATACACGCAACTAAGTGTCGATGAAGTCAGTACCGAAACGCGGTAGCGTCGGCTAGTGGCGTAGAGACTGCTAGTTCTTGCGGATGTAAAAGAGCCGACGCTACCGCGTTTCGGTACTGACTTCATCGCCGCGACTTTGCAAGAGGCTCTAATGCGGACCTTCAACGCGTTGCGGCGGCGATTGCTAAGGGACGTCGCAGCCAGATAAAAACTCCAGCCGAGAGCAACTGCATCAACGACCCAAAGATTACGAGCGCCATCAGGGAATGATCGTAGAGCAGACCCATTGCCACGCTTCCAAGAAACCAGAGCACCCCATATACAGCATTGAAAGCGCCAAAAGCTGAGCCTCGTTTATTCATAGAAACGACCTGTGAAATTCCCGACCTGAGTGTCGCATCCTGAGCTCCGTGTCCGGTTGCCCAGCAAGCGACGGCAATGTAACCGCCGATAGTCCCGCCAAGAAAACCAAAAGGAAGCGTCAGTAGTGAGACGACTATTCCTACAGCAATCACTTGAATGCCGTAGCGATCAAAGAGTCGTCCAAAGATCAAAGCCGTCAGTCCCACGACGCCCATAGCACCGGCGTACATGAGTGGTATGACTTCGGGTTTCGTGAGAGAGTTCTTCTGGAAGTGGTAGGCGAGTAATGGGAAGTCAACGAACCCAAGCGCCAACAACCCTGCTGCTCCTACGTAGACCCAGAATACAGACGGAAGTTTCTGCTGCTTTGGAGCTGCGGGCGGTGTGCCCCTATGCGGGCTAACTGCTCGGGCGAAGAGTAGCGCGATAAACGCGCCAATCGCAGGTAACGCCAACCAAAGAAAAGCGGGACCTACTCGATGATTGCGGGCGACTGATATAGCAACGAACAATGGTCCGAGAACCGCGCCAGTCTGGTCCATCGCCGCATGGATGCCAAACCCGGAACCGTGTCCTACGACTTCAGTAGCTTCGGAAAGGAGAACATCGCGCGCTGGTCCGCGAAGACTCTTTCCGGTGCGTTCGGCGATGATTAATAGAGCCGCCGCCTGCCAGCTGCCTGCGAACGCAAGACCGGGCACTACAACGAGATTGAGAAAATAGCCAAGCGTTGTAATCGTCCAGTAAGCGCGTGTCTTGTCCGCCAGCTTGCCGGAAAAGTAGCGCAGGCTCGCGGCGATCATCTCGCCCAGCCCGGCAATAACTCCAACTGTGGTTGCTGTTGCTCCGAGATCTTTTAGGAGGGGACCTATAACGCTGTGAGCACCTTCGTAAGTCATGTCCGCAAACAGACTCACGAAGCCAAGACAAACGATGAAACGGAACGCAGCCGATCGTTCCTGTTTCGAAGCCATCAGAACTTAGCGCCTTTCAAATAGAATCTCTAAGACGGTGAGCAGACCGAGTACCAACATTAATCCAACCGCTACGTAACGAACTACCTTGGGAGACACTCGTTCTTGAATTCGTCTGCGAATACCAGCCCCGAGGAAAGCCGCCAGCGTGCCCTTGGTAACCATCGCACTGACGGCGCCCAGCCAAACTACAAACGGCAGACTATAGCGAGCGGCCAGTGTAGCGGCAGTTACTTGTCCAACGTCTCCCCATTCCGAAAGAAATATTGCCGCGAATGAAACCATCGCCGCTTTTTTTGCTGTATGTTGTTTGCCGTGTTCTTTGGGTTGATCCGATTTGCGCCACAGTGCGAATGCCACGCTAAGAAAACTGATTGCAGTAATGCTTGCGACCAGCACGGGCGGCAACCGTGAAATTGCCTCACCGACCATAACAGCGACGCCCATCTTTGCCATGAAAGCCGCCGCCATTCCCATCATGATCGGAAGAGTTCGAAACCGCGTTGCCAGCACGCCGGTCGTGTACAGTAGTTTGTCGCCCACTATCTCTGCGACAAACACAGTTCCAAACGTGGTGAAGAAGATGAGCACCATCGAACTGGTTTGAAAATTTCGACTGAAGTTGAACGACGGACCAAGTACGAGAACAAGAAGCCCACGCATTCTAGTGAGCAATGGTTTAATTCACAATCAGACGTCAAAAGAGATTTACGGCGGCTGGTAGTAGTTTGTCGTGGTCGATAGAGTTTCGGGCCCAATCAGGCAAGCATGATTCTTCAAGTATCTAATCTCAACAAGAAGTTTGGTCGACGAAGTGTACTCAGCGACGTTTCATTTCAGGTTCGCGAGGGTGAAGTCCTCGGATTGATCGGACCAAACGGAGCAGGGAAGACTACGTTGTTGGAATGCATCGCAGGATTGTTGCCATCCAACGAGGGTGAAATCCGTTATCAAGACAAGCACCTCCACTCGTTGGAGCGGAAGAGTGTTCTCTTCTATTTACCGGACGCGGTCGTTCCGTGGGCCGAGCAAAGAGTGAAATGGGTCTTGCAGTTCTTTGAAAAACTCTACGGCCAATCCCACGACAAGCTAATCCAATTGTTTACTCCCCTGCGACTCGAAGAGATCAAGGAATCGCGCTTGTCGACACTATCCAAGGGTGAACGTAAGCGACTCATGCTGGCACTTGGCTTACTGACGTCACAACCTTTGTTGTTGCTGGATGAACCATTTGATGGTCTCGACCTGCGACAGACCAGGGACGTGATGACAATGATTCGGAGTAATCGCTCCAATGGTCGAACACTTTTATTGTCGATTCATCAGCTAATCGACGCCGAGAGAGTTTGTGATCGACTAGTGCTGCTCAACGAAGGAAAAGTTGCTGCCGAGGGGACTCTCGCCGAGCTAAGAAAGTTGGCAAACATCGAGGAGGGTGGCTTGGAGGAGATCTTTCTTGCGCTCACATAGTTTTCGCCAACTCACCAGCAAGGAACTAAGAGAACTATTTGCGTCGCGGGCCTTCTGGCTGATGCTGCTTATCGCGGGGATCTTGGTCGGCCACGCCTTCATCACCGCAGTAAATACTTACGCCGAGATGAGTGGGATTGGCGGAGCACCGGCCGCTCTTCCGCAAGGATTGACTCCGCTCGATGGCATCCTCGTTCCCACCTGGGGCGCTTACGATCTTGCGGCCACACTATTGTTTCCCTTCGTTGCCATTCGACTGATTGCAGCGGAGAAGGAAAGCGGTGGCTTGAAACTGTTGCTCCAACTGCCGGGCAGCCTTGCAAGTAAACTAACGGCAAAAGGATTAGCACTGATTGTCGGTTGGCTGATCGCATGGATACCCGGATTGGTCGCGATTATTCTTTGGAAGAGTTACGGCGGTCACCTTCATTCAGTGGAAACACTAAACCTCCTGGTCGGACATTTACTGCGAGGATTTTTGAGTGCTGGGTTAGCGGTAGCCGCCGCTGGCCTGGCTGAGAGCGCCTCGAGTGCTGCGATCATTACTCTCGGGTTTACGGTTGGCACATGGGCGCTGGACTTTATCGCAGCTGGTCGTGGTGGCTGGTTGCAGCAACTTGCGAGTTACACACCAACTGCTGCGTTACGGTCGTTCGAACAGGGTTTGCTGAAGTTCAGCATCGTGGCGGTAATGGTAGCGTTGAGTGTCGCAGGATTTGCTGTCACTGCAATTTGGTTGCACACGGGTAGATCCGTGAGCCGAAAGTTGATTGCGTCCGCAGGTCTAATTGCGATTGTCATCGTTGTTTGTCTAGCAGCCTCCAAAGTCGGAGCGAGTTGGGATTTGAGTGAGAATCAGCGCAATTCATTTGGCGCAAGTGATGAAGCATTACTGCGACAGGTAACTCAGCCGCTCAAGCTCACAGTTTTCCTTGCCCCGGAAGATCCAAGATTGACGGACCTGGAGCAAAGTGTACTGAAGAAGTTGCGCCGAGGGTTGGGTAACCGTCTGGAGGTTGTATACGTCTCCGGTAGTCAGTCGGGTCTTTTTGCAAACTCCGAAGATCATTACGGTGAGATTTGGTACGAGATGGGCGGTCGGAAAACAGTTGATCGCTCGACAATCGAAGAAGTTGTTTTGGATCAGATTTACCAGCTGGCGGGTCTTAGTTCGCCTGAACGATCAGGTGACAATCAGTTTCCCGGTTATCCGCTCGCAACGCAGCCACGGAAGGCAGCGCTTGTCTTCTATTTGCTGTGGCCGCTGGTCGTCGTTATCGCGTGGTGGCGAATGAGTCGATAGAGCGGTGCAGTAGCCCGACTGTCAAGGAGGGCTCTGGGATACTTATCAGGCAGTCAGAGCCCTCCTTAACAGTCGGGCTACTGCACCGAGGAGTCCAGAACTAAAATAGTTAACAAAGGAGCCAGTATTAATGAGGACACGCATTTTCATATTTCTTTCGATAGCAATCCTAGCGTTAGGCGTAGCGACCTTTGCTCAGCGCACCAGCAAGCCACAGTCACTGCGCGTTGATCTTTCGAAGGAGAAAGCGGGCAAAGAGTCGACCAAGTTTTTAGCGGTCGTTGGTAATTGGTCGATAATTGACGATGGCGGTACCAGGGTGATCGGCGTTGATGGCCGAAGTTGGTTGCGCGGTCAACCGGCGGGAGGACTCGCACAAAACGCGCGGGCAATCTATGGATCCAAGCACGAAGAATTCATCGATAACGTCAAGGCCTTCGCTTACTTCCCATACGCAGTGCTCAAGGAAGTAGATGACTTTCAGAACGGAACGATCAGCATGCGCTTCAAGCTGGTTGATGGGAAGCTGGATTCATGTGCCGGCATCCTTTTCAATCTGAAACCGAATGGCGACTACCTGACCGTCCGTTTTAACGGCAAGGAAGACAACGTTGTGCTCTGGACGTTCAATAAGGGGAAGAGAAGTTTTGTGAAGAGGGGAACTGAGAACGTGCCACTGCAATTGAATACCTGGCACACGCTCGAGATCACAGTCAACGGAACCAGTTTAGGAGCGTCGCTGGATGGCAAGCATCTGCTCGATTACACGATGGCTGAATCAGTGTCGGGAAGGATTGGACTCTGGTCAAAGACAGACAGCGTTAGCTATTTCGATCAATACACAGTGACGTACTAGCGTGTAGCACAGACTTCAGTCTGTGGAACCAAGTCAGATTGAAGATTGCGGATGTCCGATATGCTTTAGGGCCTCTTGCAAAACTCTCATTCTCCCCAAGCTTCAGCTTGGGGTTTACGGTAGGGCTCCAATTTTGACGAACCGTTTTAACGGTTTACGGTTTTGAGCCAATCAAACTCCACGCCGAAGTTTGATTGGCGTTCTTATTGATTCGCACACTGGGTAAACCGTTGAAACGGTTCCTGAGTACTGCGAGCACTTATACCCCAAGCTGAAGCTTGGGGAGAATGAGAGCCTTTCTGCACATAGCTCCAATCTGATCACAGCTCCACTTTTGCAAGTGGCTCCTTAGCTTTGTCGTCATCGGCGGAAACAAGCCTTCTTCGTTACTTTGCGACAAGCTAAAGCATATCGGACATAGTTAAGGGGACTTCGATTAACTCGAAGTCCCCTTTGTTTCTAGTACACAGACTGAAGTCTGTGCCACTAAGTCGCTCAGAAAATAAACCGCGCCTGGAGTTGGAACACTCGCGGCGGGTCGATGTTTGCGAATGCCGGGATAGCGTTCGTTGTTGTTCCCACGCCACCTACAAACTGTCCGAAGGTATTGGCTGGAGTTGCCGCATCACCATAAGTCGTGACACCACGAGCAAGATAGTTGCCATGGTTTAGAAGATTGAAGCCTTCCAACCGTAGCAAAATGCTTGTGCGTTCTGACGTCCGAATGCGGCCTTCAACGAAGGTTGCGACATCGGAAGTTGCGGTGCCGCGAAATGCGGACTTGCTGATTACGGCGCCATTAATTACAGGTCTGTCGTTGTTAATTCCGTCGCCGTTATTGTCGACGCCAGTCGTCGCATTGAATGGACGCGCGGACGCGAGCATGGTCACCGTTCCCGCTGTGATGTTGTATGGGAAGCGGTAGCTGAAAGTCATCACCGCACGATGACGTTGATCGACAACACTCGGTCCACGTTCCTCGCCACCCAGGTGCAGCAGTACGCTTTGATTTGGGCCAATACCATTGCCGTCTGGCTCCGTCGTGTTGGTTGCTCGCGACAGCGTGTAGCTTACTGAAGCGAACATCCGCGAATTTCCTCGATAGCTAAACATAGTCTGTAAGCCATCGTAGTCGGCGATGCCGTAGTTGGTGAGTACATTAATCTGACGCACACCGCCGTTAACCGGGAATATTGGACGTGTCAGATTAGCAGTCGCGACGGATCTAACCTGGCCCGGAGCGGTTCGATTAAACTCCGACGGCGCATTCAAATCGATTGTGCGATCGATACCACTCAGGTGTTGATGTACATAATCGGCTCCAGCAAAGAATCCCTTAACTACCTCTCGTTCTCCACCAATCGTAATCACCTGGCTTCGCGGGTTATCAAACTCGTCCGGATAGTTCGGCACCGAATTGAAGTTCAAACCATACTTCGCAAACTGTGTAGTGTAGAACGCACGTTGGCCCGCTCGGATCGTTATGTCGCGCGCTGGAAGTTGGGAAGCCGGCAGTGTCTTTGGATCAAGTGGCACTGGCAGACACGGACCAGTCAGGCAAGTTGGAAACCCTGTCTGTCCTGGAATCGCAGTATAAGTCGTTAGTCCGTCGAGACCGTTGACCAGGTAACCGGCAAGCGCGTTGGTGCGAATCTGTGTGTAATACATCGCGTAGCCCCCGCGAATGGAAGTTCGTGAATCACCTCGCGGGTGCCAGGCGAATCCGATACGTGGTTCGAAGTTCTTCGTTGCGGTCGTTAGTGTCTGCCGGTCATAACGCAGACCAAGATCCAGCGTGAGATCGGGATGGACGTGGAAGCTGTCCTGAACGAAGCCAGTGATCAACCACTGTCCCAACTCGTAACTGCTAATACCAAAGTTAATTGGCTGCGTGTAATTCTGGACGTCGTTCAACGTCAACTGATCAAACGGCGCAGTGGTTGTGTTCTTGAAAGTGAATGTACCGAGGATTGCTGTACCTGGTTCACTTCCCGTTCCGCCCGAAGTGTGATGGATGAAACCGCCGCCAAAACGGAAGTAATGATTCCCGTGTGACCACGACAGGGTGTCCGAGAATTGCCACTGGTGTCCCCACAAATCAGAGGCGCGCGATTGTCCAATTGTAAATGGAACAGCACCGGCTCGCGTGTAAGTAGTAGAAAGATCTTGTGCTTCCCAAAGAGTTACGGGGTCGCCGTGCAGATACGAAAACCGCGCCTCGTTAAGAAGCTTGGCGCTAATCACCGAGGTATGGTTCATCTGCAAGGTCCATGACCTGCGCGCGTATCTGCGGGCGACGCTCGGAGCGTTTGTGCCTCCGACTGCATCTTGCGGGTTATCGTCGTCAAAGCGGTCGACGTTGAAACGGAGCATCAAGTTCTGATTGGAAGTGAGCTTGTGATCCAGCCGGCCGTTAAAGAGAAACTGACGGTAATGACCGGTCCAGTCCAGACTCCCGTCAGGCGGCAAGACGAAAGTGGGTAATGTGCTTGAGAGGAATGTTGTTCGGTTCTGCCGTGTGTAGTCAGCAGTTGCAAAGAAGAATGTTTTGTCCTTTACAACTGGGCCTCCGATCGTCCCTGACACCTGAGAAAGTTGATCCGGAATGTCTACCGGATTAATTGCTTGCAACGTGGAAGGCGTAACACAAGTAGGAACTGAAGGGGGACAAAAGCCGTCGGTTGAAAACGTTTTAGCTTGCCAGCCACCGGGCCGATACAAAAACAGCCCTTCGCCATGTAGATCATTTGTTCCCGACTTGGTTACGAAGTTCAAAGCTGGTCCGGAGGTCCATCCGTATTCGGCAGAGAACGCGTTTGAGAGCAACGACACTTCTTGAACGGCACTAATTGGCAACGTTGCAATCGCGGTTTGTCGCCCCCACGCCTCATCGTTATTTGCACCATCGAGGGTGAACGTAGTAGCGCGTCGTGAGCCAACACCAGTGATGAAATAGGTGGCGTTCACGAAAAGGTCGCCTGTGCCTTTGCCCTGGCGAAACGCGGAATTCAGGAGTGGTAGAGTCGTGACCTTACGTCCGAGGATCGGTGTTTCATTGATCTGCTTACTGTTTATTGGGAGGCCAATCTGTGGGTTGGAGTGAACACTTTCGGCGGTGCCAAAGACGGTAACTTCAGCTTTTGACGAACCAACCATCAGCGTTACTCTCAATGTCGCTGTTTCACCCGAACGCAATGTGATGTCCTTACGTTCTTCATTGCTGAATCCTTCCTTGGAAACAGTCACCGTGTAGGTTCCGGTGAGTGACAATCCCGGAATCGTTGCAGAGCCCTCGCTTCCGGAAACAACATCGCGCGCGGCGCCAGTCGCATCGTTTACGACCGAGACCTTCGCATCCTTAACAACGGCACCATCTTGATCAACCACGACTACACTGATAGCCGATGTGTGTGGCGTTTGTGCACTGCTGGATAAAACTGCTGAACTTAAAAAGGTGAACGTTAATAACGCGCTAAAGCCGATCCGACTAAAAGGAAGAGAACGCCACAAATCAGATCGGCGACCCTGGGGTGATATGTACATTTGTTTCTCCGCTAACTTCTGACTTTCGAATACTTTTGTATTTGATTGGTAAGGACGAGCGTGAAGAAGTTAGGCTGCTAACCCAATTACTACCAGCCGTCGTAAAGCTATTAGCGGAATGTATGGGATAGTCAGTACCACAGCGCGGTAGCGTATGGCTCAACTAATAGCGCGCAGATCGCATTGAACTAGACTCAAACGCAAAAGCAGGAGCAAGCCAGGGTGTATTACTTACCTGGGGTCAGTTTAAAAGTGGGGTGTTTCTTCAAATGGCAAATCACGTTGGAAGCCCTTGTCGCGTCCGGCAACATACATTCGCATCGCGAACCAGAGTATGCCGAGTGCTAATGCTATCCAAACGATTGCCCAGAAGATTGAGGGGATGCCGGTAGCGTTATACATGTTGACGGCATCAGTGTGAACCGGAAGCGCAAAAGGCGAGGACAAGAAGAAGACAGTTTTCAAATCAAAGAGAGCATTCAACACGCACTGCACAGCAAGAAAACTTACGAAGAAGCTCGCCACTTTGGCACTCGCAAAACGGGCGATTAGAACTAGCCCAACCGAAATGAGCGCTCCTGAAACTAAGGTAAACGGAATACCAGACCAGGCAACCCCGCTGAACAGCGGTTTGAACAGTCCGTAGATCATAGTCAGACCAAAGACGAGGATTGCGCTTCCCAACAATACAAATCGAGCCGCCACCGATTTTCGAATTAGTATGAGCAAGAGAGCCCCGAAGGCCATTGACCCAACATAGCCGGCGCTCGAAATTAAGACCTGCGATATGAGACCGCCCTGCGTTGTGTATGTTTCGCCACTTGTGTTTGTCGCCACACTCAAGCTGCTAACAGAGTTGCCGGTTAATAGCGCTGCTATTGCGTGACCGCCCTCGTGAATGAACGTCACAAAGATTCGAAAAGGGTAAGCGAGAATTTCGGCGTAGGGAATGAACCACAGCAAGATGGAAATAGTTGCTGCAACCAGCAAGGTCATTGCCTGAGGTCTGGCATCTCGTGAAAGACTTACGCTCATTTTGAATCTCCGTATTCGCTCGGGCTAATCTGTCAATATTCTAATTCCAAGCCCGGAAAAAACTAAAGGTCGCCTTCAATAACGCAAAGCTTAACCGGGATGTTCCCGGCTTCTCCGAGACCCCTAAAACTAGGTGTTTTTGTGATCCCGGGAGTAGTTTCCAGACTTACCTCCCGTCTTAATTTCCAGGGTTACATCTGTAATTGTCATGCTCCTATCTAACGCCTTGCACATGTCGTAGACAGTAAGTGCGGCCACCGACACTGCAGTCAACGCCTCCATCTCGACACCTGTCTGGGCGGAGGTAGAAACTTCCGCCATCAGCGCAACGCCAAAAGCTTCGATGCTGGCTTGGACATTAATGTGAGTAAGAAGAAGCGGATGGCACAGCGGGATCAAATCAGAAGTCTTTTTTGCCGCCATTATTCCCGCAAGACGAGCTGCCTCGAGTGGATCTCCTTTTGGCGATCTATGCTCGCGGAGTGCGACCACTGTTTCGCTATTCATTAGCACACGTGCCGAAGCGACCGCCCTGCGGGAACTTATTTCTTTCCCGCCCGTATCCACCATACGGATGCGGCCTTCGTGATCGACATGAGAAAGCGGCTTCATCGTAGTTGTAGATTAACAACATAAACGTGTCTCAAAGCAAGTCTGAACCTCGACAGGACGTACCGGTTCGGTCTATTTTTAACAGCACTCAAAGGGTCTTTTTTTCCGTCTCAATCTTAGCTTCGTCGGAATTATCGCTGGTAGTTCTGTAACTAGAGTCCACTGCGAGCAAATCCAATTTGTCACGCAGGTTCGTAGAATCATCAATCTATCAATAAGCCCACGAGGGAGGCTCCAGTGTTTGAGACAGACAAAGAAGTCCTTGAGTGGTATGAGCGACAGCCCCGGGCGCTGTCGAAGGAGTACGTCAATAACATTCGTTGGAAGGAAGTAAAGAACTATCCACTTCACGAAGCGTTTGTTCCGGTACTGTTCTACATGCGCGACATTGAATACTTCACGGACATGTATTACAGCGAGCTCATGCGTACGCCGACCGGCCGCGATCCTGTTATTAAGAAGTTCATGGATCGTTGGAGTGTTGAAGAGCTACATCACGGCAACTTGTTAAATCGATTTTTGGAAGAAGCGGGTTATCCAACTGGAAAGAATTGGCAAGCCGAGGCGATGCGCAGCATTCCGCGAAGTTATTTGGTTGGAAGTTATGTGGCCGACTATGCGTCTAGAGCTTTCGGAACAAGTTTTCATGCAGCACATATGGTCTGGGGAACAATCAATGAAGTCACTGCTGTACAGGCCTATCGGAAACTTGGCGAACTTGCAGGCAATCCAGTGTTGACTCAGCTGACGATGGGTATAGTTCAGGAAGAATCAATCCATGCCAGCTTCTATTGGAACATTGCCAGGATCAAACTTGCCGAGAAGAAGTTTGCACGTAATCTTGCGCGCTTCGTTATTGCTCGTTTTTGGACACCCGTCGGGCAGGGAGCAAAGCGCGAGCACGAGACGAATCAAGTCCTGAAGACTTTATTTAAGGGCGCTAACGGATTGAAAGATTTCCATCGCACTGTCACAGCACGAATTGAGAGGCTGCCAGGTTTCGACGGGTTTAATGGCTTGACTGAAAGAATCGCGGCAGGACTTCAAGGCTGAAGACGTAATTCATTTTCGGGTTTCGGAAGGGATGTCGATCGAGTCGGCATCCCTTTCCTGTTTAGGTTAGCCGTACAATCTTTACGAGTGAATCAGTCTCCCAGTTTTTCGCACCGGCAGGAATGATTACTAACGCTGTCGCGCGCGCAAAGGCGACAAAGTCGGACGAGCCTCCCCACTTCAACGGGAAGACTACGAGTTGCCCGTCATCGTTAGTGGTCAGCTGTGCAGGTAGGTAACTCTCTCGTTCAGCGTTTCCTTTGATAGGTTTGGCCAGTACTCCTTTTTCGGAGATGAGCGCGGGTTCACTCGCACCTTGCATCGCGAGCAGCGCTGTTCTCGCAAAAAGACTAAACGTTACTGAGACGGACACGGGATTACCGGGAAGACCAAAGACCAATGTGCCGTTTGGCAAACGCGCGAACACGGTAGGCTTCCCTGGTCGCAGGGCCACTCGCTCGAAAAACAATTCCGCGCCCAGTTCCTTAAGTGCTGTTTTCGTAAAATCATAAACACCCATCGAGACTCCGCCAGACGTTACGATCACGTCGCAGGTTTCGCTCGCTTTCATGATCGTGTTTTTCAATTCGCTCGTTTCGTCGCCTGTCAGTGGAAGTCGCTCGACGAGTGCACCCGCACGTTCTGCGTAAGCGCCGAGAGAAAAGTTGTTTGAATCGCGAATCTGGTCCTGCCCGGGTGTTTGATCGACCGCGACGAGTTCGCTGCCAGTTGCAAGAACCCCAACTCGAGGTTTGCGACCAACCTCAACTTGTGCGTATCCAAACGACGCTAGCACTGCAAGCATCGCCGGGTTGATCGAAATGCCGGACTGTAAGACTGTTTCTCCGGCTGTAATCTCGCTGCCACGCCTGACTATCGAACGACCCAGTTCGACGCTTTGCAGCAACTCGACGACGGTGTTGTCTTTGAGTTCATGAGTAAGCTCAACCTGCTGCACCGCGTCAGCGCCAACTGGCACAGGTGCGCCGGTCATGATCCGCACAGCCTGCCCTTCGCCCATTTCATTATGCCAACCTTTACCAGCAGCTGATTCACCGACAATTCTTAGCCGGACAGGCGCCGACTGCGTATCCTGGGCACGCACTGCGTAGCCATCCATCTGAGATCGGTCGAATGGCGGAAGGTCTGTGTCGGCGATTACGTTTTGCGCGAGAATTCTACCGAGGGATTCCTCAAGGGGAACTATTTCGCTCGCGATCTTGGGAGTTTGATCTCGGACAATTTGAATTGCTTCAGTTACTGAAATCATTCGGAATCTTAAGCTTTCATGGGGCTAAAAAACCGAAAGGCCGGTTTGGACCGGCCTCTCAAGGTTGGCGGAGGCATTCAGCCTCTATTGGTTACTGTCCTCACCCCAGCAACCACATGCGCCGTTGATGTGAATTTTATTCAAAAAGCGTTCGCGGTCAATAGGCCAAAGCGGTTATTTGTTTTCTAAAACGATTGTTTTTGACGAAAAAGCAAATTTATTCAGCTCCATGGCCCGAAATGGGAACGATAATCAAGGAAACTTTGCGTGATTTCACCGTCCCACTGTTGATGACGTACTCCGGCGAAATGAGCGGGATTGTCAAGTGGGGTCATGGGGATTCTAGTATCGGAGCCCTCTAGTCGGGCTACTGAACCACGGGTTGAGCACTTGCGCGAGTCGTAAGAAGGGAAGAAAACTCTCGCCAGCACGCAAACTTGACACTCCAACGTCCTTCTCTTAGCATGACGACTCGTTTGAGGAGCCGTCTTGGCGGCAGTGATGTTTGAATCGAACGTGCCAAACAGTATTCGACGGAGCACATCCGTCACAATGAAGAAGGACAGACGACAGGGTCTTCCTCCGGCAGGCACGTACGTCAATGGTAGACGGCTTCCCTTACAAGGAAGAGGTTGGGGGTTCGAGTCCCTCCGTGCCTACCAGCTTTAACGTCCGATAAACTTCAGTTTGTTGTTTAGTAACGAGACGACAAACTAAAGTTTATCGGACATTGAAAATCGATTTTTTGCGGAGTCGTAGTTCAGTTGGTTAGAACGCCGGCCTGTCACGTCGGAGGTCGCGGGTTCGAGTCCCGTCGGCTCCGCCACTTACAATTGTAAA
>Ga0207701_10003265_pt1 | contig 16701 bp, 14 predicted proteins | sample KBSSwiSSwithPhiX_FD_184294 | JGI IMG/M metagenome (GOLD analysis project Ga0207701, IMG submission 184294) | Switchgrass rhizosphere bulk soil microbial communities from Kellogg Biological Station, Michigan, USA, with PhiX - S5 (SPAdes) (version 2) | ecosystem: Environmental > Terrestrial >... | reverse complement strand
GTGCCTTCGCCTGCACGTCACGCGCCGCGATCTGAACTGCGGATCCGGCCAGGATCGCCTGCCGGCTCGCGAACCCGCCCATTCCGAACGATACGAAGCGGGTATCGCCGGCGGTGACGTCGATGTCCTCGATGGCGACGCCGAGTTGCTCGGCGCAGACCTGTGCCAGCGCCGTCGCCAACCCCTGCCCCATCGCGAGCGCGCCGGTAAAGACGGAGATCCGTCCCGCCGGCGTGACACGAACCAGCGCCGATTCGAACGGACCCCGTCCGGTCGGTTTGACGGCGTGAGCAAACCCCAGGCCGATGTACCGGCCATCTGCGCGCGCCTGCTGCTGCCGCGCCACGAACCCGGCATAGTCTATCGCCGCGAGCGCCGCATTCGAGCACGCCAGATAATCGCCGCTGTCGATGATCGAACTGACGCCCGCGCGATTCTTGAGCCGCTTGTCGTAAGGCATCTTCTCCTTGGGAATCAGATTCCGATTTCGCAGCTCCACGCGATCGATGCCCAGTTCCCTGGCAACCCGGTCCATCAGCCTTTCCATGACGAAAGCCGATTGCGGATAGCCAGCACCACGAACCGGGATGACGGCAGGCTTGTTGGTCTGACAGACGAAAACCTCCATCTGGTACGCGGGAACGACGTAGGGTCCCGTCACCGACGAAGCCGCGTTATAGGGGAGATTCGTTCCCTGGGGCGTGTACGCGCCCTGGTCGTGAACGAGCCGGCCGCGGATTGCGTTGATTTTTCCCGCCTCGTCCGTGGCGATCTCGACGTCCCAATCCTGATCGCGATCCTGGATCGCGCTCGTAAAGTGCTCGATCCTGTCCTCCACCCATTTCACTGGCCGTCGCAGGCTCCGCGCTGCGGCGGCCACGGCAATTTCCTCCGGGTACACGACGAATTTCGCTCCGAAGCCTCCCCCGACGTCCGGAGCGATGACGCGAATCCTGTTCACGTCCATCCCGAGCGTGTTCCCAAGCATATGACGCAGCTCATGCGACATTTGCGTCGACGACCACACCGTGAGTTCGCCGCTTCCTTCGTCGATCCTTGCCAGGACGCCGCGCCCCTCGATCGGGTGCGCAACGCCTCGATGGACGAACAGATTCTCGCGGTATACGTGCTGGCTGCGCGCGAATTCTGCCGCGACGTCGCCGTACGCGAGCGTAAAGTTTTCGACGACATTCGTCTTGGTCGCCGTGGATGCGAGCGGCGCGCCCGATTGCATCGCCTCCTTGCAATCGGCCACGACGTCCAACGGCTCGTAGTCGACTGCGACCAGTGCAGCAGCATCTTCGGCCACATAGCGACTGTCGGCGACGATCATCGCCACTGCCTCGCCGACAAAACACACCTCCCGGTCGCTCAGGACCCAGGGCGTGATGTTCGTCGGCAGCGTGGTGGACGGAAATCCCAACGGCATGCGCGGCATTGCAAGCTCGTTGCGCATCGCCGCTCCGTCGAATACCGCGACGACTCCGGGAATCTCGCGCGCCGGGCCGACGTCGATCGATTTGATCATCGCGTGCGCATGAGGGCTGCGAACGAAAGCCGAATGCAGTTCGCCCGGAACGGAAATGTCGTCCAGAAAGCGGCCCTTTCCCTGCAGCAGCGAAGGATCCTCGATCCTGCGCGCCTTTGTGCCGACGAGACGATGCGCAGCCGACCGGTCGGAGGGAGACGAGCCCGTCATCCGCGGTCGCCTCGAAGCGTGGCTGCCGCATCCATCGTTGCCGCGACGATGTTCTGGTATCCCGTACAGCGGCAAAGATGACCGGAGAGCGTAAGGCGCACGTCTTCTTCGGACGGCGAGGGCGAGTTGCGCAGCAGTTCCTGCAGTGACATCAGGATGCCTGGCGTGCAGAAGCCGCATTGCAACCCGTGCCGATCCCAGAACGCCTGCTGTAGCGGATGAAGCGTCGCCTTCCCCTCATCCGTGGCGGCCAGCCCTTCCACTGTCTCGACGCATGATCCATCAGCCTGCACGGCAAGCATCAGGCAGCTTCGAGCACTGACGCCGTCGACGATCACCGTGCACGCGCCGCACACGCCGTGCTCGCAGCCCAGATGCGTGCCGGTCAGACGCAGATCCTCGCGAAGAAAGTCGGCCAGGAGCTTGCGTACCGGCACGGTACGGGTGCACCGCGTTCCGTTCACGGTCAGCGTGATCTCCCTTGCGCTCTCCGTGCTCATCGCGGGTTCCGTCCTCGGCGTGCTCGCTCGATCGCGACGGGAATCGCGCGCGTCAGCAACGTAAAAGCGACGCGACGCCTATACCAGGCGGGCACCTGCGGGTCGCTCATCGCGTCCAGGCCGTCGCACTCGCGGCGCGCCGGCGCCAGATCGATGCCGTCACCCTGCATTCCCGTCAATGCCTGTTCCGACGCTCGCAACCGGAACGGCGTCCGACAGACACCGCCGAGTGTCAGGGACAGGCGGCTGATGCGCTGCTGGCCGTCCAGTTCGACAAGGACTGCCACCGACACGATCGCGAAGTCGCCGTGCCTGCGCGCGAACTCGAGAAACGCCCAGCCATGCCGCGCCGACCACGCATTCATTCTGACCGCCGTGAGGATCTCCGTCGGGGCGAGCGCACTGGTCATGACGTCGACGGCGAAGTCTCGCATCGACATTTCGCGCTGGCCTCGGGGACCGGCGATCTCCACGACCGCGTCCAATGCCATCGCGACAGTAGGCTGCTCCGCGGAAGGATCGAGATGGCACAGACTACCGCCGACGGTTCCTCTATTGCGCGTTTGTCGATGCCCCACCCACGTGATCGCTTCGGCCAGCAGCGGTAGACGCGCCCGAACGAGCGGGGAGAATTCAATCTCGCGCTGACGCGTCATCGAGCCGATCGTGACCCAGGCTCCTTCCTCACGAATTCCGGTCAAGCCGGCGATCCGATTGATGTCGACCAGGTGATCCGGTGACGCGATCCTCATGTTGAGCATCGGCATCAGCGACTGGCCGCCGGCCAGAATTCGCGCATTGGAATGCGTCTCAAGGATCCGCAGCGCTTCCACGACGGTGAAGGGTGCGTGATACTCGAAGGGCGGCGGCTTCAACGGAGCGCTGACTCGAACGGTATTGCGATGCGGTCTACCGCAGATGGGCTTCGCGCCGCTCAAATAGCTGATCGCTCGCGTAGCCCATTGCTTCCGGTCTTGCTCGACCCAGCATCACCTGGAAGTAAACCGGCTCCAGGCTTTTGTTTTCGTAGCCATGAATCACGCCGGGCGGACAGGATATGCATTCCCACTTTCCAAGGCGTTGCCACACTCGTCTACCGGATTCGTCTTCGAGAAAGACGTCCAGGAAGCCTTGCAGCACGAAGAACACCTCCTCCACTTCGTGGGTGTGGGAAGCGTTTCCCTGACCGGGCTGGACGAACATGATGCTCAGCGTGAATCCTCGCGCCGGAATCACGCTCGTATCGCCATGCTTCCCGGAGCCCCCGGCGCCGATGAACCGGTGCTGCGCGCGTTTGAATCCTTCGATCTTGGCGTCCTCGAACGCGCTCCAATCCGCCGTTCGATCGCGGAATCGGGCGACGAAACGCGTGCTCATGTCCTCCAGCGAGGCGTTCTCGAGTTCAGGAGGGCGAGGATGACGAGCCGTGGACATGGGATCTCCGAGATGGCATTCGCAGCGGCAGGAGCAATAAATGAACGCGGGATCCGGAATGCTACGAGAAACTTGACCAGTTAGTCAATATTTGCGGCAGGGTCGGCTCGTGCGATCGACGAGCTAGATCTTGCTCAAGTCCAGCGTCGAGGGAGCGAATAGATGCTCGGCCTCGACGAGAGCCTGTGAGAGTCCTTGCAGGTGGTGATAGCGCGTGAACGTCTCGAGGACGTGCCGGTTGCGTTCGAAGCCGTAGTTCCAGTAGTCGTCCCCGAGCGCGGCTTTTGCTTGCTCGTAGGCTGCCACCGGCCAGGGCAGGCTGACGAATAGGTGGCCGATCTGCGCAAGCTCGTTCATTGCAAGCACCCTCGCAGATTCAAATGCCTTGAAGATGCTGACCGGTAGCCACGGGTGCCTTTCGGCGAGCGATCGGCGCAGCCCCACGATGTGCATGATGGGAAAGATCCTGCGCTTGTTGTAGTACTCCAGCTCCGCACGCGGATAGTCGTCGAACAGGCGGGCGACATTCGGTGCGCCGCGCAGGAAGCACGACGGCGCGCGCGCCCCGATGACGCCATCGAGCTCGCCTGTTTCCAGCATTCCGGACAACGTCTTGCCCTTTGGCACCTGCTGCAAGTCGATGCTCGGGGGAAGGACGAGGGGGGCGCGCTCCTCGCGATCAGCGTCCTCGACCCCGCCGCGCCGCCACAGGATGTCCGACGGAGCAACGCCGTACTCGTCCTGCAAGATTCCGCGGATCCATACGTTTGCCGTTATCTGGTACTCGGGCAGACCGATCGTCTTGCCGCGCAAGTCCTCCGGATGCGAAATCCCGCGATCGGTTCTGACATAGATTGCGGAATGCCGGAAGAGTCGGGAAACGAACGCCGGGATTCCGACATACGCATTCTTGCCGCGCGCCGTCATCAGCGTATGGCTGCTGAGCGATAGTTCGGAGATGTCGAACTCCTCGAACCGGAACGCACGGTGGAACGCCTCCTCGGGCTCCAGCGCGACCGGCACGATCTCGCACCCTTCGATCGTGACGCGGCCGTCGAACAAGGCTCGCGTACGATCGTAATCGCAGCATCCGAGACTGAGCCGAAGGGTCGCCACGATTGTCAGTGTCCGTTCACGCTGCCGTCTTCGACGGAACTCCAAGTGCTCCGGAGCGCCACGTCCGACGATATCGTTGCCGCCGACCGGCACGTCTGTGAGATGAACGCGATGATTTCGCGGCCCAGCCTGTCTTCGGCGGTGTTGATGTGCGCGATCATCGACGTGTGGTTGTGGCCGGCGAGCCGCAGCACGCGCGGCGCGCGGCCCTTGACCTGTGCGAAGCGATACGCAAGCTCTAGGCAGTACACGTCGAGCAGCGGATTCTCGTATTCAGCGAATGCGACCATGGTTGGAAGGCTGGATTCGTTCACCAGCGACACCGCAGAGAGCTCGTCGTACTTCCTGATCTCCGTGCCGTAGTACGCCTGGACTTTCCGGGCGTTGGGATTGTCCGGCCGGGCGTCCACCCGCACGCGGCCACTGATGACGACCAGGCCAGCGACCACGGCGTCTTCCTCCAGGGGCCCGGTGACAGGTCGATACGCATATGCCGCCGCGTGCGCGGCACCCGATGAATGGCCGATGAGGAATATCCGACGAGGATCGCCGCCGTACCGCGAAATGTTCTTGGTCGCCCAGAGAACCGCGCGGGCGACGTCTTCCCTGCCGGCAGGATACGGGCACTCGGGCGCGAGCCGGTACTCCATGTTTACGCCAACCATGCCGTGACGGGCGAAGTAGAACAGGACGTTTGAATAAACCTCGGGGCTTCGGTTCTTGTCGCCGTCGACGAACGCTCCGCCATGAACGAACAGGACAACCGGCAACGATCCCGATGTGCCGGGTGTGAATACGTCAAGGCGCTGCCGCGGGTGCTCTCCATAGGCGATATCGGTGCGGACCGTGATGCCGTCCTTCGGCGCCTTCGCGAGGACGGGATCGAAGCTTCGAATCATCAACCTGACGTTGCCGGCGATGTCCGATGCCCAATGGGGCCCGACCTGCGCCATCAGCGCGCGCAAGTCGTCCGGTATCGTCGGCGCGGTCGGCTCGATCACGGTCAGGTCCGAATGCCTATGAACTTCAGTTGCGACAGCTCCTCGATGGCATAGCGGATGCCTTCGCGACCGTAGCCCGATCGCTTGACTCCTCCGAAAGGATACGAATCCAGCCGAAATCGACTTGCATCGTTGATCCAAAGCGACCCCACGTCGAGCTCGTCGATGAACCTGAATGCGGAGGCCAGACTCCCTGTGAACACGGCCCCTTGCAGCCCGAAGCGCGAGTCGTTCGCCAGTTGCAGTGCCTCGTCGACGTCGCCGAATCTCTGCACGACCGCAACAGGCCCGAACACCTCGTCGCGCCACAGGCCGCTCGTGCGGGGTACGTCGCACACGATCGCCGGAGAGACGATGCAGCCGGATCGCGTGGCTTCGAGCGCGCACTTCGCACCGCCGCCGACGGCCTCGTCGATCATCGCCATTACCCGATCGGCTGCGGCCAATGAGATCATGGGTCCGATGTCGGTGGTCTCGTCGTTGGGGTTGCCGACCTTGAGGCGTCTCGCCGCGGCGACGAATTGCGCCAGAAAATCGTCGTAGACTTCGCTCGCGACGATTATCCGCTGTGCGGAAATGCACTGCTGGCCGCTCGCTTCGAACGCCGCGGCGGCGATCCGTTTCGCCGCGTCCGCGAGGTCGGCATCGCGCAACACGACGTTCGCGGCGTTCGAGCCGAGCTCCGCGATGAATTTTTTGGCCCCGGCGGCGCGAGCCAGCGCGTCCCCCGCCTCCGTGCCGCCGGTGAAGGTGAGCACGTCGATTCGTTGATGCTTCGCAAGATGCTGCGCCGGCTCGCGGTCCCCGACCACCACATTGAACAGGCCCGGCGGCAGGCCGGCCCTTGACAACGCCTCGGCCAGCGCCACCGCCACTCGCGACCCCGCCGGATGCGGCTTCACAACCACCGCGTTGCCGGCTGCCAGCGCAGGCGCCACCTTCTGCAGCAGCAGGTTTGCCGGTGCGTTGAATGGCGTCACCGCCCCGACGACACCGAAGGGTACGCGACGCGTAAAGCCGAAGCGACCAACTCCGGCCTCAACGGCGTCGAGGGGCAATGCTTCCCCTCGCATCGTTCCGATCTCCGCGACGCATGCCCGCAACAGCTGGGCCGCTCGATTGGCTTCGAACATCGCGGCGCGGACCGGCTTGCCGATATCCTCGACAATCATCGCGGCGATCCGTTTTGCATCCGCCTGCAGCGCATCGGCAGCGGCCGAAAGCAGCGCCCCGCGCGTGGCGACCGTCGCTGTCCGAAAACCGAGGAACGCCGCGTGCGCATCAAGCACCGCTGCATCGACGATGCCAGGCGACGCACAATCAAGCTCGAGGACGGTTTCGCCGGAAAGCGGTGATCGCAAGCGGACCGGCTCACCACCGCCGCGCGCCGACTCGCCGTGAATGTAGCTGCGAACAAGAGCCGTCACGTCAGTTTCCTGTAGTGGGCGGGCGCCCGTCGAACCACTCGATTCCGATGAGAATTACCGTTCGCGACAGCATCCCGAATATCGATCTTTCGCGCATGTCACCTGCTAGAATCCGGCGCAGTTCGCACCACCTTCATGCCCATCGACGGCAGGTGCTGCCCGAGCCGGAGAATCCCCGCGTGGATGAACTTTTACCACTTCCCAAGAGCCGACTCGCAAGGATTTCGCCTCGCAAAACGAAGGCGAAGAAGGGCCGCTCTGCGACGCGCAATGCCGAGCTGTCGCGACAGGAAATCCTCGCGGCGGCGATGCGCGAATTCTCGGCGAAGGGCCTGCGAGGGGCGCGCATCGACGAGATTGCCGCGCGATACGGTGGCAGCAAGAACATGATCTATCACTATTTCAAGAGCAAGGACGGGCTGTTCACCGCCGTTCTCGAGTCGATGTACGCGACGATTCGCGATCATCAACGCGATTTCGAAATCAAGCTGAGCGATCCGATGACGGGAATTCGCGATCTGGTGCGTTTCACTGTCGACGTGTTCGATCAGAATCCTGAGTTCGTAACGCTGCTGCACAGCGAAAACATCGCCAAGGCGCAACACATCGCCGGCTCGAAATCGATCCCGGCCATGTATGAGCGGCTGCTGTCGATGATCGACGGCCTGCTCTCCCGCGGCCTTGCAGACGGCATCTTCACGGTCCGCGTTTCCGCCATCGACCTTTATATCTGTATCTGTGCGATGTCCACGTACGCCATCTCGAATCGTTACACGCTGTCCGCGATTTCCGGCACGGACGTCTACGCCCCCGCGCATCGAAAGCTTCGTCGACAGCTCATTGCGGACATGGTTCTGGCCTATCTGACCCGGAAGTGACAGGACGCGAAGGCGCTGCCGCACATCGTCGCGAGCGCAATCACACCACCACCGCCGAAACCTTGTTTCGAATGGCGCGCAAGACCGACAAGGCGGCCAGCTCCGACGTCTTTGGATTTTCCGCCAGCGGCCGTGCCGAAACCGTGATCTGCAATTCGCCGAATTGGCCTTTTGCGTGGATCGTATGAGTGTTGTTGCTGACCGTCGGATCGGCGACCAGCGTGACCTCGGTGCGCTCGAATCCGATGCCGGCAAGCGCGATCATCGCTGCCACGTTGGCATTCTTCGGAAACGTTCGTGCAGCCGCCCGCGCGTTGCCGCTGAAAATCGTCGTCGGCGCACGAACGTCGTTCAGGTCGATCAGCTCCTCGGCGGGCGTCCCGGTCCACGCAAGCGGCGGCTTGCGGCCGACATAGGTGACGGTATCCACACCGCCCGCGCCAGCGGCTGACAACGCATCGATTCCGGCGATCGCACCCGGAATGAGCGTCACTTGAGATTTCCCGTGCAGCGCCGCGGCCTCCAGCTGTTCGGCGAGCCCCGGCTCCGCGAGCGCGCCCACCGACGCAACGATGACGTCGACGCCAGATCTAAGCAGCGCGAGGACGGTCAGCTGCACCGCGCCGTGGCCGGCGCATTCGAGCGCAAAGTCCGGCTTTTCGACGACGTCATCCAGCGAGCTCACCACGCGGGGCTTGTCTCCCAGCTCTCTGCGCAACTCAGCGCAGCGATCCGGCTCCTCCAGAACATAGGCGATATCCACGCTCGGGTCGTCGCGAAGCTGGCGCAGCACCCGGCGACCCATCGCACCGCACCCGATGAGCAACAGATGTTTCCTGTCGGGGCGATCACTGTCGTTCGCCCGCGATCCAGCCCCGGCTGCGCTTGCGGCGATCGGCTGCTGATCGATCATGCGTCGTCCCGGCGTTCGTCGAACCCGACGGACCCGGTCTCCTAGCGCTTGGCGCCGAGCTTCCCCGCTGCGGCCTGGGAGAACTGCGGCAGGACGTAGTCTTCGTATTTCAGCGCCTGCTTGAGCTCGCCTCCTTTGACCAGTTCGTCAACCGTGAAGTCCCAGGATTCCTTGCTAAGCAGCCCGCTCACGTTGTAGTAGCGGATCTTCGCAAAATGCGTGAGTCCGGCCGCGATTTCGTCCTTGGCGACATCCGGAAGAATCTTCTGGCTGATCGCCATCGCCGCCTCGGGGTTGTCGAGCGCCCACTGCGCGCCGCGCAGCGTTCCAATGGCGAATGCCTGCAAGGCACGCTGCTTTTCCTGGATCGTCCGCTCGGTGGCCACTTCGACGGTGTAGATGAAATTGGGCAGATCGTTGGCGGCATCGCCGATGACATGCAGGTAGTCGTACTTGGTTGTGCGCGAGGCGAACGAGCTGTTCAGCACTCCCCCGTCGATCTTCTTGCCAATGAGTGCGAGTGTCCGCGCCGCGCTTCCGCCGACGTTGATGAACTTCACGTTGGTCGGATCGCCGCCTGCCAACTTGATCATGAGTAGTGGTACCTGGTACGAGACTGCGCCAGGCCCGGAGATGCCGATCGTCTTGCCCGCGAACTGCTTGACGTTGGCGATGTCCTTCTGCGCGACCAGCAGGTAGTCCATCTTCGGCGATGTCGCGAGAAAGATCTTCAGCTTGGAGCCTGCCTCGACGGCCCTGAGCGGGATTGCGAGACCGACGCCCGCGGCGATGTCGGCATCGCCTGAGACCATCGCGCGGATCGCGGTTGCGTCGCCGTTGAAAGGCACGAGCGTGACGTCGAGTCCCTCCTGCTTGTAGAACCCGTTCTCCAGTGCGAAGTAATACGTCTGCAGCGAAAGGTCGGGAGGAGCCGTTCCGATCGCAACGACCAGCTTGTCCGTCTGCGCCCGGGCCGGGGCGGACAGGATCGCGACCGCTGCGACAGCGGCAACGATCAGTGCAAGGGTGACACGAGCACTCGACTTTACAGATGTCATGGCATATCTCCTCGTTTCAACTCGCCCGCTCCGTCTGCTTCCACGGGGCCATCTTCACCTCCAGGAACTTGACCGCCCCGGTGAGGCCGACGCCCAGAAGCGCCAGCAAAATGATCACGACGAACAGCTTGTCGGTCGCGAAGGCATTACCGTAGTACACGATGGCGCCCCCGAGACCCGACATCGCGGTGAACATCTCCGCGACCACCATCCCGACCACCGCCCGGCCGACGGCCAAACGGATTCCCGCCATGATGAAAGGCAACGACGCCGGGACGATGATCTTCCCGAAGATCTGCCGCTCGCCCGCACCTTCCGCCTGCGCGATCTCCACCAGGCTGCGGCTGACGTTTCGCACGCCGCCGTACGTGTTGACGATGATCGGAAACACTGCGGCCAGAAAGACGATCACGATCTTGGACGTCATTCCGAGGCCGAACCACAAGATGAGCAGCGGTATCAGCGCGACATTGGGCGTCGAATAGAGCGCACTGACCTGGAGATCGACGAGGTAGTCGAAAAGCCTGTAGCGCCCCATGAGAAGGCCGATGACCACGCCGACCAGAATCGAAAGACTGAATCCGGCGACCAACCCCTGCAACGTGAGGAGCAGCGCTTTCTGCAGCTCGCCGCTCTTGATCATGGCGGGGAACGCCGCGGCGATTGCGGTCGGATACGAGAAGAAGATCGGGTCGACGCCGCGCCCGTACCATTCCCAGATGCCGAAGGTAAGCGCCAAGGAGGCTGCGCGGATTCCGTTCGGGTGGTCGGTCAGATGGAACTTCCGCTTGGCCAACGGCGCAACCACCTGCGCCGGCGCAGCCGTCGGCGTCGTTGATGCCGAGATGGGAGGCGCTTGCCGCGCGTCGATGCCGTTCGCGGCCGGCTCCTGCGCGTTCACCAAAAGCTCACGCAACGTCGCGCAGAGTTCGCCGAACCGTGGCGATGACTTGACGTTCGACGCATACCGCGGTCGCGGAAGGTCGATGGTGACGTCGGCTCGGATCCGCCCGGGCTTTGCCGCCATGACGATCACCCGGTCACCGAGGTAAACCGCCTCTTCCACGGAATGCGTTACGAAGAGAACGGTGGTCTGCGTCGTGTTCCAGATTCTGAGCAGCTCTTCCTGCAGCACTTCCCTCGTTTGCATGTCGACGGCCGCAAATGGCTCGTCCATCAGCAGGATCTCGGGGTCTTTCGAGAGGGCTCGCGCGAGCCCCGTCCGCTGCTGCATGCCGCCGGAGATCTGATGCGGATAGTGGCGCTCGAAGCCGGCCAGCCCGACCTTGCGGATGACGGCCTCGCATTTGGCCTTGCGTTCTTCCGTCGGTTCGCCGCGAACCTCGAGGCCGAACTGGACGTTCGCCTCGACCGTTCGCCACGGCAACAGCCCGTAGTTCTGGAACACCATCGAACGATCCTGCCCGGGACCACGAACCGGCCGACCGTTCACGAATATCGCTCCGCCGTCGCTTTCGTTCAGCCCTGCGACCACGCGCAACAGCGTCGTCTTGCCGCACCCGCTGGGGCCCAGCAGGCACACGAACTGATTCTTCGGCACCGACAGGCTGACCCGATTGAGCACGAGGAGCTCGTGCCGCCGCACCTTGGGGTCGTCGTAGAAGACTTTCGAGACCTCGCGGACCTCGAGCATCGGCGCGGCCTGGTCTGCTACCGGTTCCTGGCGGGCGTTGGCAGAGGGCTCGGCAGGGGTCGAGGTAACCATCGACGCGGCACGCCGCGCAACCTCTCCAGCGGAGGCAAAATGTTCGTTTGCTGACATCGGTTGCGTGGCGGGTTCGCGCGGTCGTTGTGCGGAAATTGGGTTGCTGGGCGTCCTACTTCTTTCGAGGCAGCACCGCCCATGCTTCGATTTCGACGAGCATTTCCTTGAGATCGATGCCGACGCCGCGCAGCAGCGTCGCCGGACGCGGGTGGGCGCGCAGATCCGGCTCGTGCGTCTCGAAGAAGCGGTACATCTCGTCGCGCATGTCGAACACGTCTTCGCGCCGTGGCAGGTAGTAGCGGAACATGACGATGTTTTTCAGGCTGGCATCCATCATCTCGAGCTTGTTCTTGATGTATTCCAGGCACTGCCACGTTTGCTCTTTGATGTCCATCGACACGACCTTGCCTTTGCCTTCGCGCTCCTCCTGCGGGGTGCGGCACGGTGCGTCTTCGAACGGATGCCGCCCCGTTTCACCGGAGAGGAAGAGGATGTCGACGTCCCCCTTCGTCTTGAAGCCGCCGCCCCAGTTCATCTTCTCTTTGTGATAGTGCGGCCATAGCGTGCCCCAGTCGTATTCAACCTTGCCTGCTTTTGCGAGCTCGATCGCCTTCGGGTTTGTTGCCATCGTTTCTCCAGTTCACTGATCAAAGTTGCCGGCGGTCCAGAGGATTCGTCGCCAGCGCTCGTGTTGGGCTCGGAGGCGTCGCGCGCCGGAGAGCGGCGCGCCTCGGGTCCCTCCGTGCCGAAGTATTGACTAAATAGTCAGTCTGCGCAATATTTCCAGTGGGCTTGTTTTCGTGCCGAAGAAACAGGCGCGGTGAATTCGATCGGCTTGAGCGGCGTTCGCCTCTACGTATGACGCTCGATTTCCGCGGAGACGGGAAGTCGATAGAGCGTGTTCAACGCCACCGTCGTGTAAACGCGGATCATGTCGTAATAACCGTCGACGCGCAGACGCTCGTTGGGTCCCGACCCGACCGTGGTGAAGGAGAACTTGCAGGTCGGGATCTTCGCGTAGAGCACGAGCCATCGCGAGTCGCTCGTCGCGGGCGAGGCCAGTACGGCCATTGCCTTCCCCGTCACCTCGATGCACGCCTTCTGGACTTCCTGCACGATCGGCGAGTCGATCGGAATGAACGAGTAGGGCGCCTCGTACGCCACCTCGACCGATACGTCCAATTCCGGATCCGCCGCCCGCAAAGGTGCGATCGCACGCTCGACATCATCGACGACAGACTGCGGGGTTTGCGGCGGCAGAGTCCGGACGTCGCAATGGATCACGCACTTGTCCGGAACCATGATCTCCGAATAGCCACCCTCGATGAGGTTGACGCTCAGTATCGGCTCCCCCTCGAGCTGGGGATGGGGGTTCCAATTGGTGAACTTCGTGGCCGAGACGGCTTCGGCCACCTTCGCCATTTTCAGGACTGCGTTGATCTTCTTCTTCGCCGCCGGCTCCGACGTGTGGCCGCTACGCCCCTTCGTCGTGATCATGACGTCGACTCTTCCCCGATGCCCGATCTCGATCCGGGTTGGCATTCCCGTTTCCGTATAGATGCCGAAGTCGGCACGCAGCAGCTTGCGGTCGATGACCTCCTTGAGTCCCTTGAACCCTCCAAGCATCTCGTCCGCGGTCTGCGAGAGCAGCAGATCCCCCTCGAGGTCGACACCCGCTGCCTTGAGCAAACGCGGTATGAACATCGCGGCAGCCATTCCGCTTTTCATGTTCTTGGCGCCGATACCCCAGACCATGCCATCGTGCACTTCGGCGCCAAGCATCGGATGCTCCCACTCGGCGGGATTTCCGAGGGCTACGGTATCGAGATGGGAGTTGAACAGCAGCGTTCTCGCGCCCGCGGCGGTTCCCTTCAGCCTGCCAACGTTCGAGATCCGGTTCGGGAAAGGCTCGATCTGGACCACGCTCAGCCCTTGGCGCCGCATGTAGTCGGCATTGAAGTTGGCGATCGCCTTCTCGTCTCCCGGCGGATTCGGGCTGGGGATCCGAATCATGTTCTGGAGCAGGTCCAGCGCCTCTTCCTTCATGCCCTCGAACGCATCGAGAACGCGACGCTTCGCTTCGTCCAATGTCAAACGGCGTGTTCCCGCGCTCATTCGGTGCTCCGGGCCTTGTCCTATTTTCCGACGCCGGCGACGATCCGCCGATCCACGATGGCATCGAGCGGCAGCGGTGCGGGCAAGTCCCCGGTTTCCACCATCAATTGCATCGTCTTCGTGAGGTCATCGGGATTGATGCCTCCGTCGAGGCCATAGATCCCCAGTTTCGCAGCCATCTCGAATGCGGCCTCGACGTTCGCCGCGTTCTTGGCGCCCATGCGGCCGAAGCTCAACTTGCCCGCCTCGACCGGATGCTCGACGACATATTTCATTCCGGCCATCTCCGAGCGCAGAAGGCGTTGCAACGCCTCGCCCTTCGTCGCGATCGTCTTCTCCGACGCGATCACGGAAATGAAATGAAGGTCGGGAATCTTGTCGGCGACCGACGCCACCGTATGCAAGTACGGATACCGCTGCTCCGCCTCCGCGGCCTGGATCAAGTCCACCATGCCGGCATCGACTTTCTTGGCGATGAGCGCCTGAAAGCGCGTGGCGGTGCTCCCGAGCGCAACGTAGTTCGCGGAGCCCGGATCGACGCCGGCCCGCGCCATGATGATTCGCGGAATGTGGTACGAGATTGCTCCGACCGTCGATACCGCGATGCTTTTGCCCTTCAAGTCCCGTGGAGTTGCAATCTCCTTCTGCGCCAATATGACGTTCGAAGATTTCGGCACGGGGCCATAGATGATCCTGACCTTCGCCCCCTTTGCAATTGCCTGGATGGCCGCCGTCGTGCCGAGCCAGGCGACGTCGACTTCGTCGGAGAGCACCGCCTTCAGCGCGAGCGAATCTCCTTGCAACCAGATGACGTTGAGTTTCAGCCCCTGTCTTGCGAGGTCGCCGTTTTTCTCGGCTGCGTAGAGCGGCTCGGTGATCAGCGACGGCGAAGAAACGGCGTACGCGTACCTGAGCTCATCGACCGGCGCTTGCGCAATGCACGTTACGCTACCCATCGCGACCGGCACAATCACGGCGACCAGCAGCTTGCGTGAGAGCTGTTTCGCACGAGAGATCATCTGCACTTATCTGCCTCCGAAGAGCTATTGCGTGCTGGTCGATTATTGACCATTGAGTCAAGTTACGCAAGCCATCTGCATGCGTGGGGTTGGGGCCGACCCGCGACAGGGACGGAACTCGAAGCACCGTTTCCGACGGATGCCACGCTAAGGTACGCTGTCGGGATGTTCGTCGTTCAAAGTTTCGCGCTGCAGCCCGGTGTGCGCGCTCTGGATGCGGACACCGAACTGGAGCGAGCGACTCGCCACAGGCACAACGTTCAATAAAGGTCGCGAGCGATGAAGGCTGCTTCTGCCGTACCAAACCGGAAGACGACGCGAACAACCCGGCCGGAACCCCGCAAGAGCTCGCTGGGGACGCGTACCGCCATCATGGCCGCCGCCACTGCCGAGTTCGCGGACAAGGGCTATGACGGAGCACGCGTCGACGACATCGCGGCGAATGCCGGCGTCAACAAGAATCTCATCTACCATCACTACGTGAACAAGGATGGGTTGTTTACCGCCGTCCTCGAGAACACTTATGAGGCGATCCGGAAACGCCAGCGCGATCTCGAGATTCGCAATGCGGACCCGATTGCCGGAATGCGCAGGCTCGTGGTGCTCACCGGCCGCATCTGGATCCAGCTTCCTGCCTTTCAGCGACTGTTGCACAGCGAAAACCTCCACCAGGGTGTGCACGTCAGGCAGTCATCCAAGATACGTCAGATCTACAACCCCCTTCTCGAGACGATTCAGGACTTGCTGGACCGCGGCGTGAAAAACGGTCAATTTCGCAGGAACATCGATCCGATCGATCTGTATATCTCGATCTCGGCGCTGACCGCTCATTACAGCAGCAACCGCTACACTTTCGAGGCGATCTTCGGCAAGCGCCTCATGACGCGTAGACGACTCCAGCGTCGACTGGACCACGCAGCGGAGATGGTCTTGCGTTACGTCCGGCGCAAGTCATCGTGACCAGACGGAGCGCCGCACAGAGGTCGTGCCGCCGCCCATGATGGGTCCAACGCAGTGACGTCGATCGCGCGACCGGCGCAGCCGATGCTGCGCGCAGTTCTTCCGATTACCGTGCTGACCCTCGTCTGGGGGTGCAACTGGCCCATACTCAAGATGGGCGTCGCCGAGCTCGCGCCGCTGACGTTTCGCGGTCTCACCCTGCCGCTTGCGGCGCTCGGCTTGCTGCTCGTCGCACGCGCATCGGGCGACTCCATCCGGGTGGCGCGCGCATGGTGGCCGAAGTTTGCCGTGCTCGCGCTGCTCAACATCAGCGGGTGGAACGGCCTGGTGCTGTTCGGTGTGCAACAACTGCCCGCCGGCCGCAGCGCGATCCTCGGATTCACGATGCCGATCTGGGCAACGATGATCGCGGCCGTCATGCTGCACGAGCCGCTTTCGCGGCGGAAGCTCTTCGGCTTGGCACTCGGCGCGGCGGGACTGGCCGTGCTGCTCGGCGATCAGATCGGCGTCATGCGGAAGGCGCCGCTGGGCGCGCTGATGATTCTCGGGGCGGCGATCACGTGGGCATTCGGAACCGTGCTGCTGCGCAAATGGCAGCTCCCGATCGCGCAGAACACGCTGTCGGGCTGGATGATGTTGCTCGGCTGGCTGCCGCTGGCCGTGCTCGCGCCGCTGGTCGATCCGCAGCCGTGGTCGGCCGAATTCGGGAACCTGTCGGGCCGCGGCTGGTTCGCCGTCGCCTACAACGTCTTTCTCGCCGGCACGCTCGCGCACTGGGCGTGGTTCAGGCTTGCCCGCACGCTGCCGGTGGCCGTGTCGTCGCTGTCGTCGCTGCCGGTTCCGGTGGTCGGCGTG
>Ga0207701_10003264_pt1 | contig 16702 bp, 15 predicted proteins | sample KBSSwiSSwithPhiX_FD_184294 | JGI IMG/M metagenome (GOLD analysis project Ga0207701, IMG submission 184294) | Switchgrass rhizosphere bulk soil microbial communities from Kellogg Biological Station, Michigan, USA, with PhiX - S5 (SPAdes) (version 2) | ecosystem: Environmental > Terrestrial >... | reverse complement strand
CTTCGCTCTCCAGCAGCGCGACCAATGCGTCAGCGGCGTCTCGCACGTGCAGCACGTCGCGGACGTGCTGGCCGTGGGCGCAGTGCGCCGGCATGCCGGCGATCAGCGCACGCGCGATTGACGGCACCAGCCGCTGTGGGGCTTCGCCGGGGCCGTAGACGAGGAAGAGACGTCCCGACGCGTAGCTGACGTTCGTGCCGGAGCAGTATCGCTCGAGCACCGTGTTCGCCGCATGCTTGGCCGCGCCGTACAACGTTGCCGGAACCAGCGGTGTCGTCTCCGTACAGACCCGATGTCCCCAGTCGTACTCGGCGCAGGTGCCGGCCATCACGATCCGTCGGCCGGTGTGGCTGAACGCACGCGCCAGCGCGAGCGTCGACTCGACCCACTGCAGATTCTGAGGCGACGTCCAGTATGCTCCATGGGCGGTACACCATGCCAGATGGAGCAGGTGTGACGGTTGCACCGCGTCAATCAACGCCGGCGCAGCCGCACTGTCGAGCAGATCGACCTGATGCCATCGGACGTCGTCATCGGACTTCTGCCCCGGCCTCGTCGATACGGCGTGCACGTCATAGTTGCGCGCCCGGAGCAGCGGCAGGCAATGCCGCCCGACGAATCCGCGGGCCCCCGTCACCAGCACGCGTTTCATTGCTTGAAATCCGGGTAGGTTTGATCGGCGGCCGACATCACCGTCACGGGCAGCGGCCACTCGATGCCAAACGCACGATCGTTCCAGCGCACCGGACGCGAGCACTCCGGGTGGTAAAACTCGGAAATCTGATAGGCGACTTCACAGTCGTCTTCGAGCGTCTGAAAGCCGTGCGCGCAACCGGCAGGAATGTAGAGCGCCAGCCGATTCGCCGAGCTCAGCTCGACGCCGTGCCAGCGCAGGAACGTCGGCGAGTCGCGGCGCAGGTCGAGCACGACGTCGAAGATTGCTCCCTTCACGCAGCGCACGATCTTGGTTTCTTCATGCGGCGCCCCCTGCAAGTGCATTCCTCGCAGCGTCCCTTTCCGCAGATTGACGGAGATGCTGCATTGGGCGATGTCGGCACACAAACCGGCCTGCTCGATTTCGCGCCGGCACCAGGTCCGTGCAAAGAACCCGCGTTGGTCGGCAATCGGCTCGATGCCGATCGTGCAGGCGCCGGCAATCGGCGTTGGCTCGATGATCACCGCGCTCCAGTCACAGAATCCGTGGCTCCGGAATCGGCAGGAGGAAGCGGCCACCGAGCTCGCGGAAGCGTGCCTGCTGCTCCAGGATCTCGTCCGCGAAGTTCCAGGTCAGGAGCAGCACGTAGTCGGGTCTGGCCTCCAGCAGCTTCTCGGGAGGATAAATCGGCAGCCGGACGCCGGGCATATACCGCCCCTGCTTGTAGGTGCTTCGATCGACGACGAAATCGATGAGGCCTGGCTTCAGCGGCAGGCAGTTCAGGAGCGTGCTGCCCTTCGCGGCTGCGCCGTAGGCCGCCAGGCGGTTCCCCGCCGCCTTCAGCTCCTCCAGCATCGTCGAGACCTGGCGGCGGATGGCGCCGACGCGCTGGCCGAACTCCAGATACGGGCGCTCGGTCGCGGCGCCCCACGACTGCTCGTCGGCGAGCAGGTCATCCACCGATGGATCGCGCCCGGCGGCGCCCGAACGCGCGGCCACGATTCGCAACGAGCCGCCATGGATCGCCAGCCGCTCGACACGGCAAATGTCCAGGTCGTGCAGCTTGAAGAGCCGGTTGAGCGCAGTCAGGGAGAAATAACAGAGGTGCTCGTGATAGATGGTGTCGAACTCGCACCGATCAATCATGTCCTTGACGTAGGGAACCTCGATCACCGCCACGCCAGCGTCGCGCAGGATGCTGCGGATACCCGCGACGAAGCCGTTCAGATCGGGCACGTGGGCGAGGACGTTGTGGGCGTGGAAGACGTCCGCGCGTTTGCCTTCGCCCGCCACGCGCTCCGCGACTTCCCGGCTGAAGAATTCGGTCAGCGTCGGAATCTGGCGCTGCTCGCGCGCCACCTTCGCAATGTTCGCGGCTGGCTCGATCCCGAGGACCGGGATGCCGGCGGCGCGATAATGCTGGAGCAGGTAGCCGTCGTTGCTGGCCGCCTCGATCACCAGGCTGTTGCCGTCCAGCCTCCGGTTCTCGCGCATGGCGGCCGCAAGATCCCCGGCGTGCCGGACCATCGTTTCCGAGAACGACGAGAAATAGACGTACTCGGCGAACAACTCCTCGGGCGGCACCGACTCGGTAATCTGCACCAGGCTGCACGAGCCGCAGATCGCGAGCGCCAGCGGGTAGACCGCGTCCGGGGTCTCGAGATCCTCGACCGTCAGGAGCGCGTTGGCGAGCGGAGTCGAGCCCAGGGAAAGCACCACCCGCAGATCGTTCGAGGCGCAGAGCCGGCAATTCGTCATGCGGCCGCGCCGAGAAACTTGCGATACCACTCGATGGTGCGGTTCAGCCCTTCGTCCAGGGAGAAGAGCGGCTTCCACCCGAGCTGCTGTCGTGCCTTTGCCGCGCTGAGCCGCTGTTCCCGGATTTCGTTCGTCGCCTCATCCCGGATGTCGGGCTGAAGGTCAGAGCCCATCAGGCTCGAGATGCGGGCGATCAAATCGAGGACCGAGATCCCTTCCTCGTTCGAGAAATTGAATGCCTCGCCGCGGATGTTCGCGTCGCGCGCGAGGCTTTCAGCCAGGAGCATGTAGGCGGCGGCGCCGTCCTCGACGTAGAAATAGTCGCGGATGAAAAGACCGTCGGAGCGGACGATCGGGCGTTCCCCGCGGATGATCGAGCGGATCGTGCCCGGCACCACGCGATTGAAGTTGGTGTCGCCGCCGCCGAAGAAATTTCCGCAGCGGGTAACGGTCACGGGCAGGCCATAGGTGTTGGCGTAGGTCGTTGCAATCAGGTCGGCGCACGACTTGCTGACGTCGTACGGATGTGAGCCCTGCAGCGGGGTCTGCTCGTCGTACGGAAGCACTTCCTGCGCGCCATATGCCTTGTCCGATGAGGCGACCACGATCTGACGAACCATCGGGCTGCGGCGGCAGGCCTCGAGCAGCGTCCAGGTGCCGCGCACGTTCGATTCGAAGGTCGACACGGGATTGCGGTTCGCGATCCCGACGATGGTTTGGGCGGCGAGATGGATGACCGTTTCGATTTCGTACTCGCCGAGGATGCGTTCGAGCAGCGCCTGATCGGTGACGTCACCGCGTACCGTGGTTACCGCCTGCAGTTCGCCTGATGCGACCAGCGACGAGGCCGGGACCCAATCGCGGACGAGGCAGACAGGCTCGGCGCCCGCTTCGCGCAGCCGCTTCACCAGCCAGCCGCCGACCAGTCCCGTGCCGCCGGTGATGAACGTGCGGCGGTCGCACCAGAACGTGTTCATCGCCACAGTTTCCACGGCGCGGCTCCGCCATCCCAGTACCGCTCGAGAACGCGTTTGTCGCGCAAGGTGTCCATGCACTGCCAAAAACGATCGTGGCGGTATGCCGCGAGCTGACCGTCGGCGGCCAGGCGCTCGAGCGCGTCGAACTCGAGGACCGCGTTGTCGCCCTCGAGGTAGCGGAATACTTCAGGCTCGAGCACCATGAAGCCGCCGTTGATCCACCCTTCGCCAATCTGCGGCTTCTCGGTGAACTCGGCGACGCGGTCGCCGTCGAGCACCACGCCGCCGAAACGCGCCGGCGGACGGACCGCGGTGACCGTCGCCAGGCACCCCTGGGCGCGGTGAAAAGCCAGCAGCGCGCTGAGGTCGATATCAGACACGCCGTCGCCGTAGGTGAGCATGAAGGTTTCGTCCCGAAGCGACGGCTCCAGACGCTTCAGGCGTCCGCCGGTCATGCTGCTCATGCCGGTATCCGCCAGGTGGACGGTCCAGTTTTCGATATCGGCGGCATGGCGTTCCAGCTTCCCCGTGGACAGACAGAGCGTCATATCGCCGGTGAGCATGTGGTAGTCGAGGAAATACCGCTTGATGACTTCGCCCTTGTAGCCGAGAGCGATGAAGAAGTCGTTGAAGCCGAAGTGGCCGTAGTGCTTCATGATGTGCCACAGCAGCGGCCGGCCGCCGATCTCCACCATTGGTTTCGGCCGGACCTCGGTCTCTTCCGCCAGACGGCTCCCCAGGCCCCCGCACAATATGACGACTTTCATATCTCGAATCCTTCGCCCTTGTCTCCCGGCACGGTGACGGCGCCCGGAGTGGCCTGACCAGTCTCCGATCGAATCCACTCGCGGCCGGGTCCAATCGTCAGCGCCAGCGGCGCCAGCCACACCGGCACGGCGGTCAGGAGGCGCAGCCGGAACAGCGTGCCGAAATTCGTGACCACGTAGGCGACGACGACCGCGGAGATCGCTGCCAGCGTGACGACGAGAACGAGCGACGCGACGTTGTATCTGGTAACGCCATGCAGCCGGAAGATCGCGATCGCAATCGCGAGCAATGTCACGTCCAGGAACAACGTGTCGAGATCCGTGATCGCCAGCAGTCCTCTTCCGCCGTCGAAGTCGACGATCGAAGTCGCCCGCAACGCCGAGATCGGGATGAAGGTGACCGCCAGCCCCAGCGCGAGGTCGGCGGCCGCCTGCTGCAGGTCCTGCCGGGTCAGGTTGAGAGGCGTGCGCGACTTGATGTTGGTGCCGCCGCCGGAGCCGATGAACCCGGTGCGCACCGAATCCATCGCGGTACCGAGCTCGCCGACATCCGCGGACCCGACAATCGACCCGCGATTCTGCGACATCAGCGAGAAGGAGGCAAGATTGAGACCGGTGGTTCGCGAAATCAGATCCCGGTAGTAGATGTAATACACATCAGAGCCCATGGCGAAGGCGACCCACAGCAGCGCCAGCACCGGCGCGGCGAACCCGGCGAGCCGAAGGCGATGCAGCCCCCGCACCGTGGCGATCGAGACGACGAACGCGCCTGCGAGCGCGACCCACACGAACAGGGCGTAGTAGGCCCTCACCCCGGCCATCGCTGCGACCGCCGCCGCGGCCACGAGAACGCCCACGGTGAGCTGGATCGGGGGCGCGGACCGCGTGTCGCGCGAATACCGCAGGATCAGCAGCGCCGCGACGCAGCCGACCACGATCAGCATCACGAAAAACGGATCCTTGAGCACCTGCGTGCTCGTCATCAGCAGCGCGGGCGAGAACGACACGCTGAAGAGCACGAGGTTGCCGATCCGGCGCGCCTGCCTGGGGAGGATCAGGATGATTGCGACGACCGAAACGATGTAGCACACCAGGTTGAAGACGACCGCGCTTGCCAGCGTCGCCCCGCCGGCGCGGTACCAGAAGCCCAGCGCGCTGACGTAGATCGGAGAGGGACTGCCTGCCGGCACGGCGAGTGAGGTTCCATACGCCGCGGCTGCCGCCGCCTTCTCGAAGTACACCCGTGCGTCGGGGGCGACGATCCAGTAGCCATCTCCCGTGTGCAGCGACTGGAACACCGGCAATTGATAGTACGAAATCGCGAGCAGCACCAGGCCTGAGGCGAGCCTGACGATCGCGCCGATGCCGACGATGACGCCCCACGCGGGCGAGCGGCGATAGGCCCATACGCATGCGGCGAGCACGCCCAGGCAGGCGACCAGCAGGAACAGGAGATGTGCCGACTCTCTCAGCATGTGGCCGGCGGGGCAACCAGGTCAGGCACACTGCGCGTTCTGCGAGCGGCCAAATATCGACGCGACCAGCGACTGAATCCGGTGGCGATAGGTATGACCTGAGAGGACATGTTCGTAGGCATTCATCGCGACTTCCAGGCGGCAGGCTCCGTCCTTGAACCGCGCGATGGCATCGTCGATATTCGACAGGTCGCGCCGCACCGCGATGTAGTGCCGGTCCGCTTCGAGAATGCCATTGTAACTGCCCTCGACGAGCAGCTGGCACGTTTTCGTCCCGATCGGTTCGAAGTGCCGCGATGACACCGCCTTGCCGTTGAGAAACGGCCCGCGCCCGGCGAAGCAGCGCTCGTGCACCGCGTCGAACGACGCGGAGCGATCTTCCTTCAGATACGCCTTCGCGCAGTTCAGCGCGTCGCCGGTCCGCTGCAGATAGTAGGTACCCGATTCGGCGCCCATCACCCCGTGGCACGAGTTCAGGTACAACGCCCATTCGTCCCTCGGCATCCGTGCCGCCCGGACGTCACACCTCAGCCCGTAGTCGCCGCCGTGTTCGGCAAAGAACTGCACGATTCGCGTCCGCTCCTGGTCGCCGATCAGCCGATCGTAGAGGTCGCCGACGAATCCGATGTCGATGGTGCGCGAGACGCCGGGTCGAACGCGATAGACGTCGGGGTTCAACGCGTGCGGCGTTGCCAGCACCTCTGCGCCGGAGTCGGCGTACAACGCCCGTGCCGTCGCCAGCGGCAGTTGGGAACACACATAGTCCACGCCCGATGTGCGGATGAACGAAATCTTCTCGTCCATCAGGTCGTATTCGTTGCCGACGAACATCGCGAGCTTGCCCCGGCGTCCCTGGAACCACTGCGCTGTATGGTTCAGAATCGCCATCCGGTCGCCCGCCGCGGAGTGCAGCACGACGATGAAATCGAATTCCTTGATCCGCTGGCGGTTCGCCCTGAATTCAAGCAGGTTGGTGATGTTGCAGACCTCGACGCGCAGCGCTTCCGAGGCGCAGAACGCATCCCGCCAGTCGCTCATGTAGGAGGCGCCTGCATAGCGGTCGCCGAAGAGCTTGCGTACCACCGGGAACCGGTTGATCGCCGGCAGGTTTCGCGCGCGCTTCGTCAACGGCCCGAGGCCGGACGTATCGATGGCGACGGCAGCCCAGTGCGTGCCGTTCGCTTCAAGCAACAGCGTTCTGATGCGATCGTTCATACGCTGCAAGTGCGTCGCGATGGCGGGCCATGCACGCCTCGATCGCGTCCAGGTGCTCGCGCGTCCATTGAATCGTCCGTTCGAGACCAGTTCGCAGCGGGACCATGGCCTCGAAACCGAGCTCCGCTTTCGCCTTGTCGGTGCTGCCGAAGCGCCGCCCCGACCGATCCCAGTCGCGTCCCGGCTTGTCCGCGGGGGGCGTGGGATTGCCGACGATGGCGTTGATCACGGTCGCCAGGTCGGCGATCGAGGTTTCGATGCCGCTGGCGATGTTGTAGACGTCACCCGGTGCGCCGCCGAGCGCGCACGCGATCAACCCTCTCGCGATGTCCTCGACGAAGATGAAATCCCGCGTCGCCCGTCCACCGGATTCGAGCGGCAGCGCGTCGTGCTTCAGCGCCTTGAAGACGAAGGTCGGCGTGACGTTGCGCCAGACCGTCGCCGGCGTGCCGCGCCAGCGGCCCGCGCCCAGGATCTCGCCCGGCCCGTAGACGTTCTGGAAGCGCGCGCGCACGATCGGCGTGCGATGCCGCTGCGCGTAGTACAACGCGTACATCTCTCCGACCAGTTTGGAGATCGAATATGGGCTGTCCATGTCGAGGTGGATCGGTCCGTCTTCGGCCGTCGCCTCCGCCTCACCGAACGTCTTTCGGGCGACCGCGCAGCCGGCGCCGGAGTACACGACCTTCTGCACGCGCCGGTAGCTCCTGATGCGGTCGAAGAGCTTGAGCGTCGTCAGCTGATTGTGCTCGTGGTCGGCCAGCGGGTCGTGGATCGAGCTCTGGTTGCCGTGGTAGGTCGCCAGGTGGAACACCAGGTCGTACTCGTCGTCGATGCCGGCGAGGATCGCATCGTCGGCAATCGATCCCTCGACGAGCTGGACGACGCGATCGTCCGGCACGTTCCACCGCTCCGCCGAGAGCAGGTTGTCGACGACGCGAATCGATCGCGGCTCTGATGGCAGCAGGAGACGGACAAGGTTGCTGCCGACGAAGCCGGCCCCGCCGGTGACGAGAATCGAAGCGCCCCTCAACTCAGGCACGGGGCTTGTCCGACGTGGCGGCGGCCAGGTGCGTGAAGGTCTGCGTGATGCCACGTTCCGAGTAGTAGTCGATTGCGCGGCGCACGCCCTCGCGGAGGGGCGTGCTCGTCCGCCACGAGAAGTCCTGATTGGTCTTCGACGGGTCGAGGAGGATCGACGCCACGTCGTCGGGGTTTCGCGGCCTGACCTCGACCGGCTTGTCGAGCGTCATCTTCAGGGCGGTCAGCGTCTCTTCGAAGAGCTCCTTGATGGCGTAGTCGGACCCCGACGAGATGTGGTACGAGCCCTTGCGTCCCTGGCCGTCGATCGCCTTGACGACGACGTCGATGAGATCGTCGACGAAGACGAAGTCGCGCCGCGTGTCCATGACGAAGCAGGCCTTCCCGGTCGTCAGCCGCTGGAAAAAAGTCGGCAGCGGACCGCTGATGTTGCGCGGCCCGTAGGCGTTGGCGAGCCTGAACGAGATGTAGTCGCGATCGCCCAGGGTCACATAGTTCTCGCCGGCGGTCTTGCTGATGGCATAGCTGCTGCCTTCAGGCTGGATCGGATGGCTCAACGTGATCGGCTGCTCGAGCGGATGCAGGCCATAGCAGAGCGCGGTCTGGAAATAGACCAGGCGCCGCACGCCGGCGCGAGACGAGGCGGCCACGACGTTGGCCGTGCCGACCACGTTGGTGCGGACGTCCTCGGCCCAGTCATTGGGATCCTTGTAGGACGCCGCGGCGTGGACAACGACCTCTGGGGTGGCGCGGTCGAAGGCCTGCTGGACGACCGCCGGATCGGCAATCGTGCCTTCGATGAGGTGCAGCTTCGGTGACGGCTCGAGGTTGTCGCGCCGGCCGGTGGCGAAATTGTCGATGACGACGACTTCGTCGCCGCGTGCGATCAGACGATCCGCGAGGTGAGAGCCGATAAAGCCAGCGCCGCCGGTAATCAGTAGTTTCATACGCTAACGCTCATGATTCGTAGGTTGGTTCGGGTGTGGCCTTGACCATCTGTTTGTAGTGCGCTTCGCGATCGTGGAACTCCTGCTGCCAGAGCTCGAGCGACAACAGGCCCCAGATCTTCCGGCCGAAGCGCGGTTCGGCGTCGAGCCGATCGAGCACGATCGAGTTGTTGACCGTTTCGCGCGACAGCGCCTTCGGCGTGCTGAACACATCGCGGATGAAGGCGCGCGCCTGGTGCCGCGTGAATTCGGTGATCGGCGTCGGGAATCCCATTTTGTCGGTGCGGGCGAGCACGACGTCCGGAATATAGCGCTTGAACGCCGTCTTCATCACGTGCTTCAGCTGGCCGTTCTGGAACTTGATGTCGGCGGGGATGGTGGCCGCCAGCTCGACCAGGGGATGATCGAGCAGCGGGACGCGCGATTCGAGGCCGTGGGCCATGCTGACACGATCTTCGACCTGCAGCAGCGCCGGCAGCAGCGTCTTGAAGTCGAAGTGTGTCATCAGGTCGAAGTACGACTCCTTGCGCACGTTCTCGCCGTTGAAGATCTCCCTGAAGGTCTCGAGCGGTGAGTAATCGCCGAGCGCGTGCCAGTTGATCTCGTCGCTCAACGACGGCGCCCGGTTGACCAGGCGGAAGTAACGGAGATCCATCGGGCCAAACAGCCCATCGCGCCAGAACTCCTGGAGCAGCGGCTTGTACTGGCGCAGCGCGGTCAGGTTCGGGATGATCGACTCGTAGGTCACGACGAAGTTGCCGCTGCGCATCGTCCCGTCGATCGCCGACTTGATGCACTGCTCGAAATACGCGATCAAGTAGCGCGTGTAGCCGCCGAACACCTCGTCACCGCCCTGGCCGCCGAGGACGACCTTGCGGTCCTTCGCCGCGAACTGCGAAATCATGTACTGCGGAAACGACCCCGGCCCGGCGGTCGGGTAGTCGAGGTGAAAAATCACCTTCCGGATGTTGTCGACGAAGTCGCTCGGCTGGATCGTCAGGGTCTTCAGGTCGAAGCCGGCTTCGCGCCCGACGGCCGCCGCGTACATGCTCTCGTCGTACTCCGGTCCCTCGTCGAAGCGTCCGGTAAAGCCGATGAGATCGTCCGGGTGGTGCTTCTTCGCCATCGAGGCGACGACGCTCGAGTCGATGCCGCCGCTGACGTACGACCCGATCGGCACGTCGCTCCTGATGTGGAGCCGGACCGAGTCTTCGGCGACCGCCCTGAGCTGCTCTTCGAAGTAGGCAGCCGTATGGGTGAAGTCGAGGTCGTAATAGACCTCCCAGTAGCGGCGGGTGCTGACGGTGCCGTTGCTGATCTGCAGCCAATGGCCCGGCTGCAGCTGGCGGATGTCCTTGAACAGCGTGCGCTCGCCAAGGCAGAACTGAAAGGCGAGGTATTCCTTCAGCGCGTCGCGATCGGTGTCAATCCGGTCGACGAAAGGCAGCAGCGCCTTGGCTTCGGAGGCAAAGTAGAACCGGTCGCCGACCTGCGTGTAATAGAACGGCTTGATGCCGAATCGATCGCGCGCGCAGAACAGCTGCCGCCGCCGGCCATCCCAGAGCGCGAACGCGAACATGCCGCGGAGGTGCTGTACGCAATCGGTGCCCCACTTGCGGTAGGCGGCGAGGATGACTTCGGTGTCCGACGCGGTCCGGAACGAGTCGCGCCCGAGCTCCTCGCGCAGCTCGAGGTAGTTGTAGACCTCGCCGTTATAGGTGATCCACGAGCCCGACTCGTCGCACATCGGCTGGGTCCCGCCGTCGATGTCGATGATGCTCAGGCGCATGTGGGCGAAGCCGATGGTGCTCGCCGGATCGACCCAGGTCCTGCGGCCGTCAGGCCCGCGGTGCTGCTGCAGATCGTTCATCACCTCGAGCGAGGCGCGGAGGTCCGGGATGTACCCGCCGCGCGTGTCGAAGATTCCGGCGATGCCGCACATGAATCGGTGCTCCTTCGCTCTAGGGTCTGAGGCCCTTGGCGTACAAGAACCATCCCCAACGCCGTTCCAGCCACCGCTGGACAGGACCGGGAACGAGGGGGCGCACGCGCGGGGCCATATGCCACGGCAGGACGCCCGCGAACATCTCGAGATTGGTGAACTGCCGCATCAGCCTGGCGAGCTCGGCCTGCGAGTACACGTCTCCCTTCGGGTTGCCGACGCCGTCCACTTCGTTGATCGACTGCTGAATCGATTTTCCCCTGAGCCAGCGCATCAGCGGGAACTTGACCCGGTACTGCGGCGAGTTCCGATGATAGAACATCAGGATCACGCGGCCGTTGGGACGCAGCACGCGGTGCACCTCGGCGACCGCGCGTGCGGTGTCGGGGGTGTGGTGCAGCACGCCCATTGAGCAGACGCAGTCGAACGTCGCGTCGGGGAACGGCAGACGTTCAGCGTTGCCGACGGTGAATTCTCCCGGCAGGTTCATCAAGGCAAACCGCTGCCGGCACAAGCGGATCGCGGCCGTGGTCAGGTCGACGCCGCACACGTGGGCGCCGGCCGCCGCGTAGCGGCTGAGCACGTAACCGTTGCCGCAGCCGATATCCAGTACGCGTCCGCCAGCGAACGCCGAGTACTCGTGCAGCCGCGCCGAAAACGCCGGCGACTCGTTGGCTTCGCGCAACGCGTCGTAGTACTCGAAGTACTCGCGCGTGCCGAGCGGATAGGGCACCGCGGCCGCGGCCACCGGGTTCTGTTCCCAGTAGCGCCTGACGTCGTCGAGCGCGGGTGCGGGGCTCGTCATTGCAGATGTCCGGCGCGCTTCATCGAGGCGCCGCCCGCCTCGGACATGGTTTCCAGCAGCGTTACGCACTGATCGGCGACGCCGACGGCGCCGTACAATTCCGGCCGCGTTTCCGGTAATGTGAACGTTCTGACCGCTTTGAGTATCGCTGTCGTGTCTGCGCCAGTCAGGACGTTCCAGCCGGCCTGAACCGTCTCGACCCACTCCGTTTCGTCGCGGAGGGTGACGCACGGCACGCCGGCCCAATATGCTTCCTTCTGCAGGCCGCCCGAATCGGTCAGGACCATCCGTGCGCCAACCAGCAGCCGCACCATGTCGAGGTAGCCGAGCGGCGGCACCAGCCTGACGTTGGCACGCGGTTCATATCCGAGCCGGTCGAGCCCGTGTCGTGTGCGCGGGTGCACCGGAAACACGACCGGGTCGGCGGCCGCGTCGAGCGCCGCGACAATCCGACGCAGCCGCTCGACATCGTCGGTATTCTCCGCGCGGTGCACCGTCGCGAGCAGGTAGGCGCCATCGGTCACGTTGTACACATCGAGCACGCGCGACCGCGTTCGTGCGGCCGCGACCGCATCGCGCAGCGCCTCCGCCATGACGTCCCCGACCAGATGCACACCGTCGACGATGCCTTCGCGGCGGAGATTGGTCACCGCGGTCTCGCTCGGACAGAACAAGGCGGCCGACATCCGATCCACGAGCACGCGATTGATCTCCTCGGGCATGCTCCAGTTGAAGCTGCGCAAGCCGGCTTCGACGTGCGCCACATGGACGTGAAGCTTCGCCGCAGCCAGCGCTCCAGCCAGCGTCGAGTTCGTATCGCCGAAGGTGACGACCCAATCGGGCTCGTGCTCGACCAGCACCTGCTCGATGCCCACCAGCATCGTGGCGGTCTGCTGCGCGTGCGTGCCCGAGCCCGACTCGAGCTGAACGTCGGGTGCCGGGATGCCCATTTCGTCGAAGAAGACCGCCGACATCTCCGAGTCGTAGTGCTGGCCGGTGTGCACCAGGATCTCGTCGTGACGCCGGCGAATGGCGCGGCTCATCACCGCCGCTTTCACGAATTGAGGGCGCGCGCCGACAATCGAGACAACGCGCAGGCGCTCAGCCGGCATGACGCTCGAGCAGCCGCAGAACGCGGTCGCCCTGCAGTTCGTAGACGCTGCCGCACTCTCCGCACGAGAGGCGTCCGTCGCCGGCCTGAGCCGGCGACAGCCGCGTGCTGCATTCGCAGACCCAGCCGGCCAGACGCGCCGGGTTGCCAAGCACCAGCGCGTAGTCCGGCACGTCGCGGGTCACCACGGCCCCGGCGCCGATGAACGCATAGCGCCCGATCGTATGGCCGCACACGATCGTGCTGTTGGCGCCGAGCGTGGCGCCCTGACGGACGAGCGTCGGCCGGTATTCATGCTTTCGCGAGATGTGGCTGCGCGGGTTGATGACGTTCGTGAACACCATCGATGGCCCGCAGAACACATCGTCTTCGAGAACGACGCCGGTATAGACCGAGACGTTGTTCTGAATCTTGACGTTGTTGCCGATGACGACCTCCGGCGAAATCACCACGTTCTGACCGATATTGCAGTGCCGGCCGATTGTCGCGCCGGCCATGACATGGCTGAAGTGCCAGACCTTGGTGCCCTCACCGATGGCGCAGCCCTCGTCGAGGTACGCCGACGGGTGCGCGAAGTAAGGCGGAGCCGACTTGTCAATCATGCGAGCAGTGGGTGCGGAGAGATCCGGGGCGCGGTCACCTTGGCATGACGGATCTGGTATGCGAGCTCGATCGACGGCCGGGCGTCAGCGATGCCGAAGCCCTCGCCGGCCAGCACGCGCTCGTAGACCTGCGTATGCAGGTCGGTGAAGCCCTCGGTGAACTCCACCTCTTCGCCGTCAATCGTGATCGAGCGATACGTGGTTTTCCCTCCCGGCTGTGGGGCGAATGGCAGATCGCCGCGGTCGGTGGACAGGAACCACCGCACGGTGGCGCGCTCGAGCTCGAGATGGCCGGCCATGCGGCCGGAGTCGGACAAATGCACCTCCGAATCGGTGACCGGCCCGAACAGCCACAGCAGCAGATCGAAGAAGTGGATGCCGATGTTCGTCGCGATCCCGCCTGAGCGGTCGGCCGACCCCTTCCACGACACATCATACCAACGCCCGCGCGAGGTGACGTAGGTCAGCGAAACCGTGTGACGATGCTCGCTGGCACCGAGCCGCTGCTTCAGCGCGACGAGCGACGGGTGCAGGCGCAACTGCAGGACCGTATGCACGCGCCGTCCGGTTTCGCGCTCCAGCTCGACGAGGGCATCGAGGTTCCACGGGTTGATAACCAGGGGCTTCTCACAGATCGCGTCCGCACCGATGCGCAGCGCCAGCCGGATGTGCGCGTCGTGAAGGTAGTTTGGTGAGCACACGGTCAGAAAGTCGATGCGATCGGCAGACGGCCCGCGGCGCAGCTTCTCGAGATGCCGGTCGAAGCGCTCGAACTCGGTGAAGAACCGCACGTCGAACGAGTAGCGATCGAGGATGCCGACCGCGTCGTGCGGATCCATGGCCGCGACCAGCCGGCTGCCGGTGTCGACGATCGCTTTCAGATGGCGCGGGGCGATGTAGCCGGCGACGCCGGTCATTGCGAAGTTCTTGGTCGTCACAGATCCTGCCAGAGATGGCGGCGGGGCTGTCGCAGGCACCGCAGAAGGAACACCAGCCCGGCAGAAAGTTCGGCCCGGGCGATCCTGTCATCTTTAAACTCTGCCGCTTCTTTGTCAAGGTGATCGGCGGCTCGCAAACCACTGCGATCACGAGAACTTGTGGCAGGATTGACGTCTATATATGTGTGGCATCGCCGGGCTCGTCCATATCCGGGGCGCACGGCTGAGCGCCGCGCGGGACGCCGCCCGTTCGATGGCCGACAGCCTCGCCCATCGCGGCCCCGACGATGCCGGCGTATGGGAGTCGGCGGACGGAAGCGTGGCGCTGTCGCACCGCCGCCTGTCGATCATCGATCTCTCCCCCCTCGGTCACAATCCGATGACGTGGGGTGACGGCCGCCTCTGGATCACGTTCAACGGCGAGATCTACAACTTCGTCGAGTTGCGCCAGCAGCTCGAGGCGAGCGGTCACCAGTTTCGCTCGCACTCCGACACCGAAGTCATCCTCGCCGCCTACGATGAATGGGGCGTCGACTGCGTGCAGCGGCTCGCCGGCATGTTTGCCTTCGCCATCTGGGATGAACCAAGGCGCCGCCTGTGGCTCGCGCGCGATCGGGTGGGGAAGAAGCCGCTCTACTACAGCGAAGCCGGCGACATTCTTTCCTTTGCCTCGGAGCTGAAGGCGCTGGCGGGTGCCGCCGATGTCGGTCGCGAGGTGGACATCGATGCCGTCCGGATGTACCTGCAGCTCGGGTACGTGCCGTCACCGTTCACGATCTACTCGGGCATACGCAAGCTCCCGCCGGCGCACCATCTCATCGCCGAGCACGGCAACGTGACGGTCCAACGGTACTGGGATCCGGTTGAACACGCCCTCGAGCCGAAGCCGCGGACCGACGCGGCGGCGCAGGCCGAGCTCGAATCGCGACTCGCCATCGCCGTCGGTCAACGGATGATTGCCGACGTGCCGCTCGGGGCGTTCCTGTCCGGCGGGATCGATTCGTCACTGGTCGTCGCGTTGATGCAGGAGCAGAGCCCGGTTCCGGTTCGAACCTTCACGATCCGGTTCGACAACCCGGAGTACAACGAGGCCGATCACGCGGCCGCGGTCGCGCGGCATCTCGGCACCGAGCACCACGAGCACACCTGCAGCGACGGTGAGATGCTATCGGTGATCGATCGGCTGCCGGCGATGTACGACGAGCCGTTCGCCGATTCGTCGGCCGTGCCGACCTATCTCGTGTCGCGGACGGCCCGTGAGCTGGTGACCGTCGCTCTGTCCGGCGACGGCGGCGACGAGCTGTTCTTCGGCTATCCCCGATACAACTATCACTCGACCGCCGCCGCGGTCCTGTCGATGCCGCGTCCGCTCCGCCGCGCCGCCGCGTTCGCGGGCGCGCGCATGCCGACCCGCCGCCTGCGGCGCATCGCCGACGTGCTGCGCAACGACGAGCCCGATCGCTACGCGCGGTTCATCTCGTGGTGGAATCCCGCGGAGGTCGAGCAGATGACGGGCGGCCGCCCGCGGATGGCGCCTTTCTATGCCGACGCACTCGAACGCAGCGCCGGGCTCTCACGCACTGCCCGGCCCTGTTTGCTCGATCTCGTCTCGTATCTGCCCGAAGACATCCTCACCAAGGTCGATCGCGCGTCGATGGCGGTCAGTCTCGAAGTGCGCGCGCCGCTGCTCGATCACCGCGTCGTCGAATTCGCGTTGGGGCTGCCCGTTTCCCTGAAGCGGCGAGGCCGGACGATGAAGTGGATCCTGCGCCAGCTGCTCTACAAGCGTGTGCCGCGGGAGCTCATCGATCGCCCGAAGATGGGGTTCAGCGTGCCGCTCGGCGACTGGTTCCGCGGGCCGCTTCGCGAGCGGATGGACGGGTATTGCCTCGGGAGCGATTTCGAGGATCTTGGAATCGACCCGGCGCCGGTGCGCCGGATGTGGGGCGATTTCAAGACCGGCCGGAGCCACCGCATCGATTTGCTCTGGCAGATGTTCGCTCTCGTGGCATGGTGGCGAGAGAGGCGACCGGCGCCGGCAGCCCTCGCCGCTTCGTCGATGTCCTGATGCGTGCCGAGCTCATCGGGTGGCTGCGATGCCCTGCGTGCTCCGCGTCGATGCAAGCCAGCCTGGCCGCGGACGGCGAGAGCGGATCGCTGAAGTGCTCGCACTGTGACCTCTCGGCGCCGGTTCGTCACGGCATCCCGCGGTTCGTCGACGTGCCGGACGATGACACCGCCCGCCGGACGCAGGAGAGCTTCGGTTACGAGTGGACCCACTTCAACGACTGGAAGCAGTCGGGCGAGACCAACTTCAACGATTACTTCCAAGGGCTCGACCTCTCGTCGCTGCGGCACGCGCTGGTGCTCGACGGCGGATGCGGGATGGGGCGCCACGCGCGGCAGATCGCACCACATGCCGCCAACGTCGTCGCGCTCGACTTCAGCCGCGCCATCGATCAGGCGGCG
>Ga0207701_10003262_pt1 | contig 16707 bp, 12 predicted proteins | sample KBSSwiSSwithPhiX_FD_184294 | JGI IMG/M metagenome (GOLD analysis project Ga0207701, IMG submission 184294) | Switchgrass rhizosphere bulk soil microbial communities from Kellogg Biological Station, Michigan, USA, with PhiX - S5 (SPAdes) (version 2) | ecosystem: Environmental > Terrestrial >... | reverse complement strand
GGGGGCTCGCGCTGGCCGGCGACGCCCGTGATCGGACCACCGGTCGGCGACGGAAGCACCTTCCGCAAGAGGTAGCTGCGCGCCGAATCGCCCGGTTCCACCCGCCGCAGGCTGCTGTCCTGGCGCGACGGCACCGAGACGAGGCTGTCCCAGGCCTCGGACGCGCACAGCGACAGCCCGGCCGCCGGCGCCGGCAGGCAGCTGGAGGCGTCGTCCGCTGCCAGGTGGCAACCGGCCCCGCCGCAGCGGGCCCCGAAGATCCCCTGCACGGATGCGAACGGCGCCGGTTCGGGTGGCGGGACGCCGGCCCCGCCTTCACCCGAGATGAACTCGATGTCCTCGCTCGATCCCGGACAGCCCGCCAGCGAGCCCAGGGCGGGGCGGAGGTGCAGCGAATACCCCAGCTTGGGAACCAGCGGCCGGATGGGACGCATGAACGCCGCCTTGTCGATCAGATCGACACCATAGGTGCCCGGGACCCAGAAGTATCCGGTGGTCAGCAGGATGGTGCCCGACCTGACCGTGTCCGGATCGGGCAGGTCATTGAACGTGATGCGGAAGGTGACGTCGGTCGGGACCTCTGTGCTGTTCGGCAACGGAACGGTCTTCACCGGCTGAAGCCGCGCGCAGGTGCCCGGGTACGGGGTGTCGTCGGTCGTGTAACTGCACGCAAACGACGACAGCGCCGCGGCGGCCGCAAACGCGAACGCGAACGCGAAACCGAGATCAGCTGCTCCCGCGCGCAGCGCGGGAATGCAGCTGCGGATCGGGAAAGTAGTCGCAGACCGCGCCTGCGGCGCGGAGCGACTAGCTCTCGGAATACAGGCGGATCTGCTCGCGCACGACTTCTTCGGTGATGCCGCTGCGCAGGTAGTCCTGAAGGCAGTCCGCGAGCGTGACGACCATGTCGTCGACGCCTCTATCTTCGACCAGCTTGCCAAGCAGCTTCCGTCCTTCCGGGCTGTCGTCTTCACGCAGGAAATCGCGAACCATGTCCAGGGTGAGATCGCCCGAGAAATCAATTATGGCGTGATCGAGCAGGTAGGCGATCAGCTGTTTCACCGGGACACCTCCAGGCGGGCAAGTCGAAAGGGGTTTCAGGCCAGACGAAAAATGACTGCCAACGCATAACGCGGATACACTGCCTAAGCAAGACGCATGACAAGGATTTCGCCGGTGATTGACCGTTCTCCGACGAGTTGGTACGGTCCGCCTAGATTGCGCATCCTTCGCTGCGTTCCGACGGTGGCGGTCCTCGCGGTGGCGCCGCTATTGGGTTGCGGCCCCGTCGAATACATCAGTCAGGTCAGCAACCGGGCGGCGACGGCGGTCTCGTCGGCGAAGCTGGCGCAGGCCGATCGCTACGCGCCCTACGAATACACGGCGGCCGAGGAATACCTGCACAAGGCGCGCGAAGAAGGCGGGTACGCGGAGTACCAGGACGCGATCGAATTCGGAAAGAAGGCCGAGGACTTCGCGAACCGCGCCCGCGCGATCGCGGTGACCAAGCAGGCGGAAGCGGCCAGCAAGTCCACCCGGCTCACGCCCGCGACCGAGCGTGAAGAGCCGGCTGCCCCCAAACGGTCCGAACCCGAATGAACATCGGGAACGTAGGACTGAAGGCCCGGGGCCAGTCGTTCGCGGCGATCTGCGTGCTGGCAGTTCTGGTGGGCGGATGCGCCGGCATGCAACTGCGGTCGAACGTGCGCGAGGTGCGCGCGATCGCCAAGGAAGCGCGCGACCGCGGCGCGTACAAGTGCGCCCCGCGCGAGCTGGCGCTGGCCGAGACCCACGTGGAGTTCGCCAACAGCGAGCTGGATCAGGGCGACTACTTCCGCGCCCGCGAGCACGTGCGCATCGCCGATCGCAACGCACGCGAGGCGTACAACATGGCGCTGCGCTGCGCGCCCAAGACGCCGGGCGACCGCGACCACGACGGGATCCTCGACAACGTCGACAAGTGCCCGGACGATCCCGAGGACAAGGACGGCTTCGAGGACGAGGACGGTTGCCCCGACAAGGACAACGACAAGGACGGCATCCTCGACATCAAGGACAAGTGCCCGAACGAACCCGAGGATAAGGACAAGTTCGAGGACGAGGACGGCTGCCCGGATCCCGATAACGACACCGACGGGATCAAGGACGAGGACGACAAGTGCCCGAACGATCCCGAGGACAAGGACGGGTTCGAGGATCAGGACGGTTGCCCGGATCCGGACAACGACAAGGACGGCGTCCCCGACGCGGCCGACAAGTGCCCGAATGATCCGGGACCGCCCGACAACGACGGCTGCCCGAAGAAGTACAAGCTGATCGAGGTCACGCCCGAGAAGATCGAGCTGAAACAGAAGATCTTCTTCGACTTCGACAAGGCGACCATCAAGCCGCGCAGCTACCCGCTGCTCGACGAGATCGGCAACGTATTGAAATCGCGGCCGACCATGACGGTTCGCATCGAAGGGCACACCGATTCGCGGGGTACCCGGAAGCACAATATGAAGCTTTCCGCGGCCCGTGCGGAGTCCGTGCGGCAACATCTAGTGGGGCTGGGGATCGACCAGTCGCGAATGGACGCGAAGGGCTACGGTCCTGACCAACCAATCGAGACCAACAAGACGGAAGCCGGCCGCGAAAAGAACCGGCGCGTCGAATTCTTCATCACCCAGCAATAAGGCGGAACCCAAGATGATCCGTTCTCGGCTCGGACCAACTACGTTCGCAGTAGCCTTGGCACTGACGGTGTTCGCGGGACGAGCGGTGGCACAGGACCAGGCCGCCATCGAGAAGCTCGTTCAGATGAACAAGAAGGCGCTCGACGACTACGACACGCTCGAGTGGGACGCGGCCAAGAAGACGCTGCTCGACGCGCTGGTCGCGGGCAAGAAGGCCGGGCTGGACAACCACCCGGTCATGGCGCGGACCTACGTTCACCTCGGCGCCGTCTACATCACCGGCTTCAAGAACCGCGACAAGGCGATCCAGAGCTTCACCCGCGCGCTGGAGATCGATCCCTCGATCCAGCTCTCCAAGGGCATCGCGACGCGCGAGGTGTCCGACGCGTTCAACGAGGCCAAGGGGGCGCGCGGCGGCGGTGGCGGCCCGAGCGCCGGCGGGGGCGAGGCGCCGGCGAAGAAACGCCGCGGCCCGGTGATGGACAGCGGCGACGGGGAAGGCGAGCCGCCGCCCAAGAAGAAGAAGGCGCCGGTGAAGTCCTCGACGTCCGACGACGACGAGTCCGAGGAACGAGACCTGCCGGTCAAGATCACCGCGCTCGACTGCGACAACGAGGACGAGGCGATCATCGACAAGCCCGCGACGCTGCGCTGTGCGGTGAAGCCGACCCTCGGCGTCGCGAAGGTCTTCCTGATGTACCAGGAGCCCGGCAAGGAGGAATACACCGAGCTGGAGATGAAGAAGTCTCCCAAGGGCTGGTACGTCGGCAAGATCCCGAAGAAGGCCGTCACCGGGAAGTCGGTGAAGTTCTACTTCGAGGGGCGCAACGCCGCCGGCAAGCCGGTCGTCCGCAACGGCGAGGTGGAGAGCCCGAACTTCCTGCTGGTCATGGAGGAGGACGCCTACCGGGAGTCGAAGAAGAAGCGGGACGAGAACCTCGGCGAGGACGTCGAGAACCCCCTGGACGTCCAGGAAGGGCCGAAGAAGCAGTCCAAGCTGGGCGCGCACGAGTCGGACATCGGCCTGGATATTCGGTTCGGCAAGCGCAAGTGGTGGATCAGCATCGGCGGCGGCAGCGGCTTCGGCTACGCGAAGGGCGACGGCCTGGAGGCGGTCAACCGATCACCCGAGACGACGCTCCCGCCGGGGACCAAGGCGATGTGCGGGCAGGGCAGCGGGTTCCACGATCTGTCGGCTTGCTTCACCCCTGGCGGCGCGTGGGCCGGGTACTTCCACATTGCGCCCGAAGTCGGCTTCATGCTGACGCCCAACATGGCGTTCTCGCTGGAAGGGCGCTTTCAGTACATCCCGCAGGATCCGAAGTTCGCGCGCTTCGTCGCGCGCGGCGCGATCTCGGGCCTGGCGAAGCTGATGTTCTACACGCAGCAAAGCCAGCTGCGGTTCTTCTTCGGGCCGATCGTCGGCGGTGGCGAGGGCTTCCGGTTCGTCATCAAGCCGGGCTCGGGCGTCACCAACATGAACGACCCGCTCTACAGCGTCCGCGACATCCAGGACACCGTGCAAGCCGGGCCGTTCATCGCGGGCGGCGGCGCGGGTCTCTACTACGAGGCCACCAGGCGCGCGTCGGTGGTCGTCGAGGTGCACGGATTGGCCGGTCTGCCCAAGCTCGGATTCGTGGCCGACGTGAACGTCGGGCTACAGTTCAACTTCTACGGCGCGGAAACCGTCGTGCCGCCGGGCCGGTACGTCCCCAAGGACGACGAGGAGCCGAAGTAACCCGGGCCCGTGCGCGGCCTCGATCACCGCGCGGTCCGCGTCGGAGATGGGGCGCTCGGCGGCGCCGCGCATGAGGTCGGCGTGGCTGCGCAGCGGGCGGCCGGTCGCGGCCTCCCACAGGATCGCGCCCACCGCGTAGAGATCCGTGGCGGGCGAGCTGGGCGCGCCGTGGAATTGTTCAGGCGCGAAGTAAAGCGGTGTTCCCGCCGCGCCAGCGCCCCGTGGGCCCCCCGTCAGTCCGGCCGTCCCGAAGTCGGCGAGAACGACGTCGCCAGGGTCGCGCAGAAGCAAATTCGACGGCTTCAGATCGCCGTGGACGATCCCGGCCGCGTGCACGTGAGCCAGCGCGCCCAGCAGTGACCGCGCGGTGGCGCGCAGCTCGGGCGTGGACAGGCCCCCCGGATGCTCGCGCAGCCGCTGCCGGAGGGTTCCGCCCGCGATCCACTCCATCGCCACCGCGCGCGCCGCCTCGTCGACGTCGTAGATGGCGACCACGCCGGGGTGGCGCAGGGCGGCCGCGACGCGCGCGTCGGCGAAGAACCGGCGCAGCGAATCCGATCGCCCCGCGCTTGAAAGCTGCGGGTGCAGGACCTTCAGCGCGACGTTCAGGTTCAGCGCCTCGTCGCGCGCCAGGTACACCGTCGCGGTCGCGCCGCGGCCCAGCTCGCGCAGCAGGCGAAACCGCAGGGTCTCGACGCCCGCCGGGGACACCAGCGTCTGCGACGAATCGATGTCGACGTCGGAGCGGGTGGGCCGCAACAGAGCGAGATGCGTGCGCGACTGCGGATCGTCGATGTCGTCGGCGAGGATCTTCTCCCACCGTTCCGCGGCCGCCAGGACCGCCCCCTCCGCTTCGTCCAGCTCGGCGAGCCGCCGGACCGCCTCGCGGCGGATGGTCTCGTCGTCGCCGGTGGTCTCCAGCGGCGCGAGCACGCCGCGCGCGCGCGCTCGCTCGCCCAGCGAGATCAGCACGGACGCGAAGCGCAGGCGGATGCGGTCGTCTTCGGGGTGCTCGTCCAGGTGATTGCGCAACGCCACCGCCGCGGCGGCGAAGTCGCCGCTCCGTTGCGCACGGTCGGCCTCCTCCAGCAAACGATCCGGCCGCCCGGGCCGCGGCGCCGTCGTCACTCGACCTCCAGCCGCACCAGCGTCGGGCCGCCGATCTCGATGACATCGCCGTGCACGAGATCGCAGCCCGGTCCGATGAACTGACCGTCGACGCGGACCGCGACGTCGGGGCTGCGGATCAGACGCGCCCCTCCGTTGAACGTGAACGACAGGCCCTCGCTGCCGGGAAACAGGCGCGCCAGGGCGACGGTCTCGGTGCCGACCAGCGCGCGCAAGGACCGGTCCAGGCCGCTGCTTCCCTCCAGCAGCAGGTCTTGCTCGCTGGCCGTGAACCGCAGGGTGGTGCCGCTGCCCAGCCCGATCTCACCCGAGTCGCGCAGGGGCAGCGGGTCGTCGACGCGGGCGCCGCCGATGCGGACGCCGCTGCGCGAACCGGCGTCCTCGATGGTGATCCCGTCGGGGCCGGCGCGCAGCAGCGCGTGCCGGCGCGAGACGGCGGGGTCGCGCAGCGGGATCTCCGCGGCGCGATCGCGCCCGATGTATGCGGGCAGCAGCGCGACCCGACACCAGGGGCCGCCGGTCACGCGCAGGTTGATCCCGCGGCTGCCGATCAGCCCGCCGGCGATGCGGGCCGCGCGCTGGCTGACGGTCGCGGCTTCCTCCACGCCCGCCTTCGTCCACTGGGCGACGGCGGCCAGCGCGGCGCGGCGCTCGCCCCCGGTCAGCAGCGCCTCGAAGCGCCGGACGGCGTCGACGGCGGCGCGGCGGGTGGTCATCCGCTGCTCGTCGCGCGCCAGCGCCGCTTCCATGCGGTCGATGTCGCCCAGCGCGCCCCAGGCGGTCGCGGCGCGTGTCTCGTCACCCAGGTCCTCGTAGGCGAGCGCGGCCCGGCGGTGGTCACCCGCGTCCCCCAGCAGCGACGCCGCGCGCCCCAGCGTACGGCGCTCGAGGTCGGTCAGCGGCGGCCGGCTGCTGCGCGCCGAAAGCGCCTCGGCCGCAGCGATGCGGACCGCGGCCAGTTCGTCCACCTCGTCGTCATCGTCGCGCGCGTCCTTGCCTGATCGGTCGCGGCCTCCGGCCGGCGCGAGGGCCGCGATCGCGTCCGCGAGAACACGGGACGCGGTGTCGAGGTCGGTCAGCGAAACGTAAGCCATATCCTTCTCGCTGGCGCCCACGGCCCCGAACAGGGCGGTCAGCGCCTCCCAGTTCTGTTCACGGCACAGGCGGCCGACCAGGCCCACGAAATCGCGGCCACCGAGAATCGTCAGCTCGGGATCGAGCGCGCGCCGACGGGAGCTCACCCCATGATGATAAGCTTGATCGATGCTCCAGCGGGTCGTTCTCGGGCAGGTGCGCTTCAACCTGCCCGGTCTGGTCGCCGACGCGCGCGGCGTCGTCGTCGGGCGCCAGCTGGCCGCACGGTTCGCGGCCATCGACCGCCTGGTCGCGTTTCTGCGCCTGCTGTCGGCCGAGCAGAGCATCGATGATCTCCAGCCGGGGCTGCGCATCGTCTACGCGCGGGGTGGGGCGGGCACGCGCGAGGCGATCGTGCTGATGCCTGTCGGATCGCCGGGTCTGGCGGACGTCGTCGCCCAGGCCGCCCGACTGGCGGGGGGACAGACCTTCACCGGCACCGGAAAGCAGTTCGTGCAGTATCGGGACGCGCGCGCGCCGCTCGGGTACGACGTCGCCATGCTGACCGACGTCGCGGGCGATCTGATCCTGCACGGGTCGGAACAGACGGTCCCGTACCAGATCGAAAGTGAGCTGCCGCTGGCGAAGCTGCTGCTGCGCCTGTCGCTGGTGCGGGCCGAACGGCGCGATGGCGGCGCGCTGCTTCCCGACGGCCCGCTTTACGTGACCGCGCGCCGGGGCCTGGGACCGATGCTGGCGGGCTACCTGCATCGCGCCGCGATCGCGAACGCCGGCGGCGAAGGCCTGCGCGCGGCCGCCGCCCTGTGCGAGGCGGCGACCACCAGCGCCTTCGCGGCGGCCGAATCCTTCTGGTTGTTCCGCGTCGATCGTCTGCCCGCGCGGATGCACGGCCTGTTGACGCGGACGCCGGGGCTGGACGTCTTCGTGCCCGTGATCGACAACGTCGCGATCGCCGCCGGTTATCGCCATCCCATCCACCTGGGATCGTGCCGCGGCAGCTTCCCCGCGGAGAAATTGCACCTGTTCTCGCCGGGCGGCGTCACCGAGGTGGCGCCGCTGCCGGTTCTGGCCGGAATCGAGGACATCGTGAGGGTCCGTGCGCCGGAGGCGCGCGTGGCCGCCGCCGCGCCCAGTTCCCGGCCCGACCTCTCGCTCGCGTTGCGGGTCGAACCGAGCGGCCGCTCGGCGGGTCCGACGGTGGCGGCGCTGGTTCCGTGGAATCGCGTGCCCTGGTTGCAGCGCCTCTGCTACGCGCTGCCCGCGTCCGCGCTGCGGCGGTACCGGGTCGCGCCGCTGGAGCGCGGCGTGCTGGTGCGCGCGAGCGACGTGCTGGAAGGGATCCCGTTCGGGACGCTGTTCGAGCTGGCGGCGCCCGACGTGCTGGTCCCGGTGGGCATGCGCCTGGTCCCCGCGGTGTCGCCGGCTTTGCTCGTGGAACGCCTGGGCGCCACCGAGGGCAACACCGTCGTGTTTCCCGATCGCACCGGCGCGCCGTTCCGCGTCGCCGCCGGTTCGCTGGTTCCGCTCGAGCTGCGCGTGATCGGGGCGCTGAAGCCCGCGCGGCCCGACCGCGTCGTCGACGACGTGCGCGAGGAGCCGATCGGCGAACCGGTCGAGATCGAAAACCGCCCGATGGGACCGATGCCGCTGTGGGGCCTGCGCCGGTCGACGCCGGAGAGCTGACGGGCGATGCGGCGCTTCGTGTCCGATTTCCTGCTGCCGGTCGTTCGTGGCGGCGCTGTGCACGTCGGGCGTCCCATCGGTCTGCCAGCCGTCGACCGGATGCTGCGCGATCTGCCGCTGGTCGAGGGCGCTGCGCTGGATCGGCTGGCGGCCTGTCGCATCGCCAGCGGCACGCGCGTCGCGCCGGTGGTCGCACCGCCTCCCTTCGACGAGACCACGGTGCGGCTGGCCGCGGCGCTGCACGATCTGCTGGCGCTCGGGCACCCCGAGCTGGGGGGAACCCGGTCGCGCCGCACCGACCGCGTCGCCGCGGCGGCGCTGGAGCTGGCGTCGGTGGGCGCGCCGAGGTCGGCGAGCGAGGCGGTCAACCGGCACTCGCTGCTGGCGCGCCTGCCCGAGATTGTTCGCGTCGATCGCACCGTGCACTTCTGGCTGGGGCGGCAGACGTTCGTCGGGCGCCGGGTGCCGCCGCGGGTGACCGCTCTGCCCACGCTCCGGCGCGTTCGCGTCGAACAGACCAGCCGCAGCTGGCTGCGCGAGATTGGCATCCCGGTCGTCGGCCGGCAGGCGTTCCTGGCGCTGAACGTGGCCAGCCCCCTGGGTGAAGCCCTGGATCCGCTGCGTCTGGAGCCGCCGATCGCCTGGGGCCGGATCCTGCCCGTGCTGCGGTTTCCCACGCTGGCGCGCGTGGTCGCCGGGCAGGCGGTGGCCATCGGCGTCGACCGATCGGGCGATGCGCTGGCGGACGCGCTGTACCGCTTCGCCTCGTTCCACGATCCGCCGCCGGGGCAACCGGGGATAGATGCCTCGCCGGAGGCAATAGCGTTCGCGCTCCGCTTTCTGGCGCACGTCGTGTGGCTGGACGTTCTGTTCGGGACGTCGGCCGAGCGGCCCGAATCGGCGGACATCGATCGCTCGCTGGAGCCCGGCGTCGACCTGGCCGTCATGCTGACCGCCGCGTCGCGCACGGCGCGCACGCTGGTCTGGCCGGCGGACGTCGCCGACAGCGGCGATCTGGCGGATGCGTTCAAGGCGCGTCTCGACGCGCTGGCAAAGCGGGCCCACATTCATGGCATGCCCCGATATTCGGCCGCGGTCGGAATCGCCGAGCTTGCAGCGGCGCCGACGACGAGCCCCGCCGCATTTACGGTATGATTGTCGGCCGATCATGTCGGTGAGCGAACCCATAGCTACGCGGCGGATGATGTCGCTGGACGCCGACGTTCTGCGCATCGCGCAGAAGGTGCGCGATGTGGGTCGGGCGCTGGATGAACGGTACCTCGACAAGAGCGAGCTGATCCGGATGCTGCTGGTGACGCTGGTCGCCGGCGAGCACATGCTGATCGTGGGTCCCCCTGGTACCGCGAAGTCGGCGCTGGTGCGGCACCTGGCGCGGCTGGTCGACGCGCGTTACTTCGAATACCTGCTGACGCGGTTCTCCGAGCCCAACGAGATCTTCGGCCCCATCGACATCAAGGCCTTCCGCGAAGGCAGCTATGTGCGGCGGGTCGAGGCGATGCTGCCCGACGCCGACATCGTGTTCCTCGACGAGATCTTCAAGTCGAACTCCGCCATCCTGAACTCGCTGCTCAGCATCTTGAACGAACGGCGGTTCTTCACCGGCAGCGCCAGCATCCAGGTTCCGCTGTCGTCGCTGTACGGCGCCACCAACGAGATCCCCAACGACGACGCCTTGAGCGCGGTGTTCGACCGCTTCCTGGTGCGCACGCTGTCCGACAACCTCGACAGCTTCCACTTCAACGGCCTGATCGAACGCGGGTTGCGCGGGGAGATCGAGAGCCTGGCGCAGGACGGCCCGGGCGGCGACGCGGCGGTGGCAGCGGTGGAAGGATCCGTGCGTCCGCTGGTGTCCCTCGCCGAGATCCGGCTGATGAAGGGGCGGCTGGCGCGGCACCTGCAGTTCCCGGACGATTTTCTGGCGCGCTACAAGGGGCTGGTGTTCCAGATCCGGTCCGAGGGCGTGACGCTGAGCGATCGCCGCGTCGTCAAGCTGCTGAAGCTGTTCGCGGCCAGCGCCCTGATCGACGGCCGTCCCACCGTCGACGACGGCGACTTCTTCGTCCTGCGCCACGTCTGGAACAGCGTCGATCAGATCCCGATCGTCGACGACATCGTCGGCCCGGTTCTGGAACGCTACCGCCGCGACCATCCAGAGGCACGCGTCCGCCGCCCGAGCGCGCGCGATCTCGACGGCATCCTCGCCGAGCTGGGCGTGATCCGCAGCCTCTTGCTGGGTGGTGAGCCGCTTTCCGACGTGCAGCTGTTCTCGCAGCTGCGCAACCTGCAGGAGATCCGCGCCGCGTTGCAGGCGATCGGCACCGACACGGCGCAGACGATGGCCGGCGAGGTCGACAAGCTGCTGGAAGGCGTCTTCGAGTCATCCAAGTGGAGCGGTTGAAGCCCCGCGGCTCCACGCGCGATCGCGATCGCCACACCGACGGACCGCCCCAACCACCGCGCCAGCGGCGGGCGTTCTCGACGCTGGGCGGTCCGGTCGAGCTGGGCGGTGAGGCGGAGGCGGCGCGCACGCTCGGACGGCTGTACGACGTCGAGCAATCGCTCGAGCGCGCGCTGACACACGGCTTTCACAGCTACGCCGGGCGCTTGCATCCATCGATCGCGCGCGGGGCGATCAGCGCGTTCACCGCGGCGGGCGACACGGTCGTCGATCCGTTCTGCGGCAGCGGGACCGTCCTGGTGGAGGCGATGGGCCTGGGCCGGCGCGCGGTGGGCGTGGATGCGAGCCCGCTGGGCGTCGCGATCGCCCGCGCACGGACGACGGTGCTGGGCGAGGCGGGGCGGGAACGCCTGGCCGCCGACGCCGCCGCCATCGCGGAGCAGGCGGGCGAGCGGGCGCGCAAGCGGCGCCGGCCCGAGGTGCCGAAGTGGGCGCGCCACGAGATCGCCCGCTTCCACGCCCACGTACTGTTCGAGCTGCTGGGGCTGCGCGAGCTGGTGATGGCGGCCCCCGACGATCCGGTCGGGCGCGCGCTGCGCCTGTGCCTCTCGTCAATCCTCGTGAAGTTCATGAAGGCAGGGCCGTCGGCGCCCCGCGACGGCGCCGCGAAGCGGATCGCGCGCGGCATCCCGTCGCGCATGTTCGCCGATCGCGCAGCGGAGCTGGCGCGCGGCCTGGCGGCGCTGGAACGGCGCACGCCGCCCGGGACGCCGGCGCCCGAGGTCACGGAGGGTGACGCCCGCGCGTTGCCGATCCCGCCCGGCAGCGCGGCGTTCGTGCTGTCGTCACCGCCGTACGCCGGAACCTATGACTACGCCGCGATTCACGACGCGCGCTTTCTGTGGCTGGGGCTGCCGGAGAAGACGTTCCGGCGCGTTCAGCTGGGCGCGCGGGCGAACGCCGTCGGCGACGTGTACGGCGCCGGCTGGCGCGCGCAGCAGGAGCGCTTCATGGCGGAGATCGCCCGCATCCTGCGCCCGGGCGGCCGCGCCCTGCTGGTGGTCGGCGACGGCGTCATCGACGGCCGCGCAGAGAACGCGCCCGACGGCATCGCGGAGGCCGGCGCGCCCGTCGGCCTGGCGCCCGTCGCCCGCGCGTCGCAGGCCCGCCCGCTGCACGATCGCCGCCTGGCCGACATCTTCGCCACCCACCCCCGCCGCGAGCACCTGCTGCTACTGGAGAAGGCGGCCCGCTAGAAGAAGCGGACGTTGTCGATCGTCAGGTCGACGATGCAGGTGTTGCCGAGGCCCGGGGCGGTCGTGACCTGCCATTGCACGCCGGTCAGCTTGCTCCTGTCGATGCCGGTGAGAGGGCTACCCCCGGCCGGGGCGCCGGTGCCTGCGAACGGGACGAACACCGTCATCGGCGTAGGGGGGATCATCAGCGCCAGCTGAGGGGAATACGAGCCCGGAGGCCCGGCCCCCTTGGGATCGAACGTCACGTCCGTGTGGGTGCTGTCGTTGATCGAGAACTGCGCCGAGCACGCGCTGCCGGTGAGGAATCCGCTGATGTCGAACTGGACGCCGGCGTGAGCCGTCCCGTCGATGCACGCGGTCCCCGATGGGTTGCCGTTGAAGTAGATGCCGACGCCCCAGTACTGCGACATCATGTCCATGCCGTCGATGGTGGCGCTGAAATGCAGGGCGCCGTTCTCCACCGTCGAGATCGGGACCATGCTGCCCATGGGGCTCGCGTACGAGAACGTGCCGCCGATCGGGATCACGACCATGCCTTCGAAGCCCGTGAAGTCGGCGATCAACGGATCGGTGGGCGCGATGTCGCTGAACTGGCAACCGGGCAGCGGCGGAATACCCTTGCCTCCGGCACCGCCCACGCCGGCGATACCGGCGGAGCCGCCCACGCCAGGTCCGACCGATCCGGCGGCGCCCGTCGGGGGCAGACCCCGCCCGCCGAACGAGCCGGCGAACCCCGAGGTGCCGCCGAACCCGCCGCCTCCCGTGAAGCCGCCGATGCCCATCACGTTTCCGACCGTGACCTTGGCGCCGACGCAGCGGGGGATGATGCCGTTGGCTGAGCAGACGAACTGACCGGCGATGAACCCGGTGCACGACAGCGAGGCGCAATCTCCGTTGGTCTTGCAGGTCGCTCCGATCGGCGCCGGCCCTGGATTGGTGCAAGTGCCGTTGGCGCAGATGGCGGGGGTCGCGCAGCGGTCCAGGCACCGCTCTCCCAGCGCGGGCGGCGTGTCGCACTCGCCGATGCCGTCCGATTGCGTCGCGTGACACGCGAGATCTTCGCGGCACTGCGGGATCGCGGGCGCGCCGCACGGGTCGCCCATGTTCCCGGGGGCCTTGCAGGTGCCCGTGAACTGGTTGCAGGTCAACATCAGCGCCGGATCGGGATCGCACGGCGGCGGCCGGAACTGATTGCACGGCTGGTCTTTGCCCGGGACGTGCCGGCAGGTGAACGTGAAGATGTCGTCGCAGAAGAGGCCCGATTTCGCGCTGCAATTGCTGGTGACCAGGCCGGTGAACGGGTCTGTCTGCGAGAAGCAGGGGGCGCCTTCCTTGGCCAGATCCCCGCACACGAACTCTGGCGATCGACAGGAATGGTCCGGATCGCAGTCCGCGTCCTGGTTGCAGGGCTCGCCGGGCTTCTGGTACGCGAGGCACAGGCCCGGGCTGGGGAGCAACTGCACCGGAACGGGCAGGCCGGGGTAGTTGTAGTTCGGCTGCGTCGGGCCGCCGACGCAGCGCGATCCGGCGACGCATTCCTGGGTCAGGTTGCAGGGCTCGTTGTACTGGACGTGCCCGACGAACAGGTCCGGGCAATACGTCAGCGCGAGGCCCATGTTCGGCGTGGCGCTGATCGACGGGAGGTAGATCTGCTGCATGGAGGAGGCGTTGCACGCCCCCTGTCCAATGGCCTTCAGGCACTTGTCCAGCGCCGCCGGATCGACGGACAGCCGTCCCAGCGCCAGCGCGTTCTCGATCGCGCCCAGCTGCTGGCGCGCGGCGAGCGTGGCGAACGGGAGGCACTCGTCCTCGGTCGCGTACCGCTCCGTGGTGACGATCGACAGCTCGTAGGGCGAGCAGCACGCCAGCTGGTGCGTGCAGAACGCGGACGCGAGCTCCTCGGCCAGGGGAACGACCGGCGTGGCGTCGTCGCACGTCTGGGTCGCCAGCGCGATGACGAACACAAGCGAGAGCGAGCGGGGGGTAATCTTGAAAGCGCGCATCGGTGTCCTCCGACCCGTGCCCGACGAGGGTAACACGGGATCGCCGTCGCCTCCTCGTGTAGCTTTGACATGTGGCGGACGAAGGCCGCAACGAGGGAGAGCTCAGGCGCCAGCTGGCGACGCTGGGATACTCGCAGCTGAGGGCGTCGACTGCCGCGGACGCGGCGGCGGCCGTCGGCTGGTGGAACCTGCTGGCGCGGCTGGGGCTGCCGCTGCCGCTGGTCGTCGTGCACGACTTCGGGCTGGTGCTGTCGGGAGGGAGATCTTCGTCACGGCGCGAGGTCCTGCGCGACGGTGTCGCGGGCGGGGGCGTGCTGGCGCGCTACCAGGCTCTGCTGGCGCGCCTCGCGGACACCGAGACGATCGAGGAGATCGGGACGACCGCGATGGGCGACGAGACGCTGGCGGTGATCCTGGCGCGGATCATCGGCGACCTGTACCTGCGCTGGCACGGTCGATCGCGGCTGTCCGGCGTGCTCGCCCTGCCGACGACCGGGGACGCCTACAACGCGACCCCCGCGGATCTGGCGCGCTTGCAGGATCCCGCCTGGGCGCTGCCCTTCATTCAACGCCTGTGCGAGCAGGAGCGGACGGTGCTGGCGCGGCTGCAGCAGATCGAGCTGTCGGCGGTCCGCCTGTTCGGCCTGTTTCCCGTCGAGGGCGCCGCGGCGGATCTGGTCGACCTGTTTCACGTCGTCGGGACGGCGGGGGCGGCGGACGTCGTCGACTTCTCGTTGCAGCTGATGCCGTCGTTGCTCGAGACCAAGCGCCGGCCGGGCGCGCAACGGTTCGCGATCGACGGGTTCGCGTCGGTCGAACGGCGCGGCAACGTGGACGCGCTGCTGCCCAGCGAGCTGGCGCACGACGACGACGTGTTCGCGATCAAGTCGCTGACGGACGACCTGCTGTATTACGGCCACGAGCGGCAGAACGAGGTCACGCGCCCGCTTCACTACATTCTCGTCGACGGCAGCGCGTCCATGCGCGGCGCGCGCGAGGTGTTCGCGCGCGGGCTGGCGCTGGCGCTGGCGAAGAAGCTGTCGCTGGTCGGCGGCAGCAACGCGGACGTGTGGGTGCGCTTCTTCGACAGCCGGCTGCACCCGCGCATCGACCTCGGCCGATCGGCGCGCCGGGATCTGCCCCGGCTGCTCAGTTTTCGTTCCCAGCGCGGCCGCAACTACGCGCGCGTGTTCGCCGACCTGGCCGTCGAGGTCGGCCGCCTGGTGCGGGACGAGGGGCGCGACGTGGCCATCACGTTCATCACGCACGGCACCTGTCAGATCCCGGTTGCGACGATCAAGGCGCTGGCGACGCAGGCGCGGCTGTTCGGCATCTTCGTGCTGCCGTCGGGGCCCCTGGACCTGGACTACTTGCCGCACCTGCACAAGAGCCAGGTGGTGACCCCCGAGTCGGTCGCGCGCACATCGGACAAGCGGCGGCGCGCGCTGGAAATCGTCGAGGACGCCGCGACAGGCTGAACGGCCCGTGCCCACTCCCGAACAGATACAGACCCGCCAGTGGGCGGAGCAGGCGTTGCGCAAGGGACGGCCGCGCGAGGCGCTGGCGCTGTACCGCAAGCTGCTCGAGCACGAGAAGACCGAGGGCCGCCACTACGAGGCGTGGCTGGACGGTACGGCGGCGGCCTATCTCGCGCTGGGCCGCGGTCGCGAGGCGGGCTACGTGCTGCTGGCCCTGGGCCGCTACGGGGACGCGCAGCGACACTTCCCGGTGAAGGAGCGCCCGCTCGAGTGGGCCTTCTGCGCGGCGCGGATGGGCCGGCGCGGCGAGGCCGCGCGCGTGTTCGCCGAGACGGGGCATCCGGCGCTCGCGGCGATCGAGCTGGAGACGGCGGGGGCGGCGGCGGCGGCCCGGCTGGAGTGGGAACGGGTGCTGCGTGACCCGCGGCTGAGCGGGCGGCCGTACGAGACGGCGCTCGCGCATTTCAACCTGGGCGAGGCGCTGCTGCGCATCGGCGATCGGGCGGGGGGCCTGCGCGAGCTCGGCGTGGCGGGACGGATGCTGGAGGTCGTGGCCGACGACTTCGAAACCGGCGGCGAGACCGAGCGGGCGTTCGACTGCTACAGCGTGCTGTTGCAGCTGGGGAAGGGGATGGGGTCGTTCGAGACGGTGGCCGAGGGCTACCTGAACATGATCCGCATCATCGTCGACTCCGACAACGTGCGGACCGTCCAGTACTACGACGACTTCATCGCGTACGCCGTCGAGAACAAGGAGCTGTACGCCGCCGCGATGGCCGCGCGCGAGGTGGCCGAGCACAGCCTCAAGCTGGGGCTGGTGTGGGACCGCCACTATCTCGAGCGCGCCGCGGCGCTGTGGGTCGAGACCGCGCACGCGAACCAGACCGCGAACGGGCCGCTGGACCTGTCGGCGAACGCGCTGCAGGCGGCGATCGACGCCGCGACGTCGCTGGGCGATCTCGCGCTGGCCGGTCAGATCTACGCCGAATTGGCGGAGCTGCCGCTCGCGGACGCGCGGCGGCGGCGCTATCGAGCGCTGGCGCGGCGCTACGAGACCGAGCCGAATCGGCGCTTGCCCGCGCCCGCGTTCCCGGCGGTGCTGCGCCGGCACGACAGCTACAAGGACATCTGGCGCGACGACCTCGTCGAATGGGAGCTGGACGGCGAACCGGTCGCGGTGCTGGCCCGGCTGATCGCGGAGAAGTCCGATCGCCCGATCTTCACGCGGCCGG